>Ga0154849_106_pt1 | contig 25602 bp, 27 predicted proteins | sample Rifle2008BG16ft_FD_105577 | JGI IMG/M metagenome (GOLD analysis project Ga0154849, IMG submission 105577) | Euryarchaeota archaeon RBG_16_67_27 | reverse complement strand
TTCTTCGCAATTTATATTAATCCCTAGATGTCTCGGGTGGACAGAGGCGGAAACTCGTGCAAGCACCACCTCCCCCTATGATGCGTGGGCCAGTCGCGGACCTTAACAAGCTGATTGCGGTCGGGGGCATCGTCGCCGGTCTCTTCTTTTTGATGATCGGCGCGGTCCTTGCGGACCTCGGAAATGCGAACGTCGTGAACGAGACACAGGAGGCGCAGGCGCAGCGAGAGAACATGCGGGACGTCTACGGCCCGCTCGTCGCCCATATCGGCGCGTTCTTCTTCGTCGCCGGGCTGTTCTTCGCGGCCTTCTTCTGGGATGCGGGGGATGCCTTCGTCAGGCTATTCCTGCTCATCCTGGGAGTCGTGACCCTGCTGCTGGTCCTGGCGAGCTCTCCGACGCTCTTCGGCTGAGGTGGCCCGATGCCTGGAATTGGAGACCGACTTTGGGACATGGGGAAGTCCCCGGCCCAACACATCAGCCTGCTCGCGTTCGGGCTCGCGGCGATCGTCGTCGCGTTCCTCGTTGCGTCGCTGGTCCCCCTCGTGGGGTTCAGCGCGGCGCTGGCCGTCGCTTCTGCGGCGCTCATCGCCCTCGGCGGGTTCTTTTTGACCCTGGCCCTGTTCCTCGGGGCCTTCGCATCGAGCGGCGAGGCATACGGTTCCGTCGCGTGGCGGATCGCGCAGCTGTTCGCGGCGGTCCTCGTCCTCATCTTCGTCTTCACGTGACGAGGCCGGAGCCACGGACGCTTCAGGCGGCGCTTGAGTGCGTCGCCTCTTTCCCCTTTTCCAGTCCGCTCAGCGGACCTCGCCCGCGCTCACGGACAGGATCGGCGGCAGGTGCGCCGCGATCGTCCTCCAGCTCTCCCCCTCGTCCCGGCTTCCGTACAGCTCTCCCGTGTTCGTCCCCGCGTACACCCCGACGGGGTCGCCTCGGTCCACCGCGAGCCCCTCGCGGAGGACCCCCATGTACGCACCCGGGCCCGGTAGCCCCCGCGTTAGGCGCCGCCATGTCCTGCCCGCATTCCCCGTGCGCCAGACGGCAAGCTGGCCCTTCGGCGGAACGCGGTTGAAGTCTCCGACGAGGGGCACGATGTACGCGGTCTTCCTCCGGTGCGGGTGGGCTGCGATCGGGAACCCGAACGTCGACGGGAGGCCCGCGGAGACCTCCGTCCATCGGCCGCCACCCGCGCCGCGGTAGTACATCCCGCAGTGGTTCTGCTGGAAGACGGACCCGTCGGCCGCGGCGTCCCAGGCGAGCTTGTGGACGCACTGGCCCGTCTCCGGATACTTTTCCGGAAGGAAATCCGCGCGGACCCCGCGGTTCTCCGGCGTCCACGTTGCACCCGCGTCGCGGGTCTCCCACGCGCCGACCGCACTGATCCCGACGAGGAGGTGCCGCGCGTCCCTCGGGTCGACGAGGACGGAGTGGAGGCAGAGCCCTCCGTTCCCCGGCCGCCACCCGCCCCGCGACGGATGGAGGTTCAGTGCGTCGAAGCTCCGCCAGTGGTCGCCCCGGTCGTCGCTCCGGAAGAGGCCCGCGGGCTCCACGCCGACGTAGAGCGTCCCGTCCTCGTCCGGGTGTCCAGGCTCGATGTGCCAGATCCGCGTGACGGCGAGGTTCGCCCCCTCCGGGAACTTCGGGGCCTCCTTCGCCCGCGCGAAGTCCCCCCCGATCCGGGCGCGGTGGACGGTCGGGCCCCAGTGTTCGCTCGTTGCCCCCGCGTACGCCGTCCTCCCGTCCCGGGGGTCGAGCATCACGTGGTACACCGGCGTCCCCTCGAAATACGGTCCGATTCTCGACCACCTCCCGCGGTCGGGGGAGTGGAACAGGAACGCGCCCTTCTTCGTGCCCACGAGGACCGCCGTGCTTCCCTTCTTCACCGTCTTTGCCAAGTCAACCACCTGCGACGCTGGGGAGGATGTGGACGACGTCCCCCGGATGGAGGCGAGCCGCCTCGAAGTCCCCGCGCACGAGGTCCTCGTTCACGAACACGTTGACGTACCGCCGCGGCTGGCCCGTCTCGTCGACGACGCGATCCCGGATGCCGGGGAACGTCGCATCGAGGCTCCGGAGGAGGGAGGCGACGTCGAGCGCCTCGAGCAGGACCTCGTCCTGACCGTTCGTGTACTCGCGGAGCGCATGCGGGACCCGGACGAGGACCCCGGAGCGCATGAGCTCGTCCGCGGAACCGCGAGCTTGGGACATCCGACCCCGCCGCGGAAACGCGAAGGGGACCCAAAAGGGTTGTGCCGTCGGGGGAGGCCTTAAGGCGAAGTCCGCGCTGCCGGGGCCGGATGGACACGCAGGAGATCTTGGCCCTCGCTCTTTCCCTCGCACGCCAGAAGGAGGTGCCCGCGGACACGGAGATCCACGTGCCCGCGCGGAGCGTCCAGAAGGCGCTCTTCGGGATCGACGTCGACTCCGGGGAGCTCGTCCTCGCGAAGCAGCTCGGCTATGACCTCGTGATCTCTCACCACCCCACGGGCGGCTCCGCCGTCCTCGAGTTCCCGAAAGTCCTCGCGAAGCACGGGGACATCCTCGTACGCCATGGCGTGCCGAGGGCGGTGGCGGACGCGGCGGTCCACGAGCTCCAGGAGGGGCGCTGGCCCGAGGCGCACCGGGAGAACTACGACCGGCTCCCGAGCATCGCGCGGATGCTCGGGATCGGCTTCATGTGCATCCACAACCCCTGTGACGAGATCGGCCGGCGCGTCATGGACGAGACCCTCCGCGCGCACCTCCCACCGACGCCAAGGGTCCGCGACGCGATCGACGTCCTGTACGGCCTCCCGGAGTTCAGCGAGGCGGAGACCCGGATCGAGCTTCGCATGGGAGCGCTCGACAACCCGCTCGGGTCCTGGGCCGTGCACCACGGTGCAGGGACGAACGGAGGCTTCCCCGTCGCCCGCGCCGCGTACGAGCACGGCATCGACACGGTTTTCTACATACACATCGATGCGGGGCAGCTGCGGCGCCTGCACGAGGGGTTCGGCCTCGAGGGTCGGAAGAACCTCGTCGTCACGGGCCATGTCGCCTCGGACAGCATCGGGATCAACGCGCTCGTGCGCGAACTCCGGTCCCGAGGGGTCCGCGTGGATACATACAGCGGAATTGTCGACGTGTGACGGCGTTTTTTATCGTCTTCGTCGAATTTATTTTAGCACAACCCTTAACTAGTGCCCCCCGTTTCCGGTATGGGGTTCTCGTGCCATTTGAAATCGCCGTCGTGAGCAACACGCCCTTGACCCCGCTCAAGGATTTCGACGACGTCGCCCTCCTCTTCCTAGCGCAGATCGGCTACATCCCCAAGGGATATGACCCGAAGACGGACGCGAAGACCGTCCGGGAGTCCGTCCCGTACCGCCTGTTCACGGAGTGCTTCCTCGGGCGCATGGACAAGGGGTGGACCGTCGAGCAGCTCGCCGCGAAGCTCCGGACGACGAAGGCGACGATCTACCGCCACATCAACAAGCTCAAGGACATGGATCTCCTCGACGAGGTGAACGTGAACGAGAGGGGGACGATGCGCAAGGGGTACCGGATCCGGTACGGGAACCTCTCGAAGGCATGGAACTTCGTCGAGTCGAACGTGGAGATCGCGATGGAAAACTACCGGAAGACCGTCGACCACCTCGAGAAGCTCGCGGAGCAGAAGCGGTGAGCCCATGGACTCCGAAGGGATCGTCGCGCTCACGAAGGGGTCCCGATACCGGGTCGAATCCATGGAGACCCGCGACAGGACGAAGATCACGAAGGGGGTCTTCCGGGGGTATGCGGCGGTGGGTCCCGACGACGCGCTCGTGATCGAGCTCGACGAGAGCCATCAGGAGCTGAAGGGCAAGCTCCGCCTCATCCCCGTGCACGTGGTCCTGTCCGTCGACGTCATGGAGCACCTCCAGGCGGAGGCCCCGAAAACCGACAAGCCCCACACGATGTACGGCTGAGCCGCCGGGAGGGTCCAAACCTTCTTCCGGCCGTCCATGGATGCACCCACGATGGGCGGACCCCTGTCCTACGACGACGTTCCCCCTCCGCGGGTGTGGCTGGCGTTCGCGTTCCTCGGCGTGTGGCTGTACCTGATCTCGCAGATCCTCCGCGGCTATCCGACCGCGGTGAGCGGCGCGACGGGTCTCGATCCGTACGTCGCGTTTCAGGTCCTCGCGGCCACGTCCGGCCTCGGGTCGATCATGGTCCTCTCCGGCCTCGTCGCGGCCCTCTGGCGATCGAACCTCGCCGCCGGCCTCTCGCCGTCGGGCGTCCGCGGCCTCGTCCTCGGCGCCGCCGGGGTCGGGGTGCTCGTCCTGTTCGAGATCGCGACGATCCTCCGCCTCCTGGGGCTGGAGGAGGACGCCCTGACCTCCCTCGTGCGGGCGCAGGCCGTCGGAGACGTCCTGGGGACCGCGCTCGCGTTCGCGGGCCTCGCGTTCCTCGCCGTCGGCCTCACCCACGCCGTCGGGCTCTTCCGCCCGGCCCGCGAGGCACCGCCGACCCCGAAGCCGACCGCGGAGAAGCAGGCCTAGCGGCGTCGTCTCGGGACCGGCAGGAACCGGGGCGTCGCGCGCACGTAGGCCTCGTACGCCGTGCCGAACAGGAGCCGAAGCTCGCGCTCCTCGAACGGCGCGAGGACGGCCGCGAACCACACGCACAGCCCGAGGGCGCCGGCGAACGCCCACGTCCGGTCCGCCAGGAGCCCGATCCCAAGGGCCATCGACCCGACGCCGGAGTACATCGGATGCCGGACGAGCCGGTACGGCCCCCGGACGACGAGGGACTCCGTGCGCCCGCCCATCGCCGCGAGCGGTCTCCGGCGGAGGAGCTTGAGCACGGTCTCGCCCGTCGACGTGAGGATGTCCCGCGCCGGCCGATGCCGGAGAAGCCAGGCGACGATCGCCGCGCCCTCGACGATCAGGGCCGCACCGAGCGACCGCACGACGATCGGGAGGGACATGTCTCCGGGCAGCCGAAGCGCCCACGTGAGGGTTCCGGCGCCGATGTACAGGGCCGTCACGAGCGAGGCGATGACGAGGACGGTCCTGGCATCATCCCGGAAGCCCATGCCGGGGGGATGACACCGCCTCGACGTGGTTCTTTCGTGCACGCCCGAGAGCCGCGGAGGGTTTAAACCGACGCCCTGCGCTGCACCGGGGGAGATGGCCGAGGCTGCCGGCGAATCACGGTTCTACGAGGTCCTCTTGGGCGAGCTCGCGACCGCGCCGCCCGCCTCGAAGGGGGACCTCCACAGGGCGAAGGTCCGGGTCGCGCGGTCGACCGGCCTGCGGAGCATCCCCAGCGATTCGGAGGTCCTCGCGCGCGTCCCCGGGAAGGACCGGGGTCCCCTCGAGGACCTCCTCCGGGTGAAGCCCACGCGGACCGCGAGCGGCGTGGCCGTGGTCACGGTCATGACGGCTCCGCACGCGTGTCCCCACGGGGTCTGCGTCTACTGTCCCGGAGGCCCGCGGTTCCACACCCCCCAGTCGTACACGGGCACGGAGCCCGCGGCGCGTCGAGCGGCGCAGCACCACTACGACCCGCACGCGCAGGTCGTCTCCCGCGTCCGGGGGCTCCAGGAGATCGGCCATCACACGGACAAGGTCGACCTGATCATCATCGGAGGGACCTTCACCTCCACGGAGGCGGGGTACCGGGAGTGGTTCGTCAAGGGCTGCTTCGACGCGATGAACGGAAGCGTCGCGGTGGATCTGGGCGAGGCGCAGGCGATCAATGAGTCCGCCGCGGTGCGGTGCGTCGGGCTCACGATCGAGACGAAGCCGGACGCCTTCCTGGGACCCGAGGTGGAACACTCCCTCGCCCTGGGTGTGACCCGCGTGGAGATCGGGCTCCAGTCGACCCACGATGACGTCCTCGTGGGCGTCCACCGCGGGCACACGGACGACCAGAGCCGCGCCGCGATCGCCCGGGCGAAGGACGCCGGCATGAAGGTCGGCGTGCACATGATGCCCGGCCTCCCGGGGTCCGACATCCACCGGGACCTCGCGTCCTTCCGCGCGCTTTTCGAGGACCCCGCGTACCGCCCCGACTTCCTCAAGATCTACCCGACCCTCGTCCTCGAGGGGACGGCGCTCCACGGACTGTGGCGCGCGGGGCGGTACGAGCCGCTCTCCATGGAGGATGCGATCGACCTCGTCGCGGCGATCAAGGCGATCGTGCCTCCGTGGTGCCGGATCCAGCGGGTCCAGCGGGAGATCGGCGCCCCCCAGATCCTGGGGGGACCGAGGAAGGGCGATCTCCGGGTCCTCGCGAGGGCCCGGCTCCGCGAGCGGGGCCTCGACTGCCGTTGCGTGCGCTGCCGGGAGGTCGGCTTCCGTCAGGTCGACCCGCGGCCGGAGGCGCTCGCCCTCCTGCGCCAGGACTACGACGCCTCCGGCGGTCGCGAGATCTTCCTCAGCGTCGAAGACCCCGCTCTCGACGTGCTCGTCGCGTACGCGCGCCTGAGAGTCGACGGGACCGCGACCCTTCGAGAGCTGAAGGTTTTCGGGCGGATCGTCCCGATCCACGAGGCACCCGCGGGGCGGTGGCAGCACCGCGGCCTCGGCAGGCGTCTCCTCGCGGAGTCGGAACGGATTGCGCGGGAGGAGTTCGGCGTGCGCCGGATGCGCGTGACCGCGGGCGTCGGCGTGCGCGGCTACTACCGTCGGCTCGGGTACGGTCTCGAGGCCCCGCACATGGTGCGCGACCTCTGATCACGTGAGCTCCTTGACCCAGCCGAGCCGCTTGAGCTTGCTCGCCTCGACATCCTCCGCATTCCGGAAGGACGCCTCCGTCTCGGCGAGGTACTCCACGGCGAGCCGGAGCCCCTCGACGGTCGGGGCCTTCACGTCGACCCCGGCACGGCCAAGCTGCTGCCGGACGATCGGCATCGCGGCCTCCTGGCCTCCCATGACGCCGCAGAAGTCCATGACGATCTGGTCCGTGACCGCGATCAGGCCGCTCGCGTCGTCGTCGATCGGCCCGCCCTCCGCCGCCCCGCGGGCTTCCGCGTCCGCCATGACCTTCTTCGCGAGGAGCATGAAGCCCCCCTCGACGTTTTCCCCGGTCTTCGCGGACTCGAGGAGGCCGTCCCCGTCGAGACTCGCGGAGAGCTCCTCGAGATCCTCCTGGACGCGGCGCCGGTTCGTGGCGAGATCGACCTTGTTCCCGACGAGCAAGAACGGGATCGCTCCGACGACCCGCCCGAGACGGCGGAGCCAGTACTCTCCGAGGCTCGCCATCGTCTCCTCCCGCGTGACGTCGTACACGAGGAGGGCGCCCTTCGCGCCCTGGAATGCGCTCTCCTGGATGTTCTTGTAGCCTCTCTGCCCGAGGACGTCCCAGATCATGAACGTGAGATCGACCGCCTTGCCCGGGGATTCGATCCGCAGGTCCTTCTTCGTGACCTTCGTCCCGATCGTCGTGATGTAGTCGTCGGAGAACTTGTCCACGACGAACCGCCGGATCAGGGACGTCTTCCCCACGGCCCCGTCGCCAAGCAGGAGGATCTTCCGTTTGATGTGGTCATAGGCCATGGCGGCACCGGGTCGATGCGGGGCCCGCGCTTATAACGCTTTTCGGGTGAATGTCACTCCTGCGAATGGACGGCTCTCAGGCGGCCGCCCCGTTCCTCCGGCCGTGGAGGAGGCGCACGCCGAGCGCGTCGACCCGGGGGAACTGGTCCATGTTGCCGTTCCAGTGCGGGAGGATGTCCGAGTATGAGGCCTCGAACTCCGCGAGCGCCTCGCGGAGGCGCCGCGGGAGGCCGTTCAGGTACCGACCGCGTACGACCGCGGCGAGGACCGTGTGACGACCGCGGCTCATGACGACCTGCTTGGGCCCGAACCGGAGGTGCTCGAGCGTCCCGTGGGGTTCCCGGAACGAGTCCCGAACGAACTCCTGCAGGACGATGAGCATCCCGCTGAGGATGTCGCTGTCCCGCCCGACGCCGTTCGACTTGGACCAGTGCCGGATCAGGAGGCCGCTGTCGTGCATCAGGTAGAGGTCTTCGAGCCGGGCGCGCCGCCCGACGTAGAGGACGAGTCCGATCATCCCTGCGCCACCGAGGCCGAGGAGGACGGCGAAGAGGGGGCTCGCGGGCGCGGGGGGCCGGTAGTTGAGTGGGAACGTGAGGACGCGGTCGATCGAGCGCGGCCGGGCTCCCTGGTCGTCCGTGTAAACGACGTGGACGCTCATCGTCGCGAACACCGTGGAGGCCGGACTCGCTGTGATGTTCTCGAGCGCGGCCGCGGAGATCCTCGCGGTCATGTTGATCCAGACGTCGCCGTTCGCGTGCGTGAGGGAGGCGGACCACGTGCCGTTCACCGCGCCGTCCGCAACGAGGCTGTCGTCGAGCCCGACGGTGAGGTCGAGGATGGCCGCTTCCGTCACGGGATTCGTTCCATTGAAGGGCGAAGCGAGGTCGAACGTGAATGCAAGGCTCGGGGAGGCCTGGTCGTTGATGATTACCGTGAGCTCGTAGAACGACCGGAGGGGCGCCGCCTGCGCGGGCGGAACGAGGCTCGCCGTGAGGAACAGCGCGAATCCGACGGCGAGCACCGCAGTCGTGGCCCTCGTGACGCGGGCCCTGCAATCCCGGGCCAGTGGGCGTCCCCCAACGTTGCCGCACGTCCGCGCGGCGTTGGAGATGATTCGTTTTCTCCGTATTTATATCTACCAGTGGGTAGCCTCTCGACCCTTCTTCTGGTAGTTAATGAGAATCGGTCCGCCGCACGAGTCGGCGGAGGGTCGTCCCCCGCGCCGCTGCGAGGCCGCGGAGCGCGGGGCCGATCCCGCTCCCCTCCCGGGGTGACCGTCGACGGGGGCGCGCGAAGGCGGGCGGGAGGCCCAGGACCGCGGCGGACTGCGACGCGAGGGTCCGGGACATCGAGTGACGATCCTCGCGGATTCCCTCGAGGGGGGCGATGACCCCGATCTCCCGGATCCAGCGCCGCGCGCCCTCGGGAGCGCCTGGGCCCCCGAGGCCCGTGAGCAGGCGGGCCCCCCTGGCCCGGTCCGCGGCCGCGACCACGGGCACGTAATCGAGAACGCGGGAGACGGGCAGCGACGGCTCCAGTGCCGCGATCCGCCGCGCGACCTCGAGCGCTCGCGCAGGCGAGACACGGACGAGATCGATCCGGTGGTCCAGGTACGACTCCGCGATCCGCGCGGCCGCGAGGTCGGCCGAGTCGGCCGTCGAGACGACGATGCATGTCAGGTCGCCCCTCTTCCGCGCGACGGCGGCGATCAGCGTGCTCGACAGACCGCCGGAGAACGCGAGGAGCGTGGATGCGTTGCGCGTCATCGCGGACACGATGCGGCGCTCGAGGACCTTCACGGTGCCGGCCGCGTCATCCGGCGGCATCGTCTCACGCGATCGTGTCGAATCGGATCTCGCCACGGAGGAGGCGGTCGAGCGTCGCCGCGACGTCGGCCTCGCGGACCCGGACCTGCTTCTGGGTGTCGCGCTCGCGGAGGGTGACCCCCTCCCCCTCGAGGGTCGGGTGGTCGATCGTCACACAGAAGGGCGTGCCGATCTCGTCCATCCGCGCGTACCGCTTCCCGATCGATCCGGACTCGTCGCGGAACGCGGCGAATCTCGCGCGCAGCTCGCGATGCACGGATTCCGCCTTCTCCGGGAGCCCGTCCTTGTTCACGAGCGGGAACACGCCGACGGCAACGGGCGCGAGGCGCGGGGGGAGTCGTAGGACGGACCGGTCGGCCTTGACGAAGTCGAGGTCGAGGAGCGCCCAAACGTTCCGGTCGACGCCAAAGGAGAGCTCGAGGACGTGGGGCACGATCTTGCGGCCGTCCACGGTCACCGCGAGGTTCTCGCGGGACATCGACGCATGCCCGGAGAGATCGTGATCCGTGCGGTAGTGCACGCCGCCGACTTCCTTGAAGCCGCCGAGGCTCTCCTGGTCGACCTGGATGTCGAAGTGGACCCGGTTGTAGAACGCGCGCTCCCTCTCGTCGAGTTCCGCGAATCGGAAACGCTCCCGCGGCAGCTGCAGCCGGTCGAGGTAGAACCGCTGGACCTGGACGAGGTGGTACACGTACCACGAGGGGAGCCCGCGCTCCACGAGCGCCTTCGCCGGGAGGTCGTGCGCCTCGGGTTTCGACTTCTCCGCGGCCCAGCAGACCCGCACGGCCACGTCGGCGACGGATGCGAAGTCCACGCGGTCCGCGAACGTCTCCGGGTCCATGAAGATCTGGAGCTCCGCTTGGAGGAACTCCCGCATCCGGTACGTGCCCTGCCTCGGGCTGATCTCGTTCCGGTACGCGCGGCCGACGATCGCGAGGCCGAGGGGCAGGCGCCGGCGGAGCGCCTCGAACTCCCGCTTGAAGTTCAGGTAGACGCCTTGCGCGGTCTCCGGCCGGAGGTACGCGCGGTCCTTCCCCGTCGGACCGACGCCGAGGGGAAACATCATGTTGAAGGGCCGCGACGGGCCGAGCTCCCCCTTGCACCGCGGGCAGCGGATCCGCAGCTCGCGGACCTTCGCGTCGATGTCCTCCGGGGAGAGGCCTTCGTGTTCCTCGTGGGTGACGGATTCGAGGAGGTGGTCCCCGCGGTACGATTCCCCGCACTTCGTGCACGTCACCAGGACGTCGGAGAAGTGGTCGACGTGGCCGGACGCCTTAAGAGGCGCCTCCGGGAGTATCGTCGTCGAGTCGATGAGGTAGTAGTTCTCATCGAGCCCGAGGAACGTCTCGATCCAGAGGTCCTCCCATCGCCTCCGGAGGAGGGCGCCGTTGTGCCCGTAGTCGTAGAACCCCGCGAAACCCCCGTAGAGGTCGGCCGCGGGCCACAGGAAACCCCGTCGCACGGACAGGGACATCACGTCGTCGTACGAGGCCATCCGCGTCCCGAAAAGGGGGGGCCACCATAAAGGATGGGGTCGTCACCCGCGGCGCGCGAGAACCCACAGCAGGTCGAGCTCGTACAGCATCGCGACGAGCCGGTCGGTCGAGTCGACGACGGGGAGCTGTCCGAAGTCGTTCTTCACCATGATCCTCGCAGCCTCGGAGGCGCTCGTCTTCCGGAAGACGGTCACCGGCTTCGACATGATCTCCTTGACGGGACTCCGCGGGAGGTCGATCTTCTTCTCCTCCCAATAGAGGCGCATTACGTTCCGGAGGCCCTCCCACGCCCACGCGTCCTCGTCAGCGGCGATTCCCAGCTCCCTCTGGACGACGGTCCCGTTCACCCGGCTGAGGGCGAACACGTCCCGGTCCGTGACCAGACCGGCGAGGTGCCCGTCGTCCCCGAGGACGGGCGCCGCGGTCACCCGTCCGTGACGCATGATCTCCGAGGCAACGTTGATTGGCGTGTTCACGTGCACGGCCACGCAGGGTTGCCGGATGAGCTGCTCGACGGGGGTCTCCTCGCTCATCTTCGCGAGGATCTTGAGGATGTCTACCGGCGTGATGATTCCGACGAGCTTCCCCTTGCGGACGACGGGGAGGTACGAAACGTCCATCTCCACGAGGACCGTCGCGGCCTCCGTCAGCGTCGCGCCGTCCTCGATCGCCGGATGGTCGCGGGCCATGACCATGGCGAGCTGCTCCTCCTCCGGCTTCGCGAAGATGTGGGCGCGTGCGACGAAGCCCGCGAGGGCGCCGTCCCTCCGCACGACGGGCATCCCCGTGATCCGATGCTTGACGAGGAGCTTGAGGACGTCCGTGCGGGTGCCCGGGAGGGTCGCGACGATCGGATCCTTCGTCATGAGGTCGCGGGCCGTCGGCTCGCCTTTCGCCGCCTTGGCATCGCGGGGAACTGTGCGCCGTGCCATGGGACGCCTCCGGCCACGACGAGCGCGATATCGCTCTCGCCCGCGCGCATGAGCGACGCGTGCCCGTGCGGACCGCCGGGGAGGTCCAGGACCATGAGGTTCGCGGGCTCCCCGACTCGAATCCCGGGAAACGCAGTCGAGTCTAATAGTTTCCGGCCGCGGAGGGCCATATGGAACACTTCCCGTGCAGAGACCTGCCCGCGGAGCCGCGCGACCCGATATGCGAACTCGATTTCGCGGAGCATGGACGGCGCGTTGATCATCGCGTTGTCCGTTCCGAGCCAGACCTCGACCCCGGCGCGTAGGAGCCGCGGGAGGTCCGGCGTCATGCCGAAGAAGGCGTTCGAGCGTGGACAGACGACGATGGGCACACCCGCGTCCGCGCACCGCTCGAGATCCGAGTCCGTCGCGCGGACCATGTGGATGAGGAACGCGGGTCGGAGATCAAGGACGGTGTCGATGTCCTCGCGGACGCGCTCGGAACAGTGGACAGCGAATGGTTTGCCCGCCCGGCGCGCGTCCTCCGAGAGCTTCCTCACGTCGTCCGCGGGCCAGTCGGACGCCGCGCTCAGCCCGATGCCGTCGCACGTGCGGAGGAGCGCGGCAGCCTCCTTCGGCTCGTACGCGAGACCGACGGGTCGGCCGAGGGCGACTCCATGGAGGGGGACCGCGGCGTTCGCCGCGAAGAGCAGCTTCAGGCCTCTCAGCCCCCCCTCGCGGAAGTCGGCAAAGCCTCCCGTCCCCGTCCGGACCATCGTCGTCATCGCGCGGTGCATCGCGTCGACGACCGCGTCGTCCTTCGCCGTCGCGAGGATCCGGTGCTTGAGTCCGTGAGGGGGTGCGACGAGGTCTTCGATCGTGCCCTTGAGCTCCTGGGTGACGACTGCGTCCCCGAGGTGGGTGTGCGCGTTCCACAGCGCGGGGATGATCAGGCCCGTCGCGATCGGGTCCCGCGCCACGGACGACCGCGTCTCGACGACAACACCATCCTCCCAGCCGACGGTCCCGCGACGGAAGCGCTTCCCGTCGTAGAACCATCCGCTGACGCAATCCATGCCGCGGCGATGGGTGCCGCGGGTTTAAACGTTGGCCGCGCGACCTGGAGGGGCGCACAACCTTTATGGCCGAGGAGCCTTTCCGTCGGATTTGCGCCACCGTAGCTCAGCCGGTTAGAGCGGCAGTTTCGTAAACTGCAGGTCCGGGGTTCGAATCCCTGCGGTGGCTTGCCTCCCGTCCCCCCTCGCGGCCGGAAGGGCTATGCCATGTCGGGTCGATAGGGACGCAGCATGGCCATGAAGCACCTCTTGCGTGACTCCCTTCTCATCGCGGTGGCTGTCGTGATCTTCGCGTATGCGACAGCGTTGGTGCTGAATCTCCTCACGGGGGCCACGCCTTCCGACGAAGTGCCTGTGCAGCTGGAGCTTGTCGTGTTGCTGGTTCTTACGGTCCTTGGACTTGGGTTCGTCCTGTGGAGAAGTGAAACCAGCCGGTCGAGTTCTTGAGTCAGTTCGGATGTCGAGCGTCCCCCGCCCCGTCGCCCCTGCGCGACCGGAACGGCTTATGCCTTGTCACAGGATAGGTGCGCCTCGTGGCAGGCAAAACCCCGGACGATAGTCCCCGCACATCGGCAAGGGAGAACTGGAGGGCCAGAGCCGCGGTCGGCGTCGTCATTGCTCTTGGAGCAGCCTACGTCGTGATGGATTTCCTCGGCCTCAGGGAGCCCTCGGGGCCGGTGCCCGGTTGGGTCTTCCTCCTGATGCTGGTGGGGGCGCTCATCCTCGCCACCTACGCGGCCATCCTAACGGCGACGACGCAGAGAAGGGCGTAGCCCGCACCGGGTCGTGAAAAGGAGAAGCGTGGCGGGCCTCCGCGGGAAGAGAAAGAGTCCCGCACCCCGTCGGCCCCCGAGCCGGCGCGATGCCCGAGGACTAGTCGGTTGCGTACCCATTCTTGGGTCGCTTCCCTGCGGTGGCTTCGCCCCCGCCGGCAACCGCAGGATTGATGAGCAGGAGCATGCCAATCATGGTGGCATGATTCCGACCCCGCGCGGTCCGGGGGACCTCGTGCCCTCCCCCGAAGGGACCGCTCTGCCAAAGCTGGGAGGCGAGCCGCAGCCTCTGGCGCTTCAAGCGCTCGAGGAGATCGAGGGACTCAAGCGGTCGGTCGCCGAGATCGCGAAGCGCCTTGAGGCGCTCGAGCACCGGGTCGCCGGGCTCGAGGCCGCGAAGGCGTGACGTGGATCCCGAGGCCGGCGCTCACGTCTGGATGAGCCGGAGCAAGTACTCCTCGACGCCCTTGAACTCCTCCGTCCGTCCGCTCCAGTTTTCGAGGGTTCCCACGTACGCGGTCTCGATGTTCCGAAGGACCTCCGCCATCCGCATCTCGAGGGACTTCCCGTTCCCGCCGCGGGTGAACGTGACGAGGACCGCGTGCTGCCCGTGGACCATGTGGATCCGGTGGTCTCCGTACTTGAGCTCCTGGAGCGCCCCGTTCTTCGAACGCAGGGCGTCGGCGACGAAGTTCCGGACCGCCATGAGCATCCCACTCGCGATGTCGGAGTCGACGTCGGGTCGAAGGGTCGTCGAGTAGTGGCAGATGAGGATCCCGCTGTTGTGGAGGAGGAACACATCGTCGATGAGGGTCCGCTTGTGGGGCAGGACGTCCATGTACCCCAAGAGGAGGAACAGAAGGAAGACCGCGGCGAGGATCGCGATCCACAGGACGACGAGGTCAAGTCCGAACGACGACACGGCCGCGAGGCTCGCCTGGAACGTGTGGCTCGCGCTCGATGTCGCGGAGACCACGGCGTCCGCTCGTTCGTAGCGGAACTCGAGCCGGGCGACGAGCAGCTCCCGGTCCACGACTCGCGCGGAGACTTCAAGCCTCACGCCGACGGACTGCTCCCCGGGTCCGACGTCCGAGAACTGCCAGCCGAACGTTGTGCCGTTCGTGAAACTCCAGGGCATCGTGCTGTTCACGAGGAGCGTCTTCTCGGGAAGGGTGAAGTTCATCCACGCACGGTTCGCGGCCTCGTTGCCGGAGTTGTTCCATCGGAGGGAGAGGTCGATGATCTCGCCCGGTTCGACGTACCGCACGGCGGACGTGATCGTGATCGAGAACCGCGGGGACACCACGACCCCGTTCGTCGACGCGGCGGACGGCCTCAAGATCCGCCCGGACGCGTTCGCGACGTCAAGGGACGCCGTCACGTCGACGACGGCTCCCGGAGCCGCGTCCGAGTCCACCCGCAGACGGAGGTTGAGGGCGACGGGGCCCGGTGCGACATCCTGGAGCGTATACGCGATCATGTTCCCCGTGCGGGTCCCCGAGACGGGCTGGGAATCCTCGAGGGTCGTCCCCGCGGGGAGCGTCGTGTTCAACCAGGCCCGGTATGCGACCTGATCGCCCGTGTTGTTCGCGAACAGGGTCAGTCGAATCGCGTCGCCGGGTCGAGGCGTTGGACTGTCCATGGTTGCAGCGACGACAAGACTCGGACCGTGAACGGATGCGTGGCCGAGCGCCCGCCGCTGCGCGAACGGATGGCCGCCGCCGTCCGTGTACTCGAGATCGAGGACCAGGACGAGCCGGTCCCCGGGGAGGGCGTCCCCGGTCGCCTGCACGGTCACGTTGAACACATACGCCTGGGCCCCGACGTCCCGGAACAGCCAGGCGTTCGGCCCCACGGTCGTCGCGCCCGCGGTGACCGCGTCGTCCCCGAGGATCAGGAGGCGGTCGCCCGCGGAGGCGTTCATCCACAGGTACCGGGCGTCGCCGGATGCGATGTTGAAAAACGACACGGTGAAATTGAACGTCTGCCCCGGGTCCACGTGGTCCGGCGTCGGGTACGCCTGCGCGCGGACGACGGGCACGAGGACCGTGACCGTCGCGAGATCCCAGGAGGGAGCCTGGACCTGGCCCGACGCGTCCGTGTAGTTGAGGAACACCCATGTGTTCAGGGATTTCCCGTCGTAGTAGCTGAGGCTCGGCTCGACGACGGCCCACACGGTCATCCCGTGCGGTCCCATGCCGATGTCCGAGAAGGTCCACCGCATCGGCGAGATTTGCAACCCGCCCTCGACCGCCGCGTCGTCGCCGATGTACGTGAGCTCCGGAGACAAGTCCACGTCGATCGTCACTGCGGACGCCGCGTCGTTCCCGCTGTTGTTGAAGTACACGTCGATGGGGACGGTCGCGCCGGGGTCGACGGCGATGAGCGAGGGTTCCGTCTCGAGGCGGATCGAGGGTCCGGAGATTCCGTAAACGCGGAAGAAGAGATCCGCGCCCGTGCCGTTCACCCAGGTGCCCGTGTTCGTGTCGAACCATTGCGCCTCCCCGCCCGGGTACGAGCCCACGGTGTTCATCGCCCACTCGTAGCCCTTCGGCCGCGGCTCCGCGTCCTCCGCGGACACCCAGTACCGTTCCCCCGCGCTCAGGGCGACCCACGGGTAGAAGCCGAATGCGACCCAGGTCCAGTTCTGCACTCCCTGCTTCGCGGTCGTCGCGAGGGCGGTTCCGGGCGAGTTCCCCGCGTCCGTGGTGACGCTCACTTGGAGGATGTCCGGGCCCAAGACCTGGGGCTGGTCGAACACGAAGAGCTCGAGATGGGTGAGCAGGAAGTCCGTCCGCGCGGTGAACGACTGGGCCACCCGCTGGTTCGACCACACGTTCGCGAACCCGTTGTCCCACGTCGGCGGTGCGTACGCCTCGCGGAGCACCTCGACCCCCGCGCTCGCGGGCGGCACGAGCAGGGCGAGCGCCGACGCTACGAGGGCGACGAACGCGAGGGCTGACCCCATCCTTCGATGGACCGCCCTGGACGACCTCCCCCCGACTGGGGGCCGTGAATCCGTCACAATCTCCCGGGCTTGGTTCGCGTCCCCCTGAGGCGTAAAAGCCTTGTCGTCGCGGGAATCCTGCATGATAACAGGAGGAGCCCCGGGGATGTGATAATCAGGAGTGAGACCGCTCAGCCGGTCGCGCGTTCCGCGGTGGGCGCGGAGATCCGCAGCCCCACAGCGTGGATTGCCGCGGACGCGGCGAACGCGGGGAGGCTCGCGCCGATCGGGCTCGCGACGAGGGCGGACGCCCACATGACCGGCGTGCCGACGAGGCCCACTCCCGCGATTGCGAAGTACACGGCGATCCCCGCGGCCCAGGCGATCACGGCGAACGGACGCACCGCGGGCGCGCCGTCCGCGAACTCCCTCGGGTCGTAGTCCCTTCGCACGAGCTGATCCGCGACGAGCACGCCAAGGAGGGGAACGAACACGCCGCCGATGAAGAGCAGGAACCCCTCGTACAGGCTCGCGAACAGCTCCCAGGCGGAGGCGAGGTAGGAACCCGCGACGAATGCCGCGACCCCTGTCGCGACGACGAGCGTCCTCTGGTCCGCGCGCGGCGCGATGTTCTGTGCGCTCACCGCGGTGCTGTACACGTTCGCGAACGCGTTGTCCGTCTCGTCGACGATGATGAGGAGGAGGACGAGAGAACCCAGGACGGTCCCGATGATCGCCCGGACGAAGGCGACGGGCCCGCCGCTCTCGCCCGTCAGGCCGAAGACGACGAGGACCGTGGCGCCGAGGAAGTAGAACCACGAGTTGCTGAGCGTGTACCCAAGGAAGGTGCCGGCGAAGCTCTCCCTCGGCCTCCGGGCGAACCGGTTGTAGTCCGCCACGAGCGGCCACCAGGAGATCGGCATCGCGATGACGAGGTCGAGTGCGAGGCCCAGGGGCGGCTCCCTCGTCGCGGGCACGGAGAACGCGGCCGGGAAGCCCGGGTGCGTGACAGCCATGTACGTGAGCCAGATCGTGCTGCCGAGGACGAGCCAGATCGCGACCCGTTCGAGCCAAACGCGAACGACGACGAGCGGGCCGCCGAGGGCGAGGAGGGTGACCCAGACCGCCAGGACCCCGATCCAGAGCACCGGCGTGGCGCCCCCGAGGAGCGGTCCCGACAGCAGGCTGAGACCGAGGCCCATGATCATGAGCTCGAACGCGGCCCACCCGAGGAGCTGGAACGAGTTCAGGGCGCTCGGGGCCCAGGACGCCTTCCGACCGAGGACGGGGCGCAGGCTCACCATCGTCGGAACGCCGTGGCGCGCCCCGAGACCGCCTGCGGACGCGAGCATGAGGGAGCCGATGATCGATCCGACGATGGAGACGAGGAGGACTTCGCGGAGCTCGAGCCCGAACGCGAGGACCAGGAGGGCCCCGGCGAACAGGACGAGCAACCCGACGCCGAGGCTGAACCATAGCACGCCGATGTCGAACGCGCGGAGCGTCCGCCGGGCGGGCGGGACGGGGTCCACCCCCCACTCCTCCGGCCGGCGAAGCCAGCCCCGTGCCACGGCGGGTTCCAAGAGGGCGACCGTACTTAACCCTGTCCCCGTGGCCTAGGCGGACTTGCCGAACTTCGCCTTCGACCGTCGGAGCGCGGTGACGAGGGGCATCTCCTTCCCCGCGAGGAAGTTGATCAGTGCGCCGCCGCCCGTGCTCACGTGGTCGAGCTCTCCCACGAGGCCGAACTGCTCCATCGCGGCGACCGTGTGGCCGCCCCCGACGACCGAGAACGCCACCGCCTCCGCGACCGCGCGGAACAGCTCCCGCGTGCCGACGGAGAACTCCTCGATCTCGAAGACCCCCGCGGGCCCGTTCAGGATCACCGTCTTCGCCCGATGGATTTCGTCCGAGTAGTGCGCGATCGTGTCCAGGCCGACGTCGTGGACCGGCAGATCCGAGGGGAGCTCTCTCACGAGGACCGGCCGGCGCCTCCCGTTGTCGTTCAACACGACGTCCGTGGGCATGAGGATCCGGTCGGGGAACCTTGCGAGGAGTTCCTTGCAGCTCCCGAGGAACTCATCGTAACCTTCGACCTCCTTCCGCATGAACGATGTCGTCGGCGGGCCGGGATCGACGCCGCTCGCATGGAGGAACATGTTCGCGACCCCGCCCGTCGTGAGGACCCGGTCGACAACCCCCCTCTCGAGCATGTGCTTCGTGATCGCGATTGAATCGTCCGCCTTCACGCCACCGAAGATTGCGATTTTCGGCCGGTCCGCGCTCTCCATGGCCTGCGTGAGCATCGTGAGTTCCTTCTCCATCACCCGGCCCGCGAGGGTCGGGAGGACCTCGCAGAAGCCGACAAGGCTCGGCTGCGCACGGTGGGCCGCGGCGAACGCGTCGAGCACGAAGTAGTCCGCGAGGGGTGCGAGGCGCCGGACCATGTGCGTCGTTGCCATCTTCTCGAACTTCGCGTCCGCGAGGGACTCGTCCTCGGCATAGAACCGCGTGTTCTCGAGGACGACGACGTCCTCGACCTCCATGGATTGGATCGCCTCCAGGGCGTGCCGGCCGTAGAGGCTGTCCACGTAGCGGACGGGACGGCCGAGGAGGGCCTGGAGCCTTTCCGCATGCGCCTCGAGGGTCGTGAAGTCGTCCTTCCCGGGTCGGGACTGGTGTGCGAGGATCGCGACCTTCGCGCCGCGCAGGTCCCGGATCGTCGTGAGGTGCGCGCGGAGGCGGGCGTCGTTCAGGAGGCGGCCCGATGAAGGGTCGATGGGCGAATTGATGTCGACCCGGAGGAGGACGGTGCGGCCCGAGAGGTTGAAATCATCCATCGTGAAGAAGTCGCGGGCCATGGCACGCGAGGCAAAATCCAAGAGGGTAATATCCTTTTTCGTCGTTCTGTACGGCACCTCCCCCCGGAGCGGGTCGTCCTTGGCGTTCGACCTGGAGGAAGCGCTCCGTCCGCCCGTCGCATCGTGGCTCCGCGGGACCGGGCTCGATGTCCACGAGGAGATCGCGATCCTCGGCCGCCGGGCCGACCTCGTCGGCGTGGGCCCGGACCGCGTCGTCGCGGTCGAGCTGAAGCTGTCGGACTGGCGGCGCGCCCTGCGCCAGGCGGTCGCTTACCAGGTCGCCGTGGACGAGGCGTGGGTCGCGATGCCCCTCCCGGCCGCGGCACGGGCGTACCGCGAGGCGTGGCGGTTCCGCGACGAGGGCGTGGGCCTTCTCGCCGTCGACGATCGAGGTGGCGTCCGCACCCCGATCCCCACAGCGCCGTCCCCCCGGCTTCTCCCCTTCGCGCGGGAGGCGCTCGCATCGGCTGCGAGGGGCCTCCTGTTCTCAAAAGAGGAAACCGTCTTGGAAGCTTTTTAGGGTCGGGCTCCGAATCGCGGCTGACACCGAGGGACAAGCACGCCCCAGGACCTCCTTCTCCCAGAGGGCAAACTCATTCGCACCGCACGAGGCGGGCCGAGCACGCTCAAGCAGCTTCTCCTCGACCTGAAGAAGTACTCGTTCTCGGGATACGTGCGGACGGTGCGGAACGCGAGCGGTGAGAGGTCCGAGGGAGTCGTGTTTCTCCGCGGTGGGAACCCGGAGGTCAGCCTCCACCACAAGAACGGGGAGCAACTCAAGGGTCGCGCCGCCCTCAAGCAAGTGTGGCAGGACTCCTATGACGAGGCGTGCGTCCTGGAGCTTCACGCGCGGGTCGACATGGACGGCCTCCTCAAGGAGTACGGGGACGCGATCCTGGAGAAGCCGACGAAGCTCGTCAAGCGGTCGAAGGTCCCGCATCCCGTGGACCGGCCGGAGATCGAGCGGCAGGTGGCCATGTGGAAGGAGAAAGGGTACGACGTCAGCACGATTGAGGGCGTCATCGACAAGGATCCGAACGAGCTCACGGTCGCGTTCCTCTCTCTCCAGGAGGCGATCCGGAAGTCCGATGCGGCCGCCGAGGCCCTCGCTCGCCTCGACGTGGGCGGCTTCGAGGAGCGTGCGGAGGCGATCCGCGCGAAGCTCCGGGAGCCCCTCAAGCACGCCGACCTCGACGCGGAGATCGAGAGCCTGCGGGACGCGATCGACAGTCGCCGGCACATCGATGCCCGGCGGGAGATCGAAGCGGCTCGCGAGCGGGATTCGAAGGAACGGACGAAAAAGGTTCTCCAACTCGTGATGAAGCAGCAGCAAGCTCTGCACGTCGAGGCGCCCTCCGCCCCCGACGAAGCCGTGCGGGCGATCGAAAGTCCCCCGCCCACTCGAGACGAGGCGACGAACGTCATCCAGCAGTACACGTTCGACGCGTTCCTCGTCGGGGAGAGCAACCGGTTCGCCCAGGCTGCGGCCGCCGCGGTCGCGAAGGACCTCGCGAAGGCGTACAATCCGTTGTTCATCACGTCGGGTCCAGGGCTCGGGAAGACGCATCTCCTCCATGCGATCGGGAACGAGCTCCGCGGGCGATCGAGGGAGGCACGGGTTCTGTACACGACGGCCCAGGCGTTCGTGGACGACGTCACGGTCGCAAAGCGGGAGGGAACGCTCGCCGAATTCCGCGCACGGCTCCGCGAAGTCGACTGTCTCCTTGTCGACGACGTCCAGCTCTTCTCTGGCCAGCGGGAGGCCCAGGAGGAGTTCCTCCAGGTCTTCGAGGACCTAGCGAACGGGAACCGGGTGATCGTTCTCGCGGGCGACCGGCCTCCGAAGGCGATTCCCGATCTCGACGAACGGCTCGTGTCGCGTTTCGAGTCTGGACTGATGGCCACGATCCAGCCACCCGAGCGCGAGACGCGGATCGCGATCCTCCGTCGGCGGGCAACGGCGGCCCGGATCGACGTCGACGCGGACGTCCTCCCGTTCATCGCCGATCTCGTCGAGGACAACGTCCGCGAGCTCGGTGGCGCGCTCAACCGCGTCGTTACATTCTCCTCTCTCATGGCCCGACCGATCACGCGCGACCTTGCGAAGGAGGTCCTGCGCGATGTGACCGGGGAGGCGAAGGGAGGGGAGACGGTCGGCCTCGAGCAAGCGGCGGGAGCGCTCGTCCCGGGGCGGAGCTACCTCATCGAAGAGGACCGCCCTGCGAACGCGTTCCAGCTGTTCGCGAGGGCCCTCGGTGGTCGCCGCGGCGGTCTCGTGATCACGCGGACGAATCCCAAGCGGATCCGCGAGACGTTCTCGCTCGAGGCCGATCGAACACTCTGGCTCACCGACCGGGAGAGCAAGTCGGAGAAGACGATCCAGCCCGTGCTCGAGCGGATCATCTACGAGATCGAGGACTACATGTCGCAGCGGCCGGGGAGCGTGATCCTCCTCGACGGCCTGGAGTACCTCGTCTCGAGCAACTCGTTCGAGGCCGTCCTGAAGTTCGTCCGGCGGGTCGTCGACACGGTCTCGGAGAGCCATTCCCTCTTCATCCTCTCCGTGGGACCCGCAACCCTCAAGGAACAGGAGCGCCGAATGATCGAGCGGGAGATGGAGGTCCTCCGTTTCGAGTGACGGCCCCGAACGGCTAGAATGAGCCGACCTCCCTCCGGAACTCCTGCAAGAACCGGATCGCCTCCCTCCACTCTTCCTTCTTTGCGTGGACGCTCGCGGCCTTGAGCACGCCGATCGGCCTCGAAAGGTCGCCGCCGCGCATCTTGAGGTCGAGGAGCGTGTTCCGCGCCGTCTTCATCTCCGCTTGGACGAACGCGGGCACGTCGCGGGTGATCCGCTCCCGCGCCTGCTGAGCGAGGCGCAGGGCGGTCGCCTGGTCCCGACGCTGCATCGCGTCGCGCCCCTGTCGCGTGAGGCGATCGATCTCCTTCGTGTCCATCCCGAGCGCCTTCGCCTCGGTGAGGAGGCGCTCGTCCTCCGAGAGGGTGTCGCGCGCCTTGTGGTATTCCTTTGCCTTCTCCTGGAACCCGCCCGCAGAGGTCTGGAACATGTCCCAGGCGGACTCGTACGCCCCTGTCTCGAGATGGTTCACGGCATCCTGGAGCGTCCGCTCGAGGGATTGCGCAGCCGGCCCGCCTGCGCGCTCCACCTCGAGGGCGAACGCCTCGACGCGCGCGGAGATGAAATCTGTGAACGCGACGTCCAGGGAGTGCCGCGCCTTGTCGATCATGCTCACCGCGCGCTCGATGTCCCGGCGCTTTCCCGCGGCAATCGCATCGTTGATGAGCCGTTTCTCCTCCTCGATTTCGAGGCCGATGCGCTTCGCGGTCATGAGGAGCGCCTTCACATCGTTCACGAGCTTAGGGAGCTCGCGGTACATGAGCTTCCTGTCGCCGATCGGGAGCTCCTCCGGGGCTTCCCGCTTCGCCTCCCGGACGGCGGCGAGACGATCCCGGAGCGTGATCCGGACCATCGTGGCGATCGACGGGGCCGCAGGCGACGGAGTCGGAGGTTGGGGCGGTCTTTCGATCTCCGGTTCCGGCTCCGGGGCGACGGGTGCGGACTCTGGAGCCTCCTCCTCGGTGGAGAACCGGACGCCGCAGCTCGGGCATCGGTCGGCGTTCTCCGCGACGGGCGACTGGCAGGACGGGCACTCAAACTCCGTCTCCTCGCCCTCGACGAACTGCGCACCACAGCGGGGACAGGATGATGCGTCCGCGTCCACGGGCGAGTTGCACATGGGACACACGAAGTGCTCCTTCGGCGCTGGCGTCTCCTTCACCGGCGTCGTCGTGTGCTCCTCGACGAGGACGTCCTCTTCCGGGTGCGGCGCCTTCGCCACGCTTTTCAGGGTTTCGAAGATGTCCGGCTGTCCCTCCCGGTCGCCGGCGATCGACGCGAGGATGTCGTCGATGCTCTTCCCCTCCGTGATGTGGGTGTCCACGACCTCGCTCGAGGAAGTCCCGCGGACGTCGAACAGGCTCAGATCCGTCTCGCAGAACTCGCATCGCCGCGCGTCCGCCGGGATGCTCGAATCGCATACCGGACAGAGCTTCGTCTCCTTCGGCGGCGTATCCGCACACCTCGAAATTCGAACGCGTTTCCGACCTGTCGCGGCGTACAAAGACTTTCCGGTATCGGTACAGAGAATGATAAGTGCTCAAAGCGGATAATCAGCGAGAAACGGTTAAGTGAGACATGGACCCGTGGCATCCGCTGTCTGCGGCGAAGTCTCATGTCCTTGCGCACGGCCATCGAGGGTCTCGACAAAGTCCTCCGGTCCGAGGTGAGTCCGCCGAAGGTCATCCTGGTGACCGGGCCTCCCGGTTCGATGAAGACGTCGTTCGCGTACGCGCTGATGTCCCGGTACCTGAGGCACACGGGAGAGTTCGGTCTCTACACGACCCTGGAGGAGACGGTGCAGTCCCACCTGAAGAACATGGATTCCCTCGGGGTCGAGCTTTCCCTGAACATGCAGATCTCCGACTTCACGGACCTCCGAGAGGTCGACTCCGTTGTCGGTCCCGACGATCAAACGGACTACATCGCATTCATCGAGAAGATGATCGGGCACTACAAGAAGATCCACGGCCCGAAGTTCAAGATCTTCGCGCTCGACTCCCTTGGCGCGCTGTACTCCCTCATGGAGAACACGGACAACATGCGCAAGCGGATGTTCTACTTCTTCAAGATGCTGAGGGACAACAACCTCATCGCGATGATCATCATGGAGCGCGGCTCGGACGGCGAGAGCCAGATCCTCGGAAACGAGGGTTTCCTCGTTGACGGCATTCTGATGCTCGGCCTCGACCGCTCGCGCGGGAAGCTCGTGCGGTACCTCCAGGTGGAGAAGATGCGCGCCGTGGAACATTCGATGGAGAAGCACGCGATTGAGCCGAAGAGGGGCGGATTCACCGTGCTCGGCCCGATTTTCGAGGTGGGGGTGCTCGCCTGATCCTGTACGTTTGCACGCCGGCGCCACGGTGGCCCGGCGCCATGTCGCACGCACGCCCACGGAGGGTCCGTTAGATGCCCGAGAGTTCGATTCTGGACGCGCTGGACGCACTGAAGAAGCTCGAGGAAAGCATCAGGTCCCGCGACGCGGAGTTCCGCGACCGCGAGACCGCCCTGCAGGAGCAGGAGGCGAGACTCGAGGAGGATCGCCAGGCGCTGGAGTCCGAGCGGACGGCGCTCACCGAGGAGCGCGATGCCCTCGTCGGCCGGGAGAAAGGTCTCCGTGCCCGGGAGAAGGAACTCGAGAACCAGGAGCGCGTCGTTAACCAGCGGGAGCAGGAGTTCGAGACCTCGAAGCAGCGGACCCTGGCGAAGGAGAACGAGCTCGTCGGTCGCGAGCAGGAGCTCGTCAAGCGGCTCGAATCCCTCGTGAAGCGCGAGGAGGACCTCGCGCGGCGTGACGCGGAGATCTCGGGCCACGCATCGGAGATCGCCTCCCGGAAGAGCGAGATTGCGGCACGCCAGGAAGAGATCGTCAAGCTCCTCTCGGACCAGAAGGCGGCGCTCGAGCAGCAGATCGACCGAGGCCAGGTCTTCCTCGATCGCGAGAAGAAGCTCGCCCAGGAGGAGGAGGCGATTGCCGTGGCGAAGGCGAAAATCGCGGAGGACGCCCAGAGGCACGTGGAGCGGGAGAAGCAGCTCCTCGCACGGGAGCAATCCGTCCGCGCCGCACCTGCCGCGCCCGTCCAGCCCGCCCCGGCCCCCGCGGTGTCAAGGCCCGTCCAGCCCGCCCCGGCCCCTGTCGCGGGCAGGCCCGCGGCACCCGCGCCCGCGCCTGCGGTACGGCTCCAGCCGGCCCCCCAGCCCACGGTGGCGAAGATCGAGAAATCCTTCGCAAAGCCCGCGGAGGTCGAAAAGACCGGCGACGAGTCGGAAACCCCCTGTCCCGCGTGTGGCACGATGATCTCCTCGGACGCGATCATGTGCTACGCCTGCGGCCATCGCCTCGAGGCGGAGCCCGAACCCGTCCAGGAGGAGTCCGGGAACGAGTCGGAGACCCCCTGTCCCGCGTGTGGCACGATGATCTCCTCGGACGCGATCATGTGCTACGCCTGCGGGCACCGGATGGGCGGCGAGGACAAGGGCGGGAAGAAGGAACCCGTCGCGGTGAAGAAGGTGCTCAAGAAGAAGGTCATCTGAGCCCATCGCGG
>Ga0154849_125_pt1 | contig 25617 bp, 28 predicted proteins | sample Rifle2008BG16ft_FD_105577 | JGI IMG/M metagenome (GOLD analysis project Ga0154849, IMG submission 105577) | Euryarchaeota archaeon RBG_16_67_27 | reverse complement strand
GGTGTGTTGGAACGCCTGCAGCATAGGGCAGCCGAATCCGGCAAGCCCGATCTTCACTTCTCGCTTGCCGGACGGTGGGTGCTCCACTTCCCTCACCCACACGTACACCTACGACGCGAAGGGGAACTGGCTCGTGACGAAGCAGATCGGCTCGACGACCTCGTGCAGCACGACGTCGGGCACGATCACCTATTACGTCTACGAGACGGCAAAGAAGGACGACCGGCTGTGCGGTTCCAGCACGTCGAGCTCTGCGACGTGTTCGAGCGCCTCGACGAAGTACACGTACGACGCGCTGGGCCAACGGGCCACGAAGGCCGTCGGCGCGACGACGACACCGTATGGCTTCGACCTGAACGGACTTGTCCAGAAGATCGGCCTGGAGTTCCGCATCCCGGTTCTTCTACGACGGGCTCAGTCGTCGGGTGAAGTCCATCGAGGGAGCCACGACGACCTACTTCGCCTACGTCGGCGGAAACGTCGTGTACACCCGATCCGGGTCCACAATCACGGACTATGTCTATGCTGCGGGCCTCCTGATCCTGCGGAAGTCCGGCACCGCCGTCCGCTATTCCCACGCGGACCACCTCGGGAACGTCCGCCTCGTGACGTACTACACGAACCAGGTGAAGACGGAGTTCAAGGCCCGGTACAAGCCGTTCGGGGAGATCGTCGTCCTCACGGACAACAGCGCGGTGAAGTTCAAGTACGCGGGGGAGTGGCTTGACGGGACCGGCTTGTACTACCTGAGGGCGAGGTACTACGACCCGGCCGTCGGGCGGTTCGTGAGCCAGGATCCCGTGCTGGGCGCCCTGTCCGTGCCGCAGACGCACAACCGCTACGCGTACGTCGTGAACAACCCCCTCAAGTACACGGACCCGAGCGGGGAGTTCATCTTCCTGTTCTTCCTCGCGGCCGTCCTGATCGGCGCGACTCTGAACACGGGCATCTACGCGGCGACGTGCGGGGAAACCTGCAGCGCGGCCGGCTACGTCGGCGCGTTCCTGGGAGGCGCCGCGGCGGGGGCGATCGGCTACCTGACCGCAGGCGTGGGCCTCGGGGCCGCGATGCTCGGAGGCGCGGCGGCGAACATGGCGGCGTACGGAATCGAGGGCGCGCTCGCGGGGAGCTTCAGCACGGAAGGACTGCTGCTTGCGAGGGCACTCGGAGCGGGTTTTGGGGCGCTCGGCGCTCGATTCGCGAGAGGGGCCTCTCGCGCGGCCTCCGCGGGCGACGATCTCGCCGACGACATTCTACGTACCAGGACCCGATTGCAGGGAATCGTTGACGACGTGAACGGAGATCTTGGGTCGGGTCGGCTCCGGTTGACGGCGGCACAGCGACGGGCCGGTCCGCAAGCCGCCCACTACGGCCAGCGTCTCCATGCGGAGGTCGCGGAACGAGTGAGTCATGATCCTTTCCTGCGCAGCAGGCTCACGTATAATATAAAGGGCGTTGATTTCAGGTACAACATGGCGAAGAACGTCCGGTTCGAGGTCACCACGCCGGGGCAAATCTCATCCCACACGAACCGATTCATCACCCAGGGAATCTCGGGCTACGTCTGGTTCATAACCTATACGAGGTAGTCACGCATGGCGTCGATAGACGGCAAGGAGCTCTTGGAGTGCCTCGGCGAAGGGGAGACGCCGGAGGCCCTGGGATTGCGTCGCACGCCCGAGGGGCTGGTCGACCTGCGGGGCCTCCGACTCGGGAAGGCGAGGCCTAGGGCGAAGTTCCGGGTGCTGGGCGCTACGTTCGACTACGTGCCCGGGAAGCCGATCTTCGAGAAACTCTCGCTCAGCCATGTGGACCTGAGCGGCGCGCAGATCGAGCAATCCCTCTGGGTGGCTTGCACCCTCCATCACGTTCGCTTCGAACACGTCCGAGGCGCGGGGGTCAATTTCGCGTCCAGCGGAATGGAATCTGTCTCCTTCGCGCGCGCCGATCTGCGACGCGCGAATTGGGGCGAGGATCGATTGGATGGCCCCCTCGTGGCGGACACGGAGTTCATCGATTGCGACTTGCGAGGTTCCATGTACGCCCACCCACTCTTCCGGAACTGCCGCTGGGTGAACTGTAATCTGGAAGACGTGAACTTCGGCGGCGCTCGCTTTGAGGACTGCACGTTTGTGGGCCTATTGAACGACGTTATGTTTCATGGCCGCTATCGCGACCCCGACCCGCGTATCGCCGACTTGAGAAATTCGATGCGAAACGTTGACTTCTCCCGCGCGCTACTCAAAGACGTTTCCTTCGACGACAGCATCGATCTCATGACATGCATCTTCCCTCAAGATGGTTACCTCCGCATCCCCCGCCCAAAGGCGGCTTACGACCGCGCGATTAGGAGAGTCAGGGACACATGGTTCGGCAAGGCGAAGGATAGGGCTCTGTTCTACCTGGAAGAGACGGCGAAGTTCGTCCCGGAGGATCAGCCGTTAGATGTCGTCCGACCAATGGACTTTGTCGAAGGTTCATTTGGCCGAGACCTTGGTGAGGACGTGGCACGAAAACTCATCCGGATTCTCGAAGACGCTTCGAGGGAGTGATGTCCGATTCCATGGCACACCCGTCCTTGGAGAACATCGAGTATCAGGGAGATGCGTCGCAGCGTAGTGTGGTCTCCCTCTTAGCTCCCGAGATGTCTGGGAGTCCTCTATTCGGACAGAGTTCCTTTCGTCATGCCGTCTTCCATGTGAACGCCTGCGTGTCTCGCGAGGATATTCGGCACATGTCCATCTGAGTGAAGTGGCTCCGGGGACAAGTGGACTGCCGACCGTCACCGCTCAAGGCCGTGGATTCCAATGGCAGCTAGGTCAGGAACTCTGCGAGCACCCGGCCGAGGTTGTCCGCGACATCCGGCGCAGTGATGCCGTAGGACTTCTCCTTGAACGCCAAGTCGCCCGCGTACCCGTTCGTGAACGCAGCGAGCCTCGCGGCGTCGAACGGCGTCATGCCCTTCGACATCAGGCCCGCGGTCACCCCGCACAGGACGTCCCCCGTCCCACCCACGGTCATCCCTGGGTTCCCCGTGTAGTTGAACTTCACGCGGTCGCCGTCGGTCACGATGTCCACGTGTCCCTTGAGGAGGATCGTGACCCCGAGCGCCTTAGCCGCGTCGCGCACGATGTCCGCACGGGCCTCGGGCGCGCTAGGAAGGTCCTTCCCGGTGAGCACGCGGAACTCCCGCGCATGAGGTGTGATCACCGCGCGCTTCCCTCGCAGGCACGCGACGTCCGCGGCGACGGCCTTGATCCCGTCCGCGTCGATGACCATGGGCAGGGATACCGCGCGGACGATCTCCCGCACGGCATCGAGCGTCCCCTCCGTGTCGCCGAGCCCGGGCCCGATCGCGAGCGCGTCCGCCTTCGCCGCGAGCTCGATCACGTGCCGGATCTCCGTCGAAAGGAGATGGTTCCCCGGGAGGGGGTGGACGATGAACGACGGGGAGAACGAGGCGACGACCTGGTATGCGACGAGGGGCGTCGCGATGTGCACGAGGTCCGCCCCGACGCCGAGCGCCCCGAAGGCCACGAGGGCGGGCGCACCCGTGAACGGCCCGCCGGAGACGATGAGCACGTTCCCGTTCTGTCCTTTGTGACTCTCCGACGACGGCGTCGGATACAGGAGGAACTCCCCGGGTCCGATCGACCGGGCGACCCTCGGCGGGATCCCGATGTCCGCGACGTGGATCTCCCCGGAGTTCGCCACGGTCATCCCCTCTTTCGCCGCGTGGAGCGCGGCGGTCGCGGTCGGCTTGACCGTCGGGGCCGCCCCGAATCCACTCGGAACGTCCACGCTCAGGATCGGCTTCCCGGACGCGTTCATCTCCTGGATGAGCTCCGCGAACGGCTCGCGGAGGATCCCCTCGACCCCGATCCCTAGGAGGCCGTCGATGATCAGGTCCGCCCGGGCCATCGCGTCCTCGCTCCGGTCGAGCCCCTCGAGGACGGGCACCTCCGGGAGGCGGGCGAAGTTCGTCCGGGCCTCCTGCGTGCCGATCTGCGCGGGCGACCGGGCGAGGAGGACCTCGACCCGGCAGTCCTGCGCCAGGTGTCGCGCCGCGACGAACCCGTCCCCGCCGTTGTTCCCCGTCCCGCAGACGATGAGCACTCGCTTGCCCGCGACGCGGAACGCCTTCCGCGCGACGTCCGCGACGGCCTTCCCCGCGTTCTCCATGAGCTCGAGGATCGACACGCCGAAGTGGACCGCGTTCCGGTCGAGGACACGCATCTCGATCGCGGGGATCATCGGCCGCGCATCCGGGGGACCGTAGTTAAGACTTCCCCCGCGCGGGATTAATACTCGGGAGCGCGTCCGGGGCGCCATGGACCTCCGAGCGGTGCGGCCGTACCTCTGGGCGTTCGTCCTCGCGCTGTTCATCCCCGCGAGCTGGGTCCTCGAGCTCGTCCGGGCGGACGGCGTGCTCGTGTTCGCGGCCGCGGGCGCGGGGATCATCCCCCTCGCGTGGTTCATGGGCCTCGCGACGGAGGAGCTCGGGAAGCACGCGGGGCCGGGGATCGGCGGCCTGCTCAACGCGACGTTTGGGAACGCGACGGAGCTGATCATCGCCCTGTTCGCGCTGTTCAGCGGCCTCCACGAGGTCGTCAAGGCCTCCATCACGGGATCAATCATCGGGAACATCCTCCTCGTCCTCGGCCTGAGCATGTTCGCGGGCGGCCTCCGACACCGCACCCAGACGTTCTCGCGGGAGGCCTCCGGGATCCAGACGAGCATGCTCCTCCTCGCGGTGATCGGGCTCGTCATGCCGGACCTGTACATCCTGTCCCAGGAGACGACGGGCGGTGCCGTGTCCCCCGGGCTCCTCCGGAGCATGAGCCTCGGGATCGCGGGGATCCTCCTCGCCGCGTACGTCCTCGGGCTCCTCTTCTCCCTCCGGACGCACCGGGACATCTTCAACCCCGTCACGGAGGCGGCGGAGGAGCCGCACTGGACCGTTCGGACGGCACTGATCGTCATCCTCGTCGCCACGGGCTTCGTCGCCCTGCAGTCCGAGCTCCTCGTCAGCTCGCTGGAATCCGCGCGGACGAGCCTCGGCCTCACGGAGCTGTTCGTCGGCGTGATCATCGTGGCGATCGTCGGGAACGCCGCGGAGCACGGGAGCGCGGTGATCATGGCGTTCCGGAACAAGATGGACCTCAGCGTGGCGATCGCGACGACGTCGACGACACAGATCGCCCTGTTCGTGGCGCCGGTCCTCCTCTTCGCCTCCCTCCTGACGTCGCAGGTGATGAGCCTCGATTTCGAGATCTTCGAGCTCGTGTCGATCGCCCTGTCGACCGCCGTCCTCGCCGCGGTCGCGTCCGACGGCCGGAGCAACTGGTACGAGGGCGTCCTCCTCGTCATGGTGTACGCGATCATCGGCGTCGCGTTCTTCTACCACCCGTGAGAGACCATGGCGACAGCTCGGCGCCGCTGGACGTACGGCCTCACCGCGAACGTCGTCCTCCTCGCGGTCGTCTCCCTCCTGACGGACGTGAGCAGCGAGATGATCCTCCCGATCCTGCCGTTCTTCCTCACCCAGGTCCTCCTGGCGGACGCGTTCGTCCTCGGGATTATCGAAGGCCTCTCGGAGAGCGTTGTCGCGTTCCTCAAGGTCCTTTCAGGGCGCTGGTCGGACGCCACGGGGAAGCGGAAGGCGTTCGTCGCGGGCGGGTACGGCCTCTCGACGGCGATGAAGGCCCTCTTCCCGTTCGCGCTCGCATGGCCCCACTTCCTGGGGATGCGGGTCGCGGAGCGGATGGGGAAGGGCGTGCGGGATGCGCCGCGGGACGCCTTGCTCGCGGAGTCCACCCCGGCGGAGACCCGCGGGAAGGCGTTCGGCTTCCACCGGAGCATGGACACGACGGGCGCGATCGTCGGGCCGCTCGTGAGCCTCGCCCTCCTCGCCTCGATTGGCACGACGATGAGTACGGATGCGTCGTACCGGTTCATCCTCCTCCTCGCGGCGATCCCCGCGGCGGTGTCCCTCCTCGTCGTGTTCCTTGTGAAGGAACCCGCCCGCGCCCCTTCGCCGCCGCGACCCCTCCGTCTCTCCTTCCGAGGCGCACCGCGGTCCCTGCTCACGTTCGTGGCGATCGCGAGCGTGTTCTCCCTCGCGGAGTTCTCGTACGTCTTCCTGCTCCTGCGCGCGGGCCAGCTGGAAGGCACGACGGTCGCGATCCTGCTCTACGTGTTCTTCAACGTGATCTACGCCGCGGCCGCGTTCCCGGCGGGCGCGCTCTCCGATCGTGTCGGGCGCAAGCCCGTGATTCTCGTCGGGTATGTGTGCTTCGCCGGAATGGCGGCCCTCGTCGCCTCGGGAGCGAGCCTGCCGATCCTCGTCGCGGCGTTCGCGCTCTACGGCCTGAGCTACGGCATGGTCCAGGGCACGGAGCGGGCGCTCGTCGCGGACCTCGCGCCCGCGGACGTCAAGGCGACCGTCCTCGGCGCGTACCATACGAGCGTCGGGGTCGTGAAGCTCGGGTCGGGGCTTATCGCAGGGTTCCTCTGGACCGCGATCGTCCCGGAGGCGACGTTCCTCTTCGGCGCGGTCGTCGCCGTCCTCGCCGCCGTCGCCCTGGCCGCGTGGCGCGCGCCCATCAGATCCTGAGCTTCCGTCCGAGCCGTCGCTCGACGTCCGCGACCTTCGACTCGAGCCCGCCGGTGACGCCCTTGCGGTCGTCGATCTTGATGATCGTCGAGACCCGATCGCAGTCCGCGGCGACGGCTTTGTGGCACCGGGCAATGAGGTCCAGGACCTCGTCGAATGGTCCTTCGACGACCGTCCCCATGGGGTTCAGCCGGTACGGCAGCCCGCTTCGGTCCACGAGGTCGAGGCACCGAGCAACGTACTCCCCGACGCTCTCGCCCTTTCCGACCGGCGTGATGCTGAACTCCGCGATCGTCATCCGACGCCCTCGCCATCCTCATATCCCGCGCGGCACTTGCCTCTTTCGTGGCCGTGGACTATTCTCGCCTCGCGGCGGACTACGACGCCGCCCGCGCGGACGAGACCGTCGATCGGGATTTCTGGCTCCTGGGCCTCCGGGAGATGGGCGACCTCCGAGTGGGCGAGCGGATCCTCGATCTCGGTGCCGGCACGGGTCGGTTCGCCCGCCTCCTCGCCGAGTCCGCCCGCGTCGTTGCCCTCGACACGTCGAGGGAGATGCTCCTCGCGTCGAAGGGGAAGATGGAATTCGCACGGGCCCGTGGGGACGCCCACCGCCTCCCGTTCCGCGACGGGACGTTCGACGCGACCGTCGTCGTCATGGTCCTCCATCACGTCGCGCACTTGAAGGCCGTGCTGCGGGAGATCGCCCGCGTTTCGCGGAAGGTCGTCATCGCGACGACGGACATGCGGACGCGGGACCTCGGGATCATGGGCGAGGCCTTCCCGAGCCTCGTGGCGATCGACCGCGCCCGTTTCCCGCGAATCGATGAAATCGCCCGCGACCTCGAGGGCGCAGGCTTCCATCGCGTCCGCGTGGAGGACCGCGCGCTCCGGCGTTCCCTCCCGGTCGCCGCGCAGATCGAACGCGTGCGGAAGAAGTACATCTCCACGCTCGACCTCATCCCCGAGGAAGAGTTCCGCCGCGGCCTCGCGTTCCTCGAGAGGGAGCTCCCGCGCCGGTACGGAGAGACCTTCGTCGTCTCGGGACGCTTCACGTTCCTAGGCGCCTCAAAGTGATCTCTGCGGCTGCCGCGCACCTCTTGCAGAACCCTCGCCCCTTCGCGTCCGTCGCGGCGAGGTTCATGGAGAAGTGCATCACGCACCTCGGGTCCGGGTCATGGTCGAGGCCGAGCGTGTGCCCGAGTTCGTGGATCGCCTCCTTGACGACGCGCTCGCGGAACCGCGGGCCGTCCCGCGGGCCGAGCCGCGCGAGGGAGATCGCCGCGTAGCGATCATAGATCGTCGCGGCGCCGAAGACAAAGTTCAGGCCGTCGGAGTAGAGGTCCGCGATTGTCACCGCGAGCACGCGGTCTCCCGGTTCTTCACGGCTCTCGCGGTGGAGCGAGGTCGCGTGGTACTGCCCCTTCTTCTGGTTCCACCCCTCCGCCGGCAGGGGCGCCTCCGGCGCGGCATCAACCTCGCCGAGATCCCTCAGTTCCGTGCGGAGGAAGTCGAGGACGTCCGGGTCCACGGGCCCGAACGGCTTGATCCGGATCCTCACCCCTTCACGACCCCGAGCGGGACCATGCGCGCGACGACCTTCGTGAGTCCCGCGCCTTCCGCGACGCGCACGACGTCCTCGACGTTCTTGTACGCGCCGGGCGCCTCCTCGACGATGCCGTCCCGGGAGGCTGCGTGGATGTACACCCCGCGCTCCCCAAGCGCCCGGACGACCTCGTTCGCGCGGAACTGCCGCGTGGCCGCCTTCCGGGACATCCTCCGCCCGGCGCCGTGGCAGCTCGAGCCGAAGGACTGCTCCATCGCGGTCGGGAGGCCGACGAGGACGAACGAGCACGTGCCCATGTCTCCCGGGATCAAGACAGGCTGCCCGATCGCCTTGTACTTCGCTGGTGTCTCCGGATGTCCCGGGGGGAACGCCCGCGTTGCGCCCTTCCGGTGCACGAGGACCTTCCGACGCTTGCCGTCGACGGTATGATCCTCGACCTTGCCGATGTTGTGGCACACGTCGTACACGATGTCCATCCCGAGATCCTCCGCGGACCGTCCGAAGATCTTGGAGAACGCGTTCCGCGTGCCATGTGTGATGAGTTGCCGGTTGTTCCAGGCGAAGTTCGCGCCCACGCACATGGCCGCCCAGTAGTCCTGACCCTCCTTTGAGGAGACCGGGGCGCATGCGAGCTGCGTGTCGACGAGGTCGATTCTCTCGCGCTTCGCGACGCCGACGCAGAGGTCGATGTAGTCGGTTGCGATCTGATGACCGAAGCCGCGCGAGCCCGTGTGGATCATCACGCACACCTGGCCTACGGGTCCGATGCGCAAGGCTTTTGCGGCGACCTCGTCGTAGATCCGGTCGACCTTCTGAATCTCGAGGAAATGGTTCCCCGCGCCCAGGCTACCTACCTGGTCCTTCCCGCGGGAGATCGCGCGTTCGCTGACCTTCGAGAAGTCCGCGTCTTCGAGGACGCCGCGGGCCTCGATGTGGTCCAGGTCGTGCGGCCACGCGTAGCCCTTCTCCACGGCCCATGCTACCCCCTCGGTCGTGAGCCGTCCGAGGTCCGACCGCGAAACCTTCACGAGTCCGCCCTTGCCCACGCCGCTCGGCACGTTGGCGAAGCATGTGTCGACGAGCTCCTTGATCTTCGGGCGGACTTCCGTCTCCTGGAGGTCCGTGCGGACGAGACGGACGCCGCAGTTCGAGACGACAAAGCCCTCCGCGATGAAGTTGTGATGGGAGTCCTCGACCGTGAAGTCGTACACCTCGTCCACCGGGACTTCCTTGATTGAGATGATCCGGTCCCACACGATCCCCGACACGCCAGCCGTGCCGCGCAATCTGCTCACGAATGCGTCGAACGTGGGGAACGGTGGAGTCGCGCGGGGTTTCCCGCCGCGCCCTTGCAGGCGATGAGTGAGGAACGAAGGGCTCGTGTACAGGCTTGCGAAGTCCTCCACGACCCGATTCAGAGGCTCGCCCTGGGCCCGCCGTCTCTTCGCCACCCGCGCGGTCCGAAGGCGATGCCGGAGGACCATCTCTTTCACGGTCAGGTAGTGCGCGGCCGCATTCGCGAGGAACCGTTTCTCCGAATGGTACTCGAAGTTGATCGTGGAGTAGAAGCGGATGAGGTTGGCGCTGTCCCCCGCGACATGGACCAAGGCACGGTAGGAAGGCTCGCCGCTCCCCGGCACCTCGAGGACGTCCTCCCGGACCCGGAGCACCCGGATTCCGAACTCCTCCAAGAGGGTGGCGATCTGTCGGGCGAAAACTCTTCCGGACGCCTTGAAGCCTTCCCGCTTTGCGAGCGAGAATGTGGGATTGCGAAGGTTGTAGCCGTGTCCCGTCACTCCACTCGGCGCGCTCATCTCGGCTCCGAACAGAGCCGCGAGGAAGAGCCGCTTCTGCCACAGGGGAAGGCGGGAAAGCCAGGCGGGGAGGACGAAGTCTTGCTTCGACTTGTTCCCGGCCGGGACACCCAGTGCATGAAGAAGCGCCGCGAGCGCGGTGGAGTTCGCATGAAAGCTCGCCTCCTCGTGCTCGAACTCGTAGCTTCCCCCCCTCCTCGTGATTCTGTGACGGCGATTCCTGATGTGTATTCGGGACGGACGGAACCCGATCCGTGCGATGTCCTGCCGAGCATCCTCGAGATCCTCCTTCCGGCCCCAGACCGCGAGAGACACGCTTCGGGGACGGAGTGAAACGTGGCCATCTCCGAGGACGAGGCCCATGACCTTGAGAAGGTACGGGAACGCCGGGCTGCGCGGGGTCAGAGGGAGAATATCCTTCTTGGAGAGGAAGGAGCTCACCTGCGCCCGCTGCGGAGCTGTGAGTGGCCGAACGACGTCATCAATGGTCGCCACGACGAAGTCCGGAGGCTCCTCGTAGTCCACGCCGCGGAACGGGTAGATCGCCACGGGACGACTGCCGACCTCCTTCAGGGGGACCATCCCGTCGGGCGTCAGGAACGGATGGTCCGCGGTCGCGGTGATCCGCGTCCCGGTCCGGGTCCGCACACGATACGCTGCGCCCGCACGGAAGCGCATGTACGCAGCGATGCCCGTGGAATTCGTCCTGTGGTGGGGGTTCACACACGCGAGCGGAGTGCTCTGCCAACGGCCCTCGAAGCGAGCGATGGGGAGGCGGTAGCCGAGGGACGACAGGACCTGGGAATCTCCCTCCAGGCAGTTTATATCGAAACCAATTCCACCCGGAGAAATCACACCCTCGTTCACGTCGAAAGCGGCGACGCCACCGATCGGGAAGCCGTAGCCCCAGTGGATGTCCGGCATCGCGAGGGACTTGCCCGCGATCCCCGGCAGGGTCGCGACGTTCGCGACCTGCTCCGCCGCCTGGTCCTGCCGAAGCTGCTCCGCCATCCGGTCGTCGACGAAGATGAGCCCGCTCGTCCGCATCTGCGGCTTGTACGACTGCGGGATCTCGTAGCGGAACGCGTCGATGCGCTTGAGCGGACCCGTCCATCCCTCAGTCATGCCGCTGCCCTCTCGGATTCGCTCTTAAGGTCCGAGTGCACATAAACGTTCTTGCGGGTTCCGAGAACGTCGCAAAGTATATCGCGGGCCGTGATATGCCGTCGCACGGGTTGGGACGAGCTCGGTCGAGCCCGATGGCCCCCGGCCGCCGATGGTGGGCGTGCGCGGCGCGGGGTCGAGGGTATCGAACCGTCCTCGGAGGCGGAGGGGGAGGTCCTCGCGAGGATCGGCGTACCTCCGGGCCCCGGGCTCGTCGCGACCTTTTCTCAGTACTCGCCGAGCGTCCCTGCGCTCCGCGCCTTCCGCTCGACCGCGCGGTACCCGAAGTAGCCGAGGACGGGCGAGACGATGCCGAACAGGGCGACGATCAGGAACTCGAGCCAGTAGTTGCCCGGCATGAGCTCCGGCGGGATGCCGAGCAGCGTCGTCCGGAACAGGTCGACCGCATAGCTCACGGGGAGCCATCGGCTGATGTAGTCGAGGACCGGCTGCGGAAGCACGGAGAACGGGAAGAACTGCGCGCTGAAGATCATGAAGAAGAACTGGAAGAACGACACGAGGATCTGTGCGGTCTCCTTGAGCCGGATCGTGATCCCCGCGAAGAGGAACCCGAGGCCGAGGAAGCCGGAGATCGTGAAGACGAGGATAAGGAGGCCCATGCCAACGTTCGACGCGGGCAGGCCGCCCATGACCACGCTCACGAGTCCGAGGCCGGCCGCGCACATGATCGTCGTCCAGGAGAGGATCATGAAGATCCTCGACAGGAGGTTCGAGAACTTGTTCGTCGGGGACAGGTAGAGGGACTCGAGCGTGCCGCGGACCTGCTCCTCCCGGATCGAGAACCCGACCTCCCAGAGGGTGAAGGAGAGGAAGATGTTCGTCACGAAGCCGTACGCCATCATCCCCGCAAACGTCGTCACGCGCGGGTCTCCCGGTTCGCCCGAGGAGAACGCGAAGGCGCTGAAGATGAACAGGAGGATGATCAGGAAGATCTGCACGAACAGGGCGATGAACGCGATCGGATACCGGCTGTACTCGACGAACACCTTCTTCGACATGTCGACGAACGTCTCGACGTACTGCCGGAGGCCGCCGCGTGCGAGCCCGAATCCCCGGTGCACCGCGGGCGCGCTCAGAACTGGCCGACCCCCTGGTCCTTCTTGATCCGCCGCTCGACCGCGAGGAAGAACTCATAGCCGAGGAGGGGGACCGTCCATGCGGCCATCAGCATGAGGCCGAGCACGATGTACCACGGCCCGTAGATCGACGTCAGCCCGAGGAGGGTCGAGCGCATCGCGTCGTTCATCAGGGTCGGAGGGAACGCCATCGCCGCGTATCGGACGAGCGCGGGGAACACGGTCACGGGGAAGTACACGCCCATCGCGAACGCGAGGACCCACTGGAGGAGCTGGATCACGGAGTTCGCCTCCTTGATCCGGAGGATGAGCGCGCCAAAGATGAACGAAATCCCCCAGAGGGCCGGGATCCCGAGGATCAGGTAGCCGAGGGCCGCGGGGAAGTTCCCCGCCAGCGGGTTCACCTGGAAGACGATGGACCCGATGACCATCGCGCTCACGAACGCGATGAGCGCGCGGACGAGCGTGTACGACGTCACCCCTGCGAGGACGTGCAGTCGCTTCGCGGGGGCGAGGTACAACGCCTCGAGTGTGCCCGTCTCCTGCTCCCGACGCACCCAGTAGCCGATGAGCCAGAGCATGAGGGACACGACCATGAACGTGTTCGAGCCGAGGAGCATGTACAACCGGAAATCCGAGGCGCCCTGGCCCGCACCCGCGGTCGTGCGGAAGAAGTTCTCCGCGGCCGTCTGCTCGTCCCCCGCGACGGCGATGCCGAGGAGGATCGGCAGCCCTGCGAAGACGACGGGCAGGAGGGACTCCCCGAGGATCGCGCCCTTGTACCGCAGGATGATCCGGAGCCGCGCGAGGAACACGGTCCAGATGATCCCGAGGGACGTCCGCGGTCCGGGCCGGGCCAGGCCGAGACCGCGCGCGACCGTCTCACCGGCCACGCGGCGCCTCCTTCTCCCCGAGGACCCGCGTGTCGACGCTCAGCGTGCGCCCCGTCTTCGTGATGAACACGTCCTCGAGGGTGACCTCTTTCGGTTTGATGAACTGGATCGACGCGCCGTTTCCGGACGCGGTCTCGATGATCTTGGAGAGCATCGCGCGGGAGTCCCGGCAGCGGACGTCGAGCTTCGTCAGGCCGGAGTCCATCGCGACGGCCCCGACGTCGAGGATCCCCGGGACCGCGCGCATCCGCTCGACGGCCTCCTCCGGGAAGATCCCCTCCATCTCGACGACGTCCTCCGTGCGGATCGACGCCTTGAGCTCCGCCGTCGTACCGAGCGCGATGATCTGCCCGTGGTCGATGATCGCAACGCGGTCGCACAGCTCCTCCGCCTCGTGCATGAGGTGGGTCGTGTAGACGATCGTCTTCCCCTGGCGGTTCAGCTCCTTCACGATGTGCCGGAGCTCGCGCGCGGTCGGAACGTCCATCGTGACCGTGGGCTCGTCGAGGATGAGGATCGGCGCGTCGTTGATCAGGGACTTCGCGAACGCGAGGATCATCCGCTGGCCCGAGGAGTACGTCTCCACCGTGCGGTCGACGAACTCGTCGAGCTTTAGGAGGGACACGAGGTCGTCCATCCGCTTCCTGCGCGGGGCCTTGGGCACGTGGTACAGGGCGCCGAAGAAATCCAGGTTCTCGCGGCCCGTGAGCTTCCAGTACAGGCCGCGGTCGCCCATGAGCATGCACCCGATCGACGCGCGGACCTTGTCCTCCTCCTTGTGGACGTCGAACCCGTTCACCCACATCTTCCCGGACGTCGGGAGGAGGAGGGTCGTCAGGCACTTGATCAGCGTCGTCTTGCCCGCGCCGTTCGGCCCGAGGAGCCCGAAGATCTCGCCGTCGAGGATGTCCAGGCTGACGTCCGCGAGGGCGTGGACCTGCTTCCTCTCGCGCTTCCCCTTCTTGCGGACCTTCGACATGAACGTCTTCGAGAGGTTCTCGACTCGGATGATCGGCTCGGGCATCGTCCCGCGTCCACACGCGCCCACGTATTTAACGATGTCCCGCGAGGGCCGTTCCGGGTACTCCGCGCGAAGGTTCATTACGCAATCCGGAATCCCTCGACCGATGGGTCGCACGAGGTCGCCCGCGTCCCGCCGCCCCGGGAACGGCGAGATCTCGCGGCTGCGGAGGGAACTCGCCGCGTTGCGTCGCGCGCTTTCGAGGCAGGACACGCGCCTCCGCGCGGTGTCGCAGGCCGTCGAGTCTCAGCGCCGATGGGAGGCGGTCCTCGCGGGTGCGCTCCAGATCGGGGAGGGCGCGCGGCGGGGCGACCGCGGCGTGATCGCGGACCTTCAGGACTCGATCGTGCGCCTCGAGGAGTTCCTGCTGAAGACGAGCGACCGGATCGAGAACATCCTCCACGCGCTCAAGCAGCATCGCGAGTTCCTCGTCGGGATGAACAAGCGCATCCTGAACGTCGGCACGAAGGACCGGATCCGCCTCGAACTCGATGTGATGAAGAACACGCTCTCGATCCTCGCGCTCAACGGCGTCGAGCTCGATTCCGCGCTCGTGAAGGAGATCGAGAGGCTCAAGGCGAGCCTCCGCGACGCCGACAATGTGAAGGTGATCGAGAAGGCGAAGGCAGAGCTCGACCGGCGCTTCGACGGCGAGCTCAAGAAGTTCGACCTCGATGCGATCTGGGCGAAGAAGAAGGAGATCGCGGGATACGGCTGAACCGCGGGCCCTACGACCGGGCCTCGCCGATCGCCATGATCGCCTCTCGGATCAGGCGGGCCGCGAGGAGCGCGGTCTGGCCATGGTCCCAGGCGGGGCTCACCTCGTTCAGGTCGAGCCCGATGAGGCTCGGCCCGAGGATCCCCAGGAGCCGCTTGATTTGGATCGGCGCGATCCCGAAGGGCTCCGGGTTCCCGACGCCGGGGGCGTACGCGGGGTCCACGCCATCGATGTCGATCGTGAGGTAGATCTGGTCCCGGTCGATCTGCTTCATCGCCCGCTGGAGGGTCGCGACGATTCCCCGCTCGTGGATCTCGAAGACGGAGACGTACGTGAGGCCGAGCCGCTCGAGGTCCTCGCGCTCCTCCCGGCTGTACGAACGGACCCCCATGTAGATCACATGCTCCACGCCGACGTGGTCCGCGATTCGCCGCGCGCTGCACGCGTGAGACCAGCGGTCGTCGAGGTACGAGTCCCGGAAGTCGAGGTGGGCGTCGATCCCGATCACGCCGACGTCTTTCGGGAACGCACGGACGACCGCGGGGGCCAGGCTGTGCTCTCCGCCGATCGCGATTGGGACCTTGCCCGCGCCGAGGATGTCGGAGGCCATCTTCGAGACGCCCGTGACCATGTCTGCCGAGGGGCCGAACACGGGCGTGTCGCCGAGGTCGGCGAACGGGACCTCGAGGATGTCCCGCTGGTGGTCCATCATGAACGTCTCGAAGTTGTACGACGCCTGGCGGATCGCCGCGGGTCCGTACCGGGAGCCCCCGCGGAACGAGCACGTGCGGTCGTACGGGACGCCGAAGAGGGCGATCCGCGCGTCGTCGTACTTCGCGACGGCGTCCGCGAACCGCGGCGCGGCCATGGGCTTTCGGAGAACGGTCCGGACTATATGAGGCCGACCGTGCACTCACTGCGGGGAGAACTTCCGGCGGCCCAGGACGTCCATGTACATGATCTCCTGGCCGGGGGTGAGCCTCGCTTGCAGGTCCTCGGGCACGGGGAGCTCGAACGTCTGGTACGTCTCGAGGTCCATCATCTGGGCGACGTTCCCGTGGACGGACAGGACCTGGCCCTTGCGCTTGTCGATCATCGGGACGCGGACCTTGTGGGTGACCGGGTGGACGATCGACCGCTTCTGCTCGTCGAAGAGTCCGACGGCCTCGAGCCTCGCCTTCGCCTCACCGTGCTTCCCGGGCTTCGAGATCTGGATGCTGAGGATCCGGCACGGCTCATCGTCGATGACGATGTACCGGTTCACCTTGAGCTCCCGGATCTCCGCCTGCTCCCACGACATGGCCGTCCCCGCGCGCGGATACGGCGGATTGCCTTAAACGTTTTCACCGCGGACGCGTCCTTCCTCGCGCACTCCGCGGCTCCTTCGCGGCGCGAGCCCTCGGCCTCGTCGGTCGCTTCTCCTTCCTGCGCCGGATGTCCTCGATCGTCGTCGTGAGGGCTCGAGCGAGGTCCGGACCGATCCGCCGATGGGTGAACGCGTCCGCACGGGCGGCGAGGGCGATCTTCGCGGCGAAGGCGCGGGCGATCGCCCCGCGCTGCCACGGGGGCGCGCCATGGACGAACGGATGGAGGAAGAGGACCCCGTGCTTCGGAGGCCTCGCGCCCGTCCGGAGGTGCCGGAACAGCGCCTTCTCCGCCCCGAGGAGCTGGATCGTGCCCGCGGGCGCCCGCGCAAGATCCTCGACGCCGCCCGCGAGGGTCACGAGGCGCGCGGCGATGATCGGCCCCGCGAGGTCCGCCACGTTCGGCGCGAGCTCGAGGATCGCTCGCTCGACATAGGCCTCGACGCTCACCCGGCGTCCGCGGATCTGCCCGACGAGCTCCGCGAGGCCCCGCACCTCTCGCTCCTCCGGTTCCCCCAGGTCGGCGCCGACACTCTCCCCTTCGACGGGCATCCGGTCCCGTCGGCCGTGGGCGACGATGAGCTCAAGGTACGTCCGGTCGTCGACCGTCCGCGCGAGTTCGGGGAAGTGGAGTCCGTACCATTCCCGGAGGCGCTCGGAGATGAGGTTCTCCTCCCTCTGGAGGTCGTCCATCGCCGCGATCGCCTGGTGCAGGTGGTCCTCCGGCCGGATCGCGCGGCGCATCTGCCGTTTCGCGACCTCGATCATCGCCGCATGGAGCAGCGCGCCCTCGTACCCGTGGGCCGCGGGGTCGAGGAACGGAGCGCGCTCGGACGTCATCCGGCCGCCGACCCGCTCGAGGCGAGGCTCGACGACGAACACCTCGTCGACGGATGCCATGAGGTCCCGCTCCTCGGGGAGGGGCTTCCAGTCCTCGACCGTCATCAGGCGGTCCGCGAGGGCCGCGGGGTCCTTGGGGAAGAGTCGCGCCTCGACGACCTTGCCATCATCGAGGAGGAACGATCCGAACCAGGTCGTGACGAGGAGCATCGGGGCCCGCGAAGGCGCTCGCTCCGGATAAGCGTATCCGCGTCACCGCTTTTTCCGAGCCTTTGTCGGGGACGTCCGCCGTCGGGCGGCCGTCGTTCCGAGCGCCCGCAGCTGGGACGGACGGAGGATGCCCGCGTCCGTGACGAAGCCCGTGATGTACCTCGCCGGGGTCACGTCGAACGCGGGATTCCGCGCGGGGCTCTCCTTCGGCGCGGTCGGCCGGCCCTCGAGATGGAGGATCTCCTGGGGGGACCGCTCCTCGATCGGGATCTTCGCGCCGCTCGCGAGGCTGAGATCGAACGTGCTCGTCGGCGCGGCGACGTAGAAGGGGACGCCGTTCTCCTTCGCGACGACCGCCTTCTCGTACGTGCCGATCTTGTTCGCCGTGTCGCCGTTCGCGGCGATCCGGTCCGCCCCGACGAGGACGAGGTCGACTTCCCCACGGCTCAAGAAGTGGCCCGATGCACCGTCCGCGATGATCGCGTGCTCGATGCCTTCCTGCGCGAGCTCCCACGCGGTGAGCCGCGAGCCCTGGAACCGAGGGCGGGTCTCGCTCACGTAGACGAAGAACCGGCGACCCGCGTCCTTCGCGACGCGCAGCGGAGCCATGACCGTCCCGTAGTCCACGGCCGCGAGCGCTCCCGCGTTGCAGTGCGTCAGGATTCGCGCGCGGTTCTTGATCAGCTTCGCGCCGTGCCTGCCGATCGCCCGACACCGGGCGATGTCGTCCTTCGCGTACGACTCCGCGGCGTCTGTCGGGCTCGACCCGGCCCGGATCCCCCGCAGGACGACGTCGATTGCGTGGAACAGGTCGTGGCCCGTGGGACGTGTTCTCCGGAGGCGGTCCGCGGCGGCCTTCACGTCGTCCCCGTTGATCGCGGCGAGAGCGAGGCCGTACGCCGCCGTCGCACCGATCGCGGGCGCCCCGCGGACGACCATGTCCTCGATCGCCTCCGCGACCTCTTCGACGGTTCGGGCTTCGTGGATCCGGAACTCGAACGGGAGGGCGCGCTGGTCGATGAGCTTCACGATCCCGTCGTCGAGCCAGACTGTGCGCACGTCGCGCACCTCCCCGTCGACGCGGACCCGCACCCGACGCCTCCTACGGCCGCCGGAGCGAGGACAGAAGGCCGGAGAGCCCCGTCTTCCCGTACTCCCGCTTCATGTCCCGCGTGAGGGAGTCGTAGTACGCGATCTGCTGGTCGACCTTCGAGAGCTCCTCATCGAGGCGGCCACGCTCCTCCTCGACCTCCCGCAGGGATTCGAGGAGCCGCTTCTCGCGCGCGCGCCATCGGATGAGGTCCCGCTCCGTCGCCTCCGCCGCGTCGTACACGGGTCACCGCACCTGGGTCTGTCCCGGGCTGACCGCGGGCGCCTCCCGCGTCGCGAGGCCCGCCTTGAGTCCGGTGACGATCCCCGCGTACTCCGAGACCTTCTTCCGCGTGTGCTCGAGCTCGCGGAGGAGGTACCCGCGGCGGCGGCCGAGCTGCTTCATCCGCTCCTGGATCCGCTTCTGCCGCTCCCGCCACCGATTCTGCTCGTCCAGGGCGAGGAGGACGCCCGAGGGGTCCATGGCTCGGGGGATACCAGAAGGTGCAGACTATTTAACCGTAGTGTCGGCGCTAGGGACTACTCTTCCTTGATCGACATCCCCGGGATCAGGAACTTGAAGAGATCCGCGAGCCCCATCGCCTGACTCAGGAACTCCCGGGCGATGCCCTCCGTCGCGTCGAGACCGAACACGATCTCGAGATTGTCGATCTTCCCCACGCTCACGAGGGTCGCGACCGCGCGATCTGTCGCCGCGTCAGTGACCTGGATCTTCCCGATCATGCTGTCGCCCTCGCGCGAGGTCGACAGGCGCACGACGTACCCGCGACCCTGGAGCACCCGCTTCGCGATCTCCCGCATCTCCGACTTCTCGTCTTTCGCCACGCTTGCCCTCCCGGCCGTGGCGGATGCGCCGAGGACGCCTTAAACCCTGTGCGCCCGTTCTCAGTGGTCCTCGGGCGTCACCTGGAGCGGGATCGTTACCGCGGGTTTGTGCTTCTTCCGGCGCTGCTCGCGCAGCGTGTCCGTCGGAACGATCCGGGGCTTCTTGTTCGCGAGGATTCCTGCGACGCCCTCGACGCTCGCGCGCTCGTCCGTCTGGCAATGGATGCAGTTGTCCGGGCACGCGCTCGGCGGGATGTCCGGCTCCGGGTACGAGAAGATGCCGCCCTCGTAGTTCCGCAGGACGATCTTCTTGTCGCTCATGCTCACGACGTAATTCGGCATGACGGGAATCTTTCCGCCGCCGCCCGGCGCGTCGACGATGAAGAGCGGGACCGCGTAGCCGGATGTGTGCCCGCGGAGGTGCTCCATGATCTCGAGTCCCTTCGCGACCCGCGTCCGGAAGTGCTCGATCCCCTCGCTCAGGTCGCACTGGTACACGTAGTACGGCCGAACGCGGTTGAGGACGAGCTTGTGCATGAGGCGCTTCATGATCGTCGGGCAGTCGTTCACCCCGCGGAGCAGGACGGTCTGGTCTCCCAGCGGGATCCCGGCGTCCGCGAGCATCGCGAGGGCATTCGACGCCTCCGGCGTGATCTCCTTCGGGTGGTTGTAGTGCGTGTTCAGCCAGAGGGGGTGATATTTCCTCAGGATCGAGACCAGGTTCGGCGTGATCCGCTGCGGGGTCGTGCACGGGACCTTCGATCCGATCCGGACGATCTCGATGTGGTCGATCTCCCGAAGGCGCTTGAGGACGCCGTCGATGTACTCGTCCTTCACCATGAGGGGGTCGCCGCCGCTCAGGAGGACGTCGCGGACCTCCTTCGCCTTCTCGAGGTACTGGAACGCGGGCTCGAGCGCCTTGAGCGTCTGGATCCCGTGGTCGTGAGCCGTGAACCGGCGGCGGGTGCAGAAGCGGCAGTACATCCCGCAGTAGTCCGTGATCAGCAGGAGGACGCGGTCCGGGTACCGGTGCGTGAGCCCGGGCGCCGGGGAGTCGACGTCCTCGTACAACGGGTCGTGCATGTCCATGACGCTGAAGTGCGTCTCCGCGACCCGCGGCACGGCCTGCATCCGGACGGGGCAGTTCGGGTCGTTCGGGTCCATGAGGCTCGCGTAGTACGGCGGGATCGCGAACTTGAAGTACTTCGCGCACTCGCGCACGCCGTTCTCCTCTTCGGGGATCGGGTTGATCACCTGCGTGAGCTCCTCGAGCGACTTGACGGAGTGCCCGGCCTGCCAGCGCCAGTCGTTCCACTTCTCCTCGGGGACGTCCTTCCAGAGCGGGATCTCCCGCCAGTCGCGGATGTTGTACTCGGGCTCACCCGGCAAGCGCCACGGCTGCGTCACGGCCATCTCAGACCCACCTCGCGATTCGCATTGTGAAACTCATAATCCTTTCCCCGCCCGGGCCAGCCCTTCGCGAAGGGCCGGCCTACCGAAGCTCTGACGATCCGAAGGGCGTCGAGAGGTCACGCAGGACAATGCGGACCTGTTGGATCGCCGACATGTGTCGAAGCTCAGAATGAGGCCTCGATATTTAACATTTTGGAGATTCTTCGCGAGAATTCGCGGCACGCGGCGGTCCGTCCGAGTCCGTGCGATGGGGATTTATACCGCGCGTTCGATGGGTCGGGCCCCGGGCTCGTGGTCTAGCGGTTATGACATCGCTCTCACACAGCGAAGGTCACCGGTTCGAATCCGGTCGAGCCCACTCGAAATGCGCTCCGCCATTCGGTACCAGGGGCGGCGAAGGTTTAGGCCTTCCTCCGGCTCGCCTCAATTTCCGCGACGCACCGAGTCGCATACTCACACCAGTCAAAGCAGCTCATGCGCTTCTCTCGAGTCACGAGGCCTCCGCAATAGTAGCATCTCATCGACTGCTCGTTCGTGAAGATCTCCACGTCCTTCCCGCAGTGCGGGCAGCGGATGAGCTCGGGGATCGGCTCAGAGAACGGCATCGATCCGGGGCAACGCGGGAACACGATACGCGGCTCCTTCCGACTCGACTTGGACGCCCTTGCGCCGCAAGGAATCGTGGGTCCGAACCTCGCGCTCGGGGAAGGCGCGGGATGGGAACGGCAGGTCCAAGCGCTGGCTCCCGCCAACGAAACGTTCCTGGTTCATCGGACCCGGCTCGCGACTTCACCCTTCGCGGGGTGCCGTCCGAGGCATGGCTCGAGGAAGTTCATGAAGGTCGCCTATGCATTTCACACCGATGATACCTACTCCGTGCCGGGTGTCCGCTTGCGAGAGCCTGCGTCCTCTCCCGGTTCATGCACCGAACGCCGGCTGCACCGGGGGACCGCTGGCTTGCCGACGGAAGGGGCGACGGACGCCTCAGCGCTTCGAGACCTCGATCAGACGATGGACGAGCGCCTCTGCGGCAACAGCCAGGTCCTCCGTGGGCAGGACCAAGCCCGCGTTCGCATCGAACAGGACGTTCGCCGCGGGAGAAACCTCATCGTCGCCAAGCCAGAGGACGACAACGATTGGGAGTTTCGGGAAGAAAGGCACCCTGAAGCCCACGTCTCCAGCGTTCACGGGCTCCGCGCCGAGCGTCTCCCCCACCTGCCTGAGGACCCCCGGCGCGGCCCCGAAGGTTCCGACGATTCGGTCGATCACCCTCGACTTGAACGCGGGATAGTAGAGGTCGCCTCCCTCGAACTCCCGGAAGGTGGCGAGCCCGTTCGCCACATGGGCCTGTCCCGCCGCGGCCAGATAGTGCAGGATCAGGATCCGGATGTGTGCGCTCACAGCCGGTCTCTCGCCTTCGGCGTACGTGATCTGCCTCGCCGGCACGTCGATGTCGAATTCCCGGTCAACCACCGTCAGCCGGAGCATCCTGCCGTCCGGCAAGAGCCTTGCCCCGGAGTCCGCGGCGAGGGCTTCCGACGCGCGCACATGAAGGCGGCTCCAGGCGGCTTCCGTGGGGTCCGCGGATGTTAACTCGGCCACGGGGACTCCTCAGCTCATGCCCTCAGGAACGAGCGTGCGTACAGCTTCTGGTTCAGCAGGACCTCGGAGGCCTTCACGATGCTCATCAGCTCGGCATCGTTCGGGTCGATGATTGCGGCATCGAGGTACCTCCCGAGGAGCATCGCAAGATACGCGCGGTTCAGGAGGCTGCGTTCCTCCGCGCCGCTGGACACGTTGCTCAGCCCGACGAGCGTCCTCGGTGGAGGTGTGTTCAACGCCCTAAGCGCGGTGATCGAATCGCACACCACGGGACACTGATCCTGGGCGGCGGAGATCGGAAGGACCACGGGGTCCAGGTACAGCTTCTCGGCCTTGACGCCGGCATCCATTGCGCTGGCGAGCAGGACCATCGCGACCTCCGCCCGCGCCTCGACCGTGTTCGGGATGCCCTTCTCGTTGATCGTCAGGCACACGATTTCGGCGCCGTATTCCCGGGCGAGCGGGAAGAACACCTCCATCCGTTTCTGCTCCGCCGTGGTCGAGTTGATCACCGGTTCCAGCTTGCACTCCGCCAATCCGGCGCGCTGGACCTTCAGGCTCGGAGAATCGATGGACAACCTCACCTGGACGGCGTCCTGGATGGTCTTCACGAGCCACGCCATCGCGACCGGCGCGTCGTCCCGACCGGGACCCGTGTTGACGTCCAAGACATGGGCCCCCGCGTTCGTTTGCTGGAGCGCGAGCTCCTGGATGAACTTCCCATCCCCGTCGTCGATGGCCTTCGCGACCCGAGGAAACTGACCGTTGATCCTCTCTCCGATGACGATCACGCCTATTCTCCCCGTGCGTCGCAACCGCTTGGATGAATATCAAGTGTTTGCCGCTCGGTGGAGGGCGGGGAGTGGCAGTTCTGCGGACAGAACCGTTATTAGCCAGGCAATCGGTTTCTAGTCTCCGGCTCGTAATGGCGGGGAAGGCGCAGACGAAGGAATTCACGATCCGTTTCGTACCCGATGGAAAGCGGGGTCACGCGAGCGAGGGGACGACCCTCCTTCAGGCTTCGCAGGCCGCGGGCATCGAGCTCGATGCCGTCTGTGGGGGGACCGGCAAGTGCGGCCGATGCAAGGTGAGGCCCGAAGGCGGATTCCAGATCCTCGATTCATCTCTTCTCAGCGAGGCAGAGGTGCGTGCCAACGTCGTGCTCGCGTGTCAGACGACGATCACCGGCGACCTCGAGGTGGAGATTCTTCCTCGGTCGAGGATTGGGAAGCACCAGATCCTGACGACGAGCCTCGGGGAGCTTCCGGGCCCGCTCTCGCCGTGGGTGCGCAAGGAGTTCCACCGCCTCTCGCCTCCGACGATAGGGGACAACGTCGCGGACCTGGAGAGGCTCCGGAGAGTGTTGGAAAAGGACACCGTGCCGATGCCGCTTGAAGCTCTTCGGGATCTGCCGGACGCGGCGCGATCGGGAGGCTGGAGCGTCACGGTCACACTCACGGACCTGGGTGGCTTGGACGAGATCACGAGGGTCGAGGCGGGCAGCACGAGCAATCGGCTCCTGGGCATCGCGGTGGACATCGGTACAACGACGGTCGTCGCCGATCTCGTCGACCTGGTTTCGGGCAAAATACTACAGACCGGCTCCGACTACAACCGACAGATCTCCAGGGGCGAGGATGTCATTGCACGGATGATACACGCCGAAGAGGGGGGCGCGGACGAGCTGACGGCCCTCGTCAGAGAGACGGTCAATTCCGTGATCTCAACGCTCATCAGGCGCGAATCGGAGAAGGGCGGAAGGCCCGTGACCGCCTCGGACGTCGTGGCCGCGACCGTGGCCGGAAACACGATCATGACTCACTTCTTTGCGGGGCTGCCGACCCGGCATCTCCGACTCGAGCCGTACGTTCCCGTTGCGTTCTTTCGTGCTAGGCACCCGAAGGCGTACGAGCTCGGGCTGGCCACGAACCCGTCCGCTCACGTCATGCTGCTGCCGTTGCGCGCAGGCTACGTGGGAGGGGACGTCGTCGGGGACGTGCTCGCGAGCGGGATCCACAGGTCCGACGCACTCAACCTCTTGATCGACGTCGGAACGAACGGTGAGATCGTCCTCGCAAAGAAGGATTGGATGGTGGCATGCGCTTGCTCCGCCGGGCCCGCGTTCGAGGGCGGCGAGGTGTCGTGTGGGATGAGGGCGATGGAGGGTGCGATCGATCGGATGCGAATCAACGATGACTTCACGACCTCGTACCATGTGTTGGGGGACGGTCTCCCTTCCGGCGTCTGCGGCTCCGGTCTCATCGACCTGGTGGCGGAGATGTACTCCAGAGGTATCATCGACAGAAAGGCGAGGATCCAGGGCCCGGACACCGATCGGATCCGGGCCACCGACGGAGCCTTCGAGTTCGTCGTCGAGACGAAGGAGAGGTTGGCCCCCGGGGCCACCTCGGACCTCGTGTTGACGGATGCGGATCTCCAGAACCTGCTCAGGACCAAGGCGGCGATCTATGGCGCGTGCTCCACGTTGCTCAGGAAGATGGGTGAGGGTCTGGAACAGGTGTCGAGCATCGTGATCGCGGGAGGCTTCGGATACCATCTGGACATCGAGCGAGCCATCCGGATCGGCATGTTCCCCGACATCCCCCGGGAGAAGTACAGGTTCATTGGGAACGGATCTCTGGGAGGGGCACGGATCGCCCTTCTTTCCGACAGGGGAAGGAAGGAGATCCTCGACATCTTCGGCAGGATGACCTATCTCGAGCTGAGCGTCGACAACGACTTCTACGAGGAGTTCTCCTCTTCGCTCTTCATTCCACACACGGAGGTCAGCCGATTCCCGAGTGCAGGGCCCGAGAGAACGTACAAGGAGGAACCGATTTGACGTTCACGATTGCCGTCGCCGGGAAAGGCGGCGTCGGGAAGAGCACGTTTGCCGCGTTCGCGATCCGGCACCTGCACGAGAGCACGGGGGAGGTCGTTCTGGCCGTGGACGCCGACCCGAACGCGAACCTCGGCCTCAAGCTCGGAAGCGAGCCAGGGAGGACGGTCGGGAGCATCCGGGAGGAGCTCACCGCGGCGGGCGACGAGCCGCCGAAGGGCATCTCGAGGCAGGAACACCTCGAGTACCAAATCCGGCTCGCGCTCAAGGAGGGCACGGGATTCGATCTCCTGACCATGGGACGGCAAGAGGGACCAGGGTGCTACTGCTACGTGAACAACATGCTCCGGACGTTCGTTGACGCCCTGTCCGTGCAGCGCAAGTACGTCGTCATCGATAACGAGGCTGGGTTGGAGCATCTCAGCAGGAGGACGACACGCTCGTCCGACGTGCTGTTCGTCGTTTGCGACCGGTCCAAGACGTCACTCGAGTCCGCGAAGCGGATCTCACTCCTGACGGACGAG
>Ga0154849_170_pt1 | contig 26377 bp, 26 predicted proteins | sample Rifle2008BG16ft_FD_105577 | JGI IMG/M metagenome (GOLD analysis project Ga0154849, IMG submission 105577) | Euryarchaeota archaeon RBG_16_67_27 | reverse complement strand
CCACCGGAGCAAGTCCAAAACGGCGCGCAAGCGCCAGGTCGGACGCTCAGTCCAATGCCGTCAGAACAGAAGGGGGCGTACGGCGGTCACCTGGCCCCCTTGTGACGCCCTTCCCGGAAGAGTGGATTTCGGAGTCGATAGCTATATTAGTTGCATCAACTATTTCCCCTCCAATGCGTTACAAGACCGTGAATCTCCAGCCGACCACCTACGAACGGCTGAGGCGATACCAGTTCGCTGGCAAGAGCTTCAGCGCTGTAATCGATCAGCTTATGGATCTCGCGGAACCGGAAGAGATCTATCTGGACGTCCTGAGGGTTCATCGCCGACGCATGAAGGAACTCAAGACATCTGGGGGATTGTTGATTTCCGATGCGAAGCGGGCCCTGGCGAAGAAGGACTAGTGCCGGCCCATGGCCCGCTTTGCGGTGGTCATCCACCCGCGTTTTCCTAAGGAGCTGGAGGCGATCAAGCGAGCAGGCCGGAAGGATATCGCGGGACGCATTCTCCCTGCCCTGAGGCTCCTGGAACAAGACCCCTTCCAGGCGAGACCCGGGCTCGATATCAAGCCGCTCGCGATCGCGGGAGGATCGGTTTTCCGTCTGCGCGTAGGTGACTATCGCATCCTTTACGAAGTCGATGTGGCGTCCAAGAAGGTCTTCGTGACCACCCTGTTCCATCGGGGCCGAGGCTCTCGTCAGTAGGGTGTTCTGTCCGACCGGCGATGACGTTGGCGCGGGATCTGGTGAGACGGCGACACCCCACCGGAGCATCTCCAAAACGGCGCGATCAATTGCGGCTCGACCTTCGCGCCCCCCCCGTCTCGCATGACGCCCCGCGATGGAATCCATTATCAGGGAGAGCGTCTCTGGGAGCGCGCAATGACCTTTCTGGGATTCAACTCTCCGAAGAGCGGCGTCGTGCTTCGGGATGTCGCCGAAGGTGACCTCCCGGTTTTTTACGAGCAGCAGCTGGACCCGGCCGCCAACCGGATGGTCGCCTTCACGGCCAAGGATCCCTCGGACCGGGAGGCCTTCACGGCGCACTGGAAGAAGATCCTAGGCGACCGCCCGGTGACACTCAGGACGATCCTTTCCGACGGGCATGTGGTCGGGTACGTCGGGAAGTTCGAAGAGCGGGTCGGCAAGCCCGAAGTCACGTACTGGATTGGAAGGGAGTACTGGGGCAAAGGTATCGCCACCAACGCCCTTTCGGCGTTCCTGGACCAGATGAAGGCGCGCCCCGTCTTTGCCCGCGCCGCCCGGGACAACGCCGCCTCCCTCCGCGCGTTGGAGAAATGTGGCTTCCGGCTCGTCGGCTACGAGACGTCCTTTGCCAACGCACGGGGTGAACAGATCGAAGAGGCAACGCTGGAACTCAGAGCGATGCCAAGGGAAGCCGCCGGACGTGACGGTCCTCCGCCCGCCGTGGGCTCTGACATCCGCGTTCGCCCTGCGATCCGTCAGGACATCCCGGCGATCGTGAATGTCTCCACCTCCTCGACGACCGCCGAGGAGGACCTCGGCTTCGGCGCGTCAGGTCCCGAGTCCCCTCTCACCGACCCGGACCGGCTCTCGGCCGCTTGGCAGGATCCAAACCTCGTGCGCGGCGAGGAGGTCCTCGTGGCCGAGCTCGGAGGGCGCGTGGTCGGATGCGTCACGGTCCAGGACCGGGGCGAGGCGCTGGAGCTGATCAACATCGACGTCCCTCGCGAGCTCCATGGCCGAGGGATCGGCACTCGGATGGTGCGGTACGTTGAGGACCGGGCCCGGGCCGCGGGGAAGCGCGCGGTGACGCTCGGGACGAGCCGCAGCGCGGCCGGCGTGCCATGGAAATCGCTCCCGTGGTGGCAAGCTCAGGGCTACCGGGTCACCCACGAGGAGGAGAACGCGTGGACGAGGGCGATCGGGCCTGGGGTCCGAGAGATCCGGATGCGAAAGGATCTCCCCTAGGGGACTTGCGGCCCGGACCCACGCCTGGCGTCGACGCGGGCGGCCGCCGTCCTCAGCGGGAGGGTACCCGCTCGCCGGAGGCGGCCCCCAGCGTCCGAAGGACGGACTCCTCGCGGTCCCGGAGCTCCGTCTCCGAGGCGCCAGGATAGAGGATGTGGAGGATCATGTGGACGGAGGTGGTCACGACGTTTCGGCCCGACTCCCAGACCTCCGGGTTGAGGTACACGAAGTCCATCGAGCCCGTCTTCACGACGATCCCGTTTCGGCACGCTGGGACGGGGAGGTCGGGCATCTCCGTGCGCGCCTGCCAGAACGCCCGCTCGCCTTCCGGGGTGTTGAGCACCCCGATCGGGTGGGCCCCGACGAACTGGTCGCGTGAAATCCGGAGAGACTTCGCGACCGCGTCGACCGCGTACTTGAACTCGACCGTCCACGGGATCTCCTCGAGTCCCTCGACGAGGAACTCGTCGCCGGGCGCGAGGTCGAGGGCATCGACGACGCGCTCCGATAGCACGAGCGCGTAGAACGTCCGGCCGCGCAACGTGATCCGTTCCACGCGAGCCACCGGCGCCTTCCGTGGCGTACCCTGCATGCCGTCCGTTCGCAATCGGAGCCGGATCTCGTCCCTCAGACCGTCTCCCCGGGAAACGCAACCGTCCCGCAGGAGCATAAAGGCGGTGTCAAGGCTATCAGAATTCGAAAACGGAGGGAAAAGGGAAAGGAGTCCGGGCCGCGCGCATGGTCCGGACCTGTGCCGTGTTCAGGGAGCCGCCGCGGCGACCGCCGCTGCCGCATCGACGCGCCCGAAGCCGAACGTCCGATCGTAGCCGGAGGCGCCGAGGTCCTTCGCGGTCATGTCGAGGATCATCCGCACCTGCCAGTTCGCGAGGGACGGGTCCGCGGCGATGACGAGTGCGGCGACTCCGGACACATGCGGGGCGCTGAACGACGTTCCACTCGCGGGCTCGTAGTCGCTGATCGCGACCTTGAGGCTCAGGGACACCGTCGCGCCGCCGTCGAGCTCCGCCCTCAGGGCGAGGCCCTCCTCACGGGAGAGGCTGAGCCCCGGGATCGTGGAGAGTGTCTGGAGGGTCCCGGAGAAGCCGCCCGCTACGTTGTTGTAGACGATCGCCGCCAGGGCGCCGTCCGCCGCCGCGTTCGCGACCTTGTCCTTGAACGTCAGGCTCCCGCGCTCGATCAACGCGATTTTCCCGCTCGCGTCGACCGCCGCGAAGTCCGCCGCCGTCCCGAGGCCCGCGAACACGAGGTCCGCGGTGATCCCGTCTTCGTCCGTGGCCGCGGTGAACGCCATCGGGATCGCCCCGAGCTCCCGCGCCGTTGGCGAGAGTTCGAGCGTCATCGAATCCCGGCCGAGCCCGCGGATGAACGTGGACGGCACGTCGACGCCCGGAGCGACGAGCTCCTGGTCGTACCCGAAGCTCGAGAAGTCCGCGAGCATGTCGTCCGAGTCCGTCGCGCCGACCGCGATGACCTCACGGAGCGCCGCGGGGAAGTTCACGGGAGGCCGTCCTGCGTTGCCCGACGACGCCACAAGGACGATGCCCGCATTCCATGCGGCCCGGATGATCCGGCGCTCGCCGATCGAGGCCGCGGACCCTCCGAAGCTCATCGAGATCACGTCTGCGCCCGCGTCGATCGCCGCGTCGATCCCTGCGACGATCGCGTCCGTGAAGCAGTTCCCCTCGAGCGCCTCGCAGACGCGGAAGAACACGATCGTCGACTCGGGCGCGACGCCGACCACGCCGACGTCGTTGTCGATCGCCGCGATGTTCCCGGACGTCAGGGTGCCGTGACCCTGGTACGGCCCGGGGATGTCGCTCGGATCCTCGTCCATGTCGATGAAGTCGTAGCTCGCCGCCGCGTCGAGGTTCCCCGCGAGGTCCGGATGGGTCGCGTCGATCCCCGTGTCGAGGACCGCGACTCGGACGCCATCGCCGCGCGTGGTGCCCCATGCGCTCGGCGCGCCGACCTTGTCGACGCCCCACGGAACGATCTCCGGTGTCCCGGCCCACACTTTGCCTGGGAGGATGTGCGTCGTCAGCTGACGCGTCTGCACGCGCTCGACGTATTCAATCCCCGCGGCGCTCGCGATCGCTCCGACCGCGCGTGCCGGCACGTCCGCTGCGAGTGCAGGGATGTTCCGGTACGCGATTGACACCGATCCGCCGTATCCCTGGATCACGCGAGAAGCGGATTCCAGAGAACCGCGATAGCCCACGATGACCTGCGCCCTCTCGCCTGCCGCGGAGGCCGCGGCCGCGACCGTCCCGAGCAACAGCACGAGGACAAGGGCGGCGATCATCCACTGTAGAGGTCTCATCCCCATCGTCAACGCCCTCCTCTTCCCGAACCGATGGCCAGCCGCGTGCATAAAGCTTCGCGTGCGTTCTCGTGCCTGAGAACGTCGTTCCTCGTCGAGCGTGCGTCCGCGCAGTACCGTTAAGTAGGCTCGGTCGCATCCGCGCTCGGTTCCCGGGATGGACGACGCCGAGCGACTGAAGGGGCGATCCGATCCGCCGCCGATCGAGTGGGTCCGCCCGGAGCCGCCGCCTCCCCTGTCACCCTCGCCCGCCGCGTGGGTGCCGCGTCCGGAGGACTTCGAGCGGCCCGTGGCGCGAGAGGGGCCCTCGCTCCCCCGAGGCCCCCGGTCCCTCTCCAAGGCCGCCGGCATCTGCATGTTCCTCGCGGGCGCGATCGGCATCGCCGGTTCCGTGTTCTCCGTCCTCTTCCCGCTCTCCGACGCGGAGCTTGCGAACCTCACCGCGGGCATCGATCCCGCGACGCTCACGCTCATCTACGTCTGCGGTCTCGCGTCCGTCTACGCGCAGGCGTTCGCGGTCCTCGGCGGCATCCTCGCCTTCCAGGGAGCGAACTGGAAGCTCGCGGTCCTGTGCGGCTTCGCCTCCCTCCTGACGATCGGCTTCGTGTTCATCGAGTCGTCCGTCCTCGGTGGGATCGGTCTTCTCCTCGTCTTCTTGGCGCGGCGGGAGTTCGTCTCCTGAGTCGGCGGGCGCAACGTTCATACGCGCGGGCCGAATCGCTCGCCCGATGCGCGTCCGCACCCTCGGTCGCACGGGTCTGAAGGTCTCCGAGATCGGCTTCGGCGCGTGGGCGATCGGGGGAAACGACCATGGGAACTCGTACGGGCCCACGGACGATGCGACCTCGGTTGCGGCGGTCCGACGCGCGCTCGACCTCGGGTGCACGTTCTTCGACACCGCCGACGTGTACGGCTGGGGCCACAGCGAGGAAGTCCTCGGTGCCGCCCTCGAGGGCCACCGCGACGACGTCGTGATCGCGACGAAGGTCGGCGGGGACTTCTACCATGGCGGCGTGCGGATGAACTTCGATCCCGGGTACATCGCGTTCGGCCTCGAGCGGTCGCTCCGGCGGCTCCGGACGGACCACGTCGACGTGTACCAGCTCCACAACCCGCCCGCGGAGACGATGGCGGACCCCGCGACGTATGAGACGTTCAAGACCCTGAAGGCGGAGAACAAGGTCCGCCACATCGGGGTCTCGATCCACGAGCCCTTCGAGGGCACCCTGTGCATCGAGTCCGGGGTGCCCGACGTGCTGCAGGTGCCGTTCAGCATCCTCCGCCAGGAACCGGCCGACGGCTTCCTCGCGGAGGCGGCCGCCGCGAACATCGGGATTGTCGCGCGGGAGCCCCTGGGGAACGGTTTCCTCGCAAAGGTCGTCCCCGCGGACGCCCGGTTCCCGCAGGGCGACATCCGGCATCACTGGCCTCCTTCGATGATCGAGGCTCGGGCGGAGGTCGCGAACCGCCTCTCCTTCCTCGTCCGGGAGGACCGGACCCTCGCCCAGTCCGCGCTCCGTTTCGTCCTCGCGTTCCCCGAGGTCTCTGTCGCGATCCCCGGCGCGAAGAGTCCCTCGCAGGTCGAGGAGAACCTCGCCGCCTCCGGGGCACCGCCCCTGGCGGAGGAGGAGGTCCGTTCGCTCCGGGACCTCTACGCCCGGGATTCCGGCCTCTGAGCCGCGCGCTCGCTTCTCGTGAAACCTTTTAGACCGCGGGGGCTTAGGCGCGCTGGGACGGGCCGGAGATGTGGTCTCGGGAGGACCTCCTGTCGTCGCTCAAGGCCCTCGGTCTCCTCCGAAGCCCCGGCGTCGAACGGGCCGTCCGCGCCGTGGACCAGGAGGCTTTCCTGCCCGACGGGCTCGGAGCGCTCGCGTACGCGGACATGCCCCTGCCCTCCCTGTCGTCGATGTCGGGTCGACCGCTCGCCTCCGCGCGGTGTCTCGTCGCCGCCCTCGAGCTCCTCGAGCCCGCGGCCGGTTTGCGGGTCCTCGTCGAGGGTGCGCGGGGCGGCTATCCGGCCGCGCTCCTCGCCCACGTCGTCGGCCCGGAGCGGGTCGTCGTCCTTGAGCCGGACGCAGACGCCCGGGACGCCGCCCGGGAGCGGCTCGCCCGCGCCGGACTCGGCGCGGTCGACGTGCGAGCGGACCCGCCCGAGGAGCCGGTCGATCGGATCCTCGTGATGGACCCGAAGGACGCCCGGCCGAAGGAGCTCGTCGCGCATCTCGAGGACCTCGGTTTCCTGATCACGCGCGGCCGCGGCGTTGAGGAACTCGCGTTCGTGAAGATCCTCCGCAACGGCCGGGAGACCGTTCGGTTGACGTTCAGCCAGGCGCCCGCGTCCCTCCTCGCGGGCGGGAGCCGCGCGGAGGCGATGGCCCCCGTGGACTTCGCGCGCCTCTTCGCGGTCGAGGACCTCCTCGCCCACGCGTGGGAGGGGCGGGTGTCGGGGCACTACGACCAGCACTTCCAGGACGTGGCCGACGAGACGTTCGCGGACGGGCCCCTGGACCTCGAGTCGTTCAATCCCGAGCGGGAGCCCGTGAAGCTCGCCGCGCGCCGCGTGTTCCAGGCCGCGTACATCCTCCAGAGCGCGGGGGAGCTCGACCGCGCCGCGGACGCGTACGCCCGGTCGATCGCGCTCGTCCCGACCTCGGAGGCCCACACCTTCCTCGGGTGGACCTGGTCGTTCACCGGGCGGTACGACGACGCGATCGCGGAGTGCGAGCGGGCGATCGAGACGGACCCCACGTTCGGGAACCCGTACAACGATATCGGCGCGTACCTGATCGAGCTCGGCCGGATCGACCACGCGATCCCCTGGCTCGAGAGGGCGCTCGCGGCGACGCGGTACTCCTGCTACTTCTACGCACACACGAACCTCGCCCGCGCCTACGTCCAGAAGGGGATGCCCGAGCGGGCGAGGAAGTGCCTCCTCGCGGCGCTCGACGTGAACCCCGGTTACGAGCCCGCGCAGGAGCTCCTGCGGCGCCTCGACGGGGCCTCGGGCTACTTCGCCTGAGGGGCGAGGATCGCCGCGCGGAGCGTCACGAGGTCCGCGTCGGAGAGGACGGGGCGGGGTGCCCGGGTCACGAGGATATCGAGGACGCCATCGGCCGTGTCGAGGACGAGTCTCTCGTCGACGTACGCGGTGCCGGGCTGCGGCCCGGGCGGCGGGCCGACCTTGCGGTCGACGCCTCGGACCGTCTCCCGCGGGATCGAGCGTTCGATGACGAACCCATCGAACCGGCGGACGTTCCAGGATCCCTGGACCACGAGGTGCGCACGGAACTCGAGGATCCGGCGGTCCGTGACGATGAGGGTCGCGTCGCGGATCGGCAGGAAGACGAGCGGCCGTTCGTCCGGCTCGAGGTGCTTCGCGAACAGGCCCAGGCGGTACCCGTCGCGCCGGGCGTCCCGCGACAATCCGAGGAACGCGGTCTCGTCGAAGGCGGTCTCCTCGCGCACGCTCCCGTCGGAACCCGGCCTCCGGGATGAACCTTCGTCTGCGGCAGGCTTATCGCGGCGGCGTGCGTTCGCCCGCGCATGACCTCGTTCCCCACCCTCGACCGGTCCCTCGCCGCGGCCGTGAGCGGCCTCCACGACCACCTCTGGATCGCCCCGGCGAAGGACGAGCGGCGCTTGCTCGCGAGGCTCCTCGCCGGAGCCGTCGCGCTGGACGGGCACCTCGGGACCCGCGGACTCCTCGCCGGCGGCGTCCGCCCGATCGTCCGGGATTTCCAGAAGTCCCCAGGGGGGAAGGACCTGTTCGAGTTCCTCCACACCGCGTCGAACCTCGCGGCCGCGGCGGAGTCCGTCCGGACGCGGCCGAAGGCGGCGGCGAAGCGCGCGAGCGAGGCCGTGTCGTCCCTCGCGATCGGGGTCGCCGCCGCGTCGGACTCCTTCCACCTCGTCGAAGCGTTCGAGGCGGGCAAGACGGACTTCCTCGAGTTCACGGCGGCCCTTGCGGACGTGCTCGAGCAGCGCGGCGTCGTCCTCGCGGGGGAGTTCAAGCGATCCGCGAACGCGACGTGGGACATCCACGCGATCTGGGACGAGCGATGGTCGAAGGAATTCCAGCGCGTGGCGGCGATCGCCGCCCTCGGGTCCGCGGGGTTCACCGCGGCCCTTCACGTGGAGGCGCTCCGGACCCTGGGCCACTACCACGAGGTCCCGTACGGCCGGCTCGTCCCCGTCGTGAGCCGGATCCTCGGGCGCGCGGGTGCGCACGCTTAAGAGCCGAGCAGGATTGCACGCCGCCGGACGATGGCGGACGATCTCCACGCGCAGGCGCGGCAGGCGCTCGACCGCGGCGATCCGGATGCGGCACGCGACCTCCTGGCGAAGGCGCATGCGGCGTCTCCGGACGACGCCGAGATCCGCGAGCTGTACGCAGGACTCCTGCTCGCGCACGCGATTCACCTCGCAACGGACGCGCGAGACGCTCGCCGCAGGGACATCGCGCGGCGGAAGATCCCCTACGATGAAGAATTCCAGGACTCTCCCGAGGTGGCGCGGGCGTTCGACGCGGCCCTTGCGGCGCACGACGCGGTCCTCGCCGTGGAGACGGGCCATGAGAAGGCGCTCATGATGAAGGCGACCCTCCTGTTCCGCCGCGACCGGGTGACGGGCCGTGAGGCCGCCCTCGCCATCCTGCGAGGCCTCGAGGCCGCGCATCCCGACCACAAGCAGGTCACGTTCCTTTTGAAGAAGGTCGGCACGCCCTGTCCGCGGTGCACAGACACGGGGTTCTGCCCGTACTGCGCGGGGCGCGGGGTCCGGACAATCCTTCGGTTCGAGAGAGTGTGCGAGAAGTGCCACAGCGACGGGATCTGCCCGGTGTGCGGCGTCCTCTGATCACTCGAGGTCCGGCGCGCGGGGATTGCCCTCGGGACCCTCGATCCAGTCCACGCGGTCCACGCGGCCGATCTCCCCGCATCCGAGGCACTCCCAGCCGAGCGCATAGTCGTCGAACATGACGAGGCCGCGCTCCTCCTTCCCGCACTTCGAGCAGGGCCCCTTCACGTAGCCGCTGATCCGGAAGACCTGGATCACGATCTCGTCCGCGATGGCTCCCACCCGCGTCATTCGGAGGCGTCCTCGTCGCGGCCCGTCGGCGAGACGTACCAGTCGGGGACGCCCTTCTCCCCTCCGAGGTCGCAGTTCGGGCACACGTAGTCGAGGATCGGGTAGTTCCCGTGGGCGTGCTGGACGAAGAACACCTTCTCCGCGCCGCACTTCTCGCACTTCTGCGGCGCCTCACCGATGTTCTTCCGGCTGAACACGGAGGCGGCGACAACAGCGGAAGGAGATAAAGATGGCGATGCGCCTCCCATGCAGGCTAGACCTTCGACCGGAGCTTCGGCACCCACTGGGCGCCGACGCCGTCGGGATGCGGCGTGCGCTCGAAGTCCCCGTACAAGTCGGGATGATCTCGCACGAGGATCTGGCCTACCTTGTCGAAGACGTAGCGCATCTCGACCTCCGCGCCCGGGGACGTCCGCATCTCGAGGACCCATCGAAGAGTCCGGTGGTTCGCGCTCCAGACGATGTTGGTCGCGATGCCATCGGGCAGTGCACGCCGGAGGGCGGACGTCCAGCCCTTCTTCTCGTCGAACTTCATCTCCGGCCGGATGATCGCATCCGTGAGCCCGAAGTAACTCCTCTCGAGTGTCTCCAGGGTTCGCGTCACATCCCCCAGGTTCTCCAGTCGCGCCAGTTCCGAACCGGGCACGAGGGTCATCCGAAGTTCCTTAGGTCGGACGTAGCGGAGGGACTCCTGCGATATTGCGACACCCGCGCGGTGGCGTACGAGCTCATGCGTGTTGCCGGACCAGCACGCCTTGCCGTTTCGTCTCACGTATAGCAGGCCGTGCCTGACCTTCACGCAGTAGATTCCTCCGGAGTAGGGAACGAAATGATCGTTGAATCCGTCCGCGCCTAGGAATCGATTCGGCGAATCCGAGCTTAGGTGTGCGTTCACCGCCGGGTGCAGCCGCGAGGGCTCTAGGAACGACACGATGTAGTTGGGTCGCGTCTTGCGGATCGTGGCCCCTGTGAACACACGATGGGATTCAACGCGGTCATCGACGCGAATATTGGCGGCGAGGCCGACTTTGAGGGCTAGGACCTGGACGTCATCCGCAAGTTGCTTCGAGCTCGTGTAGAGGACTCGATGTCCGTTCGATGCGTGAACATTCCCGTCCCCTCGGATGAGAGCGTCAAGGAAGACGCGAATGAGGTAAGCGGGCCAGTCGTGGACGATGAACGGGACGCGTTTTTTCAAGGCACCATCGCCTATGGTTGCGCGCAGCCAATCGTACAAAGCGACGTGCTTGAACGACAGCCGTCTTACGTCTGCGTAGCCCGATTTCACATTCGTGACCGGGCGACCCAGCTCGGAGATGGACGTGGCCATGTCATCGAGAATCTTCCCCGGTTGCTGGGTCAGGTTGATGGAAGTGTCCGATTTCCCAAGATGCCCCTCAGCGGTGAAATACCCAAGGAAACGCGAGAAGGCCATCGCATTCGCCGAGAGTCCATCATAGCTCCGAATCGTCTCGCGCCTTGGCCTGTCCTTCCGCCGGTATTTCCGGAACGTCCCCGGCAGGGCAACCAGGGCAGGACGTCGGCCTCGCCAGAAGACCCCTCCTTTCTGATATCGGACTCGACGGTGGAGGAGTGCGGTCGCAGGATACAGGGCGAACTTCTCCTCATGTCGACGATAGGCCTGTGTGTCCACCTTCTTCGCCCACATCCGGTGGTTCGGCGTCACCAACAAGTCCACTTGCTGCGAGCGTGCGTGGTACATCGGACCGGTGTAATGTGAGGCAAACCTCTCTTCAGCGGGAACGAAGACAAGCTCGCCTGAAGTGGTCATGGATGCGAAGTGTTCATCGCCCCGGACAATAGGCCAAGCCTTCCAGCCTTCGTCCGTGAGGACGTCGGTATCTTCGCAATAGCAGAACACTCGACTCACATCCGCGAAAAGCCAGTTTGCCACCGAGTGCTCGAGGACCGAGCCGTCTCCTTTTTGGATGACGTTGGCCAAGTAGGACTTCCGGTCCTCACGAATTCGCGTGACGTTGGGGTTCAACCCGACACCGAAGCTCTTGTAGCACGTGCGCCCGGCGACCTCAATCAGCGCCGCACCCACATCGATGCCCGTGAGATCGTTTGAGCGGTGCCAATCCTGCTTTCCCAGCCACTCGTCGGCCCCAATCAGGCGGAGGAACTCGGAGAGCGCTTCACGATCAAGAGTCGTCTCTCCAATTTTGAAGACCTTGGGTTCCACCCACTTCATCGGCCATCACGCTCGGCGCGGAGAGCCCCATGGGTGAATCGCCTATAAGGACTTCCGAGAGGTCAGGGAATGCGCTGCGTCACAGCCAGCGGAAGAGGAGCCGGAAGAACGGCGCCTCCGCGGCCTTCCTCGCACCCTTGAGGATCGTGTCCGCAAGGTGCTTGCGCATCGCGTCGACGTTCTCGTAGCCGCCGATCATCGCGTCGTACGGCGTGAGCTTCTCGAGGGTCGTCGGCTCGACGAGGATCGCCTGACCTTCGCCGACGATCTCGTCGCGGAACTTCACGATGAGCCGGTTCCCGGGGACGATCCTGTTCCTCGAGAGCTCGCCCTCGGACACGTACGTCTGGTAGACGTACTGCTTGCGCACCTTGTCCTCCGCCCCCGGATACGACACGACGACGGTCTTCGGCGGGGCGATGTTCGGCGGGATCATCCGGCCACCTCAGAGCGCGGCGAGGACCTCGTCGACGTGGCCCTCGACCTTCACCTTCGGCCAGACGCGCGCGATCCGGCCCTTCGCGTCGATGAGGAACGTCGTCCGCTCGATCCCCCAGGACTCCCGGCCGTACAGGTTCTTCTTCTTCCAGACCCCGTACGCCTCGGTCACCCGTCCGTCGACGTCGGCGAGGAGGGGGAAGTTCAGGTGGTACTTGTCCCGGAACTTCGCGTGGCTCGAGAGGCCGTCCCGGCTCACGCCGAACACCGCCGCGCCCTTCGTCGTCACGCGGCCGAGGTTGTCCCGGAACGAGCAGGCCTCCTTCGTGCAGCCCGGGGTGTCGTCCTTCGGGTAGAAGTACAGGACGACCGTCTTCCCGCGGAGGTCCTTCAGGGACACGACGGGGCCGTCGTCCGAGGGCAGCGCGAAGTCGGGGGCGGGATCGCCTACGTCCGGCATGGGATCACGCGGGAGTCCAAGCCGCGGCTCGATTTAACGCTAGCGCCCGCTCGAAATGCGATTCGGATGCGCTTCGGGACCGCAAAATGCCAGGACGATATCATGGTTGGTACCCTAGGCTCAACCTTTAAGTAAACTGACCCGGTTCGTCGCGCTCAGCCTCCCCTTGCCGAGAGCCTCATAGGGATCCTCATGGCCCGTAAGGCACCGAATCGACGCTCGACCGAGCCGCGGCCCGCGGCGTCGGTCCGGCCGGTGTACACCAAGCCCCGGTCGACGAAGCCCGCGCTCCCGGACCCCGCCGCGACCGGGCTCCTCCAGCTCGCCTTCGCACGCCACGCCCACGGGTACGGGATCGCGTCCGCGGTGGCGCTCCTCGTCAACGCGGTCCTCCTGTGGGTCCTCAACAGCAGCAGCGAGCCGAATCTCCTCCTTTCCCCGTTCCTCGGTTACTGGGACTACTCCTTCTGGCTCATCCCTGCTGCGATGGGAGGGATCGCGTCCGTCGACGCCGTCCGCCTGAAGAGGGAGCCGTACGGTCGGCACTACATGTCCCGTCACTTCGTGACGAGCACGCTCGGGATGGTCCTCTTCTTCCTCGTCGCCGCCGTGATCGTGCTCATGATCCAGGGGATCATCCCCGACGGGCTCCGGCTGTGGATCTACCCGCTCTCCGTCCTCGGGGTGCCCCTCACGATCATCTCGATGGCGATGACCTGGCAAGGCCTCGGTGCACGGAAGGCGGGGAGCATCGGCCTCGCCGCCATCTTGCCGATCCTCGTCCTGCTCCTCGTCGTCGGGGGGCGGTCGCCGATCCCCGTCGACACGGACCCCGCGACGCTCGAGGAGGGCACGTTCCTGTATCTCCTCGTCTTCCTCGCGGGCGCGGTAACGACGGAGATCTCCGGGGCCCTCCTCCACATCATCGCCTCCTCGACGAGCGTCTACCAGCGGGAGATCCTGAAGGCGGACAACACGAAGGTCGCGCTCCTCCAGCAGGAGCTCCAGAAGAAGCGCGAGGCGCTCGACTACAAGGAACGGGCGATCCGCGGTCGGGAGATCCACGTGGAGACCCTGCAGCAGCAGCTCGACGAGGAAGGCGCGGAGGTCAAGACGAAGCTCCAGGACATCGCCGCGCGGGAGGTCGCCGTCGAGCGGACGACGAAGGACCTCCGCGAGTTCGACCGAAAGGTCGCCTCCGCGAAGGCGGAGCTCGAGGCGCGCGCGGAGGCGCTCAAGCTCCGCGAGGCGGACGTCGGCACGGGGAAGGCGGAGATCGAGAAGGCGAAGCAGACCCTCGCGACCCGTGAGACGAGCCTGAACGAGCGCGAGAAGGAGACGAAGCGGCTCTCGATCGAGCTCGCGTCCCAGATCCGCGCCGCGCAGGACAAGTCGAAGGCGGTCGTCGACCAGGAGGAGCGCCTCCGGGCTTCGGAGAAGGCCCTCGAGGACAAGCGGACGGGCCTCCTCAAGCAGGAGAAGGCGATCCAGCTCCGGGAGTCCGAGCTGAAGATGAAGGTGGAGCAGGTGCAGGCGACGCACTCCGCCGCGGAGACGACCCGGATCCGGGAGCTCAAGGACTGGGAATCCAAGATCCTGTCGAAGGAGAAGGACCTCGGGAAGCTCGAGGTCGACCTCCGGATGCTCGAGAGCCAGCTCAAGGAACGCTACGAGAACGCGACACGGATCGAGCGCCGGTTCCAAGAGCAGCGGAAGATCTTCGAGGACCGGGAGAACGAACTCGTCTCCCGCGAGAAGAAGATCTCGGACAAGGAGGCGGCCCTCGAGGACCGCACGGAGGAAGTCGACCGTCAGTCGGGCGCGATCCGGGAAGCCCAGACCCAGATCGATGACAAGTACCGGAAGTACGCGGACCTCCTCAAGGACACGAAGCTGAAGGAGGCCGCCGCGGGCTCGAGCGCGGAGGAGATCCGGCGGAAGGAGGCCACGATCGACGACCGCGAGAAGAGGCTCGCGACGATGCAGGTGAACCTCCAGGCGGAGATCCGGAGGCTCAATGAGCAGAACCGAGACCTCCTCGAGAAGGCGAAGGAGGTCGAGGCGAAGGAGTCCGAGATCGACCTCCGGGAGATGGAGATGGACCAGCGGGCGTCGGAGGCCCGCGCCGCGGCCGCGACGCCGGGGATGCGGGACATGGACCGCGAGGGCCAGCTCGAGGAGTGGGAACGGCGGCTTCGGGACCGCGAGGAGGAGTTCAAGCGCCGCCAGTACCAGAAGGAGAAGGAGATCGAGATCCGCGAGCAGGCGCTGAAGTCGCAGGTCGCGACGGGCGTCGCCGAGGGCGCGGAGGAAGCCGTCGCCGTCGAGACGAAGTCCGACAAGGCGAAGACGGGGAACGGCCGGCTCGACGACCTCCTCTACGGCGGGATCCCGTTCAACTCGAACGTCCTGTTCGTCGGGCCCGCGTTCGTCGGGAAGGAGGTCGCGGTGTACAACTTCATCGCGGAAGGACTGAAGAAGGGCGTGCCCGCGATCATCGTGACGACGACGAAGCTCCCGATAGACGTCGCGCGGGACATGGCGCCGATCCTCCCGACGTTCGTGCAGTACGAGCAGCTCGGGCTCATCCGGTGGATCGACGCGACGAGCGCCCTTCAGGGCGGCAAGCCGGTGAAGGAGAAGAACGTCTGGCGCGTGAACGGGCCGACGGACTTCGAGAACATCTACCAGGTCCTCGACAGGACGGACGAGGAGTTCAAGGCGAAATACCCGTACTTCCGCCTCGCGTTCCTCACCCTGAGCTCGTGCATCACGCAGGCGGACGAGCGCGACGCGATGACGTTCTTCCAGAAGCTCGTGAACCGCCTCCGCCAGACGAAGGCCGTAAGCGCGGTCGCCCTCGAACGCGGGATGCACACGGACCAGACCCTCGAGGCGCTCGAGCACATGGTCGACGGCGCGATCCACTTCAAGTCGGACAAGCAGAAGACGTTCCTCCAGGTCGCGGGCCTCGGGGAGGTCCAGACGCGGGACTGGGTCCCGTACAAGCACACGAACAAGTCGATCATGATCGGCTCGTTCCAGCTCGAGCGGATCCGGTGAGGGTCGCCCGGGTGCGCGAACGCGGTATCGAACGCGGGCGCCCCGCACGCATCAACGGTTCCAGCGGTCCTCGTGGGGACCCGTGTGGCCGTGCCCGCGTGGCGCGAGGAGCGCCAGGGCCGCGTACCCGGACCGCTTCGACGCGTTGATCTCCGCGTACGTCTTGCGGACCCGGCGCACGACCTTCGCGACGTCGAGGAGCCGCTCGCAGAGGATCGCCTCCTTTCCCCACGACCCCGGCGCGAACCCTGCGTCCGCCGCGATCCGGAGGGTCCCCTCGTCGTGAGGGACGAACGACTCCACGCGCCCCCGCTCCCGTCCCCGCGCGATGCGGGGCGCCTCCCGGAGGATCGCCCGGAGGTCCCCGTGGACCGGCGACATCTCGAGCACGTCGTCCCCGAAGGTCTCGGACGCGTCCGCGAGGATGACCGCGTTCGCGCCCCAGCCCCACAGGGCTCCGCGGTTGCTCAGGTAGTGCGCGTTCGCGCGGTCGAGGGGGACGAAGGCCCATTCGTGGGCGACGTAGCCGTTCGTCCGCGCGAGGAGGGGCGACCCCTCGATCCGGGACCACGTGTCCTCGGTGAGCGCGATGCGCGCGAGGGAGACCCGCGTCGGCGACCGCGCCGCGTCCGAGACGATCCGGTCGAAGCGTGCGACCTCCCGGAATCCCGCGCGCGTGAACGCGGCGACCCCTGCGCGGTTCGACGCCGAGCTCCAGAGTCGCAGGGCGTGGAGCCCCTTCATGCGCGCGACGCCTTCGAGGGCACGTACAAGGGCGAGCGCGACGCCCTTCCGCCGGTAGCGCGGATGGGTCCGGGCCGCGGAGAGCCAGGCGCTACCATCGAAGACCTCGCGGTACGTCATCGAGCCGACGATGCGGTCGTCATCGAGGGCCACGAATGTGACGTTGCGCAGGAGGAGATCATCGAGGACCCGGAGGATGTAGTCGTCGGGTCCGACCGCCGAGCGGCACAAGGAGGCGAGCGCGTCCCGGTCCTGGATCGATGCGCGGCGGGTGCGCCAGACGGTCTCCTCGGCCATGGCAACGCGACGTAAGCGGCGGGGGTTGAAAGCCCTTGCCCTCACGCGCGGCCGGACCTCTGCGCGAGGACGACGCCCGCGATGACCATGCCGCCGCCGAGGAGTCCGGCCGGGGTGAGCGTCTCCCCGAGGACGAGGATCCCGGCGACGATCGCGACGAGGGTGCTCGCGTAGAGCCACGCGCCGGCGGCGGCCGCGGGCATCCGGGCGAGGGCACGGAACCAGAGCCCGTACGCGATGAACGTCGGGAAGATCCCCAGGTAGAGGACCGGGAGGACGCCCTCCCAGCCCATCGACGCGAGGTCGTCGAGGAACGAAGACCAGGTCACGAGGACGAGGGGGAGGGTGAGCGCGGTTCCGAGAAGGATCGTGTACGCGACGAACCGGAACGGCGCGTGCCGGCGGAGCCGGTCCTTTCCGAGGACGGAATAGAGGGCGGCGAACGCCGAGGACGGGAGGACGGCGAGGGCCCCTTCGGACAGCCGGAAGGAGAACTCGCTCCCGGGGTGCGCGAGGAGGACCATGACCGCGAGTCCGGCGAACGCGAGTGCGATCCCGGCGGTCCGACCCGTGGAGAGCCGCTCCTTGAGCACAGGGATCGCGAGCAAAGCGATGAACGCCGGCGCGGCAGCGATGATCAGTGCGGCGGTCCCTGCGCTCACATTGGGATCCGCTTCACCGAGGTTGAGGAACAGGTGATACCCCGTGAAGCCGAAGAAACCGAGGAGGGCGAGCGCGGGCAGATCCTTTATCGCGGGGGAGGCTCCGTCCTTTCGGTCGGCGGCGAGGTACCCGAGGAACAGGACATCGGCGCTCGCGAAGCGCAGGAAGGTGAGCGTGATCCAGGACATGTGGACGAGCGCCTGCTTGATCGCGACGAAGGCGAGGCCCCAGAACAGGACGAGGACGATCATGGAGGCGGGGAGGGTCCACGGTGCGCCCGGTCGGTCGGCCTTCGCCACGCGGTCGCGAAGCGGTCCGTCGATAAGAAGGTCGCCACAGGGAGCGACCGCGTCCTTTCGCGGGGTCGATGGCCGCAGGTCCGAGACTCCCCGCCGGCCTACAGGAGGTACACCCGTGGCGTTTCCGACCCCGTGTCCCTGAACGGGTTCGGTTGGGCTTCTCCTGTCGCCGCCTCGCCCGCGATCCGTCGAGCGAGCTCCCTCTGCCCGCGCTCGAGGAGGTCCGGATTGTACGAGTACTGGATCCGCACGTAGTTCGTCGAACCGACGGACGTCTTCCGGTTGAGGAACTTCGCGAAGTCCTTCCAGCCCGCCGGCTGCCGTGAGAACAGGTTCGCCATCTCGACGGCGAAGCGTCCGCCCACGAAGAACGCCTTCCACTCTTCGACGTTCCGCGGGTCGAGGCGTCCCTCGACGAGCCGCGCGATCCCGTCCCCGTACGTCGGGTTCATGTACGATCGGAACGCCTCGAGGTTCGCGATCGCCTCCTCGAGGTTCCCGATGTCCTCGGGTGCCTGCACGGGCTTCGGAGCGGGCGCGTACCACGCGGCCTGGTACGGCGCGTACCGCGCCGTGCGGTCGCGGGTCTCCCGCTCCGCGGCGAGGCGGTCGACGACGAAGTGCACGCGGTTGTGGGCCAGGAGGTAGTCGAGGACGAGGCTGTACTCGATCCTCTCCGCGATGTCCGAGACGTCGCGGTCCGCGTACTTCCCGAGGTCCCGCCACACGATCCGGTGGTACTCCTCCCGGAGAGTGCGGAGCGCGGCCTCACGCACGTAGATCCCCCAGCGGTCGGGCGCCAGCCGGAACGAGACGTAGAATGCGACGGCCTCGGGTCCGAGCTTGAGCATGCCCGGGAGGGCGCTCGGGTCCTTCGGCGCTTCGACGCGGAACGAGGCGAGGGCGTCCGCGGTGAGCTCGAAGGGTCGGGCGCCGTCCAGGCTCGGGAGCGCGCCGAGTCCGGGGACGCGGACCCTCGAGGGGTCGCAAGCCTCCGGATGGGCGGACGCGAAGGACGAGAAGTCCTCCATGGCCGTCCCGACATCGCCCGCGGACTTAAGGCTTCGCGAACCGGATGTCACGGACGTCTCGTGCCTCGTCTAGTATAGTAGGCATTCGACGGAGCGCCCCGCGACCGGGCGGGGTTCGAGAGGTTCCGGCTCCCGGAATCGGACCGCGACCTCGCCGGCGGACACATCGATCTCCGTGACCGCCTCGCGGAGCGGGGCGGGGGCGAGGGCGAGAACGCTCCTCACGGCCTCCTCGAGCTTCGCCAGGTCCGGTCGCGCGGCCCTGTGCACGACGAGCCCGGAGGCGGTCCACGCCGTCGGACGCCCGATGCGGGTCTCGTCGACCCGTGCGGTCTCCGGATTCAAGCGTCGGTCCTCCAGGTAGTCCACGAAGTCCCGTCCTTCCCAGCCGCACGTCGGCAGGGCGACGGGGCACCGCGGATGGAATCGACACCCCCTCGGCGGTCGGATCGCGTCGGGCACCTCCCCGCGGGGGAGGGCCTGCGCCCGGGGCCGCCCGGGCTCGGGGACGGGCACCGCGGCGATGAGCGCCTTCGTGTACGGATGCTTCGGCTCACGGAAGATTTCGGCGGCGGGCCCCGTCTCGACGATCCGGCCGAGGTACATGATCGCGATTCGGTCGCACACGAACTTCGCCGTCGCCAGGTCGTGGGTGATGAACAGGTACGTCAGCCCGTGTCGGGCCTTCAGGTCGAGGAGGAGCTCGAGGATCCTCGCGCGGACGGACATGTCGAGCATCGCGACCGGCTCGTCAGCGACGATGAGGGACGGGCGGAGGATAATCGCGCGGGCGATCACCGCGCGCTGCTTCTGGCCCCCGCTCAGGTCCGCGGGATACTTGTCGAACAGGTCCTCCGGGGGCGAAAGGCCGACCTCCTCCATGACCCGGAACGTCGCCTCCTTCGCCTCCGCGGCCGCGACCTCGCGGTGGATCAGGAGAGGGTCCTGGATCGCCTGGCCGATCGTCATCGCCGGATTCAGCGCGGCGTGCGGGTCCTGGAACACGATCTGCATTCGCGGCCGGATCCCGCGCATCGCTTCCTCGGAGAGGCTTGCGAGGTCCGTGCCCTCGAACAGGATCCGGCCGGAGGTCGGCGCGAGGAGCCGGAGGACTGCCCGGGCCGTCGTCGTCTTCCCGCAACCGCTCTCCCCGACGAGTCCGAGGATCTCCCCCGGGCCGAGGGCGAACGAGACGCCGTCGACCGCATGCACGACGGGGCGGACCGGGGTCTCGTCGGTGCGGCCGCGGCGGATCTGCCGGACGAGCGCGCGCCCCACGGCCTGGATTGCGCTCATCTTAACGGGGAAGTGCACCTGGAGGTCTCGGACGTCGAGCACGGCGTCCGTCAGAGGAAGTCCCTCCCGAAGTGGCACGCGGCGACGTGCCCGGGTCGGAACTCGACCTTCTCGGGTTCCTCCGCGCGGCAGACGTCCCTCGCGAACGTGCAGCGCGGGTGGAACCGGCACGCGGGCGGGGGCGCGAGGAGGCTCGGCGGCATGCCGTCGATCGACCGGAGCTCCGTCGTCCCCATATGGATCGTGCTCGCGAGGAGGCCCTGGGTGTACGGGTGGATCGGCCGGCGGAACACGTCCGCGATCGGACCGATCTCGACGAGCTTCCCCGCGTACATGACCCCGACGCGGTCGCACACCTCCGCGACGACCCCCAGGTTGTGCGTGATCAGGAGGAGCGACATCCCGTACGACCGGCGGAGGGCCTCGAGAATCTCGAGGATCTGGGCCTCGACGATCACGTCAAGGGAGGTCGTCGGCTCGTCCGCGACGAGGAGCTTCGGACGCAGCACGACGGCCATCGCGATCATGATCCGCTGTCGCATGCCCCCGGAGAACTCGTGCGGATAGTGCTCGAGCCGGGTCTCCGGGATTCCCATGGACCGGAGGACCTTCGCCGCGCGGTCCGCTGCCGCGTCCTCGGAGAGCTTCCGGTCGTGCGCCCGGAGGGTCTCGACGAAGTGCTCCCGAATCGTCATGAGCGGATCGAGCCGGGTCATCGGGTCCTGGAAGATCAGCGCGAGCTCCTCCCCCCGGAGGCGGCGAAACGCCGCGGGTGCAAGCCGAACGAGTTCCTGACCCCGGAAGCGGAGGCTCCCCTCGACCTTCGTCCGCGGCGGGAGGAGGCCGAGGATTGCCTTCCCAAGGGTGGACTTCCCGCACCCCGTCTCCCCGACGATCCCGAGGGATTCCCCCGGGAGCAGGTCGAACGACACCGCGTCGACCGCCCGCACGGGCCCTCGGCGCGTGTGGTAGTGGACCCGGAGGCCCTTTGCGGAGAGCAGGGCGTCCGTCATGCGCGCTCCTTCTTCAGGACGGGGTTGATGATGTCGTTCAGTCCCTCGCCGAGGAAACTCAGCCCGATCGTGAGGATCACGATCACGAGTCCCGGGAAGAACGACGACCACCAGATCCCGTTGTCGATCACATCCGCCGCGGCGCTCAGGTCGAGGCCCCAGTCCGCCGTCGGTGCCTCGACGCCGAGCCCCAGGTACGAGAGGCCGGCAGCGGTCAGGATCGCGTCCGCCGCGCTGATCGAGAAGATCACGGGGATTGCGACGAGGACGTTCAGGGCGATGTACCGGAACATGATTCGGGCCGGCGGCGCGCCGATCGCTCGCGCAGCCTCGACGTATAGCTCCTCCCGCGCAGAGAGGACCTGGCTCCGTGTGACGCGGAAGTACAGCGGGATGTAGATCACCGTGACCGCAAGCCCGATGTTCAAGACCCCTTTGCCCAGCAGGACGGCGATTAGCCCCGCGAACAGGAGGCCGGGGAAGGAGTAGAGCGAGTCCATGATTAGGACCAGGAGCTTGTCGAGGTTCCCTCCGCGGTACCCGGAGAAGAGCCCGAGCGGGAATCCGACCGAGATCGCGAAGAACACCCCGATCGCCATGATCGCGAGGGACGTCCGCGTGCCGTGGAGAACCCGGCTGAACACGTCCCGACCGAGGGGGTCCGTGCCCATGACGTGCCACACGCTCCGCCACGCCACTTCGGTCGCGAGGAAGTCTAGGGTGACGTTCCCCGCGGCGCCGACGTCCGACGCGTGGGTCACCCGCACGCGGAACGCCGTGGTCGCGAGGGTCGCGCGGCTCCAGGCCGCGGAGGCCGAGACGTCGACCCGGGCGACCGTCCCCACGGCCCGCACGTCGACGGGCGCCGACCACGTCCGTCCTCCGTCCGCGCTGACGTTCACCCGGACGAAGTGTCCCGGGTCCGTGCCGCTCGCGGACAGCAGGACGACGAGTTCGACGCGATCGATCGAATCCGTATGAATCCGGAGCGAGAACCGCCGGAAGTCCTGCACCTCCGCGGCGAGGTCGGACCGCGCCCCGAGCCCGTTGATTGTCTGGGCGGCGGCCGGGGTCGACCAGTTCGCGGGCACGGACCATGCCGTGAACGTCTCGTTCCCGACGACGAGTGCAACCGTCCAAGGCGGGATGTTCTTCTCGTCGACGAAGTCCAGGGGCGGGAACGGCGCGATAACGTCCGCGAACAGGGCGATGACAAGGAACACAGCGAGGATGCCGATCCCGATCCAGCTCATCACCCCCGCGAGGGTGCGACGCTCCTCGAAGAGAGGGTGGACGATCTGGCCGAGGATCGAGTGACGGGGAATCCACGTCGTCCGCGGGGCCGCACCATTCGCCATGGGATCACAGCCGGATCCGCGGGTCGATCATCGCGCCCAGGATGTCGACGACGAGGCTGATCGCGACGATGATCGCCGCGTACACGACGACGACGCCCTGGATCATCGTCATGTCCTTCGACGTGATCGAGTTCAGGAGGAGCTGGCCGATCCCTTCGATCGAGAACGTCCGTTCCGTGAGGACGGCCCCTGCGAACAGGATCGCGAACTGGAGGCCGAGGACCGTGACGACGGGGACGAGCGCGTTCCGGAACGCGTGGCGGGCCACGACGCGGCGCTCAGGGACCCCGCGGGCCCGCGCGGCCTCCGAGTAGTCCGCGGTGACCGTCTTCAGCATGCTCGCGCGCACCGTCTTCGTGAAGAAGCCGCTCAGGACGAGGCCGAGCGTCAGGCAAGGGAGGACCAGGTGGGCGACCGCCTTCCCGAACCTGGAGAGGTCGCCCGCGAGGAGCGCGTCGACGGTGAACAGGCCGGTGACCTGAGGGGGGATGTCCGTCCCCGTCCAGCGGCCGTGCGGCGGGAGCCAACCGAGCCACACGCCGAAGACGAGCTGGAAGATGAGCCCGAGCCAGAAGATCGGGATCACCCAGACGATCGTTCCATACAGGCGGATGCCGACGTCGATCCACGTGTCCCGGCGTGAGCCCGCGACCACCCCGGTGACGATCCCGACGAGCGACGCGACGATCATCGACCCGATCGCGAGCTCGATCGTCGCGGGGAGCTTGTCCGAGATCACCGCCCAGACGGACTGGCCGCGGTACAGCTCACCGATCGAGGTGCCGAGCCGGCCGGAGAACACGCCGGTCATGTACGAGCCGTACTGGACCCACGGAGGCTGGTCGAGGCCCAGTTCCCGCCGCGCATCCTCGACGACGGCTTCGGGCGGTGTCCGGCCACCCCAGAGTGCGAGGATCGGGTCGCCCGGCAACACGCGGAGGATCATGAACACGGCCGTGAGGAGGACCACGAGCATGGGGACCGCAAGGACGAGACGCGTGATCGCGTAGGCCAGGAGGGAATGTCCCCGCGCCATCGGTGGAGCCGCGGAAGGTCCTCGGCCTTGAAGAACCTTTGTGGCGCGCCGCGTGACCGGAAGGGAAATGAGAGGGGAAAGGAAAAGGGAAGGGGCCAGGGATCAGCGGTCCCTGGCGATGAGTTCTCTCACGTCGAGGCCGAGCGAATACCCGAGCAGGGTGAACAGAGCGTTTGCCGCGGGACAGTCGTGGTCCCCGTACGCGTCCTGGAACACGGGCTCGTGGTACGGCATGTTCGACGGGATCATGCTGTACAGCGGCTCGACCTGGCCGTCGAAGACGATGCTGTCGATCGCCGCCCGGTCCGCGCTGTACGCAATCGCCTGTCGCACCCGCGCGTCCGCGATCGTGTCCACGTTGAACACGAGGTACCGGATCTGCGGGCTCGCGCCGACGTCCACGGTGATCCCGAGCGCCGTCTGCCGGCCGAGGAGCTCCGTGAGGTCCGGCGGCGTGAGCGTCCGGTAGATCACGTCCACGCTCTTCGCGACCATGTCGTTCTTCAGCGCGGTCGCGGAACCCCGGAGGTTGATCACGACGCGATCCTCGATCGGCACGATCGGCACGCCTTTGCTCGCGTACAGGGAGGGCGTGTGGTACGCCGCGTACTTGTCGAGGACGACGAGGGTGTCCTCCACGTGCTGCGTCAGCTCGTACGGGCCCGTCCCGACGACGTTCGGCACAGTCGACGGCTGCTCGCCCGTCTGGCTATAGAGCCAGGGGACCGGTGCCGCGACGGAGAACGCCATCAGATCGTTGAAGAACGACACCGCCCGGGGCAGGTGGAACCGGATCGTGAGGGGATCGACGACCTCGATCACGCCCGGCGTAGAGTTGTTCCCGCTCGACGGGTCGCGCCCGAGCGCCCCGACGTCGTAGAGGAGGAACGCCGCGCTTCCGGCGATGTCGAGCCGGATCGCCCGGTCGAGGGACCGCTTCATCACGGACGCGTTGAACGGCGTCCCGTCGTGGAACGTCGCGCCGGCTCGCAGGTGATATGTGTAGTTCTTCCCGTCCGCCGAGATGCCGCCGTTCGCCAAGGTCGGGATCTCCGTCGCGAGCCCGGGCATGAGTGTCGCGTTCACGGGCTCGTAGACGAGCAGGGTGTCGAACACCTGGTTGATCACCTCGATCGAGAAGTAGTCGTACGCGGACGCGGGATCGAAGCTGATGACGTCATCCGTGGTCGAGGTGTTGAGTTGCGTCGCGCCGGGCTTGTCCACGATGAACCACTTGAACGTCACGGGGTGGAGCTCGAGGCCCGTGATCCCATTGATGTAGGCGATGTGCGCGTTCCCGGAGAAGAGCGGGACGTACGGCACGTCCGTGGCGAGCCGGTTCTGGATCGAGGTGAAGCGGGCGGCCCGGATCGCCGGGTCCGTCGTCGTCTGCTCCTCCGTGATCCACGTGTCGACCTGCGAGTTGTTGTAGAACGACCCGAGCGACCGCGCTCCCGAGACCGAGAGGAACGGCGAGATGTAGTCGTCCGAGTCGAAGTAGTCAGGGTACCAGCCGAGCAGGAAGAGTGGCATTTGGCCCGCAGCCCATTTCTGGCGGTACACGGGCCACGTTTCCGATTTCAGTGTGACGGCGACCTTGCCGCACGATTCGATGCTGTTCTTCAAGACCGTCGCGAGTTCGTCCTCCGTGTCGCCGTAATGGCCGTCGTTGTTGTACCACAGCTCGAGCGGATACTTCGCCGCCGCCGGCGGGGCGAGGACGAAGATCGCCACGACCGCGCCAACGACGACCGCGACGACCAGGATGGCCAGGATCGCGTAGAGCGTCTTCTTTTCCATGGAACTCCTCCGAACCGCCTCCAACGCCGAGGGGGAGGCGCGCGGGCAATCTGCGGTCCCTGACTTAACCGTTTCGCGTGAGGTAGGTGGTTCCCGCGCGTCACGGGAAGTCCTCTAGGCGTGCGGACCGGCCCCTTGAGCCTCGGAGCCGCGCGAGAATCGCCGCGACCCGCGTCTCGGAGAAGTCCCGCTCGTCGCACAGGAACCGCGTGACGTCCGCCGGGCGGGCGCGGGCCGGTTCGGATGGCGCTTCGTGCGAGACGGGCGGGTCATGGAAGAACGCGCGGATTTCGTCGAGGTTCCCGGGGAGCCGGGTCCGCACGTCCGCGGGTGCGGCGTCGAGGCTCCCCCACTCTCGCACGCGCTTCACCGCGGTCTTCGGGCCGAACCCGCGCAGTCCTTCAAAGAAGTCCGTCCCGACCAGGATCGCGGCGTCGATGAGCTGCGCCCGGGTAAGCGCGAGCACCCGAAGGTTCTCCTCAAGGTTGAGGAGCTCGGGTGGCACGTCCCGCGAGCGGCCGCGGCTCGGCAGGAACTCCGTGCTCCGCACCGCGAGGAACCGCACGAGGCGCGGCGCGCCGAACAGCAGGGAGTCGTAGTCCTTCGAACCTGCGGCCCATGCGTGGGCCTGCCGGGCGAGGTGCGCCGCCTGCGCCTCCCCCTCGCTCGGCGCCTGCACCCACGGGATGCCGAGGAGGGACAAGAGGGTCTTCGCCTCGTCGATCATCTCCCGGGTCAGGCGCGAGGTCATCACGGCCTTCGACCAGGCCGCGCCCAGGTCGCCCGCGGCGACCGCCTTCTCGTACGCGACCCGTGACCTCTCGCGGGCTTCCTGGCGCCTCGCGATCTCCGCCCGCTTGATCTCCGGAGGCGGTCCGTCGAACACGAAGACCGGCGCGATCCCGAAGTCCGCGATGAGCCGGGTCGTCCGGAAGGCGAGGCCGTTCAGATGCGACGTGTCCGGCCGTGGGAGTCCGTCAGGGGCGAGCCGTCGCGGAGGCGCATGACCGAGAGGAACTGGTATAATTCCAGGTTCCCGTCCACGGCAATGGTCCGGCCGCGGAGGCTCTCGAGGGAGGTCGGGTGCCGCACCGCGACCGGCGTGAGGTTCACTCCCATGCATCCGGCGCGATGCGCACCCCCGCGATAACTATTTTGCGCGCGGGGGTCTTCGCAGCCCGGCAGGCCATGGTCGCGCGCGTCGCCCTCGTCACGGGCGCCTCCCGAGGCATCGGTGCCGCGACGGCCGTGCGTCTCGCGAAGGACGGTCTCGACGTCGCGGTGAA
>Ga0154849_113_pt1 | contig 26753 bp, 30 predicted proteins | sample Rifle2008BG16ft_FD_105577 | JGI IMG/M metagenome (GOLD analysis project Ga0154849, IMG submission 105577) | Euryarchaeota archaeon RBG_16_67_27 | reverse complement strand
TCCCAGTGCCGGCTTCCCTCCCACGCGGGGTACACGCCGCGCTCCTCCGCGAGCTTCCGGCTCTCGTCGTAGCCGGTGTCGTGGATGAACTTCATGACCTTCCGGCCCCATTCGACGCCTTCCGGGCTGTCGTACGCCACCTCGAGCATGAACAGCATCCGCGCGAACCCCATGACGCCGAGGCCGATCTTTCGCGTGGCCCTCGTCATCTCCTCGATCTCCTTGACCGGGTACGCGTTCATGTCGATGACGTCGTCGAGGAGACGGACCGCGGTCCGGATCGTCCGCTCGAGTTTCGTCCAGTCGACGTCCCACCGGCCCTTCGCGTCGCGTTTCATGTGACGCTGAAGGTCGACCGAGCCGAGGTTGCAGGACTCGTAAGGCAAGAGCGGCTGTTCGCCGCAAGGATTCGTGGCCTCCATCTCGCCCACATTCGGCGTCGGCTGCCGCCGGTTCGTCTCGTCGATGAAGAAAAGCCCGGGCTCGCCGTTCTTCCACGCCTGGAAGGCGATCTTGTTGAGGATCTCACGCGCGTCGAGTTGCTTGGTGACCTGCTTCGTCCGCGGGTTCACGAGGTCGTACGTCGTGCCGGCCATCACGGCCTCCATGAACTTGTCGGTAACCGCGACGGAGATGTTGAAGTTCGTGATGTCCGACGTCTTGTCCTTGCATGTGATGAAATCCAGGATGTCCGGGTGATCGACCCGGAGGATGCCCATGTTCGCACCCCGCCTCTTATTGTGGACGAGGACCCCGTTCGCGACGAAGCGGCCGGATCCCGGGACCTCAAGGTCCGCGGTCCGGGCAAATCCCGGGCGGACGGCGGTGACCCTTGCATAGACCCTCGTCGGGTCGACCATGGTCTGCAGGTGTTCACTTGCGGCAATCTCGGGGTACGACCGCATCAGATCACGCAGTCGCCTCCGCGGGAGCTGCCGCGGATGCTTCTCGCTCACGTAGTGCATGAGCGCGCGGTAGAGGCGTCGATTCGCACCGCGTGTGGACCGGCCCGGGCCACTTCCGCGGCCCACATAGGGATAGAGACCACGGAGGGTGGAGGCCTGGTTCGGGACGATGTCGGAAGTGTTCACCCGCGGCCTCGGACCGTTCTCGAGACGGCTCTGCTTCCGGTCGCTCACGAAGCCGATGTCTCGCGAGAACGTGCGGACGCTGTCCTCGTGGACGATGGTCAAGAGATGGACGGGACGTTTCCCGAGAGAGTGGTTTCGCCTCTCCGTCTTGGTCCGTTTTGCGACCATTCCCAGGGATAGCAGGAGCTGCTGGGCCTGCTCCGCGAGGCGGGGGGAGGTCGTGCTGAGACACGGATAGCCGCTCCCGCTGTGCACGTGCCCGTCTCCCTCGAAAAAACCGCGTAGGAATGCGCGCGCCGTGTCCGCGGACCCGCCGAGGACCTCGGCGGGGATGTAAGCTTGGGGAGACCCTGCCTTCCGCCAGCCGAGCTCCTCGAGCCATCGGACGAGGTTCCGCGACTGGTATTGGATGTCGACGTACCCGCCGCCGTCGCCGTAGGTCATGCGGTTCGGGGAGAGCCCGAACAACCGGTCCATCAGGAGTCGAATCCGATCGACGACCTCGATGTCGCTCGTCCCGACGGTGAAAATGAGGCGACCGCCGGAGCTCGTACAACCGTCCGCCATGTAGAGGCCGAGGACCTCCGCAAGGTCCGGTCCCATGCGGTCGGGAACCCGGACTGGCGTCGCGTTGGCGTGCTGCGGTCCGAGCGGCGGGAGAGGTGCGTCGCGCCCCGTGTGACCGCCTTTTACGATGACGAGCCAGTCGCCCGCTCGGAGATGATCCGCCTGGCGCCAAGCCATCCTCCCGGCCTCGTCGACCACAGCGACGGCATGGTTGTAGGTCGCCTGGATCGTCAGGCCGAGGTCTGTCTCGACCGAGAGGACCTCCGCGGGCCCGTTGTCCTGGGCAATGAGCGCGTGGGAGTAGCCTGTTCCGTCGTGAACCTGCTCGCGAGTGAAGTTCTCTCCAAGGGGAGGCGCATTGAGGAGCCGCCCGAGCGGCTTCAATCCCTCTGTGGTCCTCAGAAGGCTCTCCGTCGAGATGCAGCCCCCTTGTTTCACGGTCTGCGTGGCGGCATCAAAGATCCTCATGAAGGACACGGGGCCCGACGCGACCCCCATGGTCGACTTCACGAAGTCGCCCTTCGGCCGCAGCCGCGAAAAGCCAAATCCTGTTCCGCCGCCCGACTGGTGAATCAAGGCCTGCTGCTTCAGCGATTCGAAAATCCCGATGAGGCTGTCGTCCACGGGCAGGACGAAGCACGCGCTTAGCTGTTGCAGTTCCAGCCCTGCGTTCATCAGGGTCGGGCTGTTCGGCAGGAAGTCGAGGCTCGCGATCAGGCGGTAGAAGCGCCGCGCGGCCTCCGCGACCTCCGCGTCCGTCGCCCCGTACTGCCGCTCCGCCTGGGCGAGGTTCATCGCCACGCGGGCGAACAGCTCTCTCGGGGTCTCGATCGCCCGGGCCTTGTCGTCCTTCTGCAGGTACCGCTTCTCGAGGACGCGGAGGGCGTTCTCCGTCAGCTGGGGATCCGGCTCACGACCAAGCACGTCGATGGCCTTGGATGCGGCAACCTTCATTTGTTCCATGGAGCAGACCTCTGCGGACGATGGGAGGGCCACGAAGAGGCATCGGGGGGAAGGCCCTCCCGGGGGTGAGCGCGGCGAAGACGCTCTGGGACTATATTCGTTTTTGAACCACCTCTGTTACTGGGGGCCCGCGGAGTGTTACCATGTCTGTTATCAACGATGCCCGGGGCCTATTTGAACGTACGCGGGCGGTGGACGAATGTGTGCGCACCCAGGCACGGCTCACAGGAACGGGAGCTCCACGACCCGGGCGGGATGTCGCACACCGCGCAGGTCGACGTCGAGGCGCTCCCCGATCCTCGCGTGCGCCGCATCGAGGGATGCGAGCGCGATCCCGATCCGGAGGGACGGCGACATCGTCCCGCTCGTGACGACGCCGGCGTGGGTGGCACCCGCGTGGACCGCGGATCCCGGCCGCGGGATCCCCCGATCCTCCATCCGCAAGCCGACGAACCCGCGATGGGAACCGGCGGCACGTTGCACCTCGAGTGCGCCGCGGCCCACGAACGCATGACCCCATCGCACGACCCAGTCGCAGCCGACATCAAGGGGCGTCTGCCGCCCATCGAAGTCCTGGCCGGAGAGAAGGAACCCTTTCTCCAGGCGGAGGGTGTCCCGCGCGCCGAGGCCGATCCGGGTGAGACCGAGATCCACCCCTCCGGCGAGAAGGGCGTCCCAGACCCGGAGGCCATCGGGGGCCCGCGGGAAGAGCTCGAACCCGGGCTCCCCGGTGTATCCGGTCCGTGTGACGAGAAAGCGTGGGATTCCATCGGAAGCGGCGGCCTCCGGGCTGCGTAATCGCGTCTGCTCCCGGGCGGCGGTCCCCCACCCCTCGATTTCCTGTGGACCGCCCTCGGCCACCGGGTGCTCGGGCCGGGCGAGAGAGTCGACCAGGGCCCCGCGAAACCGCGGGATTCGAGCGATGTCGGTCGACGTGAAACGGCGCACGACGCTCACCGCACGGGGGCCCTGCACCGCGAGGCACACGATGTCCGTCGTGGAATCGCGAATCGAGACGCCCGTCCCGGCGAACGACCCGAGCCAGGCGAGCACGGACGCGCGGGGACCTGCATTGCAGACGAGAAAGAACCGCGAGGGGGAGAGGCACGTCACGATCACGTCGTCGAGGATCGTCCCGTCCGGGCGGAGGAGGTGCGTGTACCTCGCGCGACCCGGATCGCTCGGTACATCGTTCGAGCTGAGCCGGCCGAGGAACGCGAGGGCCTCCGGCCCCTCGATGAAGATCTTGCCCATGTGACTGACATCGAAGAGTCCCGCGGATTCGCGCACGGCACGATGCTCCTCGAGAATCCCCGTGTAGAGGAGAGGCATCTCCCACCCGCCGAACTCGACGAAGCGGGCGCCGGCGTCGCGGTGGCGCGGGAACAGCACGGTGCGAAGGGGCATCGTCAGCTTCCGCATACCGCGCGGCGAACGATGAACCCTCGCCCCCGAGCAAAGCTTATCTGGAAACCGTTCATAGCCCGCGCCCATGGGGCTGTTCCGGGAGCTGAGGTACGAGATCAGCGCGCTCGTCTTCGGCCTCGGGATTCTCGGGATGATCCTCGCCCTGACGTACTACTATTTCCTCGGCCAGGTCCCCGACTGGCTGCGTTCTCTGAGCTCCGCCCTCGGGAACTACAACTTCTGGGTGGGGACTCTCGGATTCTTCGCGCTCCTGATCGGTGGCTGGTACTTCTTCGACACAATCCGGAAGGACCGGGAACTCAACCGCCTCCTCGCGACGACGTCGAAGGAGCATTTCGTGAAGAACCTCAAGCGGATCGAGGAGCTCGCGTACTACGAGCTCCCCTCCGCGTACGAGAAGCGCGTGAACGAGAAGAAGCAGGAGTTTCGAATCAAAGGCTAGTCGTATCCCGGACCAGGACGACACGCCCAAGGGCCTCGATCCCCTTGCGATCTCGCGGCCGGCAGCGGACGACGACCTCCGTGCGATCGGGACGGTGGACGACGGTGACGACCTGTGTGTGCTCGTGGAGCCAGTTGAGGGCGGCCCCCATGCGGTCATCGAGGCGGATTACGAGACGGATCTCGAGGGGATACGCGAAATACTCCCGGATCGCGCTCCGGAGCCCCTCCAGGCCCGCTCCGGTCGCTGCGGAGATCGCCAGCGGGGTGCGGTGGAACTCGTGCTCTCCGAGGAGGCGGACCTTCGCGTCCAGGGATTCGGGTTCGAGTAGATCGATCTTCGTCAGGACGGGGAGGACGGAGGACTCGGGAACGCGGGGCAGGAGGGTCCGGGCCCCCAAGTGCACCTTCCGGCGAAGCTCCGCTTCCGGGTCCGACGCGTCGACGAGGAGCAGGACCAAGTCCGCCTGGAAAATCTCCTCGAGGGTCGCGTTGAACGCCTCAATCATCCAGAAGGGGATCCCGTCGACGAGTCCGACGGTGTCCGTCAACAGGATCCGGCGGACGTCTGGGAGGGTCCGCGTCGTCGTTGAGAGGGTCGAGAACATCCGGTCCTCGACGAGGACGTGCTCACCCGTCAACGCGTTCAGGAGAGAGGATTTTCCTGAGTTCGCGTAGCCCGCGAGCGCCGCAAGATGGAAACCACGATCCTTGCGGAGGGTACGCCGGAGCTCGCGCTCCCTCCGGATCGTCTCGAGGTCGTCCCGGATCTTCTTGATACGCCGCTTCACGGTCTCGTAGTACGCGTCGACGCGCTGCTCGCCGCCCGCCATGAACCCTGGGCGCTCCCCGACATCGGCCGCGTGGATCCACTCGCGGAGGAGGGGCACCTCGTACTGCAAGAGGGCGAGCTCGACCTGGAGCTTCGCTTCGCGGATCGCCGCACGCTGGGCGAACAGCTCGAGGATCACGCGAAGCCGGTCGTAGCACTCGACGCCGAGGTCGCGTTCGAGGTGGTAGTGCATCGTCGGCCGGAGCTCCCCGTTGAACACGACGAGATCGATCCCGCCTTGCTCCACGCGCGCGTGGATCTCCACGAGCTTTCCCCGACCGACGAACGTTCGGGGATCCGGCCGGTCCCGCCGCTGGACGATGACGTCGACGATGCGATGACCCGCGGACTCCGTCAGGGCGCGGAGCTCCGCGGTGTCGGCCGTGAGGGAGACGAGGAGCGCATCCACGACGTCGTCGAACGCCAGGGCCACGATAAGGGTTTCCAGCGGAAATGGGGGGGCGGGGGACCCTCATCGATTCCTGCGAAGTTAACCTTAAGTAAGGTTAACTCGATCCCCGACCGATGCAGATCGGCTGCGGGGCCACGACGAAGCAGATCCGGGGCCGGCGATACGTGTACTTCTGGCACTACGAGGAGCGCGACGGCCATCGGCGCCAGGTCTTCCGGTACATCGGTCCTCTCGGCCGGGAGTCGACCCGGGCGCGTCTCGCGGAGGCGATCGGTTCCTATTACGACCGCGCGGGGGAGGAGCTGCGCCGGCGACGGGGCGAGGCGCTCGCGAAGGCATCGCCCGGATGACGGAAAACCCCATATCCGCGGGCGCGATGGTCTCGGCGAATGCGCATCCGCGTGAAACTCTTCGCGACGTACCGGGAGCTTGTCGGGGCGCGGGACCTCCTCCGGTCGGTCCCGGACGGCGTCCGCCTCGCGGACCTCCTCGACGGCCTTCTCCGGGAATATCCGCGCCTCGCGGGCCACCGGGACACGATGCTCCTCGCGGTGAACCGGGAGTTCGTCGAGCCGACGGAGCGGCTCCGGGACGGCGACGAGGTCGCGATCATGCCTCCCGTGAGCGGAGGCCGGCCGTGATCGGGATCCAGCGGCGTCGGATCGACATCGAGGCGGTCGTGGCCTCCGTCCGGCGGGACGACGCGGGGGCCGTCGTCCTGTTCCTGGGGACCGTCCGCGCGGACCCCGGGATCAGGGCCCTCGACTACGAGGTCTATCGACCGATGGCGCTGACGAAGATGAAAGAGCTCGCCGGCCGCGCACGGACGAAGTTCGGGATCCTGGACCTGTCGATCGTCCATCGCCTCGGCCGCGTCCCCGTCGGCGGGGATTCCGTCGCGATCGCGTGCGCGGCGGCGCATCGCCGGGAGGCATTCGAGGCGGCGGCATGGGCGATGGACGAAGTCAAGCGGATTGTCCCGATCTGGAAGGCGGAGGCCGCGCAGACGAAGCGGCGTGGGCGCCGCTGACGTCCGTCGGGCATATCCAATAATTCAGCGGGGCCCGACCGGCCCCGCGCCACGCCCCCGTGAGGGGGTAAGGGTTGTTCGCTCCGAAGCCCGGCGAGCCTAGCTCGATCCCTTGCCATGGAACGTCAGGCACGACCCGCGATAGCGGTTCGCGCCCTCGTCCGCAGCATGCTCGGGCACATGGCCGTTAGCCGGCACGCAGACCTGATGTTTGGGTCCGTTGCTGTTCGTCGCGTACTTGCCATGTGCCGCGGGCGGTTCGGTCGTCGGCTCGTCTCCACCGGTGTCGCCCCCCGCGTCGGGGTCCGTGCCGGTGTCCGGCTCGTTCACCACGACGGTCCCCGTGTTCGGGGTCGTCGCGGGGCGGAGCACGTAGGCCGCGACCGCCACGGCGACGGTCAGCGCGAGGGTCACGGCCACGAGTTTCTTCAGCCCTGCCATACGTTTCGCCTCACGTCTTCCTTGCTCGCCCGCGGTCCTTTGTCGTCGGCCTGCGGGTCGCGCTTGGCGGCGATGGCGCGAAGAAGGATCTTTCTGTCCCGGGGCGCCGCGAGGCGTCCCGTCCCATCCCTTCGAGCGCGCGCATGCCTGTCCGCACGCGGGCCGCACGACGCCGTCCGACCGTACTTAATGCCTTCGCGTCCGACACCTCGACTTGACAAACCCGTCGGACACGGGCACGATGGCGGGCGCGGGATACCCCCGGGATCCCGAGGGGGCGCGGGTTGACAAAGGGCGAACCGAGAAATACGGACGCGCCTGTTGCCGCGGGCGATGGCAAGGATCGTCGATGTGGGCGGTAAGCCGGACGTCCGGCGGCGTGCGATTGCTCGCGGGGCGATCCGCCTCCGGCGGGCAACCGTGCGCGCGATCCGTCGGGGCGCGATTGAGAAGGGGGACGCGCTCCCCGCGGCGGAGGTCGCGGCGCTCCACGCGATGAAGTCCGTGTGGCAGGTCCTCCCTCACTGCCATCCGATCCCCCTCACGGCAGCGTCGGCCACGTTCGCGCTCGCGACGGACCGCGTCGTCTGCACGACGACGGTCGAGGCGACGTGGAAGACGGGGGTGGAGATGGAAGCGCTCTACGGCTGCGCGGTCGGCCTGCTGACCGTGTGGGACATGGTCAAGAGCCGGGAGAAGGACTCAAGGGGGCAGTACCCGACCGCGCGAATCGAGGGTCTCCGGGTCGTCGCTAAAGAGAAGAACGCGCGTGCGCGTCCGCGCGCGCGTCGTGGCCGGGCTTAAGACTTTCTCCGCCTCTGGACAAAAAGGGCTTAATCCGCGCCAGCGGCTTTCGATCGAGGTTGGTAGGAGTGGCTGACGAACGGGAACTTTCAGCAGCGGAAGTGCGCAGGACGATTTCGACCTCGCTGGCGGCGGCCTTCGGTTTCGTGATCGCCCTTCTGTGGAGCAACGTGGTGCTCGGCGGGCTCGCAACGGGAGGAATCTCGCTGACGGCGCCCAGCTCGCCGGGAAACTGGGTCGGCTGGATCTACGGCGTGATCGTCGGCGTCGTGCTGACGATCGTGATGATCGTCCTGATCATCGTCATCGGTCGCTGGGGCAGCAAGGCCTAGGCCAAGGCGCCGGCGAGCGTAAACCCCTGCGCGACGCGCGCCGAGGTCGCTCTGGGCCGAGGGGACGCGGCGAAGCCCTTTTATCGCCAGGGCGGCATGGTTTCCGCCCCATGAAGCTCGTGATCCTCGACGGCTACGTGGACGAGCCGTCGAACTTCGGCGTGCCGCCCTACATCTCCCCATATCCGCGGTACCTCGCGGGCGCGGTCCGGGACGCGGGCCATTCGTGGGCGTACGTCACGATCGACCAGGTCCGCGCGGGCCATCCCTTGAAGGGCGACCTCCTCGCGATCATCTCTGGTCCGATCGTCCCGGGGAAGTACCTCCGCGGCCTGCCGATCAGCGAGCGGGAGATCGTCCACCATGCGTCCACGTTCGACGGCCCCCGCGTCCTCGGCGGCCCTCTCGCCCGGTTCCGGTACTACGACGACGCCCTCGTCGAGCCATTCGACGCCGTCGCCTTGCGGGACCTGGACACCTCCGTGCACGATTTTCTCGCGACGGGCGATTGGACGCAGCGGGACCGGACGATGGAGGAGTGGGACCGGTGGGCCCTCCTCGGCGCCGACTTGATCCGGGACCACCCAGACTTCCCCGAGCCGCTCACCGTCGAGCTCGACACGTCCAAGGGCTGCGTCCGCTACGTGAACAAGGGCTGTTCGTTCTGCATCGAGCCGATGTACGGCAAGCCGAGGTTCCGGCCCGTCGCCGGCGTCGTCGCGGAGGTCCGGCGCCTCGCGGAGCTCGGGGCGGTGAACTTCCGCCTCGGTGGCCAGGCGGATTTCTTCTCGTACGACGCCGTCGGTCTCGGCTCGAGCGCGACGCCTGGGATCAACGTCGCCTCGATCCGCGACCTCCTCGTGGGCATCCGCACCGCCGCCCCGGGCCTCAAGGTCCTTCACACGGACAACGGCGACCCCGCGATGATCGTCGCCCACCCGGGGGAGGCGATCGAGGCCCTGCGCCTTCTCGTCGCCCACGGCACGCCGGGCAACGTCCTCTCGTTCGGCCTGGAAACCGCGGACCCGGCGGTCACGGACGCGAACAACCTGAACGTGGACGCCGACGACTGTCTCGAGGCGATCCGGATCGTGAACGACATCGGGCGGGCGCGCGGGGCGAACGGGATGCCGACGCTGTTGCCGGGCTTGAACTTCGTTGCCGGCCTCCCGGCGGAGACGGAGGGAACGTTCGCGCTGAACCTCGCGTTCCTCCGGCGCCTCCTCGCGGAGGGCCTCTGGGTGCGGAGGGTCAACCTGCGCCAGGTGCGGCCCGTCCGACGGGAGTTCGAGCCCACGGGGCTTCACGCGGAGTTCCGACGGTTCAAGGAGGCCGTCCGGACGGGCTTCGACCACGAGATGCTCCGGCGCGTGATCCCTGAGGGGACCGTCCTCCGCGACGTGTTCCTCGAGCTCCGCCAGGGCCACGTCACCTACGGACGGCAGATCGGGACGTACCCGATCCTCGTCGGCCTGCCGTACGACGCGCCCCTGAACCGGTTCCTCGACGTGACCGTCGTCGACCACGGCCAGCGGTCCGTGACGGGGATCGAGCGTCCCTTCGACGTGAACCATGCGTCCCTCCGAGCGATCGCGGCCCTTCCCGAGATCGGGGCGAAGCGCGCGGCCCGGATCGTCCGCGCGCGCCCGTTCCCAGGGCTCGAGGAGTTCGTGCGGGCGTTGGACGACCCCGCGGTCGCGGAGCGCGTGGCCCCCCTCCTGGGATTCGCCTCCTAGCGGGCCCAGTATTCCTAGCCGCTCAAACTAAATACCCTCCGGGATATTCTGACGCCTAGGAGAACCGAAATTCATGATGACGATGCAGATGGCGATGATGATGTGCCCGGAGTGCCACGAGATCAAGATGGGCCCGATGGACATGAAGAGCGCGATGATGAAGTGCGACGGCTGCGGCAAGATGATGAAAGAGATGATGATGAAGTAGCCGCGTTTTCGTCCCCCTCGGAAGACCTCAGCCACCCTTCGGTCGTCGGATCCGCGCATCCGATGGCCCCGCCGTTTGTGTGACCACCGGCGAGCGGACGCCGCAGGGTGCGTGGAGTTAACCTTAAACAAGGTTAATTCCTGGGGTGAACCTTTTCACCCGCGTCCGTCTTCCCGCGGACGGTCCCATGGCCGTACCCGAGCAGCACCGCGCCTCCGGCCCGACGTCCGTGGCCTGTGGCATCGTCACGGTCTCCGACAGCCGCACCGCGGAAACGGACGACTCCGGCCGGACGATCCGTGACCTCCTCGAGCGTGCAGGCCATTCCGTCGGGTTCTACGCGGTCGTCCGGGACGACGCGGACGCGATCGCGGACGCGGTCGACCGGGTCACGCGGACCTGCGCGGTCGTGATCACGAACGGCGGCACCGGCCTCACGCGGCGCGATGTGACGATCGCGACCCTCGCGCCCCGTTTCGAGAAGGCCCTCCCCGGCTTCGGCGAGCTCTTCCGCGCCCTCTCGTTCCGAGAGGTCGGCAGCGCCGCGATGCTCTCCGGCGCCATCGCGGGGGTGTACCGGGGCCGGGTCGTCTTCTGTCTCCCCGGGTCGCCGGACGCCTGCCGGCTCGCCGTGGAGGCGCTCATCCTCCCCGAGCTCGGTCACATCGCGGGGATGATCCACCGATGACCCGACGCGGGCAAGCGCACCACGAGCACGACGCGCACGAGGGCCACGGGATGCGTCCCCTGAAAACCCTTATCTCCCTCGACGAGGCCCTCGCGGTCGCCATGGATTCCGTGCGCCCGGTCGAGCGCACGGAGTCCGTCGGGATCCTCGAGGCGCTCCACCGCGTCGTGGCGGAGGACGTCCGCGCGCCGATCGACGTGCCCCTCGCGGACCGCGCCGCGATGGACGGGTACGCGGCGCTCGCCCGGGACACGTTCCGCGCGGGTAAGTTCAAGCCCGTCGTCCTCCGGCGGATCGAGACCCTCTACGCGGACGGCGTGCCGACGAAGCGCGTCGGCCGAGGGACGTGCACGGAGGTCGCCACGGGCTCCACGATGCCCATGGGCGCGGACGCGGTCGTCATGGTCGAGGACACGGAGACGGAGGGGGACCGGGTGAAGGTCCACTCACCCGTCCATCCTGGAGAGAACGTCTCGGTCCGCGGGGAGGACATCGAGCGGGGCTCCATCGTCGTCCGCGCGGGGGAGGTCCTCACCCCTGCGAAGGTCGGCGCGATCGCGGCGATCGGCATGGACCGCGTGCCCGTCTATTCCCGCCCCCGCGTCGCGATCCTCACGACGGGGGACGAAGTCGTCCCGCCGGGGGCCCGGATCCGTCCGGGCCAGGTGTACGACATCAACGCGCACACGATGGCCTCCGTCGTCCGGGAGAACGGTGGCGAGCCCGCGCTTCTCGGACGCGTGGCGGATCGGCTCGCCGCGCTGAGGGCCGCGATCCGCAAGGCCGTCCGCGCGGACCTCGTCGTCTTCTCCGGCGGGTCGAGCGTCGGCGAGAAGGACATGGTCCTCGACGTCCTCCGGGAGATGGGGGACGTGCTCTTCCACGGGATCGCCGTGAAGCCCGGGAAGCCGACCGTGCTCGGCCGGATCGACGGCCGCGTCGTCCTGGGGATGCCCGGCTACCCGACGTCGTGCCTGAGTAACTGCTACATGCTCCTCGCCCCGATGCTCCGCCGCATGGCCCGTCTCCCCGCGGCCAGCGGTCGCGTCGTCGAGGCACCCTTGGCGAAGCGCCTCGTGAGCGTGGTCGGCCGGGTGGAGTTCCACACCGTCCGGCTCGTCGACGGCGTCGCGGTGCCCGCGTACAAGGAGAGCGGGGCGATCACGTCGATCGCCCATGCGGACGGGTACATCGAGATCCCCGCGAACGTGGACCTGATCGAGAGGGGCGAGCGCGTGCGGGTCGTCCTCTTCTGACGTCGCCGCATGGACACCAAAGGCTTATGGGGCACACGCGGATGCCGCGCTCCGCATGGCCCTCATCGAGCGCGCGGCGCCCCCGGACCGGGCGGACGTCGAGCGGCTCGTCGCGGCGTACCATGCGTCCGAGGGCGTCCGCCCGCGCCCCGAGCGGATCTCGTGGGCGGTCGAGCAGGTGATGCGGAACCGCTTCCCCGGAGTGATCCTTGTCGCCCGCGAGAAGAAGTCCGTCGTCGGCGTCGCCGTCGCGACGTACTCCGTGTCTGCGGAGCTCGGACGTGTCCTCGTCGTGAACGACTTCTTCGTCGACCCCACGCTCCGGCGGAAGGGCGTCGGGAAGGCGCTCGCCCTGCGCCTGCTCGAAGAGGCAAAAGCGATGCGGATCGACCGCATGGACCTCGAGATCCTCCCGGCGAACGAGCCCGCCGCCGCGTTCTGGCGGTCCCTCGGATTTCGGACGCACGGCCGGACGATCTTCAGCCGGGACCTCACCTAGCGCCGGTGCACGACGGCGAGGTGGGCGTGGTAACCCTCCTGACCGAACTCCTTCCCGCACCACGGGCACCGGACCCGGGGCCGCGTGCGCGTCGCGTCCTGCGTCCTGAGGGACCCCAGGATCTCCGCCATCTCCCGCGCGATCGCCTCGGACTCCGCCTCGGATCCGTGGAAGCCCTTGACCTCGCGCATGAAATCGACGTGGAGATCGATCTCCACACCCTTCGGCACGGTCTCGAGCCCGTGCGTCTCGAGCCGCACATGGAACCGCTTCCCGTTGTGGAGAGGCTTGAAAGCGACGAGGTCAAACGGCTCCCGGCTCACATTGTACCCGAGAACGAGGAACCCGGCCTCGACCGCGTGGAGGGTCATCCGCCGGGGGAGGGACGCCTTCATTCCCTCGCCTCACGCCACGTACCCGACGACGGCGGACGCGAGCTCGTAGCCGAGGGGACAGACGAGCTCCTTGCCCGGCACCACGACCTGGAGGCGGGTCCCGGGCTCGATACCGACGGGATGGCAGAGCCGGAAGTTCGGGCACACCGCATGTGCGCACACGACGCCCGCGTACGTGACGACGGACCCCTCGACGTTCGCCCGCGCGGGCACGCTGCACGCCGGGGGAGCGGGCTCCACCTCCACGACGCGGGCCCGGTCCTCGTTCAGGAGACAGGCGTGGGCGACGTCCCGGACGCGGAGGACCCGGTATCGCCGGCCGACGTCCTGGTTCAGGCACGCGGCCTTCACCCGGCACTCCCGGCATTCCGGCTGGGGTCCGCGATAGACGAACTCACGGCCCACGGCCGCCTGGCGCTCCCCGACGAGAGTGACCTGGGCCACCGCGCCGCCCCGGGGAATCATCGCGTCGTGCGGCTTAAGCCTCTGTGTCCGGCGCCGCAGGTGGCTTCACCCTTATGTAGACGGTCCGCGCTGGGGCCTGCGGTCCGTAGGATCAGGAGGTTCCCGGTATGATGTCGACGTTGGTTTTCCGAGCTCCGCCGGGAACCCGCTGACGCCCGTCCGCCTCCGCGGTTCCCGGCGCGTGCGCGTGCGCGGCGAACGCCGAATTCCCGTGACATCCTCCGGACATGCCCAACACCCCGATCCTCGACAGGAGCGTCCAATGGCGCCTCGACGCTGGGACGATCGAGCTCCACGAGCCGACGTACCGCGAGACCGTGGAGGCGATCCTCTCTGCAGGGCTCGCGACGGAGGTCGTCGGCCTCATCAGCGCGGGGAAGGAGGCGAGCGTGTACCTCGCCCGGTACGACGGCGCGCCCCTCGCGATCAAGGTCTACCGCCTCTACCGCACGAGCCATCGCGGCGGCCGACCCGTGAAGGCGGACTCCATGGGCTGGCGCGCCGCACACGAGTTCGAGATCCTTCGGCAGGCGTGGAAGGGCGGCGTCCGCGTTCCGGCCCCCGCGCGCCGTGTCGAGCACCGGCTCGCGATGCGCTACCTCGGCGACGACGACGGCCCCGCCCCCCGCCTCCATGATGTCCGGTTCGGGGACGCGGAACCGTTCCTCGACGCGGTCCTCGATGGGGTGAGGCGGATGACCCGCGCCGGCGTCGTCCACGGGGACCTGAGCGCGTTCAACGTGCTCGTCCACGACGGCGATCCCTGGTTCATCGACCTCGCCCAAGGCATTCGCGTGGACCGTCTCGGGACCGCGCCCTGGCAGCAGCTCACGCGGGCGGGCGAGGCGCTCGACCACGGGCTCCGCGCGCTCGCCGCGTACTTCCGACGGTACCGGCTCGACATCGATGTCCCGTCGATCCGATCGGACCTCGTCGCGTCCTTCGACACCCGCGGCGTCCTCAGATGACCTTCGTGATCTTCGCGAGTCGCTCCGCCGCATCGTGCGTGAGCCCCTCGTCCCCGAGGATCGTGTAGCGCTCCTTGTTGATCTCGTGCGCGGTCACGAGCGCCTGGACGACCTCGTCGTCCGTCACCCCGAGCGCCCGCGCGGTCGTCGGTGCGCCGATCGCGAGCAGGGCGTCGCGGACCTCCTGCCAGTTTCCGCCATGGAGGTACATCATCATGATCGTGCCCACCCCGCACTGCTCCCCGTGGAGCGCGGGCTTCCGTGCGGCCCGGTCGAGGGCGTGGGAGAACTTGTGCTCGCTCCCCGAGGCCGGCCGGGACGACCCGGCGATCGACATCGCGACGCCCGAGGACACGAGCGCCTTGCACACGAACCAGGCGCTCTCCTCGAGCCTGGGCTTGATGTTCGGGGCGTTCTCGATCACGAGCCGCGCGGCGAGCTCGCTCAGGGACGCGGCGTACGAGGAGTACGGCTCGTTCCGCAGGTTCCGCGCGAGGGCCCAGTCCTTCACCGCGGTCAGGTTCGAGATGATGTCCCCGCACCCCGCGGCGAGCAGCCGGAACGGGGACTCCGCGATGATCCCGGTGTCCATGATGACCGCGATCGGCGTGTGCGCGGCGATGCTCACCTTCTCCCCCTTCTTCGTGATCGAGGCGCGCGAGGAGACGACGCCGTCGTGGCTTGCCGCCGTCGGGACGGACACGAAGGGCACGCTCGCGTTGAACGACGCGCACTTCGCGACGTCGATCGACCGGCCGCCGCCCACGCCGAGGGCGAAGTCGAGGTCCCCCTTCTTGATCAGCGCCTCGGCTTCCTTGACCACGTCCCACGTCGCGTCGGGGATCAGGAACTCCGTCGTCTTCACGCGCTTCGCCGCGAGCCCCTCCGCGGCCGCGAGGCCCGCGACCTTCATCGTCGTCGCGTCCGCGACGAGGAGCGCGCGCTTCCCGAGCTTGAGGTCGTGGCAGACGTCGCCGACCTGGTGGATCGCATCGTGCCCGACGACGACGTTCCGCGGGAGCTCCATGACCTTCGACTTCGCGAAGGTTTCTACATCAATCGTCGTCACGGGTCGTCTCGGGCCCGCTTCAAGGGGGTGTCCGTACTTAAAGCTAGGGACGTCGCTCGCACTTCGCTCTCATCCCTGACCCCGACCGCGGAACCTTTATCCCCGCCGCGTCGGTTCGATTCGTCCGATGCTCCTCCCCCTGCTCCTCGCCGGGACCGCCCCACGGGACCTCGCGAAGGGGGAGCAGGAATTCCTCGAGGGGAACGCGCTCTGCGACGCCCGCCGGTACGCGGACGCCCTGCCCCACTACGAGCGCGCGGTCGCCCTCGGCTACGACGACCACGTCGTCTGGAACAACAAGGGCGTCGCCTTCGACAGCCTCGGTCGCCACGAGGAGGCGGTCGACGCGTACACGTCGGCGGTCGCGCGGAAGGCGGACTACGAGATCGCGTGGTACAACCTGGGGAACGCGTACGCGTACTTGGATCGGCTCGATCGCGCGGTCGAAGCGTACGACAGGGCGCTCGCCCTGCGCCCGGGGTACACGGAGGCGATGCACGACAAGGCGCTCGCCTTCGCCCGCCTTGGGCGCAAGAAGGCGGCCCTCGCGCTCTACGAGGACCTGAGCCGGGCGGATGCGTCGAGCGGGGAGGCGTGGCTCCGGAAGGGACAGCTGCTCGAGGAGCTCGACCGGCAGGAGGACGCAGTCGAGGCCCTGCGCGTCGCGACCCGCCTCGCGCCGAACGACGAACGGGCGTGGGACGCGCTCGGCGATGCCCTGTACGCGATCGAGCACTACGAGGAGGCCGTCGAATCGTACGACAAGGCGCTCGCCCTCAACCCCCTGAACGAGGAGGCATGGAACAACAAGGGCTTCACGTTCTTCATGCTCGGGATCCACGACGAGGCCCTGCGGTGTTACGACCGCGCGATCGAAATCAATCCCGGGTACAAGCAGGCGTGGTACAACAAGGGGTACACGCTCCACGGGATCAACCGGCTCGAGGAGGCCGTCCTCGCGTACCGGAGAGCGACGGAGCTCGACCGGGGGGACGAGGTCCTCTGGAACAACCTCGGCAACGCGCTGTACAACCTCGGGCGGTACGAGGAGTCGATCCCGTTCTTCGAGCGTGCCCTCGAGGTGAACCCGACGTACGAGATCGCGTGGAACAACATCGGCAACGCGTACAACAAGATGGGGAAGCACACGGAGTCCCTGCCCTACCACGACAAGTCCCTCGGGATCAAGCCGGACTTCGACTACGCCCTGTACGCGAAGGGCCACGCCCTCGACCGCCTCGGGCGGCACGAGGAGGGCCTCGAGCTCGTCGCGCAGTCCCTCGAGCTGAACCCGAACTACGACCACGCGTGGATGGCGAAGGCGGAGGTCCTCCACAACCTCGGCCGGCTGGAGGAGGCCCGGGACGCCCTCACGAACGCGCTGATCCTGAACCCTGGCTACGACGAGGCGTGGGTCTTCCGTGGAACCGTCCTCGAGGAGATCGGGAACCCCGTGGAGGCGGAGCGCTGCTACGACGAGGCGCTCCGATGCTACGAGGCGGTCCTCGAGCTCGAGCCGGAGAACGCCGAGGTCCTGTTCCTGAGGGCGAAGCTCCTCGAGGATCTCGAGCGCACGGACGAGGCGATCGACTCCTACGCCTTTGCCGTGAGCCGGGCGGAGCGCGCGGAGCCGTCCGTGCGGCTCGCAAACCTCCTCCTCCGCGCGGGCCGGCCCGCGGACGCGGCCGCGAGCGCGGATCGCGCGCGGGAGCGCTTCCCCGGGGACGGAGGGTCCTGGCTCGTCGCCGGACTCGCCCGGCTCCGGCTCGGGGCGCCCGTGGACGCGGTCCCCCTGCTCGAGCGCGCGGTCGCCCTCGGCGCGGGCCCGGGCGCACGGACCGCCCTCGCGCGGGCGTTCGATGCCCTGGGAAGGACGGAGGACGCCCTCGCGGCGCTCGATCCCGCCCGGGCGTCGGACGCGGAGGCGCATCTCCTCCGCGCGGACCTTCTCGGAAAGCTCGGCCGGCACGATGACGCCCTGGAGGCGTGCGACGCCGCCCTCCTCACCGCGGATGGCGCGCGGGACGTCGCGTTCCATCGGAAGGGGAAGATCCTCCTCGGGCGCGGGCGCGCGAAGGACGCCCTCGCCGCGTTCGACGCGGCGATCGGCGCGAACCCTCGGGATCCCGAAATCTGGTGCGACGCGGCCCTCGCCTGGCGCGCGATGGGGAAGGAGGACCGCGCACGCCGGATGCTCGAGGGCGCGCTCCGGATCGATCCGGCGAGCGATCGCGCCCGGGCGCTCCGAGAGCCGTCGCCGAAATCCGGGTGAGCGCATTTTCATCTCGAAGTGCCGATGAAAATCCTGCGGCCAAGGGTTATCTCCCGCCTCCGCATGCCCTCCGCGATGGTCCTTCGAATCCGGCGGCGGACCCGTCTGCGCAGGAAGGAAGCCGCCACTTGGCTGTCCCGCCTCGCCTTGGATTTCGGGACGGACGCCCCCTCGGACGACGCCGCGATCGACGAGGCGGAGGCAGGCGGCCTTCGCCTCCTGCTGCTCGGTCCGGACGTGATCGCCGTCATCCACGGCGACGCGGTCGCGCCAACGATCCGTCGGCTCCTCTCCCATCCCGCGATGCATCGGCACGTGACCGTGGACATGGGCGCCGTCCCGTTCGTCTACAACGGCGCGGACGTCATGGCCCCCGGGATCGTGGATGCGGACCCCGGCATCCGCGCGGGCGACCTCGTCTGGGTCCGCGACGAAAAGAACCGCAAGCCGCTCGCGGTCGGCCGCGCCCTCATGGACGGACCGACGATGAGCCGGGAGGAGAAGGGGAAGGCGATCGAGACCCTCCATCATGTCGGGGACGATCTCTGGCGCCTGCCCGAGGAGACCCCCTGACGTGAACCCGATCCGCGGGGTCCTCCTCGACATCGACGGGACCCTTCTCGACACCCGCGAGGCGTGGGTCCGCGCATTCAACGAGAGCCTCCGCGCCGTCGGGCACGGAGGCCTCCCGCCCGCGGAGGTGGTTCGGTGGATCGGCGCCCCGTTCCCGCGGATCCTCGAGGAGGCGTGCGGTCTGTCCGGAGAGCGCGCGCGGACCGTGGAAGAGGAGTTCGTCCGCCGCGAACACGAGATCCTTCGCGAGGGCGTGCGCGCGTACCCGGGGATCCCGGAGGCCCTGCGACGCCTCGCGCGCTGGCGGCTCGGGGCCGTGACGAACAAGCGGACGGAGACCGCGCGCCTCGCCCTCGACCTCGCGGGCCTCCTGACCGCGTTCACCGCCGTCGTCGGAGGGGATGCGACGCAGCGCAAGAAGCCCGCCCCGGACCCGGTTCGCCGCGCCGCGGCTCTCCTCGGTCTCGACCCGACCGCGTGTGCGCTCGTGGGCGACACGGAGAACGACGTCCTCGCGGGCAAGGCCGCGGGCGCTCGGACAGTCGGGGTGACGTGGGGCTACGGCGGCCGCCGCCGGCTCGAGGCCGCGGGCGTCGATTTCCTCATCGAGGCCCCGGAGGCGCTCGAGCCTCTCCTCCGCGCCCTCACGCCCAGTACGGCGCCTTGAGGTACCGGTACACGGACATCACCGCGGTCACGGCCTCGCCGCATCCCGTGACGATCCGCTTGTCCTTCCCCGGGTACGACACGATGTCCCCGCAGGCGAAGATCCCCGGGACGGACGTGGACATGTCCGCCTTGACTTTGATCAGCCGCTCCCCCTCGAGCTCGATTCCCCATCTCGGGAGGGGCGTGGCCGTCGGCTGGAAGCCGATGTTGACGATCACCCGGTCGACCTCGAACTCCCGCTTCTTCAGCGTCCGGTTGTCGTACACGACGGCCCGGCGAACGCGGTCGTCCCCCTCGAGACTCGTGACCTCCGCGTTGTACAGGACCTCGATCGGGGACTTCAGGACCGCCTCGACGTTCTTTTCCATCGCGCGGAACTCCCCGCGGCGGTGGACGAGGGTGACCTGCTTCGCCGCCGCGACAATTTCGAGGGCGATCTCGAGCGCGCTGTCCCCGCCCCCGACGACGAGGACCCGCTGGTCCTTGAACTCGTGCCGGTCGCGCACCCGGTAGTCGACCCCGTGGCCCTCGAGTTCCACCTCCCCGGGGATCCCGAGCCGCTTCGGTTCGAACAGGCCCATCCCCATCGCGAGGATGACCGCCCTCGTGTCGTACTCGTTCCCCGGCCGCGTGCGGACCTTGAACCCGGACTTGAGCCGCTGGACCTCAACGACCTCCTCCATGGCGACCTGCGCTCCGCTCTCCCGCGCGTGGAGGGTGAACATCTGCCCGAGCTCGCGCGCCTCGACCGCGATGTAGCTCGGGTAGTCGTACACGCTCTTCGTCGGGTAGAGCCACGCGAGCTGTCCGCCCGGCGCCTGCGCCTCGAGGATCAAGGTGGAGAGCTTGCGGGTGCGCGCATAGATTCCCGCGGTGAGGCCCGCGGGGCCTCCCCCCACGATGATCACATCGTAGGCCATGGCGCTGGCGACAAAGTCCTCCCCTTCTTAAACGTTGTGAGCAGGGTGCGCCATCCGATCGTCCGTGTCATTTCAGGTCATAGTTATTATACAGCTATTCTCATGCGAAACGGCCCCCGTCCGACGGGGTTCGCGGGTCGCGCGATACCTTTAAATTCACGGTCCCGGATATGCGCCGTCACAGAAGGGATTCGGGGTGGCATTCATCAAAAAGCCATTCAAACGTCTTGCGGAAGGCAGCTCCGCCGCCGAGGCCGACACATACATCGACCTGGGCGAGCTGAGCTTTGAGAACGAAGGGGGCGCGCTCGGCGCACCCGCGGAGCACCTCGTGAAGGTCGCGGAGATCTATCGGTACGAAGACATCAACGACCTCGCGACCCAGGTGTACAACGGGAACCTCCTCCTCCTCGACTACTCGAGCATCGCGAGCGACGAGCTCGCGCTCAAGCGGATCACCGCCGAGCTGAAGAGCGCCGTGCGCGACGCGGGGGGAGACGTCGCCGTCGTCGGGAAGAACCTGATCCTGGCGACGCCTACCGGGATTCGGATCGACCGGGCGAAGATCAAGGGTAACTTCTGAGGCTACCCGCGGCGGCCCCAGCGCCGCCTCGGCTCCTCGTACGGTCGAGCGATGAACCGGCCGTTTTCGTACCTCACGTCGAAGTAGTCCCGCGAGTGACGGGTGTGGCGCATCTTCGCGCAGCGGAGGAGGAGCTGGACCCGGCCCCGCCCGGCGCCGCTGAACCGGAGCTCGAGGATCCCGTCCGCGAGGAAGTCCACATCCGTCTCCTGCGGGGCCCGAGACGCGTCCGGATCCCGCTCGGACACGAGGATCGTCGTCACCCCGAGGGAGCGCAGGAAGTTCAGGAAGTGGAACAGCTCGCTCCGGATGTCCTCGACGCGGGCGAGCGCGGTGAGCGCGTTCAGGGAATCGATCACGACGATCCCGAGGGGATCTCTCTGCCGGCGGCGCGTGAAGAAGTCCCGGAGGACCTGCATCCAGTCGTGGACCTCCTCCGCGGCCGCGCGCTCGAGCCGGAGCCGGGCGACGTCCACGATGAAATCCTCGGAGTCGCCGAGGCCGAGCCGGCGCATCGTCTCGACGATCGACTCACGGGCCTCCTCGACGGTCACGTACACCCCGTGGACCCCCGCCGCGCGGTTCTTTGTCAGGAGGTTCAGCGCGAGCGACGTCTTCATCGCGCCCGTCGGACCCGTGAGCAGGACGACGTGACCTCGGGGGATCCCGCCCTCGATCGCCCCGTCGAACCCCTGGACGTACGTCGGCAGCCGGGCGCTCTCCTGGCGCGCCCGCGCGGTCGCGATTGCGTCGACCTGCTCTTGGAGTCGGCGAACGTCGTCGCGGAGCTTCCGCAGGTCCTCCCCGAAATCCTCCGGTCGCGGCTCTCCACTTCCCGTGGGAGGCTCCGCCGCGTCGACGCCCTGCGCCAACCCGTGCGGATATCGTCGGGGTGGCCCGTTAACCTTTTGCCGAGGGCCGTAAAGGGAAGGTTGATAATCAGCGGAGCACGGCGGCGCAGAACCGTTATATAGGCCCTCTTTCAAATACATCGACTCCGAGGCGACCCATGGCGATCAAGACAAAGCCCGAGCGCGGACCCGCCGGCACCCTATCCGTGGACGACCTCACCCGGGCGATCAAGAACTCCATCGACCGCACCGGCATGAAAGAGGAGGAGGCCCGCGCCATGGCGCAGCACGTCCTCAACTTCTTCGGGTACTCAGAGCGGATCATCGACAACGTCCTCGAGCCGGAGGACCGCGACGCGTTCTACATGCTCGAGGACTCCGGCATCCTGACGACGGAGAGGGAGGAGACGACCCTCTACGACGGCCGCGAATGGCGGATCCACTACTGGATGTTCCGGAAGGACCGGATCGCGGAGCTCGTCGCCGCGCAGAAAGCGAAGGAGGAGGCCGAGAAGGTCTCTTCCGTCTACGACGACGTCCCCGAGGACTTCTGGGCTTCGCGGAAGGAGAAGCCGGCCGAGGGGCGGTAGCCCCGATCAGCCGAACGCGAGCTGGAGCGTCCCGCCCGAGCGCCGGGCGAGGTCGACGGCGAGGGCGTGCGGGAGATACATCCGCCCTTCGCGGTACGGGTATGCGGTGCCGAAGTCCTCCGTGGCCCGGAGGGCCTTCGCCGCGAGCGCGTCCGTGAGGTACGCCGTGTCCTCCAGGTCGCCGCTGACGAAAAGGGTGATCGGGAGCCGGAGGGCCTGCCTCTCCCCGGACTCGAGGACGGAGGCGAGCCGGTCGAGGGCGCTGCGGTCGAACCCGTGCTCGTCGCCCTCCCGCGTGCGGCACGTCGGCCGGGGCTCCTCCAGGAGTCGCGCAAGAGTCTTCTTCTCCGTCACGAGGCCCGCATTGAGTCGACCGAGCTCGAAGGAGATCCAGCGGTCGACTCCGCCCGAAGCCATCAGGTTCCAGCAACCGTCCTTGCCCAAGCACAGGAGGCGTGGCGAGAAAGCTATTTCGGTCGCCCCATCCATCCCGGCAATCGGTACCGGTGGTCCGCAGGCCGCTATGCCCGAAGTGTGGGTGCGCGAATGCGGAGTCGAGCGTCGTCTGCGAAAACTGCGGCGCCGGCCTGGACGGCGTCCCGGACTCGCGTCGGCAGGCTCGAGAACGCGGGCTGCGTGCCGCCCGGTATTCGGGGATCGGCTTTCTCGTGCTTCTCTTCAGTAACGTGGTCGAGTCATTCCCGATTTTCTCGGACCAAGCCGGGCCGCTTGCCTCGTTCATCCCCGTCCGATGGTTCCCCTTGCAGAGCGCAGGATTCGCGGACGGCATGGGCATCGCGAGCGTGTGGATGATCGGGAGGGGTGCGTGGGCGTTTGGTCAAAAACACGTCACGGCAACGGCGGCCGCGTTCGGACTCCTTGTAACAAGGCCCATTGCGATGACATTCGTCCGACTCTTGATTGCCGACAAGAGCGAAAGCAACCCCGCGTTCGACTCACTCGTCCCCCTCCTTCGCACATCGACACTCGTCTTCCTGACGCTCGCCGTCTTCCATGTGCTGGCGATGGTCCTCGTGTCCTACAGGCTTCAGGCCCGGGACGGAAAGATTGTTCTCGTACTCGGCGCCGTGGCTGGCGTCGTGGCGGCAGGTTATCTCTTTCTGCGTCTGAACGCCCATCTGGACGCCCCTGTCGCGCAGCCAATCGACCTCGATTTCGCGGTATATATAATCCTGAGAATCGCCTCGGGGCTGTTCCTCGCCTCGGCAGCCTTCCAGGCATGGGAACGGATCGATCGCGGAGCGATGTCCACAGCATCGTTGGCCGCGAGGCCCCCGAAAGCTATTTCACCAACCCTGAACATGCGCGCGCTCGGAGGAATGCCCATGGCGTCCTCGAACGTCTGCCCGAAGTGTGGATTCGCGAATCAGCCCGGGTACCAGTTCTGCACGAACTGCGGCTCGACGATCACCGCGAGCGCCGCGCCTACTGGCCCCCCGGCGCCGGGGTACGCTCCTGGACCCGTCGCCCCGCCCGCGTACATGCCGCCGCCCGGCTACGGCTATGCGGGGATGTGGGAGGCGGAGCGGGCACGACAGGTCGACCGGACGAAGACCGGCATCCTCCTCCTGCTCGTGGGTACGCTCATCGGATGGATCCCGTTCGCGTCGATTGGGCTCATCGGCGGGCTCCTCCTCCTCATCGGCGCGATCCTCGTCATCCTCGGCCGCAAGGCCTTCGGGCCGAAGCACAGCCGTAACGTGATTCTCTCCCTCGTCCTCTTCCTCGTCGGAATCGTGGGAGCCGTTGTTCTTGCGATCCTCGTTGTCGCGGCGACGCTCGGGTCGTTCGTCACACCGGATCCGGCGACGGTCCTGGGGGCATTGAATACGCTCCTCATCGGGGCGATCATCCTCACCGCCGTTTCCGGCCTCGCCTCCGTCCTCTTCACGTATGAGCTCCAAAGCAACCTCGGCAGGGTCCTCCTCTGGGCCGGGTATGGCGCGAGCGTCGGCGTCGAGGTCGCCATCTTCCTTATCCTCCTGCCGCTGCTCAACGGGCTCTTCACCGGTGGCACCGTCGACCCGCGCGCCCTTGAAGCATTCCTCGCGACCATCTCGAGCTATGAGTACCTCGGAGTGATCTCGGCCGCACTCTTCGCGGCCGCGAACTACATCGCCTGGGACCGGCTCAACAGGCGCCTGATCCCCGCGCCGCTGGCCCCGCCCGCGATGCCCGGCGCGCCGCCGATGGCTCCACCGCCTCCGGTCTAGGAGACAAACATCACGCGGCGGCCTCGGGCCGCCGGCTCACTTCTTTCGCGAGATCACGTTGCTCACGAAGAATTTCGAGCCGTCGTGGTTCAGGGCGAGCGTCGTGCGGTCGTGGTTCATGTACCGCATCTTGATGCACCGCAGTCGGAGCTGGGTCTCCGTTTCCCCGACCTCGACCTGGCGGAGATGGAGGATCCCGTCGACGAGGAAGTCCTCCCCCCATTGCGTGAGCCGGGAGGCGCCGAACGGGGTCTCGGCGATGAGGAACGTCGTGAGCCCGAGCTCCTTGAGCGCGGCGACGAGGTGGAACATCTCCCGGCGCGGCGTCTTCAGCTCCGCGAGGGCGTACAAGGCCTCGAGGCTGTCGAGGGCGAGCATGTCGTACCCGCTCGAGGACACGGCCTCCTTGATGATCTCGAGGAGGATCGTGACCCAGTCCTTCGAGCCCTCCGCGCGGAACAGGCCCCGGCGGAGCTGGCCCATGTCGAGCATGTAGACACGCGACTCCTGGAGGTCCGCCATCCCCATCCGGGCCGCGCCCGTCCGCAGGCTGTCCGCGTCCTGCTCGAGACTCACGTAGAGCCCTTTCGACCCGTTGCGCTTCGCGTTCTCGTTCATCACGTAGAGGATGAGGGACGTCTTCATCGTCCCCGGGGTTCCCGCGACGAGAACGGTGGCGCCCTTCGGGATCCCGCCTCCGAGGATCTTGTCGAGACCGTCGACGTACGTCTGGACAACGGGGAGCTCGACTTCCATGCGCCTCCGTCCACGAACGCCACATTATAAAGCGGTGGCGTCTTCGTTATCGTCGCAGATATTCATCCGTGCGGGACGCGGCCTCCCGGCGGTGTCGGACGCCCGCGCCTCCGGGGGAACGCTTTTGTAGGCCAAGCCCCTTGACCCTCGTCCGAGAAGGGATGGCGAAGCGCGACGAGGCAGCGCTGAAGCTGCTGCGCTGGGAACTCGAAGGCCACGGCAATGTCGTCATGGAGGCGATGCTCCGGCATCCGACGATGAGCATCGCAGAGGCCGTGGACCTGATCGAGCATGAGAACCCGACGCTGTCCCGCGCGCCCGCGCCTGCGGAGGCCCTTATGCCCGACGTGCCCCGGTCCCAAGCCACGTCCGAGATCGACGCCCTCGGCCAGGAGTTCCAGACGTTCCGGCACCTCCTCAAGCCCGACGAGGCAAAGGCGATGGAGGCGGAGCTCCGCGAGCTCTCGCGGAACCAGGACCGCGGGGGGATCGCCGCGATGCGACGCCGGCTCCGTGCCCTCTCCCTTCAGGCCGCGTTCTGGTCCGAGCTCGCGGCCACGGGCCGGGAGTCGAACGCGCTCGCCCTGCTCATTCGTCGCCGCGGGGGCGCCGTCCTCGCGAAGTCCGGGGAGACCGCGTACCTCGACGAATCCGACGTCGAGTCCATGGTCCAGCGGGAGTCCGGGAGGCGGGGCAAGGGGACGTATGTGATCCATCTCCCCGTGGGCCGTCTCGTCCTGATGAACGGCGAGACGACGTCGATCGCCGCGCTGTTCCGTCGGGCCCCTGGCAAGGACGTGGTGAGCGTCCTCTCGAAGACCGTCGAGGCGATCGAGGAGAACCGGGCCGCCGCGACGAAGACGTTCGGGAACGAGGCGCTTGCCGCGCGCTACGCGGAGGCGCTCCTCAAGCTCCTCCAGAAGACGTCACTCTGAGATTGCGCGGGTGATCTGGAAGCGGCCGCCGTCGCGGATCAACGCAAACCACCCCGCTTCGTGGCGCGTCCGGCGCATCTTCACGCACCGCATCCTCAGCTGCACGTCCGTCTCTCCCTTCTCGAAGTGCTTGAGGTACAGGATCCCGTCCGCGAGGAACTCCTCCTCGTACCGGCCGAGGCGCCCGTTCTCCGATGCGGGGACCTCGGAGATGAGGAACGTCGTCGCGTCGAGCCCCTTGAGGAACCCGAAGAAGTGGAACAGGTCCCGGCGCGGATGGCCGAGCGTGCTCAGGCTGTACAGCGCCGCGAGGCTGTCGATCGCGACGAAGTCGAACGCGTTCATCCGCACGCGCTGCTCGATGTATTTCTGGAGGATGTCGAGCCAGTTCTTCGAGAGCTCCTCCTCCTTGTGCTCGAGCCGGATCTTCCCGACGTCGAGCACGTACAGCTCGATGTCGTCGAGTCCCTCGAGCCCGAGCTGGGACATCGCAGCCTTGAGGTCCTCCTCGTTCTCCTCGAGGCTGATATAGAGCGCCTTGGACCCCGCCTTGACGTTCTCGTAGAGGATCGAGAACGTGAGCGCCGTCTTCATCGTCCCCGCGGATCCGGAGACGAGGACGACGGACCCGCGCGGGATGCCGCCATCGAGCGCCTCGTCGAAGCCGAGGACGTGCGTCTTCACGCGGTCCATGGAACGGCGAACGAGTCCGGCTCACGCGATAAAAGGCCTCTGTGCGAATTAT
>Ga0154849_115_pt1 | contig 27013 bp, 29 predicted proteins | sample Rifle2008BG16ft_FD_105577 | JGI IMG/M metagenome (GOLD analysis project Ga0154849, IMG submission 105577) | Euryarchaeota archaeon RBG_16_67_27 | reverse complement strand
CCTCGACCTTCCGACGGAGGACGTCCGCGCGGCGCATCACGCGGGGATTCGGAGGGGCTCGTAAAAACCTATGGCCAGTCTTGAAGTAAGCCGCGGTCCATGGGGCGTCCGATGCGGGTTCGGGACGTGATGTCGACGGATGTGATCACCCTCGCGCCGACGGCAACGCTGAGGGAGGCCGCGATCACCCTCGCGGACGAGAGCGTGGGCGGATGCCCCGTCGTCGACGAGCAGGGCCGGATGATCGGCATGCTCAGCGAGGTCGACATCCTCGAGGCGTTGAAGACCCAGCACAAGGAGCTCCGGATGCTCATGCCCCCGGAGATCACGTTCGGGATCTCGTTCGTCGAGATCATCACGGAGCGCGAGGCGCTCGCCGCGTTCAAGGAGATCCAGCGGACGACCGTGCGAGACGTAATGACGAAAGAGGTCCGCGCGGTCTCGCCGGACGACCACGTGGAGAAGGCGATCCGGGTCATGGTCGAGCACCGTGTCCACCGGATCCCCGTGCTCGAGCACGGGAAGCTCGTCGGCATCCTCACGCGGGGCGACGTCCTGCGGGGCTTCTTCCGTCACATGGGGGCTATGTCCCGAGCAGCCCTCTGACCCGCTCGAGGACCCCGAGGGGCCCGCGCCACCGGAACGAGGAGCCGCACGCCAGGCAGCGGCCCCAGCCGTCCTCACGGAACTCGAGGCGCGGGGACGCGCAGACGCCGCACAGGCCCGACGTCGGCCGGCCGATCCCTCGCCTTCGCCGCTCCTCGAGGAGCCGAGGCTCGAGCCGCTCCGCGGCCTCCTCCGCGTTCCGCGCGAGCGTGACGGCGGCGATCGTGTCCCCCTTCGCAAGGACGTCCCGCGCCTGCCGGAGGAGGGTCCGCGCCTCTGCCACGCCGATCCCGTACGTCTCCGCCTCATGGATGAGAGTCTCGCACCCCTCGATGATCGTTTGGGCCCGGTCGACCTGGGCCTGGCGGATCTCCATCGCCTGCTCGATCTGCCTCTGCTGGCTCTGCATCGCGAGCCGCTCCGCCCGCTTCGCGCTCTCCCCAGCGCGGAGGTAGTCGCCGCGGCGCGAAGCGGTGCGCGCGTCCTCGAGCTCCACGACCGCGTCCCCGGGGTCCGCGCCGACGTTCCGCGCGAGGGCAATCGCGTCCTCGATCGACGCCAGGGCGTCCGTGACGTCCTGGATCCGCCGGTCCCGGGCCTCCGCCGCGGCCCGACCCGCCGCGTCCGCGGTCTCCCGCGCGGCCCGGAGGTCCCCCCGGTCCAGGAGGTCCGAGGCCCGCCGCCAGTCCGCCTCCGCGTTCGCCACGGAGGCGCCGATGTTCGCCGCCTCCCGGATCGCGTCGCGGACGTCCGCAAGGTCGGCCCGGACCCGGGAGGCGTCCCGTCCGTGGGCGGTCTGCGCGGCCTTCACGAGATCCTGGAGGATCGTCTCGTCCTCGAGCTTCCCCTGGGCGTAGAGGGTCTTCACCCGCGTCAGGAGGTCGAGCGCCGCGGCGGTGTCGGGGTCGCGGGGATTGCACGGCTCAAGGAGTCCCATCGCCGCGAGGATCGAGTACGACCAGGAGGTGCGGGCGAGCTCCCGGCTCGTCCGCTCCGCGCGGTGGGCGGCCTCCCGGGCCGCGGCGATCGCGTCGTCGAACCGCCGCTCCTCGAACCGCTTCTGCGCCTCGTCGAGGAGGTCCTTCACGCGGGCGAGATCGACCTGGTCCCCCCTCGGGAGGTCGATCCGCGCGAGGTCACCGGGCCGCTCGAGCGCGTTGAGCTCCATGCGGACGTCCGAGGCGACGGGGCTCGCGGCGAGGGCGGTCACGAGCTCCGCCTTGCGCGCGAGGCCGTTCAGGGACACCCGGTATCGCGCGCCGAGGTCCCGGAGCTGCCGCGTCGGGAGCTTGATCAGCCGGGACTCGAGCTCCAGGCGGTCCGCGCGGGCGAGGACCTCGTCGGGGTTCGGCGCCGCGGCGAGGAGCTCGATGAGTTTCCCTCGCGTCGTGCGGGACGGCACGTCGAGGCGAATCTCCCGCGCGAGGGCCTTCAAGTCGTCGTCGGCGAGGGCGTCGAGCGATGTGAGGGGGCCGCGAGCGGTCATGGACCGTCCCGCGTTCGATGCGACGGCAAGTCGATAAACGTTGCGTCCCCCGGGCAAAGCCTTTATTGACGCGGCCCGCGTTGGCCAACATGTGTCCTTCCGCGCGGGGCCGTCCGTCTTCAAGGACCAGGGGAAGCTCTCCTTCGACTACCTTCCGGAGAAGCTTCCCCACCGCGAGAAGCAGATGCAGCGGCTCTTCAGCCTGATGCGGCCCGTCGTCGAGGCGGGCGCGTCGAGCAACGCGTTCCTGTACGGCCCCGTGGGCACGGGGAAGACGCACAGCGCGAAGCGGTTCTGCCTCGACTTCAAGAAGTTCGCGGCGGAGCGCGATCGCGCCGTGGACTTCTACCCCGTGAACTGCCGGCAGCGGATGGGGGACGACGCCGTCCTCCTGGCCCTCGTCCGACATTTCGACGCCCACTTCCCCGACCGCGGGTTCTCCGTCGCGGAGAAGCTCGAGACCCTGAGACGCCATCTCGAGAAGCAGCGGCTCCACTTCATCGTCATCCTCGACGAGGTCGACGCCCTCCTCAAGAAGAGCGGGGCCGACCTCGTCTACGCGTTCGCGCGGATCGCGGAGGAGACGACCTCCGCGAAGGGGAACATCTCCATGATCCTGATCTCGCAGCGGCCGAACGCGCTCGAGTACATGGACGCCGCGGCGCTGAGCACGTTCCGCCGGACGAACGTCGTGGAGTTCCCCCGGTACGATGAGGCCGAACTCCGGGACATCCTCGCGGACCGCGTCGCGCTCGCGATGCATCCGGGGACCGTGGACGGCGACGTCGTCGACATGATCGCGGAGACCGCGGAGGAGTTCGGCGACGCACGGTTCGCGATCGAGACCCTCGAGAAGGCGGGCATGCTCGCGGACGAGGAGGCCTCGGAAACCGTCGTGCCCGAGCACGTCCGGGGGGCGAAGGGGCAGGTCCACACGACGTACGTCGAGGAGCGCCTGAAGCATCTCGACGCGCCGAAGCGGCTCGTCCTGCTCGCGATTGCCCGGAGCATCCGCAAGAAGACCCACATCACGATGGGGCAGGCGGAGGCCGCGTACGAGGTCGTCTGCGAGGAGTTCGGGGAGAAGCGGCGGGCCCACACCCAGCTGTGGAAGTACGTCCGGGAGCTCGACGCCCTCGGCCTGATCGACACGAAGCTCAGCGGGGAGGGCGTCGTGGGCAAGACAACGCTGATCTCCCTCCCGGAAATCCCCGCGAAGGTGCTGTGTGATAATCTCGAACGAAGTTTCAAGAAGAAAGGACGGATGTAGAGGTCTCCATGGGATGGGTGCACGCGCAGGAGGGTCCCATGGGCACTGAGATCGAGCATCTCAGGGCAGGGGCTCCGGTCGAGCTGGAGAAGGGGGCCTGCTATCTCATCAAGGAGAAGAAGCCCGATCTTTCGTACCGGCTGTTCGAGGGGCTCCGCGCGCAGAAGACCCCGGCCCTGTGCGTCACCCGGCAGTACCCGGAACGGGTGCGGAGGGAGCGGAGCGTCGAGGGAGTCCGGGTCATCTGGCTCAGCCACACGCCCGGGGAGGACTACCACAACCCTGCGGCGCCCGGCGCCCTCGCGAAGGTGATCGAGAAGTTCGTCGAGGACAGTGGCGGGGAGGGCGTCGTGCTTCTCGACGGCGTCGAGTACCTGATCATCAACAACGGGTTCCTCCAGACGCTCATGTTCGTCGAGCACGTGAACGAGTTCATCATGCAGCGCCGGGCGATCCTCCTGATGCCCGTGAGCCCGGACACCCTCGAGGAGAAGGAGCTCGCCCTCCTCGAGCGGAACGTCGAGGTGCTCGAGTCCCCCGCGGTCCGGACGGACATCGAGACGCGCGAGGTGAGCCGGCTCCTCGACCGCTACTGAGCCGCGCGCCCGCCGACCTGCCGGCCGACGATCTCGTCGACGAGCCCGATGAACTTCTCCTCGCGACCCTTCGGGATCGTCGCGCCCGACGCGATGTTGTGCCCCCCGCCATCTCCGCCGACGGCCTCGGCGGCCTCCCGAAGCGCGGCGGCGAGGTCCACGCCGGCGGCGACCTGCGACCGCGTGCCCCGCGCGGACGCCTTCGTCTTCGCCTCCATCACGCTCAGGCCGAGGACGGGCTTCCCCTGGTCGAAGTAGAACTGGATCCCCGCGCCCGCGACGGACCCGGCGAGGGTCGGCTCCTCGCAGTAGAAGAACTGGACGTGTCCCTTCGCGAACATGCCCTCGGATTCGAGCCGCGAGAGGTACGCGATCACGCGGGACGTGTACTCGTCCCGGAGCGCCTCCGCCTTCCCGAGCGCCTCGCGGTCCCCGAGACAGACGGCCATGCCGAGGCCCTCGCGGCCGAGGCGGTCGCAGCTGTTCACGTACGCCTCGAGCTCGCCGACGTACATCCGGTCGGGCTCGGACCAGTAGCGGTCCTCGACGAGGACGTCGATCGCCTCCGGCGCGGCGCCCTGCTCGACGAGCCGCGTCGCGAGGACGGACGCGAGCCGCCGGCGGCCGGCGGCGTCCAGGTCCCTCACAGTCCCCGAGGGGTCGAAGCCCGCGGTCCGGAGGAACGCCTCCGCCGCGTCGGGTCGACCCCCGAGGCCGCGGAAGTAGGGGGAGATCGAGGTCGCGAGCGCCTTCGTGAGCGGCACATCCCGGAGGGCGAGACGCCGCTCGGGGACGAGGATCTTGCGCTCGACGGCCTCCCGGAAGAGCGCGGCGTTCACACCGACGAACCCTCCCTGGTCCTGCTTGTCCCCGATCGCCCCGGCCATCGCGATCCCCGCGAGGTCCCAGTTCGCTTCGTCGAGCGCGAGGGCGAGGAGCCACGTCGTCGTCGAGCCGCACATCTCCCGCGTGCCATCGATCCCCACGAGGTGGGGGTTCACGTGGACGATCGAACCGGAGTCGCGGAGCGGCTTGTGGTGGTCGAGGACGACCGTGGGACCCTTGAGGGCCTCGAGGAGGTCGAGCTGGCCGGAGCCCATGTCGCTCACGAGGAGCAGCTCGTTCTCCTCGCCCTGAAGGCGGGCAAGCGCCTCCCGGTCGAACGCATGAGACATCGTCGCCTGGAACCGTTTCCCGCGGCGCAGGAGCGCGCGGGCGAGGATCGCGGCGGACGTCGTCCCATCCGGGTCGTAATGGCAGAACACGCGCACCCGGCCCGCCGCGTCGACGAGGTCGGCGGCCTTCCTCGCGCGGCCCAGGAGCGCCTCGGGCGCCAGGTCCTCCAGGCGCGCGGCCATGGGACCACCTACTTGACCTGGAGCTCCGCGAGCTTGAGCGAGTAGTCCCAGTCCGCGGGGAGGACGCCCTCCTCCTTGTAGTACTTCGAGAGTCGGCGGATCTTCGACTCGGTGAGCTGCAGGCCGCGCTTGTTGCTCAGGTCCTTCTTGTGGACCTTGAGGTGCGTCTGGAGCTCGACCGCGCGCTTCATCAGGCTCCCGAGGTCCTCGGGGATCGCGATCTTCACGCCCTTCGCCTTCAGGATGTCCGTAATCCTCTTGCCCGTGAGTAGGCGCACGTTCGGGACGCCGTACGAGTCGCGCAGGCGGACGCCGATCGCGGACGTCGACACGCCCTCCGCGCTCAGCCGGACGATGGTCTCCTCGACCTCCGCCAGCTCCGTCGTGACCCATTCCGGATTCGCGGTGAGGAACGGCCGCTTGGAGCCGCTCTTCCCCTTGCGCTTCGTGTGGATCCGCGCCATGAACGTCCTCTGGAGAGAAGCGCTCATACCGCGGGCGCGTATTTAAGATTGAGCCCGCCGGCTCCCTGTCGAGCGCGCGGGACTCATCCCTTGCGGACGACGATCGCGGCGTGGTCCGCGGCGAACGGGTCGAGGCGGCGCGTGTCGAGGATCGACACGTCCGCACGGCGGAGCCGATCGATCGCATCGCGGTACAGTGCGGCGGGGTCCGCCGCGACATCCGTGGACCGAGCCTTGAGCAGGAGGAACGCGGTCCCGCCGCTCCGGAGGAGGTCGAGGTTCCGGAGGAAAATCGTCTCCTGGTCCCTCTGCGCGACGTCCTGGTACACGACGTCGACGGCCCGGGTCCGGGCGCGGTACGCTTCCGGGCGCGCCGCGTCCCCGAGGAACGGCACGACGTTCGCGCGGGACTCCGCGAGGCGGACGAGGTCGCGGAACGGTCGCGGGGCGATCTCGACCGCGAGGACGTTCCCCTGGGCGCACACATCCGACACGTGGCTCACCGTGGTCCCGCTCGCGGCCCCGAGGTACAGGACCGCGGACGTCGGCGCGAAGGGCCACACGCGGCCGCCCCTCTTCAGGTATGCCGCGAGCTTGCTCCGGTTCGCGTCCCACCGACGGTACTCGACGTCGCCCTCGCGATGCAACGACTCGCCGTACACGCTCCGGCCGGGCGTGAGGTTCCGGGTGTAGAGCCACGAGCCGTCCGTGTACACGCCGTCGACGCCCGCGGGTCGGACCGCCACATGCTCGCGGTAGACGACGGGCGGACTTGAGCCTTCCGCGCTCAGCGCCGCCGGCGCTTGACCGGTCTGGAGGATCGCGCTCGCGCGGGCCGCCGCTTCGCGTGCGCCTTCCGGACACGTCTCGGGGGAGTGCGGGCCCGGGCCGTCTTCGCGGGTCGCCTGCGCGGTGACCTCTTCGACGGCTTCCGTCGCGCTTTCCGGCGCGGTGCGGGCTTCGCGGCCACGGCCCTCACCGTCGTAGGCCGCGCGGTGTGCGGGTGCGCCTCCTTGGCCTCCCCGTGATGCAGGAGCTCACGGACGTGCGCGACGTTTCGAAGGATCTGCGGGGTCTCGAGACGCTTCGCGGCCCGCTCCAGGTTCACGCCCGCGGACTTCACCTGGTCCTCACGGGCGTACGCGACGCCAAGGTCGTTGAGGGCGTCCGCGCGCGACGGATCGATCTCGAGCGCCTCGCGGAACGCGCCAATCGCGTCCCGCGTCCGTCCGAGGTGGAGGAGCGCGGCCCCGCGGTTGATTAGGCAGTCGACGTCCCTCGGGTCCGCGCGCAGCGTCTCGTGGAACGCCTCCGCCGCGGGCCCGTGCTTGCCCGACCTCAGGAGCGCGAGGCCGAGACCGCGCCAGAGCGCGACCGCGTCCGGATGGTCCTCGAGCGCAGACCGAAGGACCGCGATCCCCTCATCGGCCCATCCGCCGCGCGCGAGGAAGTCCGCCTTCATCGAAAGGCCCCGGAGGTCTCGCGGCCGCATCCCGAGGTACGCGTCGCACGCGCGGACCGCCCCACCGAAATCGCCCGCGGCCGCCGCGGTCTCCGCGCGATGGAGGAACGCCGTAGCGTCGCCCATCTGAGCCGCGCGGTCGAACGCCTTCGCGGCCTCCTCGAGCTCCCCCGCTCCGAGGCGCGCGGCACCGAGCCCGACCCAGGGGGCGGGCGCGTCGAGGGTCATCACGCCCTCCCAGTGCGCGGCCGCGGGCGCGGGGAACCCGAGCCGGACGAGAATCGGCGCCTGGTGCTCCCGCCCCGCGTGCCATGCCTGGCGCGCCGCCTTCTTGCGCACGTGGTCGAGGACCCGGAGTCGGACGACGGCGCTCCGGCCCTTCGGGTTCAGGCCGAGCCCGGACGCCATGCGTCGGAGCGCGGGCCAGTCCGCGTGTTCCACCTCGGCGACGGACGGCGCAATCACGGGCTCACCTCGCGGCACTTCGCGAGGATCTCGCACTCCGCGCAGCCCGGGTCGCCCGCGAGGTGGGTGCCGAAGCACTCGTACACCCCGCGGTAGAAGTCCGTCCTCTGGCGCAGCGCCTTCGCCTTCCGCAGGCCCGCGCGGGCCTCCTTGAGGTCCCGGTCGAGGTCGAGCGCTCGGTCGAACGCCTGGATCGCGAGCGTCGATTCCAAGAGGACGAGGTGGGCGAGGCCCTTCGCTGCCCAGAGGGGCGCGGACTCGCGGACCCGGAGGGCGCGGCCCGCCCAGAGCGCGGCCTCGCCCGGACGGCCTTTCCGCTGGACGAGGAAGACACGGTTCACCATCGCGTCGTACGAGTCGGGACCGAAATGGAGCGCCTCCGCGAAGCATCGCTCCGCGCCGTCCTCGTCCCCGAGGCGCAAGAGGGCGGCGCCCCTGTTGTTCCAGGCGGTCGCGTGCTCGGGGCGCATCCCGAGGACACGGTCGTAGCACGCGACGGCGCCGCGGAAGTCCCGGAGCTCATGGAGCGCGGCGCCGCGGTTGATCCACGCCTCGAGGAGGTCCGGGCGGACCTTCAGGAGCGCGTCGTACGCGGCGACCTCTTCCTTCACGCGGCCCGCGCCGCGGAGCGCGGCGGCGAGGCCCATCCACGCCTCCTCGGATTCGGGTCGGACCTTCAGCGCACGGGCGTACGCGTCGATCGCGCCGTCCGTGTCCGCGAGGTTCCGGAGGACGTGTCCGCGGCCGAGCCAGGCCGCATCGTACTCCGGCTTGAGGCGGAGCGCGGCGGTGAACCGCCGGAGCGCCTCGTCGAACTCGCCGGCCTCGAGCGCCCGGCGACCCGCCTTCATCTCGACCTCGAGCCGGTCCACGCTCGGGAGGAATCGGTCCCCCGAGTCGGAGGGAGCGTTCATCCGCCGGCCTCCCTCCGCAGCCGCCGGACGCAGGCCTCCCGCCATTTCCTCGCGGCCTCGTGGTCCGGCCGCAGAGCGAGCGCGCGGTCGTACGCTTCGAGCGCCTCGTCGTACCGCTCGAGGAACTGGAGGGCCGTGCCCTTCCCCGCCCACGCGTCCGGGCTCTTCGCGTCCCGCTCGATCGCCTCCTCGTACCGAACGAGGGCCATCTGGCCGTCGCCGCCCTCGAGGGCGAGCTCCGCGAGCTGGACGAGCACATGGACGTCCTCCTTCTCCGGTTCGACGGCCTCGACGAAGGACTTGAAGTCCGGCGGGAGCGCGGCTTCCTTCGCGCGCCGACGGACGGACGGCTCCGCGGGTTCCGCCTCGATCGCCTCCTCGAGCTCCGCCATCGCATCCGCGAGGGAGCCGGGCTCGTCGGCTTCCGGCTCAGCGCCCGCCTCCTCGGGCTCGACCTCCGGCGGCTTCGGAGCCTCCGCCGCGAGGATCTCGCGCACCCGGACGACCGCGGCGTCGTCCGGCGCGATCCGCTCGGCCCGGTCCAGGGCGTCCCGCGCCTCGTCCGCGCGGTCCATCGCGGCGAGGCACTGCGCGCGCCCCGCGAGGGCCGCGACGCTTCCCGCGTCGAAGGAGACGACCTTGTCGTACGCGCCCAGCGCCTCCGCGAGCCGGCCGTGGAGCAGGAGGACGTCCGCCTTCGCGAGCCACGCGTCCGCGAGGTCCCACTGGAGGGCGATCGCGCGGTTGTAGAACTGGATCGCCGCGCCCCATCGCCCCTTCCGGTTCAGGAGCTGCCCTTTCCTGAACAGGATCCGGGGGTTCTGCGGGTCCTTCCCGAGGGCGCGTGTGAACAGGCCCTCCGCCGCGTCCACGTCGCCGAGCTCGAGGAGGGTGTCCCCGAGGACGAGGACCGCGCGCGCGTTCGCCGGGTCGACGTCGAGGATCGCCTGGAGGAGGATCGCGGCGTCGTTCGCCCGGCCGTCCCGGCGGAGCTGCTCCGCGCGGAGGATGATGTCCCCTGACTTCGACGGATCGATCTTCAGGCCCTCGCGTAGGCTGTCGAGGGCGTCCGCGTGACGGCTCATCCCGAAGAGGAGGTTCGCCCGCTCGAACCACGCCTGCCGGTTCCGCCGGTCGACGTCGAGGACGCGGGTGTAGCACTGGAGCGCGTCCTCGTCCTTGTCGAGGAGCACGAGGAGCTCCGCCTTGTCGAAGAGGAGCGCCTGGTCGCTCGGCCGCTCCCTGAGCAGGCGGTCGTAGCACTTGAGCGCGGCGCGGTAGTCGCCTTCCTCCATGAACGCCTGCGCCTCCTCGCGGAGCTCGATCGCGCGGGCCTCGCCCTCGACCTCGCCGGGGACGAGCTCGTACCGGATCGCGCGGGCGAGGGTCTCGGAGACGCCCTTGCACTGCGTGAGCGCCTTGACGTCGGCGGCCTCGAGGCTCCGCATGTCCGGGAACGCGGTCGCGATGACGTCCGCCTCGTCCTCCGTCATCCCCGGGGCGGTCCCGAGGAAACGGAGGACCGCGCGGCGGGCCTCGTCCTTCTCCAGGGCGACGAGCCGTGCGGTGACCGCCTTCTCCTTCTCCTCGACGGCCTGGACCTTCTCCGAGAGCACCGACTCGCGCGTCTCGAGCGCGCGCTCCTTCGCCTCGACTTTCGAGGTGCGCTCGTGCACCCAGGACTCCAGCCGCAGGCGCTCCGCCTCGAGCGCGTCGCGCATCGCGCCGAGCGCGGCCGCGTCGGCGCGGGGCTCCGCGACCTCCGGGGGCGGGGCCTCCTCGGGCTCCGGCTCGGGCTCGGGGAGGGGAGGTTCGGGTTCGGGAAGCGGCTCGGGCGGAATGTCCGGTTCCGGCTCCGGGATCGGCTCAGGGACCGGCGGGCCCGGTTCTGGGAACGGCGTAGGCTCCGCCTCGGGCGCCTCGGGGACCGCGGGGACGTCGTCCTGGGGCGGCGGGGGTTCCTCAGGGGCGGTCTCCTCCCGGGGGACGTCCTCCGGCGGGGCCTCCGGCTCCGCGGGGGTGCGCGGCTCGACGACGGTGACGATCGGCTCGATCGCGGGCAGGGGGCGCGGCTCGACGCTGTCCGCACGGAGCTCGTACTCCGAGGCGAGGTGCGGGGGCATCCATTCCTGCGAGGACAGGTAGCGGTAGAGGGCGGCGAGCGCGGGTCGCGAGTCCGGGTCCGTCAGGAGGCCGCGTTTCGCCCGGCCGAGGAACGCGTGGAGGACCGCCGCGTCCCCCGCGCTCATCGCGGGCCGGGCGTCCGCATCGAGGCGGAGGAGGGACACGAGCCGGACGGCGTCGCCCACGGTCGGCTCCCGCGAGGAGGCGCGCCACTCCGCGCGGGACAGGTCCCAGGCGAGCACCGCGGTCTCCCGCGGACCCAGGAGGTCGAGGAGGGACGGGCCCGGGAGGAGGGCGGGGTCGAGCCAAAGGGGCTCGTACCCGACGATGTAGTCGACGCAGGCCGCGCAGAGCGGCTCGCGGCTCACGGCGCCGCACCGCAGGCAGCGCGAGGGGAGCACGACCGTTGCAATGGAGGGAGGACTATAAAGGAGTCTCGGCGCAATTCGGATGGCCCCGCAAAGGATTAGGGCCGCGGCCTCCATCGCCGATCCGTGGACGTCCTGGTCCTCGCGGCCATGGTCGCGGCGTACGTCGCCTCGATCGCATTCCCCCTCGTCGTGGTGCCATGGGTCCTCGACCGCCGCGGAGTCCTGCCGTACAACTCCATCGCATCCCGCGTGGTTGCGTGGACCTCGTTCGCGGCGCTGATGTCCGCGATCTCCTCGCTCGGGCCGATGGGGCCCGCGTTCCGGAACCTCGAGACGTGGGCGGGGCTCCTCGCCCTGATCGCGATCGCCGCGGGGATCGACCTGTGGGACCTCCGGACCCGGCGGATCCCCCGGGGGCGGCATCCCGACGCGTGACGCAAGCTTCATCGCGGGCGACCGCCGTCCCGCGACGGGGGAGAGCGTGGACCTCCGGATGCGCCGCGCCCGACGCGGCGAGTTCCCGACGATCTGGGCTGCGACGATCGAGACCGTGTGGCGGGACCTGCCCGAGGACGAGAAGGCGCGCCTCGACCGGACCGCGTGGGAAGGTCACATCCGGAAGCGACTCGAGCCGTACGTCGAGAGCGACCGCACGGAGGCGTGGGTCGCGGAGTCCGCGGATGGCACGTTCCTGGGCTATCTCCTCGTCGGGCCCGGCGGCGGATACCTCACGCAGGAGACGCACGGTTTCATCTACGACGTGTGGGTCGCGCCGATGCACCGCCGCCGCGGGATCGGGACGTCCCTCGTGCGCTGGGCCGCGGACTGGGCGCGGTCGAAAGGGTACGCGAAGATCAAGCTCGAGGTCGCGGAGACGAACCCGGCCGCGCGGCGCGTGTACGAGGCCGCGGGCTTCCGTCTCGAGCGCGCGTACATGGGTCGCGTCCTCGAGGCCCCGCCCGAAAACGGTCAGTCGCGCGAGCAACGTCCAAAGCGTTAAATAACGGGGTGCTCGTGGTAGTGAGTCAGACGGTGACATCGATGCTGCAGTTCGTCCTCTCCGAGAATGCGACCGGCAAGCTCCGCGAGCTCATGAAGCAGAACGGGGACGCGGAAAAGACGTACCTGCGGGTCTTCGTCGCGGGCGGAGGGTGCTCCGGCTTCCGGTACGGGATGGCGCTCGACGAGAAGCTCCACGAGGGGGACGAGGTCCTCCAGTCGAACGGAATCAAGGTCATCGTCGACAAGGAAAGCGCGCCGTACATCGACGGGGCGAGCGTGGACTACGTGGAGAGCGTCGCGGGCTCGGGCTTCGTCGTGAGCAATCCGAACAACGTGTCCTCGTGCGGGTGCGGGCAGAGCTTCACGCCGAAGGGCGAGGCCGCCCCGGACCAGGCGAAAGGCCACCAAGCCGACGCGCACTCCCACTGAGGACGTAACTCCGCGAAGCGGTCGAGGGTCAGCGGACCTTCTGTGTCAGCCCCTTCTTCACGTCGACCATGGCGTTCAGGAACGCGAGGGAGCGCTTCTCGTCGTCCTCTGCGTCCGCCTTGCCGTACAGCTGCGCGGCGGGCGCGAGGAACCCGTCGTTGATCGCCTGCTCGAGGACCTGGTCCCCGAGCTCCGTCCGGACGACCGCGGCCTCGAAGAGCTCCTCCCCGCCGATGTGCCCGACGGAGATGTCCGAGAACTTCACGCTGAAGTCGTAGCACTGGAGGCAGTTCGCGTTCACAAGACCCGCGATGTTCCCCTGCGGCACCTTCCGCGTCACCCCGCGACCGGAGACGAACTCCATCTCGTCCCCGAGGAACCGGACCTGGCGGATCTCGCTCGGGTCGAACCCGAGGAGCTCCGTGAGCTTCTTCCCGCCCCAGCCCGCGGGCGCGAAGTTCCCGTAGCAGAACGTCCCGAGGGCGAACGCGAGCTCGTAGCCGGACGCAAAGCGTTCCCAGAGGAGCTTTCGCATCGTGTACACCTGACAGGGCCGGCCCATGACCGCGATCCTCGGATGGAGCCCGCGGTCCGTCTCGACGAACGTCTTGAGCTGCGTGAGCGTCGCGAGGTTCGCCCGAAGCCCGCCGCCCGTGGTGATCGCCCGGCCCGCCCCCATGCGGATCTGCCAGGCCTCGAAGAGATCCTTCTTCTTGAACGCCATCACGGGCTCCTCCGTGACGCTGAGGTGGGCGAGGAACACGACGTCGGCCATGTCCTCCTCGAGGAGATACCAGAGGAGCGTGCCCGCAACCTTGTCCCCGACGCGGTGCCGGAACTCTCGGTCCCGGCTCGTGAGAGTGAGGACGCGGCGGAACGACCCGAGGGCGGAGGCGGACGGCCGGTAGGCCTCCATGAGCTCCTTGTCCGGACGGAGGATCTCCGGCGCGTTCACGTACTCGTTCGCGCATGACGGGCATCTCGTCGCGACGAACGTGACCTCGCGGCCCGCGATGTCCAGGCCGTACTCCTCCGTGGGTTCGACCGTGGACCCGCAGGCGACGCACGCGTTCTCGCCCTTCGCCCGAGAGACCGCGGCGCTGGATGGCATCGTCTGACCTCCCTTCACCATCCGGCCCGGGCCGACTTACACCCGCGGTACGCAGAATACGTAAAAAACCCCGATGCCCGGACGACGGGTCGGGGCACGCCCTACTTGAGGGCGAACTCCGCCTGATGGGTCTCTTCCTGCGCACCGCGGTCGAGCTTCCATGCCTCGAAGTCATCGGCGCCGTTGTCTGTCTTCTTTCGCTCCATTGTCCGAGACATCGCGCGAGTGGGCCATACGACTTCCCGACGTCGAACCCGGAGTCACTCGGAATCTATGGAAAAAGCCGGGCTCCGCGACCCGTCCGGGACCTCCGAGGCTGACACAGGTCGGTTTGGTTTGAGGAGCATCCCTGCGACCTGCACGGCCGACCAGATCCTTTGCCCACGGAGTCTCCGGAGCCCTACGGGACCCGTTCTTTCGCCCGGTCCGCTCCCCGCACGCGCTCGAGGCGGTCCCCCGTGACCATGTACACGACGCGCTCGCCGATGTTCACGGCGTGGTCCGCGATCCGCTCGAGGTACCGCGCGACGAGGATGTACCGCGCTCCGACCTCGACGCTCACCGAGCCGTCCATCATGTACGTTACGATCTCCCGGAACACCTCGTCCTGGAGTGCGTCGACGGAGTCGTCCGTCTCCTGGAGATGCCGCACGCTCTCCGCATCCCGCCGGACGAAACCTTCGATCGCGGTGTCGACCATTCGGACCGTGAGCTCGGACATGTGCGGGATCGACACGAGCTTCTTGAAGTGAGGCTGGCCCTCGTCGAATCGCAGCGTCGTCTCCGCGATGTCCCTCGCGTACCGCCCGATCCGGTCGAGGTCCGTCGTGATCTTCAGACAGGTCGTGATCGCCCGGAGGTCTTTCGCCACGGGCGCGTACAGAGCGATGAGGTCGACGCACGTCTTCTCCACCTCGACCTGCAGCCCGTAGATCTCCTGGTCGAGGACGAAGACCTCGTTCGCGATTGTGTGATCCGCGCGCGCGAGGCTGTCGACGCCCTTCCGGATCGCGAGCTCGGCGAGCTCCGCAAGCGTGATCATGTTCTCGTTGAGCATTCGCAGCCCCGCAGCGATCGCCTTGCGCTCCGCGACCTTCGGCATCAGCCAAACCTCCCCGTGATGTAGTTCTCCGTGAGCTCCTCTCTCGGCTTTTCGAACAGATCCCGCGTCCGGTTGAACTCGACAAGGCGGCCGAGGTACATGAACGCCGTGTAGTCGGCGACCCGAGCGGCCTGTTGCATGTTGTGCGTCACGATGACGATCGTCACCTCCTTCCTGAGCTCGAACATGAGATCCTCGATCTTCGCGGTCGCCACGGGGTCCAGGGCGGAACACGGCTCGTCCATGAGGAGGAACTCCGGCTCGATCGCGAGGGCACGGGCGATGCAGAGCCGCTGCTGCTGTCCACCCGACAGGCCCAGGGCGCTCTCGTCGAGGCGGTCCTTCACCTCGTCCCAGAGATTCGCCTGCTCGAGCGCGGATTTGACGATCCCCTCGAGCTCGCCGGAGTTCGCCCGGTAGTGGAGCTGGATGCCGAAGGCGATGTTCCGGAAGACGCTCTTCGGAAACGGGTTCGGCTTCTGGAAGATGAGGCCGATCTTCCTGCGGAGGAGGACCGGGTCGACGTTCGGGCCGTAGGCGTCCTCCTTCTCCACGAGCATCTCGCCCGTGGTCCGGCAGCCCAGGATCGTGTCGTTCATGCGGTTGATCGCGCGGAGGTACGTGCTCTTGCCGCAACCGCTCGGCCCGATGATCGCCGTGGTCTTCCGGCGCGGGATCCGGAGGCTCACGTCCTTGATCGCCTGCTTTCGGCGGTACCACACGGAGAGGTTCTTCGACTCGATCGCGGGGTCCTCGATCACGACGGACACCGCGGGCTCCGGAATGCGCTCCGGCTCGGCCTCGGTGACCGTCGACTCACCCCGCGCGGCGGGCCTTCGGAACATCGGCTCACCACCTCTGCCGCTGCAGCCGGTTTCGCAGGACGACGGCGGCCCCGTTCACGGCGAAGAGGATGAGGAGCAGGATGACCATCCCAGCCGCCGCGACGCCGTGCCACGCGGGCCCCGTCTTGAAGTACGCGTAGATCTGAACGGGCATGACGACGAAGAGGGAGTCGGGACCCCATGGGAGGAACTGCATGAGGGGGATCGACCCGAGGACGATGAGCGGCGCCGTTTCGCCCATGGCCCTCGCGGCCGCGATGATCGACCCCGTGAGCAACCCGGGCGCAGCGGCGGGGAGGACCTGTTTCCGGATCGTCTGCCACTTCGTCGCCCCGAGGGCGAGCGAGCCGTCGCGGATCGATTGCGGGACGGCTCGGATCGCCTCCCGGGTCGTGATCACGACGTACGGGAACACGAGGATCGTGAGGGTGAGGGACGCGGCGAGGACGACCTTCCCGAGCCCGAACGCCCGCACGAAGAGCGCGAGCCCGAGGAGCCCGAAGACGACGGACGGAACCCCCGCGAGGTTCGTGACGCCCGCCTGGAGGACCCTGGAAATCCGACTCTGCCTCGCGTATTCCTCGAGGTAGATCCCCGCGCCGATCCCGAGGGGGAGGGAGAGGGCGAGGGTGAGCCCGACGACCCACAGGGTCCCCACGATCGCGGACGCGTAGCCGGCCTCCGACACGCGTGTCGAGTCCGTGAGCGGGTAGTTCGTGAGGAGCGACCATCGAAGCTGTGGCCATGCCTGCGCGACAATGCTCCAGAGGAGCACGCCGAGCACCGCGAGGGCGGCAAGGACCGCGAGAACGAAGCCCGCAAGGTAGGCGGCTTCCTTTGCCTTCCGGACGCGGAGGCTCTTCGGCCTCACTCGTACGCCTCCCGGAAGCGGGCCCGGAACAAGTCGGAAAGAAGGTTGAGGCCCAAGGTGATCGCGAAGAGCGTCAGGCCGACTGCGAACAGGCTAAGGTACGACGGGTCGTCGACGGCAAGGTCCCCGGTCGCGCGCTGCGCGATGAACCCGGCCATCGTGTTCATCTGGCGGAAGATGTCGAGCTGGATGACCGTCGTCTGGCCCGCGACGAGAAGCACGACCATCGTCTCCCCGACCGCCCGGCTGAACGCGAGGATGAAAGAGGCGACGATGCCGGACAGGCCCGCGGGGACGACGACCCGGGACACGGCCTCGTAGCGGGTCGCGCCGAGCGCGAGGGCGCCGTCGCGGAGCTCGACGGGGACGGCCGTGAGGGCGTCCTCACTCAGGCTCGAGACGAGCGGAACGATCATGATCCCAATCACAATGATCGCGTTCGCCCCGTTGAGGAAGTCCGCGTTGAACCAGTCCTGCAGGATCGGGCTGATCGTGAATATCGCGAAGAATCCGAACACGATCGTCGGGATGCCCGCGAGGATCTCGAGGACGGGCTTCACGATCTCGCGGACGCGCGGCGGGGCGTACTCCCGGAGGAAGACCGCGGAGCCGAGCCCCAGGGGCAGCCCGATGAGGGCCGCGCCACCCGCGATGATCAACGTGCCCGTGAGGAGCGGGAGGACCCCGAACACCTCCTCGATGTCCGGGTCCCAGGTGGTCCCGGTATAGAAGTCCAAGGGGCTCACTCGACGGAAGAAGACGGCGGCGTCGGAGAGGAGGGAGATGACGATCGCCAATGTCGCGAAGACGGCGAACGCCGCGGCGAGGAGAAGGAGGAAGCGAATGAGGGCCTCCCCGCGGTCCCAGACCCATTGCGGTTCGAGGGCAGCGAGGATTTTTCCTGGCCTCACCCGCTCTGCGGCGTCGCGTGCGTTCGCGGACACGGGACAGACCCCGGGGGGACGTCAGCCCGGAACCTTGGCGGCCTCAATCGCGAGTTCGCTCGGGCTCAGCCCGACGTAGCCGGTCCGGCTCACGAGTTCCGTCCCGTGCGCGGACAAGCCGAACCTCAGGAAATCCTTTACGACCTGCCGGTCGAGGCTCTTCCCGTGGGCGTAGACGAACAAGGGCCGGCTCAGGGGCTGGTACGTGCCGTTCTTAATCGTCTCCACGGATGGCCCGATCGGGCCCGCACCGTTCGTCATCTTCTCGTCGTCGATCGGGACCGACCGCAGTGTGGCCGCGTATTGCTCGTAGTACGCGAAGCCGAAGTAGCCGATGGCGTCCGGGGTGTTCGCGACGCCCTCCGCAAGGATGTTGTCATCCTCGCTCGAGAAAAACGAGGACGTGATCCGGTCCCCCGTCGGGGTCAGGATCACTTCGACGAAGAAGTCGTACGTCCCGCTGTCGGTGCCGGGACCGTACAACTTGATCAGGCGCGCGGGCCAGGACGCGCTGAGCTCGCTCCATCGGGTCACATGGGGGCCCGCGCCGCCGCATGCGCCGGCGGAGGTGTTCGATGTCCAAATCCGGCAGAGCTGCTTCACGGTGAGGTTCTGGACCCAGTCGTTGGACCTCGGGACGACGATCGTCAGGCCGTCGTACCCGATCTTGAACTCCGTGATGTTCGTAATCGGGGGGACGTGGGCCGCGCACATGTCGCGCTCGGATTGCTTGATCGGCCGGGACGCGTCATTGAGGTCCGTCTCCCCACGGCAGAATTTCTGGAAGCCGCCGCCCGTGCCGCTGATCGCCACGGTGACCTGGCGCTGCGGATTGTTGAAGTCGCTCGCCCACGCCGCCGTGATGGGGTACACGGTGCTACTCCCGTCGATGACGACGATCTCGAAGGTCCCGCGAGGCGTCAAGACATACCACGCCGCGACGCCTCCGACCGCCGCGAGCACGACGGCGATCGCGATGACCGTCGTGGCGCCGATTCTCCCTCTGCGGGAGCCTTTCTGAATGCTCGATGACTCGCTGCTCATTCGTTCGAGTCTCCTGTGCTCATCGGAATCAAAGGACGTCGGGGGGAGTCTATGTCGCTTCCCGACGGAGACTAGGTTGGCACCGGGTCTCTACCCGTGTACTATATAGTTTATGGTGTCAAGCCTTAACCATACATAGTCCATGGAAAGCGCCGGGAAGGTCCGCAATGGAAGCAAGAAAGCTGCAACTCACGGGTGGATCCACGTACATCGTCTCCCTCCCGAAACGATGGGTCGTCGCGTCCGGCCTCAGCGCGGGAGACACGGTCTTCCTCGAGACGCAGGCGGACGGATCCGTCTCCGTGAGCGCGAAGCCGGGGGAGAAGCCGAAGCCGCGGCGCAAGACCTTCGAAGAGACCGGGGAGGGGCAACGGGAGCATCTGCTCCGGAAGTTCATCGGCGCATACATCTCAGGGTACGGTCTCATCGAGATCCACTTCAAGCCCGAAGCGGGGCCCCTCGTCCGCCGCGTCGCGCGGGAGTTCTGTCGCATGGTCATCGGGCCCGAGGTCATCGAGGAGACGCGGAACGCCGTCATCATCCAGGACCTCTCCGACGCCGCGGAGCTCAGCGCGGACAAATGCCTCCGACGGATGTGCATGACCGTCCGCGCGATGCTCGAGGACGCCGTCCAATCGCTGAGGACGAAGGACGAGGCCCTCGCGCGGGACGTCGTCCAGAGGGACCAAGACGTCGACCGCCTGTACTGGCTGATTGCGAAGCAGTACCATCTGGTCCACGCGCGGTCGCCCGTGGCCTCCGACCCCGCGAGCCCGGGCGGAATCCACAATCACCGGCTCGTCGCGAAGCTCCTCGAGCGGATCGGGGACCACGCGGAGCGAATCGCGGGCGCCTGCCCGCTACTGTCACAGAAGGGCATCGACCCGAAGTTTCTCCGGGAAATCGAGACCGCGAACGCTTCCGCGATATCGATTCTTGACAAGGCTTTCACTGCGTTCGTCGCGGCGGACATCGAGACCGCGAACGAGGCCGTGGATTCCCGGGCGGCTCACCAGAGGCTCATCGATGGCCTATCGCACCACGTCGCCACGAGGAAGGGCGAGGAGCTCCTCGCCCTCGCCACGGTCGCTGACAGCCTGGGTCGCGCCGCGGGCTACGCGACGGACATCGCGGAGACTGCGATCAACCACGCGATCTTCACGAAACCGGAGACTCCGTAGGCCTCCTGAAACTCCGTGGACAACCCGTATCTCCCTTGCGCCCGATGGTTTGGATTCAATGATGACGCAGACTCGGGAGTCGTCCCGCACAGCAGGCTTTTTATCCAACGCGCACGTGCACGGCGCCATGGCGAAGGGGAAACCCGCTGACGTCCGCGTCAAGGTCAAGGAGACGGTCACGCTCGGTGGCATCGAGGTCACGAACCGCACGGCGAACTCGATCACGGTCCGGAAGACGTCGAAGGGCGTCGTCGTGACGAACTGCTGCCTCGAAGAGCAGGGGATGTGATCAGGGCCTCAGACCCTCGGCGAGCGTCCGGACGCACGCCTCGACGGCCTCCGGCCGCGGGTCCTCCGCGACCTTCCGGACGACCGCGCTTCCGATGACGATCCCGTCGGCGGCCATCGCCGCCAGCGAGCGGACGTGGTCCTTCGTCGACACTCCGAAGCCGACCGCGAGCGGAAGGGACGTCACTCGCCTCAGGGCCGCGAGCCGTCCCGCGAGCCCATCGGGCAGCGCGTCCCGTGCGCCCGTCGTCCCATACCGCGCAACGACGTACAGGAAGCCCCGGGACGCGTCACCGATCGCCTTCGCGCGCTCGTCCGAGCTGGACGGGGCGACGAGCTGAACATGGTCGATCCCGCGTGCGTCCAAGGCCGCGCGCACCTCGCCGGATTCCTCGAGAGACAGGTCAGGGACAATCACGCCGTCGACGCCGGCCGCCGCGGCCCGCGCGGCGAAGGTCTCGAGACCCATCGCGAGGACGGGGTTCATGTACGTCATGAGGACGATCGGCACGTCCGTCGTCGCCCTGAGATCGGCGACGATCCCGAGGACGTCCGTCGGCCGGGTCCCCGCGCGCAGGGCGCGGCTCCCCGCCGCCTGGATCTCCGGGCCGTCCGCAATCGGGTCGCTGAACGGAATACCGAGCTCGATCACGTCGGCGCCGCCGCGCACGCAGGCGAGCGCGAGAGGCGCCGTCGCGTCCGGTCGCGGGTCACCCGCCATCAGGTACGCCAGGAGGGCGCTCCGGCCCTCGTCGCGGCATCGCCGGAACGCGGTCTCGATCCGGGTCATTCGTGGGCTCCCCTGCGAGAGCACCCGACACGTCCGGTTTGGTCTTGAACATGTCGGAGGCCTTATCCCGGCGCCGGGGATTCCCGCGGCGTTGAGCCGCTACCGCGCGATCGTCGTGGGCGGAGGGGTCCACGGCGCGAGCATCTTCCACCACCTCGTTTCGGCAGGGATGGACCGCGTCCTGCTCGTGGAGAGGAAGACCGTCGCGTCCGCAGCGACCGGCCGGTCGACGGGGATCATCCGGCACCACTACAGCCAGGAGGTGACCGTCCGGCTCGCGATGCACAGCTCCCGCGCGTTCCGCAGGTTCCGGGAGGAGATCGGGCAGGACATCGCGTACGTGAACAACGGCCTCCTGTTCCTCGCCGCTCGGGGGGAGGAGGACGCCCTCCGGAAGTGCGTGGACCAGCAGCGGCGGCTCGGGGTCGGCGTGGATCTCATCCGGCCCGAGGACGTCCCGCGGTACCACCCGGACCTCGTGGCCGACGACGTGCCCCTCGCCGCGTTCGAGCTGGACGCAGGCTACGCGGACCCGTACAGCGTCGCCGTCGGGTACGCGAAGGCGGGCGAGGCGAACGGCGGGAAGATCCTCCTGAACACGCGCGTGCGCGACGTGCGGAAGAAATCGGGCGGGGGGTTCGACGTGACGACGGACAGCGGGGACTTCGAGACGGAGCGCGTCGTCCTCGCGGTCGGCGCGTGGGCGCGGGCCGTCGGGGCGCGCCTGGGCATCGACATCCCCGTGACCCCGCTCCGGCTGAGCAACGCGGTCCTCGAGCTCCCGGGAGGCTACGCCCGGACGATGCCCACGGTCCTGGACCTCCCGAACCACATGTACTTCCGGCCGGAGGGCGGGAGCCTGCTCGTCGGGAACGGAGAGGGCCTCGAGGACGTGGACCCGGACGGATTCGACGAGAGCCTGCCCTACGGGTTCGTCGAGGAGGTCTCCGAGCGGATCGTCCGGCGGTTCCCGCGGTGCACGAACGCATCGTACAAGACGGGTTGGCGCGGCCTCGACGGCGCGTCGCCGGACTTCCACCCGATCGTCGGCCCCGTGCCCGAGGTCGAGGGCCTCGTCGTGTGCGTGGGGATGAGCGGGCACGGGTTCAAGCTCGCGCCCGGGATCGGGCGGGGCGTCGCGGAGCTCGTCGCGACGGGCGGCTACGAGACGATCGACCTCACCCCATACGCGCCGGACCGGTTCGCGAAGGGGAAAGCGCTGACGTCCCTGTTCTCGATGAAGATCGCCGCGTGAGCGGGGATCCGCTCACGGCGTGCGACCGACGGCCCGATGCCTCTTCGAGGGCGCGAGCTCCCACAGGATGCCACTCCCGATGGGCCGCCGCATCACGTCCCCGCGACCCTCGAGCTCCTCGAGGAGGATCTCCGCGTCGTCGTCCGGGGCTCCCAGGACGGCGGCGATCTCACGGGTCGCGCACCGGTCGTACCGCCGGAGCACGTCGACGACGGAGGCCTCCGTCGGGTCGATCGAGCGGGGAACGAGCCCGGGCTCGACCTGCCGGAGGACGTCCTCGAACACCTCCCACGGCTGCCAGCCGTTGATCCGGATGGACGTGTCGCCTCGGGACACCGCGAACGCGGGAAACCCCGTGACCTCCTGCCGCGCGCACTCCTCGCGGTCCGTCCGGAACGCGGCCGCCGCGCGGCCGTCGTCGAGGGAGCCCTCGAACGCGCTCACGTCGAGCCCCGTCTCCCGCGCGACCTCGACTTGCACGGACCGTCGGTGGATCCCGCGCCCGTCGAGGGTCCACGCCTCCCGCAGGGACCGGAGGTACCGCCAGCCCTCGTCGCGGCCCTGGAGCTCCGCGGCCTTCGCCGCGATGCACGCGGGCCACGTCGATTCGAAGTCCTCCACGGACTCGATCATCGCCCGCGTGTCCATGGGCATCCGGTGCTGGGACGCGACCGCATCGAAGAACGCCTGGATGGACGTCAGCCAGCGACCGCCGGACATCCGCGCCCACTGCTCCCGCACGGGGCCGAAGTTCTCGAAGAGACCGCCCTGGCGGACGTCGAGGCGCACGGCGTCCGGGTAGAGAATCTCAAGCCGGCGCATCGTCGGCTCGCAGCCCCAGCACCAGATGTTGTGCGGGTCCGTGAACCAGGTGACGGAGAGAGGCTCGTGGGAATCGAGCTTGACGGTCGGACGCTCCTCGACAGCCTGCAACGCCGCGCCCTCTCCCTCCGGGAGAACCTCGTCGCCGCGCTTAACGTTGTGCCCGCGGGAGCCGCGTGGAACGGGCCCGCGGCTTCCTCGCAGATCGTCGGGCCGCGTCGGGCCCGAGGTTCTTCTTCCCCGTGAACGGACCGGCGTCAATCCGGCAGACGCGGACCTCGTCGAGGTTCGCCTCCGCGAGGAGTCGACGCTTCGCCTCGGGGTCGCGCTCGAGCTTGTCGATGATCACGTGCAGGGCGCGTCGCTTCTCGTCCGGGTCCGACGTGAACCGCGCGGTGCCGGGGAACTGCACGGACCGGTACGCCCAATCGCACTTCCCGTCGATGTAGCCGCGGTCCTCGAGGATCTGGCACCAGACCGTCGGGTTCGCCTCGATGACGTCGACCTTCTTGCCCGTCGGGGCGCAGTGGAAGTAGAAGGCCCTCCGGTCCGCGTCGAACGCGTAGTTCACGGTGGCGAGGTACGGCACCCCGGCGCGGGCCATCGCGATCGTCATGAACGCCTGCATGCGGACGACCTCCAGGATCTCTGCCGGGTCCGTGATCTCGCGGTCAGTCCTCTGGAGGTGGTACTCCGTCACCGTCGTCCCCGCGCGGGGAAGGCGCGGGCCTCGTATAACGGCTTGCGCGACGCGGTCAGCGGTGACGGGGCCGGTGCACGCCGCGGTCCCGATCGTGCGCCCGCGCGTGCGGCCGCGGATGCCGTCCGGCGGGGGGCGGATGGCGCTTCGGCGGCGGGGGCGCGCTGTAGTCGAAGTCCGGCAAGGTGACGCGGGGAATCGGCTTCCCGAGGACCTTCTCGATGCCCCGCAGGTCGCCCTCCTCCTCCGGGGCCACGAAGGTGACCGCCTCCCCTTCCGCCTCCGCCCGCGCGGTCCGCCCGACGCGGTGGACGTAGTCCGTCGGGACCGTGGGGACGTCGTAGTTGATCACATGGGAGATCCCGACGACGTCGATCCCGCGCGCAGCGACGTCCGTCGCGACGAGAACCTGATGCCGCCCGGAGCGGAAGCCCTCGAGCGCCGTCTCCCGCTGGCTCTGGCTCCGGTCCCCATGGATCCGGGCGACGTCGAAGCCCGACTGGCCGACCTGGCGGGCGACGCGGTCCGCGCGGCGCTTCGTGCGTACGAAGACGAGCACGGACATCATGTCCTCCCGGCCGAGGATCTGGACGAGGAGGGCCGTCTTGAGGTGCTGCGGCACCGGATACACCTCGTGACGGATCTTCGGCGGGGGCCGGTGGGGCGGGGACACGGCGATCCGCACGGGATTGCGCATGATCGTCCGCGAGAGGGACTCGATCTCCGAGGGCATCGTCGCGGAGAACAGGAGGGTCTGCCGGTCCCGCGGGAGGGAGTCGACGATCCGCCGGACGTCGGGCAGGAAGCCCATGTCGAGCATGCGGTCCGCCTCGTCGAGGACGAGGACCTGGAGGCCCCGGAAGTCGACGTGCCGGCGGCCCATGTGGTCGAGGAGCCGCCCCGGGGTCGCGACGACGACGTCCACGCCGGACCGGAGGGCGTGTTCCTGGGGGGCCATCCCGACGCCGCCGTACACCGCGTGGCCGCGCACCCGCGTGCCCTTCGCGAGGCCCCGCAGGGCGGTCTCGGTCTGGGCCGCGAGCTCGCGGGTCGGGGAGAGGACGAGGGCGCGCGTGTGCGTCGCGGGGTGCCGGTGGAGGCGCTGGAGGATCGGGAGCAGGAACGCCGCCGTCTTGCCGGAGCCCGTCTGCGCGGTGCCGATGACGTCCCGGCCCGTCAGGATCGCGGGTATCGCCTCGCGCTGGATCGGCGTGGGCACCTCGTAGCCGAGGGCGTCGACCGCGCGGACGTGCACGGGGTCGAGGCCGAGCCGATCGAAGGAACCCTTCTCTTCCATCGAGGAACGGTACGGTTCGCGACCCATAAGCCTATCCATCGAGCCCGACGCCCGCGGGCGTCCCGCGCTTCGTGCGCCTCGTGCGCGGGGGCGACACCTGGCCCCGAGGTTTCGTCGCCTTCACGGAAAAGAGGAACGGGACCGGCCCATCTCCAATGGGCAGGTGGAAGTATCCGTCCTCCCTCAACACCATCCCGGCAAAGGCTTCCCAGGCGCAAAATGGGAACTCATGGAAGAAGTCGATCCGCAGGCCGGAGTCGACGAGGGCGTTCACGATCCCACCGAGGGTGTGGGACCATTCGTAGCTCACCCGGTGCTCCAGGTGCGCTCCCGGGTCCGCGTACGAACCGTCCTCCTCGATGCGGACGGGGCCCGGCGCGGGGAAGTAGGGGTTCGCGAACGTGAGGTCCGTCCGGCCGGGCTCGTCCGGGAGGACGGAGGCGAACGGGTGGGCGTCGATGATGTAGAAGAACCCGCCGGGCCGGAGGAAGTCCGCGATCAGGCGTCCCCAGGCGCGAAGGTCCGGAAGCCAGTTGAGGGCGCCGTACGACGAGAAGACGACGTCGAAGTCGCCGTCGAGGGCGCGCGGAAGGTCGTACACGTTGGCGCGGACGAAACGCGCATCGATTCCGAGCTCTGCGGCCAGGGTCCTCGCCTGTGCGACCCCCTGCTCCGAGAAGTCGACGCCCGTCACGCGAGCGCCGAGGCGAGCCCACGACAGGGTGTCCAAGCCGAAGTGGCACTGGAGATGAAGGAGGTCCTTCCCCGCGACATCGCCGACCTCCTCGAGTTCGACGGAATGCAGGGCGGTCCCGCCGCGCTTGAAATCCTCCATGTTGTACCCGAGGGGACCGCGGGACCGTACGTGCACCGGGACGAGCTCGTCCCACATCTCCCGGTTCGTGCGAAAGTAGGAGTCCATCGACGTCGACCGCAGACTCCGGCAGAGCCGGCGTCACCCAGTTAAGCTTTGGGACCATCCACGGGTCGATTGGAGCTCCCCGGGAGGCCACCCGGATCGACGGTTCCCCTTTCGGGCCGGCAGGACGGAAGATATAAATATAAGCGTAGCCTTACATAAGCTGTGGCTAATATATCAGCCCTTGATGCGCTCGCCGACCCGACCCGGCGCGCGATCTTCCAGCAGCTCCGGAGGGGCCCGCGTTCCGTGACGCAGCTCGCGTCCGCGGTCCCCGTGAGCCAGCCCGCCGTGTCGCAGCATCTCCGTACGCTACGAGAGGCGGGCCTCGTGGACTGTCGCAAAGACGGCACGCGGCGGATCTACAGCCTCCGCATCGAGGGACTCTCCGAACTCCGCTCCTTCGTGGAAGACCTGTGGGACGACGTCCTGGAGGCGTACCGCCGCCCGCGACGTCGACCCAGGAAGGAGGAAGGAAGATGAACATACCGCCGGTGACGAAGAGCATACGCGTCCGAGAGCCGCCCGAGAACGCCTTCCGTCGATTCACGCGTGGAATCGGCGAGTGGTGGCCGCTCGCCACCCATTCGATCGATCCGGAAACCACGGAAACCTGCGTGTTCGAGGAGCGCGTCGGGGGGAGGATCTACGAGCGCCATCGCGACGGGAGTGAAGCGGAATGGGGCCGAGTGACGGTGTGGGAGCCGCCGACACGGGTCGCCTTCACTTGGCATCCCGGGAGACCTGCGTCCACGGCCCAGGAGATCGAGGTCGTCTTCACACCCACGGAGAACGGCACCCGGGTCGAGCTCACTCACCGGGGCTGGGAACGGTACGGTCCGGGCGCTCAGAAGAGCCGGGACGAATACTCACCCGGATGGGATTTCGTGCTGTCTCACTACACGCAGCCCTGAGCCATCATCGATTCCGCAGACCATCGCGATTCGCGTGGATCGGTCGCAACGTCAAGGCGGGATGGCAGACGGAAGAAAGGAGGGCCAGCGTGACCTTCCTTCCGTGACGTCGCCATCGGACGATACCGTCTCGGCCGCCTCCCTGGACGGTCCGACGTGCGATGGCGAGAGTGACCGGACTACTTCGCCAGGGTAATCGTGTTGAGGGTCGCGTAGGGTTGGCCGGGGTAGTAGGAGATACGGACGAAACGGCGTCCCACGAGGACCGCGAGCTGGACGAAACCGTCGCTGCCCGTCTCGAGCTCCCCGATCGCCTCCAGATCCGCATCGACGATGTTCATGATCCGTTTCGTGGCGCCCGCGGGGAACCACCCGGAATAGGG
>Ga0154849_118_pt1 | contig 29520 bp, 20 predicted proteins | sample Rifle2008BG16ft_FD_105577 | JGI IMG/M metagenome (GOLD analysis project Ga0154849, IMG submission 105577) | Euryarchaeota archaeon RBG_16_67_27 | reverse complement strand
GCACAAGGCCCGACGATGCGTCCACGGACGCCCCCGCGTCGTGCAGCAGACCCGCGGCCTCCGGATCGAGGACGCGGATCCCAACCGTCTCGAGGACGCGAAGGGTCGCGCCATGGATCGTGTCGAGTTCGTCCCTCGTGAGCGGCTCCAACCGGGGCCTCATCCCTCATCCCCCTGCGGCGCGCGTGGCACGCCCGTGCCCGGCCGAGGGCGCGGCCGCGCGGGACCGCGTTCGACGCCCATCCCGCCGCGGGAGACTTATTTCCTTCGTCCATACAGCCGGGTCGACCCGGAACGTGCACGGTCGCCGGGAATTCCGCGCGGCGACAATCCATTCCACAAACGGCTTGAAGAAGCTCTTCCCTCACCTCCGCGGAGGTCGGGGCGATCGAGGTGTCCTTGCTGGAAGCGGCGAAGGAGAGGGTTCGCGGGCTGCGCGGCGTCGTGCGCGTCGAGAGCCTCGAGGCTGAGGACCGGGATGCGATCCGCGGCATGGCGACGAAGAGCGCCGCGGAGAATCGCGGGGTCGCGGAGGTCCTCTCACGGGACGCCGTCCTTTGCCTGTTCAAGGGACCCGAGTTCCGACCGCCGCCTGAGCCGACGATCCTCCTCGTCGACGAGACGGGCCGGGTCCTCGGCCGGGAGGTGCTCCCCGGGGAGGACGTCGCCGCGACCTCCCCGAGGCGCGTTGTACGCCTCGGGAAGGACTTCGTGATCTACACGGACCAGCCGAGCGGGACGCAGTACCGCTTTCTCCTGCCCCCCGTCCCGTTCCCCGAACTCGAAGCGATCCCCGGCCTCGCGGACGTCGTTTCCGCGAGTCCGGACCCGCCGCAGGACGACTTCATGAAGCGACGGTTCGCCGTGCCACCGGGCGGCGAGCACGCGTCGATCCTCGTCGGGTTCAATTTGCGGAATCCTTAGGTATTGCGACGGAGGTCTCCAGAGAAATGCCCCCGACGACGGTCGTCTTCCAGCCCGAGGGACGTCGGACGAAGATCGACGCGCGGGAGGACCTCCTGGACGCGGCGCGGCGGTGCGGCGTCGGGGTCGAGGACCTGTGCGACGGCCGCGGGACGTGCGGGAAGTGCAAGGTCATCGTCCGACGCGGCCGCGAGTTCGTGGGTGCGTCCGACGAAGCCTCTGCGGAGCTGAGCGACGAGGACCGGCGCCGGGGCGTCGTGCTCGCGTGCCGCACACACGTCACCGGCGAGGGCGCGGTCATCCTTGAGATCCCCGCGGAGGCCCAACGGAGCCAGCAGCGCCTCCAGACCTCGGGCTTCATGCCTCCGTTCCGGCCCGCGCCGTCGATTCGCACGGTGGCCCTGAGGACCGCGACGCCCGAGGGGATCCGGCGCGCGGGCTACACCCTGGACCGCAGCGCGCTGGCCGAACTCCGGGAGGAGAGGGCACCCTCCCCGAAGGGGGGCCGGGGGGTCCTCTGGCGAGACCGGCGGATCCTCGCCGTCCGTGGCCGGAGCGCGCGCCCGCTCGGAATGGCCTTCGACATCGGCTCGACGAAGGTCGCGGGGTTCCTCATGGACCTCGCCTCCGGGAGGACCCTCGAGACGGCCTCCGCGCCGAACCCGCAGATCAGCCACGGCGAGGACATCATGTCCCGCCTGTCGTTCTCGATGCAGTCCCGTGCGAACGAGCGCATCCTTCACGACGAAATCATCGAGTGCCTGAACGGGCTGATCACCCGGGCGTGCGCCCTCGCGAAGGTCCGTGCGGACTCCGTGTTCCAGATCACCGCGGTGGGCAACACCGCGATGCACCATCTTTTCCTCGGCCTCCCGACCGAGGGGCTCGCCCGGGCGCCGTACTATCCCGCGTCGACGAAGGCGGAGGAGCGGAGGGCGGCGGACCTCGGCCTCCGGGTCCATCCCGCCGCCCGGGTGACCGTCCCTCCCGTCGTCGCCGCGTTCGTCGGGAGCGACCTCGTCGCGGGGGTCCTCGCGACCCGGATGCACCGCGCCCGCGGGCTCCGGGTGTTCATCGACGTCGGGACGAACACGGAAATCTGTGCGGGGGACCGGGAGCGGCTCGTCGCGTGCTCGACACCCTCCGGTCCCGCGTTCGAGGGGGCGCACATCCGGTTCGGGATGCGGGCGGCGGACGGCGCCGTCGAACGGGTGTCGATCGACCCCGACTCCCTGGAGCCGAGCATCCGCACGATCGGGAAGATGAAACCCCGCGGCCTGTGCGGATCCGCGCTCATCGACCTCATCGCGGACCTCTCCCTCACGGGCCTGATTTCGCCCCAGGGACGCTTCCGCAAGGTGGAGTCGCCCTGGGTCACGGACCGCGGGTACATCGTCGTCCGGGCGGAGAACACCTCGATCGGTCAGGACATCCTCCTGATGCAGGAGGACATCGGCCAGCTCCAGCTCGCCAAGGCCGCGGTCCACACGGGGATCGACATCATCCTGAGCGAGCTCAAGGCATCGCCATCGGACATCCAGGCGCTGTACGTCGCGGGGGCGTTCGGGACGTACATCGCGCCGGAGAGCGCCCGGGCCGCGGGGATGATCCCGGACATCGCACTCGACCGCGTGCGCTTCGTCGGGAACACCGCGGGGTCGGGCGCGAGGCTCGTCCTCGCATCCCGGCGCGAGCGGCAGGAGATGGCCCGGCTGGCGCGGACGATCGCCCACCTGTCGCTCGCGGGAGACCCCCGGTTCTCGATCGCGTTCGCGAGCTCCCTGCCGATTCCCCACCGGGACCTGAACCGGTTCCCGAGCGTCACGCCGCGGCGAGGGGCGTCCTCGCCGCCCGGTGGATGATCTCGTCGAGCTCCTTCACGACGTCGGGCTCGAGCGGATGGGGCACGGGTTCGGCGAGTGCCTCGAGGACCTTCGCATGGGCGCGCTGCTCGATTGACTTCGCGCCGTCCTTCAACCAGACGTCGTACGAGCGGCGGTCGAGGAGTTTCGGCATGAAGTGCTCCTCCCGAAGATGTCGCATCGTGTGCCGCTGGCCGAGGAACGTCCCGCCGGCGCCGACCCGCTCGATCACATCCAGAGCGATCGTCTCGTCGTTCACGACGATCCCGTCCGCAATCCGGCGGAGCATGTTGATGATCTCGTCGTCGATCACGAGCTTCTCCAGGGACAGGGTCCGCGCGTCCTCGATGAGACCGATCCCGACGATGAGGTCCGCGCCGCCGAGGACGAGGGACATCCCCGATGCGAACGTCTCGATCGCGGCCTGGGTGCCCATCACGCTCGCGGTGGAGTCGAAGCCGCCGCAGAGGCTCGGCACGCCGTAGTGGTGGGCGAGCTGGGTGATCGCGGCACCATCGAGGCCGTGCTCCGGGCCGCCTCCGCCCCGCGTCGTCGTCTTCATGTCGAGAGGGGCGATCCCGTTCCCCCAGATCACCGGGGCGCCCGGGTTCGCGAGCTGACACATCGCGAGACCGCTGAGGAACTCCATCGCCGCGACGGTGAGGGACCCCGCGAGGGTGACCGGACCGGAGGCACCCGGCGTCGGCATCGTGAACAGGGCGACGGGCACGCCCGCCTCGCCGAGGACGAGCGCGGCGTCGATGTTCCCGCCCTCCTGCTGCAGGGGCGCGATCGTCGTCGAGACGGACGAGACGATCGGCCGCCGGCGGAGCTCCTTCTCGCCGCCGACGACCGCCGAAGCCATCGCGACGAGCTCGCGGGCCGCGGTCTCGGACACCGTCGTGCAGACCTGTACGTGCTTGTCCGTGTTCATGAAAGAAAGCTTGTAGTCCACGAGGCTGCGGATCCGGGCGTCGATGTCCATGGACGTCGTCATCGGCCAGTACACGTGGAGGTTGTCAAGCGCGTTCGAGACCCGCGCGGAGCGCATGAGGTCGTCCGCCACGGACGAACGCCGCTCTCCCGTGTCGTAGTCGATCGCCATCGCGCCGTTTCCATCGTTGCAGATGTGGACGTGCTTGAGGTCCAAGTCAGCGTCTTGGGAGGAATCGCGGCCGTACAGGACCACGCGCTTCGCGGTCTTGCGGACGCATTCCTGGATCAGCGCCGGCGGGAACTTCACGACGTTCGTGCGTCCGTCGACGTGGGCCCCCGCCTCCTTCAGGAGACGTCGGCCCCGAGCGGTCCCGATGCGCACGCCGACGCGCTCGAGGCCCTGCATGGCCGCGGCATGGATCTTCTCGATGCCCTCCCGATCGAGCACCGGGTACGGGCGCCGAATCGCGATCCCGGTCATTTTTGATCGCCCACGAGCCCGTGCACGAGCTTGACCGCGCCGGAGGCATCGCCTGCGGTGCCGTCCGACTTGATGTCCTTCGCGTACTGCTCCGTGACCGGGGCGCCGCCCACGATGAACTGGTGGACGTCCCGCGCACCGCGGCCCTCCGCGGACTCGATGAGCTCCTTCATCCTCGGCATCGACGTCGTCATGAGGGCGGACACGCCCACGACGACCGCGTCGATCTCTTTCGCCTTCTTCAGGATCGTCTCGCACGGCTGGTTCACGCCGATATCGATGACCTGGAAGCCGCTCGCCGTGAGCATCGTCCCGACGAGGTTCTTGCCGATCTCGTGGATGTCGTCTTGGACCGTCGCCAGAAGGACCTTCGGGGCGACGCGCCCTTTGCCCCCCTTCGGGATCCGCGGCTCGAAGACCGCGACGCCCGCGCGCATCGCCTCCGCGGCCATCACGAGCTCGGGCAGGAAGAGCTCGCCTGCGCCGAATTTGTCCCCCACGACCCGGATCCCGAGGGCGAGGCCCTCCTCGATCGCCTTCAGAGGATCGAGCCCGGCCGCGAGGGCGTCCTCCGCGAGCTTGGTCATACCCTCCATGTCGTAGTCGATCACCGCTTTCCTGAGCCGTTCGATGTAGTCCTGCATGCGCGGACCTCCTCCGGGAGCACCGGAATAAGGGGGAACGGCGCGGAGATATATGAAACGGTTTGGTTTGTACTCGTACTGAGCGGAATCACAGGACGCGGTCCAGGATCGGTTCCGACCGCACGACGGAGCGACCGTTGCCGACGGCGTCCGCCGCGGCGCCCTCGGGGAACGCGCCCGCGTGCACATGGTTCCCGATGCGCCCACGGACGACCGAGGACCGCGGAGGATGCGACTATTCGTGCGTCTCCCGGAATGGTTCGGGCCATCCCTTTATATGACGTGCGGGGGATATCGCGCTGGCCTGCTTCGCCCCGGAGGGCGCGGCGGCCGACGGATCGGAGGGAGGAGAATCCGCGCGCGACGCCTCGGTCTCTGTGCGCTAGTCGCATCGCTCGTCGTCCTTCAGGCCTTCGCAATCGCGTTCCTCGCCGTGCCCGCATCCGGCCAGGCGCCCGTGACGATGCGCGCGGGCTGGCTCGGCTCGATGACGAGCCTGAACCCGTTCATCGGGATCAACGACGTCGACTACTTCTTCTACGGGCTCATCTACGACTACCTGTTCGCGATCGACGAGGACCAGAGGCCGCTCCCGAACCTCGCGGTGAGCGCGACGCCGGATGCGAGCGGCTTCAACTGGACATACGTGATCCGGCAGGGAGTGAGCTGGTCGGACGGCACGCCTTTCACCGCAGACGACGTCGTGTTCACCTTCGAGTACAACACACGGGACTTCGGCTTCCTGTGGGCGTACGAGCCCTACGTGAATCGGATCTGCTCCCTCGACAAGGCGCGGGCGGGGGGGTACTGCCAGACCCTGTACAACCAGGGCCTCGCCGGGGTCGAGAGGACGGGGCCGTGGGAGGTCACGATCCGCTTCGACGCCCCGTTCGCCATCGGGGAGTTCCTCATGGTCCCGATCATCCCCCAGCACATCTGGCAGAACATCAACATCAACCAGGCACAGTACTTCTACGCGAACCTGAACCCCGTGGGCACGGGGGTGTTCATCGGAGACGCGGACATCGGGACCCGCTGGTCCGCGGGGCAGTCCCTGCGACTCCACCGGAACGCGAACTACCACCTCGGCCCCACGGCGATCGAGAACCTCGAGATCATCCTGTATCCCGACGAGACTTCGATGATCATCGGGATCCAGAGGAACCCGCCGGAGATCGACCTCGGCGTGTTCTCGTCGAACGGATACCGGGCGCTCGCGGGCAAGCCGAACATCGACCGCGCGGAGAGCCTGATCACCACCCAGTACTGGACGGAGATCGGCTTCCAGCAGCTCGACGCCCCCGGGGTGAACAACAAGCTCAACCCCGTGCGCTGGGACGAGAACGTCCGGCGCGCGCTCGCCATGGCGACGAACAAGACATACGTCGTGAACAACTGCTACGACGGGGCGGGCGTCGAGGGCTCGAGCCTCGTGTCCCCCGTGACCCCCGAGTGGCACTACGAACCGACGGGCGCGGAGAAGTTCGCGTTCGACAAGGCGCGGGCGAACCAGCTCCTCGACGCGTCCGGTTACGCCGCGCGGGACATCGACGGCGTCCGGATCGCGGGGCCGAGCGCGCCGAGCTATGTCCCCGCGGGCAAGCGGCTCGACCTCACGATGGCCACGCGGCTCGCGTCCGAGTTCCCCGGCGAGGTGTGCTCCGCGGAGCGGGCCGTGCTGGACTGGGCCGACGTCGGGGTGCAGCTCACGTTCCAGAGCGTCGAGGAGACGACCCTGAGCAACCTCGTGTACAACGGAGACGTCGACACGTACATCTGGTACTGGAGCGGCGACCCGGAGCCTAACTACCTCCTGTCGATCGAGTCCGGGTTCACCCTCGACGGCTGGAACGACAACTACTGGGACAACGCCTCCTTCAACCAGGAGTACCTCGCGTACCTGTCCTCGTTCGACCGCGCGGAGCGGGCCGTCCACGCGAAGGCGGCCCAGAAGATCCACTACGACAGCGCGGTGTACATCGTCCTCGTCTACCCGTACGGCCAGTGGGCGTGGCGGACGGACCGGTTCTCCGGATGGGGCGACTGGGTCGCACACCCGGGCCGGCAGGTGAACGCGTTCTGGACGGCACATCCCCTGTTCTTCGACCTCCGGCCCCCCGGATCGCCGACCGTCTCCGCGGACGCGGCGACGGGCCGACCGAACCAGGTCGTGACGATCACGGGCCGGATCCAGGACACGGTGTCCGGGACGTGGTACCTCACGTTCGGGGACGGTGCCGTGACGGGCGGCACGTACGCCGCCGGCACGACGCCGATCTCGGAATCGCACACGTACCCGACGGACGGGACGTACGTCGTCACCCTGAGCGCGGAGAACGGCATCGCGAATGTGACGAGCCGCGCGGAGGCCGTGATCCAGGCCGTCGGGAACCTCGCACCTACGAACGCAGCCCTCATCGCCGACCGGACCTCGGGACCCCCGGGTACGCGGGTGAACTTCACCTTGAGCGCGCGGGATGCGGAAGGCGGCACCCTCACGTTCTCGATCGACTTCGGGGACGGGTCCCGGGACTCCGCCTCGCGTACCGCGGCGGCGAACGCGACCGCGACCGCGACGTTCTCCCATGTCTACGCGGACGCCGGCAACTACCGAGCAGAGGCGAACGTGAGCGACGGGCAGCTCGTGACCCAGACGCCGTTCGTCGACGTGACGATCCAGTCGCCCGTGCCGCCGACCGCCCCGCTCGACATCGTCGTGCTGACGAGCATCGGGCTCGTGGTGGTCGCCGCGGTGGGCGGCATTGGGTACCTCCTGTGGCGCCGCGGGAAGACGAAGGAACCCGAAACGCCTCCGCCGCCTCCGCCCCCGCCGCCGACTCAATGACGCGGGGGCGGCCTACGGCGCATCCGCGGGTCCGCGACCCTAACGAGGGGAGGGACTGACTGTGCCCACGACCGCGAGGAGGTACCTCCTCCGGAAGGCGCTCTCCGTCGTGCTCACGATCTTCCTCATCGTCTCCCTGAACTTCATCCTCTTCCACGTCCTGCCGGGCGACCCGACCCGCGTGCTCCTCCCGAAGGGCGGCGGGTCGACGAACGTCACCGGGGGCCAGCAGCTCCGGGAGGCGCTCCTCTCCGAGTGGGGACTCGACCGGCCGATCCACGAGCAGTTCGTGATCTACCTGCAGCACATGTTCCAGGGCGACCTGGGGACGTCGATCACGTACCGGATCGGTCAGCCCGTGACGAGCATCATCGCCCCCCGGCTCCTGAACACGATCGTCCTCGTCGGGATCGCGACGATCCTGTCGATCGTCATCGGCACGAAGCTCGGCCAGATCGCCGGCTGGCGACGAGGCCAGCCCTCCGACCTCGCGATCACGATGGTCTCCCTCGTCGCGTATTCGATCCCCACGTTCTGGCTCGGGCTGATCCTCATGTTCGTTTTCTCCCTCGCCCTGAGCATCTTCCCGTCCGGACAACTCGACCTGTCCGCGGACCCGATCACGATCGCGCAGCAGCTCGCCCTCCCCGTGACGACCTTCGTCGTGGAGAGCTTCGCGCTGTACACGATGATCATGAGGAACTCCCTCACGGACGTGCTCACGGAGGACTACATGGTCACCGCGCGCGCGAAGGGGCTCTCGACGAAGCGCCAGCTCCGGGACCACGCGTACCCGAACGCCCGGCTCCCGATGATCACGGTGATCGCGTTCAACATCGGATGGATCCTGAGCGGCGCAATCGCCGTCGAGGTGATCTTCCGCATCCAGGGGCTCGGGCTCCTCACGTACGACGCCGTCCGGGCGAGGGATTTCCCCCTGCTCTCCGCCGCGTTCCTCGTCGCGACGATCGGCGTCGTCGTGGCGAACGCGATCGCGGACGTCCTGTACGTGTATCTCGACCCCCGGGTCACGGAGGCCTAGGATGGCGACGGTCGATGCGGGATCCGTGCAGACGACCTCGGGCCGGGGGCGGGAGTGGGAGATCTGGAAAGGCCGGGCGCTGCTGTATCTCCTCCGCCTCTGGGAGATCTTTCGCAAGCTCCTCCGGAGCCGCGTGGGCTTCACCGGACTTTTCATCGTCGTCGGGTTCATACTCCTCGCCGCCGCGGCGCCGTTCTTCGCCGGTCCACACCCGAACTCCCGCGAGGCGTTCCGCGACACGCCGCTCCTTGCGCCCTCGCTCACCCACTTCCTCGGCACGGACTGGCAAGGGAGAGACCTGTTCGCCCTCGTCGTCTACGGCAGCCAGGTCTCCCTGATCGTCGGGCTCGCCGCGTCGTTCGTCTCGATCGTCGTGGGCACGGCGGTCGGCCTCGTAGGCGGGTACTACGGCCGGATCGTCGACCAGGTGCTCGCCCGCGCGACGGACTTCTTCCTCGTGATCCCCTGGCTCCCCTTCGTCATCGTGATCGCGGCGATCCTCGGCCCCGGCTTCTGGACGACGGTCATCGCGATCGCGGTCGTCAGTTGGCCGAGCACGGCACGAATCGTGCGCTCCCAGGTTCTCTCGATCAAGACGCGTCCGTTCATCACGCGGGCGCGGGCCATCGGGGCGAACGACCTCCACATTCTCCGGTCACACGTCGTCCCGGTCATCGCCCCCCTCGTGTTCGCGAACGCGGTCCTCACGGTCTCCGTCGCGATATTCACGGAAAGCTTCCTGTCGTTCTTCGGGCTCGGCGATCCCACCACGGTGAGTTGGGGGAAGATCATCCAGGAGGCGTACGACCACCAGGTCGCGTTCGGGGGGATGTGGTGGTACTTCGGGCCTCCCGGGGTGTCCGTGAGCGTGCTCGTCCTCGGGTTCTCGATGGTGAGCTACGCGCTCGAGGAGATCCTGAACCCGCGCCTCCGCAAGCGCTGACGTCACGCTCGGCCGGCGCTCTCCCTGCGGATCCGCTCGACGATCGCATCCATCTGCCGCACGAGGCCCGGCTCGAGCGGGGCCGGCTCGTGCGCGGCCAGTATCGTTCGAGCCTTCTCGCGCGCCGCCTCGTAGAGAGACTTCCCGCCCGCTTTCTCCCAGGCGAAGCGGGACCTCCGGTCCGCGACGAACGGGGCATGGTGCTCCCGGCGGCTCCATTCTAGCGCATGCTCGAGCGCCCTCTTCCCTCGCATGAACGTGCCCCCGGCGCCGACGCTCCGGATCAGGTCGTACGAGAGCGTCTCGTCCGTGACCTCGATCCCCCGCGCGTACCGGAACACGGAGGCCGCGATGTCGTGGTCGATGACGACCTGTTCGAGGTTCGTCGCGTTGTATCCTTCGAATGATCCGTAGAACAGGTCGACGAAGTCCGCCCCCGCGAGCACGGAGGCGAGAAGGGTCGTCGCCTTCTCGAGGGAGGCCTGGGCGTCGGGGAGCTTCGAGTCCGACTGGCCGCCCGCCGTGCACGGCAGGCCGTACGAATGCGCGAGCTGGACCGAGGCCACGCTCAGGAGACCGAACTCGGGGCCGCCGAGCGCGGCGCTCCCCATGCGCATGTCCATCGCGCCGCTGACGCACCCGTAGATCACGGGCACGGAGGGGTTCACCAGGTACGCGACGAGGAGCGCGCTCAGGATCTCCGCGTTCTGCTGCAGGAGGGTCCCGGCGAGGGTCGAGGGGCTCGACGCTCCCGCGAGGTCGAGGCACGTGATGAACACGGGCTGGCCCATCGCCGCGTACTCGATCAGTGTCTCCGTCATCATGCGATCCTGAATCAGGGGGCTCACGGGGTCGCAGTAGCCCGCGACCATGGGGCGCTTCCGGAGCTCTTCTGTGCCGCCCGCGAGGATCGCCGCGACCTCGAGCCCCGCCTTCGCCGCGATCCCGTCGATCGAGGGGCCGACCGGAGGCTTCGACGTGTTCTGGAAGTCCCGCGCGAGCGTCGCGACCTCGTGGTAGAGCGCGGGGAGCCCTCCGCCCGAGCGCATCGTCGGCGTGTAGTTGATGTCCACGAGCTCGAGCGCGTCCATGAGGCGGACCATGCGATCCCCGTCCTCCGCGGTCGGCTCCCGGCGCTTGCCTGTCTCCGAGTCGACGTAGTGCGTCGCGGCGGACCCGGGGCCAAGCCGGGTCCGGCCACCTTCGCCCACGCGGAACGAGTGCTTCGGCTCCCGCGCGTGCCAGGTCCACGTCTTCGGGACCTTCCCGACAGCCTCGTTCACGAGCGCCGCGGGGAGGAGAACCCGTTCGCCGGAGTCGACCCGGGTGGCGCCCGCTTCGAGGAGGAGGGCCATCGCCCGCGGCTCCCGGACGACGATGCCGACCTCCTCGACCAGATCGAGCGTCGCGGACCGGATCGATTCGATCTCGTCACGGGAAAGGACCGTGAGCTGGGCTCGGGACATCGGTTCACTCCTCTGGACCGTCGCCCGCTGTCACGCCTTCCTTTGCGGAGGATCGTAGAAGGGGCGCTCGACGACCCGCGCGGGCGCGGTGTGGCGCTGCCACTCGACCTCGATCTCGATCGACAGCTCCGTCCCGGGACGCGCGAACGGCGTCGCGACCGTGCCGATCCCGATGTACTTCTTCAGCGTCGGCGACCAGCACCCGCTCGTCCCGAAGCCGACCTGACGCGTCCCTCGGTAGAGCGGGACCTTGGACTCCCATGGGTCGGACGGGGGCGCGGGCGGAAGGCCGAGGTCCGTGAAGTACCGCGACGCCGTCGCCCAATCGATCTCGAGGCCGACGGTCCGGCGAGCGACGCCTCGACGGAGTTCCTCGACGAGCGCATGCCTGCCGACGAACGGACCCTTGTCGAGCGCGACGGCCCAGTCGAGGCTCAGCTCGAACGGGGAGTAGCGCTGCGCATCGATGAGCGCGGTCCGGGAATGCGCGTAGTCCACCTCGCCGAGGACGAGCCCCGCCTCGATCCGACAGACGTCCATCGCGGCCTGGCCTGCGGGCTGGATGGCGTGGTTCGCTCCCGCCTTCATGATCGCGTCCCACAGTCTCTCCGCGGCGCCGCGCTCGACCCAGATCTCGTAGCCGAGGTCGCCCGTGTAGCCGGTGCGGGAGACCTCCACGGCGGTCCCGTCGAACTTCGCCCGCGCGAACCGGTAGTATCGCAAGGAGTCGATGGCCTCGCCGAACACGTCCCGCAGGACGGCCCGGGACGAAGGCCCCTGGAGGGAGAGCGCGCCGACGTCCTCGGACACGTCCTCGACCTCGATGTCCATGCCCGTCCCGTTGTCCTCGAGCCACTTCTGGTTCGGCGTCGCCGAGGTGAGGCGGTACCCCCCGTCACCGAGATTCCAGAGCGTCCCGTCGTCGATCGTCTTCCCGCGCTCGTCGCACCACGGGGTGTATGCGATGTGCCCTTTCCCGAGCTTCCGGACGTCCCGGGTGACGACCTTGTTAAGGAGGAGCGGGGCGTCCTTCCCGCGGATGCGGTACTTGTACAGGGGGGAGACGTCGATGAGCCCCGCGGAGTGCCGGATCGCGTAATACTCCATGTACGGCACGACCGAATACGAACTCGCAGCCAAGTACCCCGACCACGCCTTCCACTCCCAGCTCTGACACGCCGCCGTCGTGCGCGAGTGAAACGGGGATCCGCGTAGCATGCGCCCTCCTCCCGCGCGATTCGCGTCGAGCGAAATCGCTTCGTCGGAGGGGAACGTCCGCGCGGGGATAAGCGTTTCGAAGAAAACGCGCACGGACCAGAAGAAAATCGCGCGACAAAGGCCGGGTTCTTAGAAAAAACGCTATATCCTCTCCGGGCATTCCCGTCGCGGGGCCGGCGCTGCGTCTCGGCCGATCGTCGATGGATGAACGCTCTGGGGAGGAGGATGCAGGATGCAGTCGGGTTCGCGGTACGACGCCATCGTCATCGGCGCTGGACACAACGGCCTGGTGACCGGCGCATACCTCGCGAAGGCAGGCAAGCGGGTCGTCGTCCTCGAGCGTCGCCGGATCGTCGGCGGCGCGACGACGACGGACGAGATCTATCCGGGGTTCAAGTTCACCGTGCTGTCGTACGTCTGCAGCATGCTGCGTCCGGAGGTCATCCGCGAGTTGAACCTCCCCGCGTTCGGCTTCAAGGTGATCCCCCAGGAGTGCAACTTCATCCCCGGGCTCGATGGCGAGTACCTGTTCTACCGCGGGGACGAGGAGGACACGCACAACGCGGTGCTGAAGTTCTCGAAGCGGGACGCGGAGGCCCTCCCGCGGTTCGACGCCCTCATGGCGAGGATGTGCAAGTTCATCCAGCCCCTCCTGACGATGACCGTGCCCGACATCGGCTCCCTGAACCCGTTCGAACTGCGGAAGCTCCTCGCGCTCGCCGCGCCGCTCCGGGAGCTCTCGGAAGAGGAAGTCTACGAGTTCGCTCGGATCATGACGATGAGCGCGGCGGACTACCTCGACGAATGGTTCGAGACGGACCTCCTGAAGGCGGGCCTGTCCGCGAGCGGCGTGATCGGGACGTTCCTCGGTCCGCGGTCCCCCGGCACCGCGTACGTGCTCCTCCACCACTCCTTTGGGGAGCTCGACGGCGCCTACCGGACGTGGGGCTACGTCCGGGGCGGCACGGGCGCCCTCGCGGAGGCGATCGCGAACGCGGCGCGGCACCTCGGGGCGGAGGTCCGCGTGAACGCGCCGGTTCGGTCGATCCTCGTGAAGGACGGCCGGGCGATCGGCGTCGAGCTCGACACGGGGGAGAAGCTGTACGCCCGTGTCGTCGCGTCGAGCGCGGACCCCAAACGGACGTTCCTGAAGCTCCTCGAGCCCTCGACCTTGCCCCAGGACTTCGTGCGGGCGATCCGGAACTTCAACATCGAGGGGTCCTCGGGGAAGGTGAACCTGGCGCTGAGTCGGCTCCCCGATTTCGCGGTCCTCCCGGGGAACGGCCCGCACCTCACGGGGGACGTCACGATCGGCCCCTCGATGGACTACATCGAGAGGGCGTATGAGGACGCGAAGTACGGAGACTTCTCCCGTCGCCCGTACATCGACATGTGCATGCCGTCCGCGCTGGACCCGACGATGGCCCCGCCCGGGAAGCACATCATGTCGATGTTCATCCAGTACGCGCCGTACCATCTGAAGAAGGGGACCTGGCCGGAGCGCCGCGAGGAGTTCGGCGACACGGTGATCGACACGATCGAGGAGCACATCCCGAAGATCCGGGACATCATCCTCCACCGTCAGGTCGTGAGCCCTTGGGACATGGAACAGGATTTCGGGCTCACGGGAGGGAACATCTTCCATGGGGAACTCACGCCGAACCAGCTCCTCTTCTTCCGACCCGCGCCGGGTTGGGCGAGGTACCGGACGCCCGTGAAGGGACTGTACCTCTGCGGCTCCGGCGCGCACCCCGGCGGGGGGATCATGGGCGCGCCGGGAAGGAGCGCGGCACGGGAGATCCTCAAAGACATGTCGATCTGGAAGGTGTGAACGATGCGCTCCGAGTACGATGCGATCGTCGTCGGGGGCGGGCACAACGGGCTCGTCGCCGCCGCGTACCTCGGTCGCGCGGGGCGGCGCGTCCTCGTCCTCGAGAAGCGTCCTGCGGTCGGCGGTGCGGTGGCCACGGAGGAAATCGCGAAGGGATTTCGTGCGCCGACGGGTGCGGCGCTCGCCGGGATGTTCAGGCCGGAGATCCTCGAGGAACTCCAGCTCGCCCGCCACGGCCTCGCGTTCCTCCCGTGCGACCCGGCCGTCGTCGCCCTCGCGGACGGCGGGAAGCCCCTCCGGATGTGGCGGGACCCGAACCGGGCCGCGGCCGAGATCGCGAGCGTGTCGCCGGCGGACGCGGCCGCCTACCCGAAGTTCCGCGCCCTGATGGCCAAGATCGCGGGCGTCGTCGACCCGCTCCTCCTCTCGATCCCGCCGAGCATCTCCGCACCCTCGCTCGGGGACGAGTGGTTCCTCCTCCGCCGGGCGCTCCGGCTCCGCCGCCTCGGGAAGGAGGCGATGTACGACGCGCTGCGGATCCCATTCATGAGCCTCAAGGCCGTCCTCGATGAGTGGTTCGAGACGGAACTCCTGAAGGCGAGCTTCGCCCTGCACGGCCTCTTCGGAGTGTTCCGCGGCCCCTGGTCCCCGTACACGGGGTTCGGCCTGATCCACCACTTCGTCGCGGAGTCGAACGGGGGATGGTCGTTCATCCGCGGAGGGAGCGCGTCGCTGTCCGGCGCCCTCGCGGCCGCCGCGCAGGCCGCGGGCGCGACGATCCGAACGGGGGCGGAGGTCCGGCGGATCGCGACCGCGGACGGACGGGCCACGGGGGTCGAGCTCGCCTCTGGGGAGACGATCGGCGCATCCGTGGTCCTGTCGAATGCGGACCCGAAGCGCACGTTCCTTACGCTGCTGAGCTCCCTCGACCTCGACGCGGACTTCCTCATGCGTGTGCGGAACTACCAGTCCGACGGCTGCCTCGCGAAAGTGAACCTCGCCCTCGATGCCCCGCCGCAGATTCCGGCGCTAGGCGCCGCCGAGATCCCGCCGCGCATCCAAATCGCGCCATCCCTGGAGTACATCGAGCGCGCGTACGACGACGCGAAGCACGGCGGGATTTCCGAGTCGCCAACGCTCGACGTGGCGATCCCCACTGCGGTCGACCCGAGCCTCGCGCCGCCGGGGAAGCACATCCTGTCCGTCCTCGTCCAGTACACGCCGTACCGACTGAAGCGGGGCAAGTGGGACGACCGTCGGGAGAAGCTGGGCGAACGCGTCCTCGACCTCCTCGAGGAGCACGTGCCGAACGTCCGCTCCGCCCTCGTCGGGATGGAGACCCTCACGCCCGCGGACCTCGAGGCGAGGTTCGGGCTCACGGGAGGGCATATCTTTCATGGAGAGATGACCCTCCACCAGCAGTACGTGCTGCGGCCCGTCCCGGGCTGGGGACGCTACCGCACACCCATCGAGAATCTCTACCTGTGCGGGTCCGGTGGGCACCCCGGCGGGGGGATCACGGGCGCGCCTGGGTACAACGCGGCCCACGCGGTCCTCGAGGACCATGCCCGCGCGCCGCGGACCTCTTAGGCGGTCCGGGCCTTCTCCACGACCGCCCAGACCTCCTTGCGAACATCCGGGTCGAGGGGCTCGACGGCGTGGGACTTGCGGAGCTCCGCGGCCCGCGCCTTCGCCTTCGCCCGGAGACGGCCCTCCGCGGGGCCTTTCGCCTCGATGAAGCCGTCCCGGAGGAACAGCTCCGGTGTCCAGATCGCTTCGCGGAACCGGGCGAGGGTGTGCCGCTCCTTGAGGTAGTTGCCCCCCGGACCCAGGCGGGTGAGCATGTCGAGATGGATCGTCTCCGGGGTCACGTGGAACGGGTCGAGCGCCTTCCGCGCGAAGCCGACGAAGTCCGCGTCGATGACGAGCTGCTCGAGGCTCAGGCAGCTATCCGACTCCACGGACCCGACGCCGGCAATGAGGTCCGCGCCCGCGAACATCGACACGAGGCCCGTCGCGAGCTTCTCGGCACCCGCCTGGGTCCCCGGGGAGTCGGCGTCGCAGACGAATCCCGCGACGAGGCACGGGAGGCCGTAGTGGCGAGCCATGTCCACCGCGGCCGCGTTCAGGAGCGAGGACTCCGGCGAACCGGACGCGAAGGAGCCCACCCGCATGTCGATCGGCCCCGAACACACGCTGAAGATCACGGGCGCCCCGCGGCTCGCCGCCTGCGCGATGCACAGGGCCGAGAGGTTCTCTGCGGTCGCGATTGTGAGCGCGCTCGGAAGGTCCACAGGGCTGCTCCCGCCCACAAGGACCATGGAAATCGGGAGGACGGGCACGCCGGCGCGGCTGAGGACGATGAGGCCCTCCGACGAACCGGCTTCGAAGGTAAGCGGACTCACCGGGCACTGCACGGAGGAGAAAACCGGTCGCCGGCGCAGCTCGTCGCGTCCGCCCGCGACCGAGGACGCGAGTTCGACGGCCGCTTCCGCCTCCGTGGAGGACAGGGTCTCGTGCTGCACGTTCTTCGTCGTGTTCTCGAACGTGGTCGCGATCTCGACGAGGGCGTGGATCTTTTCCGGGACATCCCCCGCGACGACCATGGGCCATTGGACGTCGACTTCGGGGAGGGCGTCCGCGACCCGGGTGAGGTCCGCGAGGTCCTGCCGGAAGCTCCGGCGGCGCTCGCCTGTGTCAAGATCCCAGACGGTCACCCCGCACCCGTCCGTCGTCACGTGGGGCCGCCCGTCGGGAATCCGGAGATCGTGCTTGCGATCCCGGGACGCGAGGAGAACCTCCCTCGGGGCGGAGCGGAGGGCTTCGGTGATCACGGCGTTCGAGAACCGGACGCGGTTCGAGCTCGCATCGACCATCGCACCGCTTTCCGCGAGGAGGGCCCGCGTCTCTTCGCTGTGCACGGCCACGCCTGCGTCGAACAGCAGCTGACGAGCCGCGTCGTCGATCGCCTGGATGCCCGCCGAGTCAAGGATGTGAATGCGGCTCGTCAAGACCCTCACCCGGCGGCGAAAGGGACGAGGTAATGTTTCTGCTTTCCGGCGTTCCGCTCGCAACAGAGCATAAAGCGAACGGATTTCCGCACGCGGACAGCGCCGCGGCCTGCGTCCGGCTCCATGCCCGAAGCGTCGCGCATTCGAACGCGCGAACCCATTCGAATCTCAGGACGGCCGCTCGATGATCGTCGCCAAGCCCATCCCGAATCCGATGCACAGGGTCACGAGCCCGTAGCGGAGGTCCCTGCGCTCCAGTTCGTGGAGGGTCGTGGTCACGAGTCGTGCTCCCGTGCAGCCGAGCGGATGGCCGAGGGCGATCGCGCCCCCGTTCACGTTGAGCTTCGCGTCGTCGATCCCGATCTCGTTCCGGGTGGCGAGAGGGACGGACGCGAACGCCTCATTGACCTCCCAGAGGTCGATGTCGTCGACCTTGAGACCCGCGATGGCGAGCGCCTTCCGGGTTGCGGGAATCGTCCCATCGAGCATGACCGTCGGGCTCGTGCCGGCGACCCCGGTCGCGACGAACCGTGCCCGGGGCTCGAGTCCGAGCGCCTTCGCCTTCTCCGGGTGGGTCACGAGGATCGCGCACGCTCCGTCGTTGATCCCGCTCGAGTTCCCGGCGGTGATCCGGCCGTCGGCCCGGAACGCCGGGGAGAGGGACGCGAGCTTCTCGAGCGACGTCGTCCTCCGCGGATGCTCGTCTGTGTCGAACATCCGCTTGTTCCCTTGCCCGTCGACGACGGGGATCGGCTCGATCTCCCGCTTGAAGCGGTTCTCATCGATCGCGCGGATCGCCTTCATGTGGGAGTGGTAGGAGAACTCGTCCATCTGTTCCCGGGTCACCCGGTACTTGTCCGCGACGAGGTCCGCGGAGATCCCCTGGGGCACGATCTCGTACCTCTCGAGAAGCTTCGCTGACAGCTCGCCCATGTCCGACCCGATCGGGATGCGGGACATCGACTCGACCCCCGCAGCGATCACGACGTCGTTCTGGCCCGTCATGACCTCCATCGCTGCGACGTTGAACGCCTGCAGCCCGGAGGCGCACATCCGGTTCACGCTCACGCCGGGGACCGTCTCCGGGAATCCGGCGATCAGGGGCGCGATCCGGGCGATGTTCACGCCTTGCTCGCCGATCTGGGTGACGCATCCCATCACGACGTCCTCGACGAGCTTCGGCTCGATGCCCGTCCGGTCGACGAGGGCCCGGAGGGCGAACGCCGCGAGATCGTCTGGGCGGACGTCCTTGAGCGCTCCGGCGCGCTTCCCGATCGGAGTGCGGACGGCTCCAACGATGACCGCGTCGCGCATGGCTTCCCCGGGCCTCTCCATGTCCCGCGGCGGATAAGAAGGTTCGCAAGATGGGCGCGCGATTACTCCCGCAGACGCCTGAGGGAGAAGGTTTTTCGCGCGAATCGCGATACCGGAGCTGCACCCGACTGGGGCCGGGTGTGGGAAGAGTGCGGATGAAACCGTCCTTCGTTCTGAGCGTTGTGCTGCTAGTGCTCGCGTCCGTCGTCCTCGTGCCGCTTCCCGCGGCCGCGCCGAGGGTTCCCGGGGACGAGATCGCGGGGAAGCTCGACGCGGACTACATGCGGGCCGTGATCGAGCACATCACGGGGATCGGATCGTCTCCGATCGGATTCCGTACCGCGGGGACGCCGGAGGACCTCGCGACCGCGACATACATCGTCGACCAGATGAAGGCGATCGGCCTCAAGGACGCGGGTCTCGAGATCGTTCCCGTGGACATGTGGCGGTTCAAAGGAGCGAACTTGACCGTGACCGCGGACGGGAAGACGTGGACCTTCCAGGCCGCGAGCCAGGGCGGCGTCCCGCCGACTCCCGTCGCGGGCCTCACGGGCGAAATCGTCTACGTGGGCGAAGGCACCGCGATCGAGTACGACTCCCTCGAGGCGGACGGCGTGAGCATCGAGGGGAAGCTCGCCCTCGTGAACTGGGACTCCGACGACGTGTGGACGAACCACGTAGCGATGGAGGCGATCGCCCGCGGGGCGAAGGGTACGATCATCGCGGCGCTGCCGGACGTCGGAGATTACTATCAGGGTCCGAACGCGATCGGCAGTTTCGACAGCGTGTGCGACCCGACCCTGTGTGGGTCCTTCATCACGATCAGCAAGGAGGACGCCCTGACGATCCTGCGCCTCCTCGGCTCCGGTACGACCGTGGAAGGCACGATGAAGCTCGATGTCGAGATGGCCTACGACGTGGACGGCTACAACACGATCGGCTACATCCGAGGCACGAAGTACCCGGACGAGTACATCCTCTTCAACGGCCACCACGATGCCTGGTTCCAGAGCGCGATCGACTGCACGTCGTGCGTGGCGGGCGTCCTGGCGATCGCGAAGGCGGTGAACGAGAGCGGATACCAACCCGAGCGGACGCTCGTGTTCATGACGTCCACGGGCGAGGAGTGGGGCTCGGAGGACACGTATTACGACTGGCTCGTCGGCTCGTACCGACGGATCATCGAGACGCATCCGGATTGGCAGTCGAAGGCGGTGGCCCTGCTCAACATCGAAGGCTCCGGCTTCGCCGGCGCACCGATCGAGGTGAACGTGAATCAGGAGATGCGGCCCTTCCTGTCCAAGATGTTCGGCCGGATGCATCGCCTCGCCCCGTGGGGGTTCCAAGCCGCCGAGGCGTACAGCTGGGACGAGCTGTGGACGTACGTGGCCGCGGGCGTGCCGGGGTTCACGATCTCCTCGTCGGGCGGCGCGTACGGGAGCACGATCTACCACTCGAACCTGGACACGATCGACAAGATCGACTTCGGGTATCTCCGGCAGACCGTGGAGTTCTCTGCGCGGCTCGCCGTGGAAATCGACCGGAGCTTCGTCCTGCCGTACGACTTCAGCCGGCGGGTGGGTCACCTGCAGGACCGCCTGGACTATGGGACGATGTCGTCCCTCCTGGGCTCCGGCGACCCGACGATTGGCGACGTGAAGGACGCCTTCGCCCGCTTCAAGGCCGCGGCGTTCGCATACGCGAACGCGAAGGGACGCGTGAGCGGCGCCGAGCTCGCCGCCTTCCAGGGCCACGCGCGCGAGGCCGTGCGCAGGTCGCTCACCGCGTTCACGGGCCTGAGCGACTGGGACTACACGATCTACCCGCACGAGCAGCTCGAGCTCGACGCAGTCCACCTCGGCATGGCCGTCAAGGACCTCGCGAGGGGCGAGGTCAAGAGCGGCCTGCGGCACCTGGAGTGGTGGGTCGCGGAGAGCTGGTACATCCCGCGGATGAGCTACACACCGTTCACCGAGGAGATGGACCACCACGACGCGACGAAGGCGTCCGGCACGGTCCACCTCGGCGGAGCGAAGGCGATGCTCTGGGGCGGCCAAGGGCACCTGGCCCCGTACTGGAACCTCTGGATGCCGTTCATGAGCATCCGGGAGAAGGCCGCGGCGGGCGACTACGACTTCGCTGAAGAGATCGCGGTCCTGGCGGACACGCGTGCCGCGGCGATCGACCTGTATCGCGAACGCCTCGACGGCATCGCCTCGGACCTCCACGGGATCGCGGAGGAACTCGAGGCCGCCGTCGCGTCCGCCGGCTAGACCGATGCACGGAGGGGGCCGATGCCCCTTCCTCTTCCCCTTTCTCGGGGACCCGGGACATGCAGGAGGTTTCAAGCCCGCGGGCCGGTTCTCGCCCGTCATGCCCGGACCCCTCGAGGGCGTCGTCGTCATCGACCTCACGCGGCTCCTCCCCGGGCCCTTCGCAACCCAGCTCCTCGTGAACCTCGGGGCCGACGTGGTCAAGGTCGAGGATCCAGGGGCCGGGGACTACATGCGCGGGGTCCCGCCGACGACCCAGGGGATCTCGTACCCGTTCCTCATGGTGAACCGCGGGAAGAAATCGATCGCGGTGGACCTCAAGACGCCGGAAGGCCAGGAGATCCTCCACAAGCTCGCGGCCCGCGCGGACATCCTCGTCGAGCAGTTCCGGCCCGGGGTCATGGAGAGCTTCCACGGGGACTACGCGACCCTCTCCCGCATGAACCCGCGACTCGTCTACTGCTCGTTCTCGGGTTATGGCCAGACGGGTCCCTCGAAGGGCGTCCCGGGGCATGACATCACCTTCGAGGCCCACGCGGGGATCCTCGGGGTCACTGCGGACCGCGGAGGCCGCCCCGTAATCCCCGGCGTCCCGATCGCCGACCTCGCAAGCGCGTTCAACGCGGCGTTCGCAATCCTCGCGGCCCTCCGCACCCGGGACCGGACGGGCCGCGGGGAATTCGTCGACGTGTCGATCTTCGACACGGCGGTCGGCCTCATGGTCCTGAACCTCGCGCACTTCCTCGCGACGCGGGAAGAGCCCGCAGCCGGGGAGACGATTCTCACGGGTCGCTTCCCGTTCTACGACCTGTACGAGACCGCGGACGGCCGGTGGCTCGCGGTCGCGGCCGTCGAACCGAAGTTCTGGCGTCGCCTGTGCGAGCTCCTCGGGCTCCCCGAGCTCGTCGACCACCAGTTCGGCGACGGGGCGACCCTTGAGCGGACGACGGCCGCCCTCTCGGGCAAGTTCCGGGAGAGGACCCTTGAGGAGTGGGAACGGGTCCTGTCGAACGAAGACCTCCCCGTCGCCCCGGTGAAGCGGGTCTCCGAGGTCGCACGGGATCCCCACGTCCGGGCACGGGAGCTGTTCCCCGTGGCCGACATCCCGGGCCTCTGGAAGACGCCGGTCCTCGGACATCCCGCGAAGCACAGCGTCTCCGAGGTCCGCACGCCCGCACGCGTGCCATCGAAGGGCGAGGACACGGATGCGATCCTGGCATCCTTGGGATACACGGCGGAGACAATCGACGCTCTTTGGCGCAAAGGCGTCATCGCGCGCTGAGACTACGTCTGCTGGGGGAGGCGCTTCTTCGCGAGCGCGGCCAGGGCCTCGAAGACGCAACGGTTCGCGGCCCGCGCGGTGATCTCCGCGTGATCGTAGGCGGGCGACACCTCGACGACGTCCATCCCCGCGAGATCCACGCGACCCACGATCTGCCGGATCGCGCGGAGGAGCTCCCGCGAGGTGAGGCCACCGGGTTCCGGCGTTCCCGTGCCCGGCGCGGCCGACGGATCGAGCACGTCGATGTCGACGGAGAGGTAGGTCAGGTCCGCGCCGTCGAGCGCCTCGCGGATCGCGTCATCGACGACGGCCGCCACGCCGCGGTCCTCGATCTCGACCATGGTGTGCCAGCGGAGGCCCTTCTCCCGCATCCACGCGAATGTCGCCTCGTCGGGCCAGTACCCGCGCAGGCCGACCTGCACGAAGTTCCGACCTTCGATCCACCCTTCCTCGATCAGGCGGCGCATCGGGGTGCCGTGGCTCTGGAGGGCGCCCCAGAGATCCGGAGCCGTATCCGCGTGCGCGTCGAAGTGGACCATGCCGAGGCGCTTCGGGCGCCGGACCTCGCTCACGGCGGACGCGGAAGGGAACGTGATCGAGTGGTCTCCTCCGAGGACGATCGGGATCGCTCCCGTCCGGGCCACCCGCCGGACTTTCTCGCGGATCACGCGATGCGCGCGCTCCGGGCGCGACGGGACGACGGGCGCGTCCCCCGCGTCGACACAGCGGAGCGCTTGGAAGACGTTGACGCCGAGCGGGATGGACCATGCCTCGCCCGACAGGTACGACGCCGCTCGGATCGCGCGGGGTCCGAAGCGGGATCCCGGGCGCGCGGACGCGCCCTCGTCGAACGGGGCCCCCACGATCGCCACCTCCGCCTTCGACCGGGCGAGCGACGCGTCGTCCGGGCACCAGGGGAGCTTGTGGAAGGACGACGAAGAGCCAACGTAGCTCGGCAGGTCATAGTCGCTGAACTCGTCGTATTCGTCGGGCACTCGTTCCTCCCCGCGGAAGGCGACGGCCTGTTTCCACATCTAGCTTTCGGCCGTACGGCGGGGTACCCTGCCGAACCGGCCAGGTACCGGGTGTCACTCGCCCTTGAACTTCGGCTCCCGCTTCTCCATGAATGCCTGAATGCCCTCGTAGATGTCATCGCTCGAGGTGACGATGCCGAAGGCGAGGGCCTCCATGTCCAGCGCGACATCGAGGGGAGCCTCTGCGGCGCGGTTCAGGAGCGCCTTCGCGAGCTGGAGCGCGAGGGGCGGCCCCTTCGCGAGCCGCTCCGCGAATGCACGGACCTCCGTGGGGAAGGCCTCGTTCTCCGCGACCTTTGTGAGGAGGCCGAGGGCGTGCGCCTCGTCCGCGGTAAGCCGGGACCCGAGCATGACGAGCTCCTTCGCCTTCGCCTGACCGAGGACACGGAGGAGACGCTGGCTCCCTCCCGCCCCGGGCACGAGGCCAAGGTTGATCTCCGTCTGGCCGAGCTTCGCCCGTTTCGCGGCGATCCGGAAGTCGCACGCGAGCGCGAGCTCGAGCCCGCCGCCGAAGGCGTACCCGTTGAGCGCGGCGACCGTCGGCTTCGGGAAGTTCGCGACGCGGTTCATGACCTCCTCCGCGCGTCGGGAGAACCGCCAGACCTTGAACGCCTTCGTGATGTCGCTGAATGCGGTGAGGTCAGCCCCCGCGCTGAAGGCGCGGTCCCCCGCTCCCGTGATCACGAGCGCGCGCACCCCGTCGTCGCGCTCGAGCTCCCCGAGGGCGCGCTCGAGCTCGTCGAGGAGTTCCGGGCTCAGGGTGTTCAGCCGATCGGGACGGTTCAGGGTGAGGGTCGCGACGTGGGAGGCAGCGTCCTTCGACAGGAGGAGCGTCTCGAACGTCATCGCGCCCCCGGAACCCCGATGATCGTAAAAGCCCTTCCCCGACTTGATCCCGATGTCACCTCGACCGACCATCTCCTCGAGGAGCTTCTCCGTCCTGCGTCGCTTGTGGCCTCTGAGCGCGGCGACGACGGCGTCGATCCCGATGTCGTCCGCGAGCCCGAGGGGCCCCTTCGGGAACGCAGTGCCGAGGCGCATCGCCTCGTCGATGTCCTCGGGAGGGGCGACGCCCATCGCGACGAGGGCCGCGGCCTCGTTGATCATCGGCGCGAGGATGCGGATCGGGTCGAAGTCCGCGCCCATGTCCGGCGTGAGCTTCGGCCGGCCCTCCTTGTAGGAGTAGAAGCCCTCGCCGGCCTTCCGGCCATACTTCTTCGCCTCGAACAGGGTCCGGACCCGTGCGGGCTCGGGCTGGCCCGCGTTCACGATGAGATGGTGCAGGACGTCGACGCCCACCTGGTCCGCAAGCTCGAACGGCCCCATCGGGAAACCGGCCCGGAAGCGCATCGCGGCGTCGATCCGTTCAATCGGCACGCCCTCCTGCTCATGGATCCAGGCGGCCTCCTCGAAGTACGGTCCGAGGACGCGGGTCGTGATGAACCCCGGGACGTCCTTCCGCACGACGACGACCGTCTTCCCGAGCGCTTTCGCGAGGTCCACGGACGCCTGCAGGGTCGCATCGCTCGTCGTGTCCGCGCGGATGACCTCGACGAGGGGCATGAGCATCGGTGGGTTGAAGAAGTGCATCCCGACGACCTTCTGCGGCCGCTTCGTCACCATCGCCATGCTCGTGATCGGGAGCGCGCTCGTGTTCGAGGCGAGGATCGTCTTGTCGGGCGAGGCCTCGTCGAGCTCCCGGAAGATCCTTTTCTTCAGTTCGATGTCCTCGAACACGGCCTCGATCGCGAAGTCCGCGTTGTGCAGGGCCTCCCGAAGATCGAGGGTCGGCGCGATCCGCGCGAGGGCCGCATCCGCCTCTGGCCGCGTGACCTGCGCCTTCTCGACGAGTTTGTCGAGGGACCACCGGAGCCTCTCCATCCCGCGGTCGAGGTACTCCTGCTTGATGTCCCGCATGCTCACGTCATGCCCGCGGAGAGCCGCGAGCTCCGCGATGCCGTGTCCCATCTCCCCCGCGCCAATGACTGCGATCTTCATCGTGCACCCTCCCTGCGCGGCGAACGGATGGCCTTCGCCGGGATAAAGGTGCGCCCGCGTCCCATACGAACGGTCCTCACTCGGGACGGCGGCGTCCCGGAGAGAACCCACTCGCCGTCGCTTCTCAGATCAGCTTCCAGTCCCTCAGGACGTCCTCGAGGTTCGGATGCCCGATCTCATCGAGCTCATACCGGACCTGGACAATCGGCTTGTTCGGGGTCAGTACGCGGCCGAGGTCGATCGGCGTCCCGCTCACGACGACGTCGCAGGGGACCGCGTCGATCGTAGCGTCGAGCTCCTTGATCTGCTTCGGGCCGTACCCCATCGCCGGGAGGACATTCCCCGCGTTCGGGTACTTCTTGTACGTCTCCTTGATCGATCCGACCGCGTACGGTTTCGGGTCCACGATCTCCGCGGCGCCGAACCGCTGTGCAGCGATGTAGCCGGCGCCGTAGGACATGCCGCCGTGCGTGAGCGTGGGCCCGTCCTCGATGACGAGGACGCGCTTCCCGCGGACGGGCTCCTTGTCCACCGCGGTGATCGGCGACGCGGCCTCGACGATGACGGCGTCGGGGTTCACCGCGCGGACGTTCGCCTTCACGATCTCGACGTTCTCCGGGGTCGCGGTGTCGACCTTGTTCACGATGACCACGTCCGCCATGCGGAGGTTCGTCTCCCCGGGGTAGTACGTGAGCTCGTGGCCGGGCCGGTGCGGGTCCGCGACGACGAGATAGAGGTCCGGCTTGTAGAACGGGGTGTCGTTGTTCCCACCGTCCCAGAGGATGATGTCCGCCTCCGTCTCCGCTTGGCGGAGGATCCTCTCGTAGTCCACGCCCGCGTAGACGACCGTGCCTTTGTCGATGTGAGGCTCGTACTCCTCGCGCTCCTCGATCGTGCACTCGTACTTGTCGAGGTCCGCATACGTCGCGAAGCGCTCGACGGCCTGGGTCGCGAGGTCGCCATAGGGCATCGGGTGACGGATCACGACGACCCGCTTCCCCCGGTCCCGGAGGATTTGCGCGACGCGACGGGTGGTCTGGCTCTTCCCGCTTCCCGTTCGCACGGCGCAGATCGCGACGACGGGGACCTTCGATGTGAGCATCGTGTTCTCCGCGCCGAGCAGCATGAAGTCCGCCCCGTTCGCGTTCGCGATCGCGGCGCGGTGTCCGAGGTACGCATACTCGACGTCGCTGTACGAGAACACGACGAGGTCCGCCCCATGCGTCTTAATGAGCGCAGGGAGCTCGTCCTCGGGATGGATCGGGATGCCGTCCGGGTAGAGCTTCCCCGCGAGGACCGGCGGGTACTTCCTGGACGCGATCCCCGGGATCTGGGTCGCGGTGAAGCAGACGACCCGGTACTCGGGACGGTCGCGGAAGTACACGTTGAAGTTGTGGAAATCGCGGCCCGCGGCCCCGAGGATGATCACGCGCCGTGGCTCTGCCATGCGCGTGGCAAGCCAGCAGGGGTCTTAGCCCTTTCGTCCTGTCAAGGGTGGAAGCATGGAGGGATCCGCGGAGGAGCAGGTTGAAAAAGGCGAGCGACCATGACAAGAGGCGCCGCGGAAGGGGGCGCCATGGACGGGGGAGAGCGAGCTCGGGGGTTCGCCGCGGTCGTCGCCGTCGCGGTCGTGTTCCTCGTCGCAGGTGGATTGCCCGCCAACGGAGCCTCTCCCGAGCACCGTCTGAGGCCCCTGCCCGAACCCACGGACCCCCACCCCGACGCGGGCAACGCCCCGTGGATCGAGCGGCTGATCGCCGACCCGGCCACGTCGAGCCCGGACCTCGGGGTCCTCTTCACGGCGGTCGTGAGCGACGTCGAGCTGGACGTGCTGAATTACCGCTGGGACTTCGGCGACGGTTCCTGGAACGTCGGGCGCACGGGCGCGGGCGGCGGGACGATCGTTGCGGGCCATGCGTACATGGCCGTCGGCTCGTTCCGACCGAGGCTGACGGTGAGCGACGGCTTCCGGTCCACCTCCATCACGATCACCGAGACGGTCGTGGCCCCCGCCCTCCTGAGGGCGAGGACGAACCTCGACACGCACCCTGGATCAGGCGTCCCTGGGAAGATCCTCGTCGACGGGATCCCGCGGGACGAGTGGAGCCTGTCGTGGGTGAAGCTCCCGCCGGGCCCGCACACGGTCTCGTTCACCGACGTGACGAACCTGGAGTCGCCCGCGGACGCGACCGTGATCGCGGAGTCGGGCTCCGTCGCGACGGTCGAAGGGCGGTACCGATCGATGGGATGGCTTCGCGTGACGACGGACCCCGCCGTTCCCGGCACGATCTCGATCGACGGGGTCCCCCGCGACGACTGGGGGGTCTGGATGGCCATGTCCCCCGGGACGTACGTCGTCTCGTTCGGGCCGGTGAAGGACTACCGGCCTCCGGAGGCTCGGACCGTCACTGTTGTCGCGGAGACCCTGACCGCGGTCGTGGGCACGTACGTCTGGGACGGCGCCTCTCCGGGTCCCGACCCCGCGGGGTACGGCCTGCTCCGGGTGACCACGCGGCTCAGCGACGGGACGGTCGGGGTGAACACGCGGATCGGGGTCGACGGCGTCGTCCGGGACGAGTGGAGCCTGTCGTGGGTGAAGCTCCCGCCGGGCCCGCATGTCATCTGCTTCTCCGACGTGTGGAACCTCGGGACGCCCGGGTGCTTGACCGCGATGATCGAAGCGGGGCAGACGACGGTCCTCGAGGGCGCCTTCGACGTCCACGGGTGGCTCCGGGTCACGACGGACCCGGCGGTCCCCGGCACCGTGTACGTGGACGGCGTGCCGCACAACGACTGGGGGACGTGGGAGTCGATGCCGCCGGGCACGTACCGCGTGTCCTTCGGCACGGTCCCGGGGTTCACGACCCCGGTGCCGAGGGACATGACCGTGGCCCCGGGCGAACTCACGCACGTCGTCGGCCGGTACGGGCGAGAGGTTGTCACGGGTTTCGACTGGCCCGTCGCGCTCGCCGCCGCATCGGACGGCCGGCTGTTCGTCGCGGAGCGCTTCACGGGCCGGATCCGGATCTTCCAGGACGGCGCGGTCCTGCCGGAGGCGTTCTTCGAGCTCCCGGGCACCGCGACCGCTGGGGAGCAGGGGTTGCTCGGTCTCGCCCTGCATCCCGCGTTCCCCACGGTCCCGTGGCTCTACGCGTACCACACCTACCGGGACGCCTCGGCGGGATCGACGTACAACCGGATCGTCCGGATCCGCGCGACCGGGAACGTCGGGACGTCGATGGAAATCGTCCTCGCTCCGATCCCCGCGGCGACGTATCACAACGGCGGGGTGATCGCCTTCGGCCCCGACGGGAAGCTCTACGCGGCGATCGGCGACGCGCAGGACTCGGCGAAGGCCCAGGACCTCACCGTGCTCCACGGGAAGGTCCTCCGCATGAACGACGACGGGAGCCCGCCCCCGGACAATCCGTTCGTGGGGTGGCCCCTCGTCCAGCCCCTCGTGTACACGTACGGCCACCGGAACGTGTTCGGCCTCGCGTTCCATCCCGTGACGGGTCGGCCGTACGTGACGGAGAACGGACCGACGGACAGCGACGAAGTGAACCTCCTCGTCGCGGGCGGCAACTACGGCTGGCCGAACGTGCGCGGGATCGCGAACACACCCGGGTACATCGACCCGATCGCGGTCTACACGCCGGTCGTGGCCCCGACGAACCTCGCGTTCCTCGATGGGGATCTCGTCTTCGGGACCTGGAACACGGCGGAGGTGCGCCGGCTCCTCCTCGCGCGCCCGGGCTACGACCGCGCGATCGGGGACGACATCCTCCTCACGTTCCCGGAAGGGGTCCTCGACCTCGAGGCGGACCCGGGCGGGTCGGTCTGGGTCAGCACGATGTCCGCGGTCTCGACGTGGCCCGTCGGCCCGTGAGCCCCGGTTCCTCGAATTGCAGACCGCGCGGAACGGGTCCCCTGCAAACCTTAGTATGGGGGTCGCCCTTTCCCGCCGCCGATGCCGGAATACCGCATCCCGAGCGACGACCGGGTGCGCGCGTCGCTCGCCCGCGTGTTCAGCACGCGGCATGCGGTGAACTCCCAGCGCCAGCTCAAGCGGCTTGTCGAAAAGGACCTGAAAGGGGAGGAGGACTTCCGGGTCGGCGAGCCGCGTCTGCGTCAGATCGCGATCGACTCGGGCCGCCTCGACCTCGAGATCCACTGCCGCGAGACGGGGGAGAGGAGAAGCCTCGTGCGGTGCCCGGTCTGCGGCGAGCGGCTTCGGCGCGTGCGGAACATGACCGTCTTCGGCGGCACGGTGACCCTCGGGTACCGGTGCGCGCGGTGCACGTACTGGACCGGCCTCAGGAAGCGCGTCCCGACGCGATACGTGTTCACGAGGCGTCAGTGATGCGCGTCCGCTACGACGGCGGGATCCGCGTCCGCGACGGGCTGTGCGAGATC
>Ga0154849_136_pt2 | contig 31805 bp, 36 predicted proteins | sample Rifle2008BG16ft_FD_105577 | JGI IMG/M metagenome (GOLD analysis project Ga0154849, IMG submission 105577) | Euryarchaeota archaeon RBG_16_67_27 | reverse complement strand
ATCGAGCCACGGTACCGCGTGACGCGGTACTGCCTCGAGCAGCTCGCCCGTCGGCAGTTCCCCGTGAGCATCCAGACGAAATCGAGCCTCGTCCTGCAGGACCTCCCCTGGCTGGCCCGCCTCGACGACGTCGAGGTGGGCGTGACCCTCACGACGATCGATGACCGACGCCGACGGATCTTCGAGCCGTTTGCGAGCCCGACGCCGAGACGGATCGAGACCCTGCGGCGGCTCAACGAGGCCTCGATCCCCACGTGGGCGTTCGTCGGCCCGATCCTGCCCGGGTTCGATCGCGCGGGCGTCCAGGTCCTGCTCGAGGCGATCCGTGACTCGGGCACCCGGGATGTGCAATTTGACCGGATGCGGTTCCGGCCCGGGGTGTGGGAACGGACGTCGCCTGCCGCGGAGTCCGCGGGCATCCACCGGGAGTTCGACGCCCTGCGACAGGACCGACAGGTCTCCCGCACCGTCGAGGAGCAGCTCATCGAGATCGGCGCCGAGCTCGGCCTCCGGGTCTCCGCCGCATTCCCCGGAGAAGCCTGGGGGCCCGAGGCGGTCCCGGCGGACCTCGTTCCCGGGTCGCGACCGCCACGGTAGTCGCGCTGCCCGCGGGACGTGAGCGCCGATGGCCCCCTGCGGATCCGAGGATTCGGCGACGCGAAACGGTCGCCGCATCCGTCTCCGCGGTGTTGTACTGACACATCCTTGATGTAGGCCCCCGTGCTCGCAGACGCACGCAGCGCCGGGAACGGTGAGCTCGGATGGCATACGGGATCAAGCGCGGGATTCGCTTCCAGATCCTGAGCGACGACGACCTCGACAAGGTCCACTGGAGCAGCCTTCACGTCCTTCAGACGGTGGGGATCCAGGTCGACAGTGCGGCGGGCCGGAAGATCCTGAAGGACGCCGGAGCGGACGTCGACGAGAGGTCTCGCGTCGTCCGGATCCCGCCGCACCTCGTCGAGGAGGCGCTCCGGAAGACGAAGTCGTCGATCACGCTCGCCGCGCGGAACCCGAAGTACGATGCGAGGCTCGACGGCAGCCGGAGCTACATGACCGCGAACGGGAACGGGGCCGTGACCGTCGACTTCGACACGGGGGAGCGTCGGCCCTCGACGAAACAGGACGTGTCGAGCACGTCGCGGATCATCGACCACCTCTCGAACGTCCACGTGCACTGGCCCATGGTGAGCTCGATGGACCAGCACCCGTCCACCGTGCACCTCCACGACCTCGACGCCTCCCTGAACAACACGGAGAAGCACGTGATGTACGAGACCGGGGTCACCGTGCAGGAGGCGAAGTGCCTCACGGAGATGGGGTACATCGCGGCGGGCGGGGAGAAGGAGTTCCGACGCCGGCCCCTGACGTCGTGCCTCCAGTGCACGTTCGCGCCGCTCCAGCTCGACGCGGGCGTGATCGACGCGAGCCTGTACTTCGCGGAGGCGGGGGTGCCGCTCGTGTTCTTCGGCATGCCCCAGCCCGGGGCGACGGGCCCGGCGACCCTCGTAGGGTCCCTCGTCGTCGGGAACGCGGAGGTCCTCGCGGCCCTCACGATCACCCAGCTCCGGTCCCCGGGCGCCGCGGTGATCTACGGGATGGGGAACGCGCCGCTCGACATGCGCACGACGGTCCGTGCGGGCGGGAGCCCGGAGCACGCCCTGTCGTCCGCCATGGCGACGGAGCTCGCGCACTCGTACGGAATGCCCTCGTGCGTCGGGGTGTCGGCGACCGCGAAGGCCCCCGGGGACCAGGCGGTCCTCGAGTACTTCACCGGCTGCGCCGGGCCCCTCCTCGCGGGCGCGGACCTGATGTGCGGGATCGGCCTCCTCGAGGACTCCTCGTGCCTTCACTATGAACAGATCGTCATCGACGACGAGATCGTCGCGGCGATCGCCCGACTGATCCGCGGCGAGTGGGCGGACGAGGACACGCTCGCCCTCGACGTGATCGCGAAGGTCGGCCCGGGGAAGAACTTCCTCGCGCAGCGCCACACCCTCGCCCATCTGAAGACGGACCACTTCCTCCCGGGTCTGATCGACCGTCGCTCGCACGACGCGTGGTCCGCGGACGGATCGAAGACGATGGTCCAGCGCGCGCGGGAGAAGACGAAGTGGATCCTCGCGAACCACCACGTCCCTCCGCTCGATTCAGGGATCCAGAAGGGGCTCGCCGGCGTCATCGAGCAGGCACGGAAGGCGAAGTAGGCGCCGAACCGGCTCATGCGCGCGGGAACGCCGTCTCGAACCCCTTCACGAGGCTGTCGAGGATCGAGGGGACGAACTCCGCGGCCGTCGCGCGGAATCCGCAGTCCGGCAGAACGTACCGGATCCGGTCCTCTCCCATGCGTTCGACGATCGCCCGGAGGACGTCCGTCACCTGGGACGGGGTCGCGACCTCCTCGGGTCGGATGACCTGGACGGGGATGCTTCCAGCCCCGAGGAGGATGTCTCTGTCGACCCACGCAGCGCGGTCGAGGAGCCCGACGTTGTCCCGCTCGAGCCGGCCCGCGAAGGCGAGGTTCAGGGTCGCGACGTTCTCGATCCGCAGGAGCGCCTCCAAGACCTTCGCGCGAGCGAGGCCCCCGCACGTGTGCAGGGTCATGCGGTCCCGCGGGAGCTCTCCGGCGATCGCATCGATTCGCCCGAGGGACGGTCCGTAATCCCGCATCCCCTGGGAGAGCATCGGGTCGTCGATCTGCAGATCCACGCCGCGTCGCCCGACTTCCCGCGCGATCGTCCTGATCGCCTCGGCGAGGTCGTCGTGGAGCCTCGGATCGACCGCGCTCTTGTATGCGGGTCCCGCTCCCGTGGATGCGCACGCGAACGCGAACGTCGTCGGTGCGGTGAGGTTCACGCGGAACCGGACATCGGGGAACCGCGCGCGAAGGAAGTCGAGGTCGCGGATCTTCGGGAACTGGGCCGGGTCCTCCGGCGGGCGGATCCGGTCGACGATCCGGGGGATGCCGCCGGTCACCTGCACCCCGGGGAGCGTGCCGTAGAGGGAGAGCATGTCGTCCCTCTGCTCTCCGTCCGTGATCAGCTGCAGGCCATGGCGTTGCTGGAACTCGACGGCTCTGACCATCGCCTCCGCCGGATCGCTCGCCTGGCGGGGGAAGCTGCCTTCTGAGGTGAGGAGGGGGCGCATCCGAACCGTGCGCGTCGATGCCTTCGTGGGATTTCAAGTTCGCTCATCGAAATATGCCGAACCCCGCTGCCGATCGACCTTTCGTACTGAAATTCCGGAAGGGTTTTACCGAGGAACCACTTCTCGTCTGCAACCGCGCGATGCGCGCGCGGTAGGGTGACGATGACGACGGCCCTCGAGAACCTGCCACCGGCGATCGCGTGGTTCGGGCGCCTCCTGCGCCGATACCCGCGGGCGGGTCGCCAGTTGAACCGCGCCGCCGCCCCGTTCGAGAACCTGACGAAGGTCCTCATGTTCGGCTGCAACATGTGCGGGCAGTGCATCCTCCACGAGACCGGGATGACGTGCCCGATGAACTGCCCGAAGACCCTCCGGGACGGCCCATGCGGCGGGGTCCGCATGAACGGCCACTGCGAGGTCAAGCCGGAGATGATGTGCGTCTGGGTCAAGGCGGAGCGGCGGTCGCGGTGGCTCCCGTGGCGCGAGGAGATCCTCCGGGTCCAGGAACCGCTCGACTGGCGACTCAAAGGGAGCTCGGCGATCCTCAACATGTTCTCCGGACCGCTGCTGGACGAGAGGGGACGACCGTGAGCGCGCCCCACCCGGCGTACGGCCGGTTCGAGCAGGCGCTCCGGTCCGGACGCCCCGTCGTCACGTGCGAGGTCCGGAGCGCGGACGGCGCGGATCCCGCGGCCGTGAGAAAGCGCGCGCGGCTCGTGAGGGACTGGGTCGACGCCGTGAACGTCCCGGACAACACGGGAGGCGTCGTCCACGCGTCCCCGTGGGCATCGTGTGCGATCCTCGCGCAGGAGGGCATCGACCCGATCGTCCACATGACCTGCCGGGACCGGAATCGCATGGCGCTCCAGAGCGACCTCCTCGGGGCGAACCTCCTGGGGATCCGGAACGTCCTCTGCCTCACGGGGGACCACATGATCCACGGCGACCAGCCGGAGACGAAGCCCGTGTACGACGTGGATTCGATCCAGCTCGTCGCGATCGCGACGAAGCTCGCCCGCGAGGGGAAGTACCTGAGCGGTCGGGAGGTCAAGCCGCCCCCGAACCTGTTCCCGGGCGCCGCGGCGAACCCGTTCGCCCCCCCGTACGAGTACCGGCCGTTGCGGGTCGGGAAGAAGGTCGACGCAGGCGCGCGCTTCATCCAGACCCAGATCGTGTACAACGTCGACCGCTTCGAGGAGTTCATGGCCCGCGTCCGGGACCTCGGGATCGACCGCAGGGTCCCGATCCTCGCGGGGGTCGCCCCGATCCGATCCGTCAAGGCTGCGCAGTTCATGCGCGACCAGGTGCCGGGGATGGAGGTCCCGGACCCCTTGATCCGCCGAATGGCCGCCGCCGGGGACGCGAAGGCGCGCCGGGAGGAGGAGGGGATCCGGATCTGCGTGGAGATCATCGAACGGCTCAAGAAGATCCCCGGACTTGCGGGGTTCCACCTCATGCCGATCGAGTGGGAGTCTGCCGTCGCGGAGATCTGCCGGCAGTCGGGCCTGAGGCCCGCGACGTCCCCGCCGGCCGCCGGGTCGTCCGCGAGTCCCGTTTCCCCGTTGCTGAATCCGTAGGAGGCATGCGCGTGAAGACCGTTCTCTCGTCACCGAAGAAGAGCGTCGTCATCAGCCCGGACGATCCGTTCGTCGTCATCGGCGAGCGCATCAACCCAACGAACCGGAAGAAGCTCGCGGAGGAGCTCGGTCGGTTCGAGTACGGACGGGTGAAGACCGACGCGCTCGCGCAGATCGAGGCGGGCGCCCAGATGATCGACGTGAACTGCGGCGTCCCGGGGGCCGACGAGCCCCGGATCCTGAAGGAGGCCGTGGAGGCCCTCCAGCAGACGATCGACGCCCCCCTCTCGATCGATTCGTCCCGCCTCGACGCCCTCGAGGCCGCGCTCCCCGCGTACAAGGGGAAGGCGCTCGTGAACTCCGTGACGGGCGAGGACCGGACGCTCGACCGCCTGCTCCCGCTCGTGAAGAGGTACGGGGCCGCGGTCATCGGGATCTCCCACGACGAGGCGGGGATCAGCAACGACCCGAAGGTGCGCCTGAAGGCGGCGCGGAAGATCGTCGAGCGGGCGGAGTCCTTCGGGATCCGCGCGGAGGACGTGATCATCGATCCGATCGTGATGCCCGTCGGCGCGGACCACAAGCTCGGCCGCGCCGCGCTCGAGACGGCCCGGCTCGTCCGCGACGAGATCGGCGTGAACATCTCGATGGGCGCGGGGAACGTCGGGTTCGGCCTCCCGGACCGGCCCGCGCTCACGGGCACCCTCATCCTGCTCGGGATGGCGAACGGCCTGACGACGTCGATCGCGAATCCCCTGGAGCCGGACATCGCGCGAGCCGTTCTCGCGGGCGACCTCATGATGGCGAAGGACGCCTTCGGGAAGAAGTGGATGGCGTACTGCCGGAAGCAGGCCGCGAAGGAACAGGCGACCGCGGCGGCGACCGCGGCACCCGCGCCTGCGGCGCGCGCACCCTGAGCCCACCCTCCGACACCTATGATACGTACGGCAGTTCCTTCCCCTCGTTCCGGGCTCCCAGCCCCGTGCGGCCGGGCTCGCGCGACCCTCTGACTCCGCGGATCTCGTCGGTCGGATCGCGGACGCCAGGCCGCCGCGACCGGAGGTGAGAGAGTTGGCCGTGCTGCGCACCACGTTCCTCGAGAAGGAAGAAGAGGACCTCGTCCACGAGGAGAGCCTGAGGTGCCTGAGGGAGATCGGCGTGATGGTCCGGAGCCCGTCCGTCCTGACGATGCTCGCGAAGGCGGGCGCAGACGTGGACTCGAAGCGGGAGGTCGCGCGGATCCCCGAGTCGATGGTCAAGGACGCCCTCCGGCGGGCCCCGAAGCGGATCCGGTACTGCGCGAGGGATCCCGAGCACGATTTCGAGATCCCTGCGCGTAGCATTCCGTTCACGGCGACGAACGGGCTCGCGGTTCACATCGCGGATCTCGAGACGGGCGTGGACCACAGCTCGACGCGGGAGGATATCGCGCGCTTCACCCGGCTCGCGGACGCCCTCGACCCCGTGGACTACTGCTGGACCTCCCTCACGGCGACGGACGTCCCGGAGATGAGCCACGCCCTCCACGAGGTGTGGGGCACGTTCCAGAACACGGTCAAGCACGTCGAGAGCATCAGCGTGATCAGCGCGGAGGACGCGCGGATGCAGGTCGCGCTCGCCGCGCTCGTCGCGGGCGGGCGCGAGGAGCTCCGGAAGCGGCCGATCCTCTCCGTCGTCTCGTGCCCGACGGCCCCCCTCGTGTTCAACCGGGGTCCGCTCGAGGCCCAGGTCGAATTCGCACGGGCCGGCGTCCCCGTGCTCTCGATGTCGATGTCCCTCGGAGGCATGACGAGTCCCGTGACCGTCGCGGGCACGCTCGCGAACATCAACGCGGAGAACCTCGCGAGCCTCGTGATCGACCAGGTCGTGGCCCCGGGCTCGCCCCACGTGTACACGTCGGACTCGACGCCCGTGGACATGCGGACCGGGTACATCGACTACTCCGCGACGGAGACGCCCTTCGTCGCCGCGGGGGCGATGCAGATGGCCCGACGGTACGGATTGCCGTGCATGGTCGCGGGGTGGGGGATCACCCTCGGCACCCGGATCGGTCTCGCGGAGTCGTTCTCCGAGGTCACCGCGATGGCGCTGTCCGTCCTCTCGGGCACGGACCTCTCCGCGGGGATGGGCGGGATGGACCACGCGAAGGGGGGCTCGTACGAGCAGCTCGTCATCGACGCGGCCGTCTGGGAGCACTTCCGGGCGTTCATGCGGGAGGTCTCCGTCACGGAGGAGACGATCGCCCTCGACGTCACGAGGCAGGTCGGGCACGGGAACACGTTCCTCAAGCACATGCACACCGCGCGGAACTTCCGCAAGGAGCTCTTCTTCCGGAACCCGAAGACCCTCGCGTGGGAGGCGACGCTCTCCGACCGCATGGTCCCGGAAGCGCGGGAGGTCGCGCGCCGGCTCCTCCGGGACCACGAGGTCCCTGCGCTCGACGCGGACGTCCGGAAGGAAGGGGACGCCCTGATCCGGGAGTTCGAGGCGAAACTCCTCCTCGCATGAGGCGCCGGCACCGGGGCGTCAGTACGCGGCGAGCAGCTGCTTCTCGGACCCCTTGATCACCGCGGCGACGTCCTTCTCGACGTCACGATCGAGCGGCGTGGGCTCGTGCTCCGCGAGGATCTTCCGGGCCGCCTGCCGTGCGACGTCCTGGATCGGCCGGATTCCGTCCTTCACCGCGCGGTCCATCGTCCGCTTGTCCCAGAGCGCGGAGTTCCGGATCTCCCCGAGCTTCAGGTACTTCATCGTGTGCCGCTGCGCGAGGAAGTTCCCGCCCGGGCCGACCTTCTCGATGATGTCCAAGGCGAGCCGCTCCTCGTCGAGCTCGAGCCCCCGGATCATCCGGAAGACGTCCGCGTAGATCTCGTTGTCGATCACGAGCATCTCGAGGCTCGAGGCGTTCTCCCATGCGCCGCCGATGCCGGAGAGGTTGTCCGCGCCTGCGAGGGCCGGCGGGATCGTCGCGGTCATCCGCTCGAGGCCGATCTGCATGTCCCATCCGTTCGCGTCCGTCGTCACGCCGTACACGTCCGCAGTCATGTGATATCGGTGCGCGATCTGGACCGTCGCCGCGGACGTGAGGCCCATCTCGGGCATCCCCCAGAGGTTCTTCACGGACCGGAGGTCGAGGAGGCTCAGCCGCCCGGAGTACTGGACGGGGAGCCGGTGGTCCACGGTCTGGAAGAGCATGACCCCCGCGAGGACCTCCGCGTTCTGCAGGGCGAGGCCCGCGGCGAGGGTGAGCGGGGCGGTGCCGCCGGCGATCGGGCACGGCACGAGGTCCACGGAGATCCCGTAGCCCGCGCTCCGGATCATGACCTCGCAGACGTTCCTGTCGTACGTGAGGGGGCTCGTCGGAGAACCGTAGAGGGTGAAGAGAGGGCGCTTCCGGAGCTCCTCCTCGCCGCCCGCGACGCACGCCCACATCTTCACCTGGACATCGACCTCCTCCTCGCGGAGGGCGTACCCGGAGAGGCACTTCGTCGAGTTCTTCATCATCGCCTCCATCGTCCGGGCGACGAGGAGAGGGGCGGGGACGTCCGTCGCCACCACGAGGCCCGAGACGCTGTGGCAGTTCTCGAGGGCGTCCATGACCCGCGTGCACTCCGCGACGTCCTTGAGGGTCGCGCTCCGGCTCAAGCCGGTCTCGACGTCGAGCATGTTCGGGTTCCCGCCGAGGGAGTGCGCGAACGTGTGCTCGCCGTCGAACGTGATGTCGTTCTTCGGGTCCCGCGCGAAGTACTTCCCGTAGAACGGGATCTTCCTGATCGAGTCCTCCACGAGACCTCGCTCGAACGTGAGGACGTTCTTCCGTGTGGGATGCGGCGTGGCCCCGTACTTCAAGAGCAGCTCGACCGCCTTTTCGCTGTCGAAGCGGACGCCCGTCGTCCCCAGGATCGTGAGCGACGTCTCATGGATCGTGTCCACCTGGTCGTTCGTGAGTACCTGCAGCTTCGCGGGGTTCGGGATGCCTTCCATGCGATACGGTCCCCGCGGGTAGTATGCGGACGTCCCTGAAATACCGTGCGATTCCGACGGGCACGCCCGTGGCCCGGTCCTGCACCCGGCACTCCAGGCACGCAGAACCCTTATCTCGCGTCGAGGCCATCCCCGGGACCTGCGTGCGTCGCCCGATCGGGCGGCAGATGGTGAGGGGCATTCCATGTCGGAGGGTGGGCGTCTGCGGAAGCGGAAGAGTCGGCCCGCAGGACCGGATCGGGGTCGTACGAGGATCGCCTCGATCCTGTGCGTGATCCTCGTCGCGAGCGCCGGTCTCCTCGTTGTGTCCGGCGATGCGAGCGCGGGCGCCTCCGCGCGGAGCGTCACGCTCCGGGTGATGACCTTCAACATCTTCTACGGAGGCGACGAGCTCGATCTCACCTCGTTGAACTACTGCACCCGCCCGGAAGGCTGCCAGGAGACCCTCGCCCAGGTCGTCGAGACGATCCGGACATCCGGCGCGGACGTCGTCGGGATCCAGGAAGGGGTCATGAACGCGGGGCGGATCGCCGAGCGACTCGGCTGGTACGCGAGCGAGCGCATGCAGATCATCTCCCGTCACCCGCTCCTCGACCCGCCCGGCGGAAACGGGATCTACGTCTTCGTCGAGCTCCTGCCGGGCCGCGTCGCGGCCCTCGCGAACGTCCATCTGCCGGCGGACCCGTACGGCCCGTACGAGGCCCAGGCGGGGGCCACCCTCGAAGACATCCTCGCCCTGGAGGAGGGCCTCCGGCTCCCCGAGGTCCAGGATCAGATCCGCGTCCTGCCGCGGCTCGCCGCGCAGGGCATCCCGGTCTTTCTCACGGGGGACTTCAACAGCCCGTCCCTTCTCGACTGGACTGAGGCGGTCGCCGCGGCGCGTGCGGACGTTCCGTACCCGGTCGCCTGGCCCGTGTCCGTCGCCCTCGCGGAGGCCGGCTTCCGGGACTCGTTCCGCGACGCCCACCCCGACCCCCTCGCGCGGCCGGGGTTCACGTGGACCCCAGGGTCTCCGGAGGGGATCCGCAGCGAGGTGCACGACCGGATCGACTGGGTCCTCGCCGCGGGGACGTCGTCGACGATACGGAGTGAGCTCGTCGGCGAATCCGCCTACGCCGACGTGGACATCGCGGTGGACCCCTGGCCGTCGGACCACCGGGGCCTCGTCTCCACGTTCGACGTCACGCCCGCGGCGATGCCCGTGCTCGTCTCGGTGAGCAGCCGGCGCCTCGAGCTCGGGGACGCCCTGGACGTTCGTTTCCATGCGCCCGGCCGGTCGGGGGAGCGGATCGGGATCCTGCCCGCGGGCGGGACCGCCGCGAGCGCGGTCGCCTTCCTGCCGACGGGAGGCGCGGTCGACGGGACGCTTTCCTTCGATACCACCGGTCTGCCTCCGCGGGCGTACGAGGCCGCCCTATTGGCGAAGGACGGACGGGTGCTCGCGCGCATCCCCTTCTGGCTGTACGCAGCGGGAACCCCGACGACGGTCACGACCTCCCGCACGGTGTACGCCCAGGGCGAGCCGATCGAGGTGTCGTGGGCGAACGCGCCGGGGATGAAGTGGGACTGGCTCGGTCTCTACGAGGCCGGGGCGAACGACGGAAGCCCTATCGCGACGACGTGCTTCTCCGGGTACTGCGGGAACGGGCACTACCTCCTCTACGAGTACACGGACGCGTCGATCGAGGGGACCGCGTCGTTCACGGCGTCCTCGGCCCCAGGATATGCGACGTGGCCTCTCCGCCCCGGCGTCTACGAGGTCCGGCTTCTCCTGGACGACGGGTACCGCTCCGTCGCGTCCTCGATCCCGTTCAAGATCGTCCAAGGATGAGTGACGGCCGCGAGCGCGTCGGGACAGGCGTGCCCCGAGCGGCGGTAGAGAACGAGGCCATCTGATCTGCTTTCCCGTCAGTGAAACGGGCTGGTTCGGCCCGTACCCGCCCGAGGGAAATGGCCTCGATCAGGCCGCGAGGCGTTTCGCCCGGAATCGCACGGGAAAGGGGTTTATTCGCGCCCTGCCGCGATGAGCCGAGCATGCAGTTCCGGTGAGAGGTAGTACCCTGTTCCAAGGAGGCGGCGGAGGGCCGCCTCGAAGTCTCTTTGGGACAGGCGTCCCGCGCGGCGCTCCCGCAACAACAGGAAGGGAACGCTCACGGGCCGCAATCCGATGTATTTCGCGACGCCGATCGCAGCTCGATCGTCTGTGATGACCTCGTCGACCTTCGCTCGACGGGCGAGGGCGAGCACGGCGGCCTCCCCGGGGTCCAGGTTCCACTCCGCCCGCGGTTTCCTCGCCGCGCGGACTCGTAGGCGCCCCTTCTCGACGAGACGCCTCACCTCGAGTGCCTCCGGATGCCCCGCGGCGAGACCGCGATCGATCTCCGATAGGACTTCAGGGGGCACCAGAATCTCCTCGTACTGGTCCAGGACGTCGAGGCGACCGATCTTCGTGAGGTAGATGAGGGGCGACGCGTCGACGGCAGCCCTCATCCCAGTTCCTCGATCAGATCCTCGAGATGACGCTCATCCGTGCGGAAGGGGACGCCCTGCCGTTGGAGCTCGTCCAGGAACTCCCAGAGGCCGACACCTGCATCGGATGCGGCTCGCCACGCGCTGCACTCTCCGCGCTGGAAGCGGCCGATTGCATCGGTTAGGAGGATTTCACGCACGCCTCCCGCAATCGCTCGACGCAAGAGGACGGCTCGATCGACGCCCTGTTGCCTGGCGACTCGGTCGATCCGCCGGAGCTCCTCATCTGAAAGGCGCAACGTGGTCACGGGCATCGTGGACTACAATAGACTACAATGTATTTGAGCGTTTGCCGAAGGATCCCTTCTCGAGATGGGGTTCGAATCCGCTCGGATTCGAACCAGTCCCGCGGGAACCGGTCGATAAGCCCGAGTTGAACTCGGAGATCCGTGCCCTGTTTCCTGTTGGGGCCTCTTTCACGGGGCGTAGATCTTATCCTCCGTCGCCTGCTACAATCGCCTCGCGAGACCGACGAAGGCTAGGAGGAAACCTGTTGCCACGATAATCTCGCCCACTCCGAAGAAGATAGAACCCATCCCGATGGGTAACATCAAGAAGCCGAAGTTGCCGACGCCGAACAGCAGGTAGCCGACGAAAACCAAGATCCCGCCGACAAGGATCATCGGGTCTAGCGATCTGCGCGGCCGCTGCCAATTGGATGGGCCGGACGGCTGCCTTCCCAGCGGGCTCTCTTGGGTGACTCCAGGGTCCAACTCTGTTCACTCCCGCTACCTCTATCAGCACGCCACGATTGAGGATATCGGTCGATTTGCTCGACACGAACGGGGGCTCTCCCGTCGTTCCGTCAATTCCCCGGGATTGAATCCCATTCACACGGAACGTCACGAACCTGGTCGGATTCGAATGCACGTCAGAGGAACGGTTAAGCGACCAAGAGCAGCTACCGTTGATGGAGGTGATGTTGCAAGGTCAGGTAGGCAGCATGGTCCATCGGCGCGCGGAGCATTTTCAGGTACGCGGAGTCCGGGATATACGACACTGATTTGGGAGAGAATCCTATGTGCCGAAACATCAAGACACTTTTCAACTTCGACCCTCCCGCGACCGACGAGGAGATCCGGGGAGCCTCGCTCCAATTCGTGAGGAAGCTCTCGGGCTTCAGCAAGCCTTCGAGAGCTAACGAGGCCGCGTTCAATCGCGCCGTCGAGGAGGTGGCTGCGGTGGCCGGGAATCTGCTGTATTCACTGGTGACGAGTGCGGGGCCGCGCGATCGCGAGGTCGAAGCGATGCGCGCTCGCGACAGAGATGTGGGGCGGTTCGGAGGCTCCTGACAGGCCGGCGTCCTCAGATCGGACAGCCCGGCGCGGAGGAAGCTCGGCAACGCACGCATCGTGGAGAACGAGAAGAGCGTGACCTAAGCGAGGTGTACCGGAGTACGGGCCCGTGTGGAACGTCATCGCTGCCCGGCCGGCGGGGGTCTCCGACGTCCGAAATCCGCTCCCGACCGGCATCGGCTCGAACATCTCCACGCGTGCCTCGATCATTGTCGCGGAATCCCAGCAGATGAGGACGTCATGTCCGGTGTTCGAAACGCCGTGGATGTGTAGGTACCTCCAGACCCGGCCGAGGAACGCCCTACCGCGCGTGTCGTGTGTTCGCACTCGATGCGAGCCCGAGCGTTCCCGCGGGTCGTGGGCTGGGCCTCCGGCTTGCGTCTGCACGCGACAGCAGCCGTCGACAGCCTCCGGACCGTGGAATCGCTCTGCGCTCAGGTAATCGGGATCACTTTCGCCTCGCCGGGCACGAGCGCCAGGATCGCCACGTAGACCGTGCCGTCGCCACCGACCGTCGATGCGATCGCGATCGGGAGACCCGTCGCGATCTCCGTGCAGCTCCAGGAGTCCAGGTCGCACGCGTTCACGGTGCCCCCTTTCATGACCCCAGGTCCCAGGACCGCCGCGAGCTCCACCGCCAACCAGCCCGCCTCGTCGATCTCCGTGACGTACAGCGTTCCGTCCGGGCCGAACGCCAAGTCGACGATCGACGTGAACCCGTCGGCGACGACCGTGCAGGCAGGGCTGGTCCCGCATTCTGCGTGGCGGGTGCCAGGCGCGATCCTCCAGATCCGCGACTCCCCGATCGGAGCCGGGAATCCCTTGAGCTCACTCACGTAGTAGGCGCCGTCGGGTCCGACGGCCACACCTGTGGCCACAGGCTGAGCGGGGATCATCGGAGGAAGGGCGCAAATCGTTTCGAATCCTGGCGGTGGGCTGGGGCAGCCGACGAGGGTCTTCGCACTCGCGGTCGACACCAGTTCCGCGGGAAGGACGGCGACCCAATCGACGTTCCCGTCCTGATCGATGACCAACAGATCATTCCCTCCGGCATCGGCAACGAGGGCCGTGTCTTCCGACAGCGCGACAACCTCGAACGGATTCGAGTCGTCCGCCCCGCCATCCGGGTTCGTCGTGTTCTCGAAGGCCGAGAGGTTCGCAATCATCTGGATCCCCCCGCGGGAGACGCGGTAGAGCGCCCATGGCATGTTCGCGCCGCCTCCGCCGGTGATCGCGAACATGCTACCCCTCCCGATCGGCGCGATGTCGGTCACGCCCGGGAGCTCCGCGATCAACGTCCCGGCGCCTTTCCGGAGCTCCACGACCCCGGCGCCGTAGTCCGCGACCAGGAGGCTGCCGTCGGGCGCCGTTGCGATCCCGAACACGGGCGTGGCATAGTCAAAGGTCGCCGATCCCGGGCCTACCTTGGCGGCGGCCGGCTGTCCCGCGACGAGCGTCAGGACGAACAGGACGCCCAAGCTCGCAGACAAGCGCACACTCTTGGAACCCCTCTTGCCCAATACGATCCCCTCTGTGGGATTCGGAACGTCTCGGTCCGAATCTCCCGGCGCGGTATCGTGGGGTCTAGGATAAACCTTCTCGGAGCCACGCGAATGAGAGAGATTCTCGTGAGGATCTCCATGAGGCGCGGCTTCTGACCACTCGGCCTGTCTTCCATGATGCCCTCCAACGGGCTCTCGCGCGCGTCCGTCAAGAGGAATCTGAAAGAGGTGTCGATGCAGCACATGCACGGGCTCAGACGGGACAATGTTCTGGCGCCCCCCCCCGGGTTCTCCCACCGCATCTAGGGAATATGGGGAGGGACCCGGCAAACCAGGGCACGGTCACCGCGGGAGGGTTTTATTGGGCCGGACCGCCATGCCGCGGTCAGGGCCCTCAGGCCCCTGGGGGATGCGAGTGACGGCGAGTGCCATCCGGGTGCAGGATCTGCGCAAGCGCTACCCGGCGTTCCGGAAGCCCGTGGACGCCCTCGCGGGCGTAAACTTCGATGTCGCCAGGGGCGACGTCTTCGGATTCTTGGGCCCAAACGGGGCCGGGAAGACGACGACGTTGCGGATCCTCGCCACCGTCCTCGCCCCCACGGGTGGCGGCGCGGAGGTCGACGGACACGACGTCGTGCGGGATCCCATGGCCGTGAGGTCCGTCGTCGGGTACATGCCCGAACGCTCCGGGGCGTATCCTCTCCTCACGGGGCTGCAGAATCTGCTTTACTGGGGCCGGCTCCAGGATGTCGACGGCGGCGGCCTTCGAGAACGCGCCCGAGCCCTCCTCGCGGAGCTCGGTCTCGAGGAGGCCGCGGACCGCAAGGCGAAGACGTACTCCCACGGGATGGGCAAGCGCCTCCTGATGGCGCAGGCCCTCATCCACGACCCGCCGATCCTCCTCTTGGACGAACCGGCAGGGGGCCTCGACCCCCAGGGCATCCGCTTCTTCCGGGACCTCGTCCGCAAGCTCCAGGGCGAAGGCAAGACGGTCTTCCTCTCGTCCCACATCCTCTCCGAGGTCGAGCAGACCTGCACGACGGTCGGCATCATCCACCGAGGCCGGATGGTCGTCGTCGAGCGGATGGACGCCCTGCGACAACGAATCGGCGAAGGAGCAGTCGCGCGGATTGAGGTCGAGTGCGACCTGCCGTCTCCCGCGGTCATGCAGGCGATCCTCGGCGTCCCGAAGGTCCGGGCGGTCACCCCGGCTCCCGACGGGATTGTCGTCGAGGCGGAGGCCGGCGCCGAGGTCGCCGACGAGGTGACCCGCGTCCTCGTCGAGAACCGTGTGAGGATTCGTGCGGTCCGGCCCGCGCAGCCGACCCTCGAGGACGCCTTCATGTCCCTCCTTGGAGGTGGGACCGCATGAGGGGCAACCCGTTCGTGGGAACCGCGCGGGTCGGATGGATGGAGTTCCGGACGCACCTGAGGAGCCCGCGGCTCCTGATCCTGGTGGTCCTCTTCGCCCTCCTCGTCTTCGGGGCTTCCTACGGCTTCTCCCAGCCCTCCGGGATTTCGAACCAGCCGTTTCTCGTCGCCCACCCCGCGATCCGGAACGAGAGCGGCGCAGATCATTTCTTCGCTGTCGGATGGGTCGCGGACCTGCGGGGAGTGCCACGGCCCGGGGTCGCGGTCTCCCTCTATGAGTTCAACCTGACATCCCCCGGGTACGAAGCCCCGCGATTCCTGCAGTCCGCAGAGACGAACGCCACGGGCTTCGTCGTGTTCGACGTGGGCACGCCCAGCCAGGAATTCGGCTACCAGCTCCGCGTCGATCCCATCGGCATGAGCATGGTGTCCTTCTACCCGGCCCTCCTGAATCAGACATTCACCTCGTTCGTCAGTAGCTCCTCCTTCTTCAGCCCCTTCGGGTCCGAGAGCGCCGTGGCGGTTCACGTGATGACCTTGGACGGGTATCCGGCGACCGGCGCGGACATCTACATCGACGACAACCTGCAGGGCCAGCCCAACGGGAACGGTTTCTACGGGGGATCGCTGCCCCCCGGTGACCATGTCGTGCGGATCTCCTACCGAGGCTACGAGGAATCCTATGGTACGTACGGCGGCCCGTCGTCGGGACCCGTCTACGAGAACGGCGCGGATGCGGTCCTCCTCGGGATCGTCTTCACGTTCATGCCCCTCATCCTGCCGATTGTGGCCATCGCCGTGTCCTTCGACGCGATCGCCCGGGAGCGGGCTCAGGGCTCTCTCGAGCTCCTCCTCGCCCGACGCGTCCGGCGGGAGGGGATCCTCGCAGGCAAGTTCCTCGGAGCTTTCGCCTCTATCGCCCTGCCCATGACCGTCGTCTTCTTGGGCGGGATCGCGATCCTCGCCGCGGTCTCCGGGCGCCCGCCGACCCCGTCCTTCGCGGCGACCGTGATCGTGGCGAGCCTGTTCCTCGTCGCCGTGTATGTCCTCCTCATGCTCATCCTCTCAAGTCTGGCGAAGAGCGTGGGCACGGCGGTCGTCTTCGGCGTCGTCGCATGGCTCTTCTTCAACCTCTTCTTCGCCTTCGTGGCGACATTCCTCTTCCTCGTCGCGGGCGGCAGCCTGACGAGTCCAGGAGCGTACGGCGCCCTCCTCACGGTCCTCCTTTTCGATCCCAACCTGCTCTACCAGATGCTCGTCGCCGCGGCGGTCCCCGTGACGAGCGGATCGCCGGGACTCGGCCTCGTGCCCACGGGATATCTCTCGATCGCGCAGCTCGCAGTCGCGGCGATCCTGTGGATCGTCGTACCCTGGCTCCTGGCGACCTGGATCTTCCGCAGGAAGGCGGAGGGATAGCCGGAATCGCACCGGTCGCGGACGCAGGCAGAGCGCCTCATGACGGGCGCCGGCCGGGCAGAGTGCTTGCACGATTCCAGAGTTGCGGAACGTGCTTCGCACCGAGCTCTATGGAGGTCTGCGGGGGCCTGCCGGGTCGCCGAGCTTGCGAGACCTCGGCCCGCGTGGTACGTTCCCCCCAATGCCGGCCACAAGGACGGGCGTTAGGGGGACAAAGGCCGGCGTCCATGTCGCTCACCTAGAACCACCTCCGGAACCACTGCTTCTCGAAGAAGATCTTTCCCCAGCGGAGGGGGCGGCTCGGCGATCGCAGCTTCACCTCCGGGGCGGGACTCGCATAGAAATCGAGGGAGCCGAACGCCGCCTTTCCGAATCCGGTCTCGATCCAACAGTAGCCTTTCCCCTCGAAAGCCCCCCACTCGGCCTTCGACGCAAACTCCGCGGAGATGGCCTGCGCCACGACCTTCGCCTGCCCGTGGGCGAAGAACAGGCATCCGCTCGGCCTTTGGCGTAGGAGCCGCCGAGGAACGCGGCCAGCACGCGGTCATCCGCCTGACAGGCGGCTGTGAAACGGTCGAGGAACTTCCGATGGTGATCCGGGAGTTGCAGTTTCTTCGTTCCCATTCTTGGCTCCAAGGGAAAGCTGATGTTAATCCTGCTTGTAGCAAACCAGCGCGGCGAGATCGGCTGGCAGCAGGGCGGGGCGTTGCCGGAAGGGCCGTCAGCAGGTCCGCCGTGGGTAGCGCAGGACTCGACTCTCCCATCGTGCGCGGATCGGCGTGGCGCGCACGGAAAGGGAGATCCTGTGAACCTCGCCTCGCGCGTCCGCCTGGACCGCGAGACCCGGATTCGCATGGACGACGCCGCCAAGATCCGGGGGGTGAGACCGGACCACTACGTTAGGTACATCGGGGAGGGGCGCATCGCGAGGCCGAGGACCAACTCCCGCTCGATCGACCTCAGGGTGGGCGAGACGACTTCGAAGACCCATCGGCCGCTCGAGGCTAGCTTTCCTTCCGCCGCGACCCGCTCGTCCTCGTAGATGATGATCCGACCGGAGAGCTTTGAAGCGATTCGGTAGACGTGGCCTCGCCACTGAAACGTCGTGTCGCGCAACGAGCGGATGCGAATCTCAAGCAAACCGTCCGGGCCTTCGATATGGATCCGGTCACGCAGCCCGTCGTACCGCACCCGCGTCGCGCCACCACGCGAGTCGACGACGGACAACCAGCCTCGGGGGCCCGAGACGACCGGGTACTCCACGCCCTCCGCGATGACCCGGTGACGGAACCAGCCAACCTTCGCCTCCACCGCCATGAAAGGGGGCAAGGAACCCCTCGAGCGATAAAGGCTTGGTTTGGGCGCCCCCTCGGGAATGGGACGGGCTGGAAGACGACCCGAAGCCATTGAAGGTGCTGATTGAATCGGTCTCGTATTGGAGTGAGACGGGCCTGCTCGGACTCGATTCACTCCATAAGACTGGTCGAAAGACTGGGCGTGCACACAAATTCTGTGTGAACCGTGATGTCTGACGCATTCGGCGGAGGGAGGGCGTTCAAGCCCAGGCTCCCGAGTTCCATCCTTAGGTCCGCCCACCGGACCTGGGATGGGATTCCCCCTTGGCGAAGAGCACTCGCGCCGTACGCAAGCGTATCGACCGTAGAGACTGGCGAGAGTACAACCGTTGGCAGAGCGAGGAGGTCGTCCTCGCCTGTCGATTCCTGAAGACTCTCGTCGAGTCGTGCACAATCCACGACTGGGAACGGCACCGAGGGCGACCGCGGGTTCCGCGCCGCGAGCTCATCCTGTGCCTCCTCGTCCGCTCGTACTTCCATCTGAGCTTCCGGCGCGCAGTCGGCCTGCTCCAGCTCCTCAAGGAGTACCTTGGCATCGCCCACGTTCCCCACTTCAACACGCTGCAGAAGTACAACCGCGGCGACGGACTCACCCACACCCTGGAGAACCTCCTCGCGGAGACTGCATGGCCCTTCTGGGCGACCGAGAAAATCCTCGCGGTCGACGCCACCGGCCTCGTCCTCTTCGGCTCCGGGGCGTGGCGAGCGAACCACGACCCCGATGCGGTCCGGGACTTCGCCAAGCTCCACGTCCTCTCCGGGACGACGACTCGGGCGACGCTCGCGGTCCGCGTGACGCGGGGGACGTGGCACGACTCCACGCAGCTCGGGCCGCTCTTGGAGTACATCCCCGAGGATGCCACCGCGGAGGCCATCACGGGCGACGGGGCCTACTGGTCCCGCCCGGCTTGTTCGTCCGCTCGCGAGGCGGGCCTGCAACCCTACTTCTCTCCGAGAAAGAACGCCCGTCGGCCGACCCATCCGGTAGACGCCTTTGACCGCATGACGCGCTTCGCCCTTCAGTTTCCAGACCGGTGGGGTGCGAGGTACCATCGACGAAGTGCGGCGGAATCGCGGTTCGCAACGGAGAAGGCCTTGTTCGGGGACCGCCTGCGATGCCGGCGGCCGACGAGCCGCAGGAACGAGGTGTTGGCAAGGGAGGTCGTGCACAACGTGAGGCTGCTCACGAAAGGGGAGCCTCGACGGATTGCGAGATGAGGGGGTTAGCATGCCCATATCGTCCGTGGATCTCATGGCGTAGCCTATGTCCTCTCGCGCACATCGGCCAGGGTCTTTGTCAGACCGCCTCTCGCCCTGTAAATCATCGCCTCCGTTGTCCACTCCTGTGAGGTCGCCACTCGAGGATCGAACACATGCCAGACCTTAACGAAGTGCGGGGCAAAGGGTACGGCCTCGTCCGGGCTCTTTGGAAGCTCTACCCTAGCGGGTTCTTCATTGGCGGTGGGGCGGGCGAGCAAGCCCCAATCCCAGTCATCGTCCTCAAGGTGCGAGACGGCGAGATGTCGGATGGGGACGGTCCCGACTCCAGAGGGACTCTTCACTTCAATCGCCGAATCCAGCTCGATAACGAGGAAGTCCGGTCGTGAAGGGTCTCCCAGGACGTTTACGACCGTCCCTGGTGGGATGCGCGGATGTCCCTCGTAGTCGTGCACAGTGACCCGAATACGAAGCCCTCGAAGTCTGGCCGGAACCTCGCCTACACCCATGGTAACCCCCAAGTCTCAAAGACGGTCATAAACCCAGGGTCCGGGACGTATATCTCAGTGATGCCTCCGGCGATCGGGCGCTCCACATACCAGGCGCCGGGCTGAATCTGACCAAATGAGATTCGGGTCGCCGCATTACCCTCGGGGAGTTTGAAGACGCGTCCGGCCTCGCTGCCGGAGTTGATGCGATATCGGGACCACCACCTCCCTTGGATGGGCGAGTCCCCGCCGGAAACTCGCCAGACGAAGTCGTTGTCGCCCGCCTGGCGGAGGACCCATCCTTTTGTGGGCACGCCCGAAAGACTTAGTAATGTTGCGATCCTTACGCGTACAACTTCTCACTGATGACGTCCCAAGCAGAAGGACCCCCTCTCACTTCCCTCCGCATGAAAGCAGGACCGTGAAGCTATTTATAGTAATCATACTATAACGTTATAGTAACAGTACTATGATGTCATAGCCAGACGGACTGCAGGGGAACGCAGAAATGGACCAGACCACGCTCAGGATTGTCGACGGGCTTTCGAGAAGTCTGGGGATGCAGCTCTCAATCAACGAACTCACGAGAGAGATTGCCAGGCTCCACGGTAAAGCCTACTACGCCAATGTCTACAACAAGCTTCGCAGGCTCAGCAAGGAAGGCACTGTCGCACTGACTAGGGCTGGGAAATCGTCACTTGTTTCCCTCAACTTTGGGAGCTATTTGACAATGGATTTGCTGACCGAGATGGAACTTACCCGGAAGCACGACCTGCTCAAGAGGAGGGAGAGCCTACGACTGCTCCTTGCAGGCATTGGGGAACAGCTCAAGGACTTCTACCTAATCAACTCACTCTGCCTGATCAATCCCGAGAGCAACACAAGCCTCAACCGGGCGGAACTACTCATTCTCCTGCAGAAGGGTACCGATGAGTCGAAGAGCGACACAGAAGCTATTCGGAAGAGCCTGATGAACCTTCAGGCCTTGCATAACATCCGCATCGACCTGCTGATTCTCGGAAAGGATGAGTTCCTTGAACTCCTGAAGGCCGAGGAGAGGAATCCGCTGAAGGAGATGCTTTCGAACAAGATCGCATTCTCTGCTCCCCAGTCGTTCTGGTCAGTGATTAAGGATGGCCTTGAGCGTAGCGGCCGCATCAGGTTCGAAAGGGAAGCGATTGATCCTCGAAAGATTCCGGAGCGCACGCTGGCCTACAACTTGGCACGGTTCGGCTACAAAGAAATGGGAACTAAGATTGAGCGGGAGGAGAACGTCTGCATCGAACTCGTCGTGACATCGCTGCTCACAGGGAAAGACGCAAGGCGCATCGATGCGATTCCGGTGATTCTGGCAAAGGACCAGGCTAATTACAATCTGCTCGTCTTCCTGTGCCAGAAGTACAATGTGTCGGGCAGGCTACTTGGACTGCTGAGAGCCCTGAACAGGATCAGGCCGGAGAAACGGCTCCAGACCGCAATCGATACGCTTGAGGCAATGGAAGTGAGGGAGGTCAGAGCCGACCCGTCAAGCATCAGAGAGAGGTTGAGATTGTACAATGCCATTGGATAAGGCGCAGCTCCTCGATTTTCTTCGAATCGTGGAAAAGGAACTGAGTCGTCAGATAACGCTCGTGGCTGTAGGAGGGACTGCGCTGACGCTGTTGGACCTGAAGCCCTCGACGATAGACATCGATTTCACGGGCCCAGGAGAGGACGTAACCGACTTCAAAGAAGCATTAAGGAACATCAGCCACGGCTTCAAAATCGATCTCTACAATGACGGCGTCGTGTTCAGCCAGATCCTTCCCGAGGACTACCTGGAGAAGAGCATCCGGATCAGACAGACTGGGAGGATAGAGCTGCGTTCGCTCCAGCCTCTGGACATCGTTGTCACAAAGATAGGTCGGCTCGACGACCGGGACATGCGGGACGTCGAAGCGTGCATCAAGGGACACGGGTTGACTAAGGAAACGATCTTGAGCAGGGCCAAGCAAATCCAGTATGTGGGTAGGGAGGCTAACTACGAGGCCAATCTTCGGCACGTGATTGGAACGTTCTTCCGGGAGGGGAAAAAGCCTCGGTAGTCACACGATGCGTTCGAGGGGCAGGGGTGCGGACAAGGACCGGACGGCCGACAGGACTGGTTCGTGGACTGAGGCGGGTCGCAGAAGAGTTCAAGTGCCTCTCGACCGGCCGCATGGACTGAAGCGGGCCTACCGGGATTCGAAGCCAAATCAGAGGCTCTGGAGGCCAGCCGATTCGGGACCCCGCCGTCACAACGGCTTCCGCTCTGCGTCGTACTTCGACGACCACGTCGGAACCCCGTGGGTTTCCACTTTGTAATCAGTCCGGTACGGCTTGATATCGAGCACGGGAGTGCCGTCGAACAAGTCGAGGCCTTTCACGACAAGGACGTTCCCGTCCCGCGCGACCAGCTTCACGAGCGTGAGCCCGATCGAGTTCGGGCGCGCGGGCGAGTCCGTTGCGAAGACACCCACGGTCGGGATCCCCTCCAGCGAAGCCCCCTCCCGCAGGAGCCTCCTCGGTTTCACCTTCAAGAGGCCCCGAGCGTCGCCCGGGACCTTGTGGAAGTACGCGAGGAGCAAGACGTGGGAGAACCCCTCGATGCCGTCGAGGCCGTCCGCGAATTCCGGATGTACCTCGACACGACCTTCGACCTCTGCCGTGTCGGCAGGTCGCGCCGCGCGGTCCTCCGGCAGCCCGCCCCACACGATTCCGATGCTGCGCGCAAGGAACTCCATGGGAATCCAGCGCGGGCATCGCATTTGCACGATAAAGGTGCTGGGACGGCATCTCATTTGCAAGCGCCCCTCCGACACGAGGCGTTCGGGAGAGTCTCTGGGGAAGTCAGGAGGGATGCCGATCGTGACTGGAAAGGGCTCGTTCGCGCGGTATGGACAAAACGGGCATGCTGGGATTCGAATCCTGCTCGTTTCTCGGATTCATTGACCACAATCTGCATTCGCGTTGGAGGCGATCATGGAGACGTCGACTCGGACCGGAGGCGCGCCCGGCGCGACCAGGGCAGCTTCTCCGTGACCAGGTAGAGAAGCCCACCCCAGGCCATAATGGCTAATGCAGGGAAGACGACGAGTCCGCCGGGCTGCACTGTCGGATCGGACCGCAGGACCATCATCGCCGCCATGGATACGGTCTCCGGGTTCCGTCACGTTGCTCACTCACGCCGTAATCACGTCACCGAGCGTTGGGTAAGCGATGGGGAGCGGGAAAGTCTCCACGATGACCTTCTACTATCATCCGGGCCTCCGCGTCAAGACGCCTCATCTCCTGCGACTCCCCGTCCCGATGTCGTACGATGGGGTCTTGACCATCGAGCATCCGAGGGGCGAGAGCGCGTGGGCATCGGCAGGAGAGCCCATCGCGCACTTCCCGTCGGCCCGGCCTCACGTCCTCGATTTCCTCGATGCGGAGGCGGGGCGCTTGCACGGTCTCGGCCTGGAGCCTGAGATGGTCGAAGCCCTCATCCCGAACGACCGAGGGACGGACTCCTCGGAGGCGGGATGGAGGCGGAGGCGGCTCGAGAGCTTCGCGGAGGCCGGAATCGAGCGAGCGAATATTCGCGCCTTGAGGCCGACGTTCGCGCTGGGACCTAAGGACCGAAGCGCGGCGAGAGGGGCCGTGCGTAAGGCCTTACGCCATAGCCGCAGAATCTACCGGGCGACCGCACGATGGCACGTGCGGCGGAAGAACACAGTCAAGATCACCCTCGGCACCATCATGCTGGTCCTCGGGTTTGTGACGCTCTGCATGCTGACGTGAGAGGAGCCGCCTGTCCGACGCACCTGCATTTCCATCCGGAAACAAGAAAGAGGCCGGGGGATGGGATGCCCGGCCCGCTGGTGGTTCTGCCGTCTTGCTGTCGATGTCGTCAGTGGCAGGATCCAGCCATCATGTCGCCGGACATCTCATCATGCATCGTCTGGCACTCTTCGGAGGTCATCTGCATCGCTTCGCACTCCTCGTGCGTTCCGGCGCGCATCCTTTCGGCGCAGCTCGCGTGGTCCCGGCCGCACTCCGCGTTCATCGACCCGCACTGCGCCATGTGGTTCCCGCTCATCGCACCGCCCATGCCTCCGTTCTGGGAGGCGTACAGACCGACGCCGCCTCCCGCACCGAGCAGAGCAACCATCACGATTCCTAGAGCTGTTCCCGATACCATGTCCTTCACCGTTCGCCGCCATGAGAGTGGGACTATTCATTGAATTTCGTTCACATTCGTAAGGGAAGGATGGGGCAATCCTCGAAAGTGGAAGGCGCTGCGAGTCCAGAAGGGACCTACTCGAACAGATCGTGGTGCCCGCAGGGGCATTTGCTCAAGGACTGCGGATTCTGCACGAGGAAGCCGGATTGGTCCAACTCATCGACGTAATCGACGATTGCCCCCGCGAGGCGCGGAGCCTCCTTGCGGTCCACTACGAGGGAGAGACCTTGAGAATCCTGAGTGACGTCCTCGGCCCGGGGCGAGCGTTCGGCGGACATCCTGTACCCGTACCCTCGGCCGCCCATGCAGTGCGTCCGGACAAGCGAGATTCGCAGCAAAGCCTCCCCATCGCCCTCTCGAGCGAAGAACTCGCGGACCTTCTTCGCAGCTCTATCCGTAACGCTCACAACCACCTGAGCAGACATAGTACCCCGATCCGCTCTCGAGGAGAACAGGTTTTCCCTTTCCGTTTGTCATTCAGGGACGCCACCGGGTCGCGCTCCGGTCCAAGAGCTGCCCATTGAAGAAGCACAGCCGATCAGTGGCCGGAACGATGCGGATCCTTGTCGAAGGTAGCTTTGAAGCTGGCGGAACAGAAGTAGAACGTCTCGACTGCAAAGAGAGTCTGGCGAGGCGTCTCGTGATCCAGTTCTCGTCGAAGCCACCGTCGAGGACTACGCTCCGGTTCGACCCCTCCCGAACTCGGCCGGGGCCTTCGAAGTACCCCTACGCTCCAGCCTTCATTTTCTTGTACTTCTCGATGTAGAGCCGCTCGCAAGAGCGGCAGCAGAGATAGTGATCCCGCTCGTCCATCCGGATCTTGATGGGCTCTCCAGCGATGGGACCCTTGCACTGGAAGCAGATCAGACTCGCGCTAAGCGTGTCCGTTACGATGGCCCGGGGCTCCTCCTTCAGCGTGCGCACACCGACGTAGTGCTCGCAATCCACGATGTTGGGAATGGCGCCTACCGCGTCCAGCAGCACGTCAACGTCCTCCCGGTTCGTTACGGTGGCCTCGGCGACAATCCAGCCGCTGCGCGCCGTCGTGACCCGCCGAATCCGTTCCAGTTTGGAGAGATCGGTGGCCACCTGGTCGGCTGTCTGGAGATTCGACTTTACGATCAGCGTCACCGAACGCTCATTCAGACGCTCCGGATCCAGGACGGCACGATACGCCTTCACGACCCCGAGCTGCTCCAGGGTGGCGAGCCGAGAACTCACGGTCGGCACGCTGACGCCGATCCTCTTCGCGATATCTCGAAGGGAGCGCCGGGCATCTTCCTGCAACGCTCTGAGAATCCCAATGTCGGTCGCGTCCAATTCCACGGAGGAGCGACATCCACCCGCCGTAGATAAAAGTTGAGCCGAGAGCCGACCATGGGCCGAAGCAGTCGTCCGCATGGCCTGGCAAGCCCCTTTTTGGCGAGCGCAAGATCGTCCGAAGGTGCACCCGCTGCATCCTCCGATCCGGCGTCTGCCGGCTGACAAACCCGTGCAATGGATTCCTTTCGTTTGAAAGTAGAAATCCCGATGAAATCGTAGCCCGATGTCCGGCATGCCGCAAGACCATGCTGCTGACTGAGCCGACTCCAGCTCCGAGTGCGGACACCGTTCAGGGAAACGGCAGCCGAGCCGTCACGAGGGGCTGGTCTCAAGGCGATTGTCCACCGGTGTACACCCAGGTGAGACGGAGTTCATTCCGATGAGGTCACGACGTCTCGCAGAACACGATTGGCTCGTCACGGCGTCATGCGCGCTGGGATTGCTGGCGACGCTTTACGTCCTCGTGCAACTCGGCGTGCCACTCGAAATCCTCCTCGCTGCTCTCTTTCTCGCCTGCCTCGCCGTCTGCGGTTGGGCCGCACTCGTAGTCTCCCGCGCACGGAGAAAAACGGAGGCGGCGATCCGTACCTTGGTGGAGGCACGCCGGGATCCCCTATGATCGAGTACGCCTACGGGAATTGGCTTGCCGTCGCCCTTCTCGTCGCTTTTGCAGGGACGTTCCTCTTCAGCCTTCTTCGGCCTCGCACCCACCGGGAATGGACGACCTTCGGGGTAACGCAGGCGTTCTTCGTCGCCCTCTTCGCCGAGATGTTCGGATACCCCCTCACGGTCTATGTCGCGTCGATATTGCTGGGGACGAGCCTCTCCTTCGGCCACGTCGAGGGCCATCTCCTCGGTGTCTTCCTGGGAACTGTGACAGGACTTGGCACTGCATTTGGATGGGTCGTCGTCATGGGGTCGAGCACCGTCCTGATCGTCACGGGAGCGTTCCTCGTCCAAGCGGGATAGAGGGCCATATACAGAGGACGAGGAACCCTGGTGACCCGGGGACCCTACGCGGTCGTGCGTCATCCTCAGTATCTCGGCTTGATGATTCTCGTGTTCGGCTTCCTGGTGCAGTGGCCGACGATCATCACCCTGGCGATGGCTCCCTTCCTCTTTGCCGCGTACGTCCGTCTCGCGAAACGGGAGGAGGCGGACCTGCATTGCCGCTTCGGGCCCACCTACGACGAGTACGCCGGTAGGGTCGCGGGATTCCTTCCGAGGCGGCGATGGCCGGGGGGAGTTGAGGACGAACGGGGTGGACATTATGCCGACGGGAAATCGGCCCGGCTGGCGGGCACGGCTCACGAGACCACCGGCCCGGAGGGACCCCCGGGGGAGGCCGGGGATGACGATGAGTGCACGATGTGTCTATTGCGGGATGAGGTTGGACGAGCGACCCGTTCGGGCCAAGTTCGATGGCGAAGCTCTTCCTTTTTGCAGCCAGCGGTGCCTGACTCTCTTCCGGGCTGTCGGCCCGAAGGGGAAGATGAAGGCCCGGATTCAATCGGAGCGATTCGACATCTTGGAGCGATTGGAGGCGAAGCGCGGCTCCCGCGTCCTGACCCTCGTCCATCGACGGGAACCATGGTCCGAGGAAGAGGGAGGGTTCATCACCATCGAGGACACGGAGGCACTCGTCGCCCAGATTCGACGCACCCCCGCGGACGAGCCCGTTGATCTCATCATCCACACGCCTGGGAGCATCGCCTTGGCGGCGGAGATGATCGCAATGGCCCTGCGCAAGCGCCCGGGCAAGGTCACGGTCATCGTGCCATTCTATGCGATGTCGGGCGGGGCCTCATCGCCCTCGCGGCCCAAGAGATTCTTATGGAGAAGGGGAGCATCCTCGGCCCCCTGGACCCTCAAATCGCTGGGTTCCCCTCGCGATCCCTGATCACCCTCCCTGGACGCAAGCCCATCGAGACCGTCTCGGACCAGATGGTCGTCCTGTCGGAGATCGCCCAGCGGAGCGTGGACCAGACCCGGGAGTTCGTGAAGTGGCTCCTCGAGGACAGGCTCCCGCCGAAGGACCGCGAGGCCGTCGCGGTGTTCCTCACGGGCGGCTACATTTCGCACGACACGCCCATCGTCGCCGAGGTCCTTCGAAACCTTGGACTCAAGGTGCGGGAAGGCGTTCCGGACGAGGTCTACGAGCTCTTTCGAACGTACGAATTTGGAATGTGCGAGAGGCCGCAATGCGCGGCCTACTGACGTTGCCTTCCTCGATTCGTCACAGGTGCGGGGTTGCCTCACCGCTCTTGCTCTGCCCGGGCGCTGACTTTGCAGACGTCAACGGTGCCCGGCGCGGCGCAGACGATTGTCAAAGACAAAACCAATCAACGTCCCAGGCACTCGACCGACACGGAACGAGCCGACACAATTCCAGAGGTACGGCAGATGACCGAGCGAACAGCGATCTCGATTCGCGGCATGACGTGCGCGTCCTGCGCGCAGACGATTGAGAAGACCCTGCGAGAAACGGACGGCGTGCTCGACGCGACGGTCAACTTCGCAGCGGAGAAAGCAATCGTCGACTTCGATCCATCGAGGGTCGACAGGAAAGGCCTGGAGAAGGCGATCAAGGACGTCGGTTACGAACCCGTGCGTCATGAGATCGTCCTCAAGGCCCTGGGCATGGCCTCGCCGCACTGTGCCGGCCTTGTGGAGAAGGCGCTCCTCGATACGCCCGGCGTGCTCTCCGCGGACATCAACTTCAGTATCGAAACCGTGAAGGTTGGGTACGATCCCTCCATCGTTACCGTCACGCAGATCAAGAAGGCCATTTCCGACGCGGGCTACAAGCCGATGGACGTAGAGGGCGAGTCGGTCGAAGACCGGGAGAGGGAGGCGCGCCGACAGGACATCCGAAAACAAGGTGTCTTCACTGCGTCGTCGTGGCTCCTTTCCGTGCCAATCATGCTCGGCACGTTCCGCGAGTATTTCGGGATCAGCGGCTTCACCCCCGAGTGGCTCGCGAGCACATACGTCCTTTGGGCGCTCACCACGCCCCTCATGGTCGGTCCAGGCGCACAGTTCTTCATCGGCACGTATCGGGGACTGAAGCATGGCTACACGGACATGAATCTCCTGATCGCCACGGGCACAGGTGCCGCGTACATCCTAGGCATCGTCAACACGCTGTTCCCGGAGGCGGGCTTCGGCGGACCGAAAGTCGCCTTCTTCGAGACCGCGGCTCTGCTCATCGCGTTTCTCGTCACCGGACGTTACCTCGAGGCGCTCACGAAGGGGAGAACCTCGGAGGCCATCCGGAAGCTCATGGGTCTCAAGGCAAAGACCGCACGAATCGTGCGCGATGGGCAGGAGGTCGAGATCCCTGTGGACGATGTGGTCGTCGGGGACTTCGTCATCGTCCGGCCCGGGGAGAAGGTCCCCGTCGATGGGATGGTCCGAGCGGGGTACTCAGCCGTGGACGAATCGATGATCACGGGCGAATCGATCCCCGTCGAGAAAAAGATCGGGGACGAGGTCATCGGAGCGACGATCAACAAGACCGGCCTCCTGAAGTTCGAAGCCACGAAGGTCGGCAAGGAGACCGCCCTCGCTCAGATTGTCAAGCTGATCGAGGACGCCCAAGCTGCGAAGCCGAAGATCCAGCGGCTCGCGGACAAGGTCGCCGGTCGGTTCATCCTCGCGGTTCACGTGCTGGCCCTCTTCACGTTCCTCTTCTGGTTCTTCGCGGGCTACGACGCGTACTTCCGCGGAGGCACGTTCCTCCTGTCCTCGACGAGCCTATTCAGCATCTCTCCTGGCGTCTTCTCGTTGCTCCTTGCGATCACGGTCCTTATCATCTCCTGCCCGTGCGCCGTGGGCCTCGCGACCCCGAGTGCGATCATGGCGGGCACCGGAAAGGGCGCGGAGTTCGGCGTCCTCATCAAGGGGGGCGACGCCCTCGAGCGAGCCCACAAGGTCGACACGATCGTCCTGGACAAGACAGGGACCCTCACCCGAGGCGAACCCTCACTCACGGATGTCGTCGCGTCGGACGGCGTAGGCCAGCGGGAAGCGCTCCATCTCGCGGCAATCGCGGAGCGGGGCTCGGAGCACCCCCTGGGAGAAGCGATCGTTCGCGGAGCCGATTCCCGGGGGATCCGCGTGGAGGATGCCGACCAGTTTGTCGCCATCCCCGGACACGGCGTCGCCGCGGAATTCCGCGGCAGGGCGATTCTGCTGGGCAACCGGAAGCTGATGAGAGACCGTGGCGTGCGGGAGGTCGAGACGTTCCTCCCCCATGTGGAGCGGCTCGAGGCCGAAGGGAAGACCGCCATGCTCCTTTCCGTGGACGGCGTCGCGGCGGGCGTCATTGCGGTCGCGGACACCCTTAAGGAGCACTCTGCAGAGGCCGTCGCGCGCCTGAAGAAAATGGGCCTCGATGTCGTCATGCTCACGGGCGACAATCGCCGGACCGCGGAAGCGATCGCGCGCAAGGTCGGAATCGAGCGAGTCCTCGCCGAGGTCCTACCCGAAGACAAGGCGAACGAAATGAAGCGCTTCCAGTCTCAGGGCCGCATCGTCGCCATGGTCGGCGACGGGATCAACGACGCACCGGCCCTCACGCAGGCTGATGTCGGCATCGCAATCGGCAGCGGGACGGACATCGCGAAAGAGGCCGGCCATATCATCCTCGTGAAGGAGGATCTCCGCGACATCGTGACCGCCCTCGAGCTCAGCCGCAAGACGATCCGGAAGATCAAGCAGAACCTGTTCTGGGCCTTCATCTACAACGGAGCGGGCGTCCCGCTTGCCGCCGGGCTCCTGTACCCGCTGTTCCCGGTCCTCGTCAGCCCCGAGCTCGCGGCCCTTTTCATGGCGACGAGTTCCCTGTCCGTGACGCTGAACACCTTGCTCCTGAAGCGGTTCAAGCCGAGCCTGCTGAGGACCTCCGGGCTCCGGAGAGCACCGGCCGGTCCCCCGCCTAGGCCCACCCCCTCGGACGGCGTGGAGGTCGGTCAGCCTCTGGGAGGCGGAGATTCATGAGCGCGCCGCGGTCGATGACGGGAAGGAAACAGCGGTACGTGACGGCAGCGGCCTACCTCGGCATTGCCGCGCTCTCGAGCGTCCTCTTCGCCCTCGCGGCGAAGTACCGAGGCGCCTCGGGGACCGACACCTACCTCGGGATCGTCTGGGTCTTCGCCCTCAGCGCAATCGTGTCCGCGTCCCTCCTGCCGCCTCTCCTAGGGAAGAGGCTCGGGCGTGCGACCTCGTGAGCGCGAATCACAGGCGGGGGAGACCAGCGAACCGCAAACCCGACGAGGCAAGGGAAGTAGGGACCGCGGGGAGCTGGTCATGGCGAGCGGGGTCGTCGGAGCCCTCGCAGTCCCTGCGTCCATCGTGGCCGTGCTGATTGGCCGGTGCATTCGCCGGGGACAAGACCCTCGCGGCTCGCACCGCACGGTTGTCTGCCCTGGACGAACTCCGTGCGATTCTGTACGAACGACAAGGTTGCCGGCCGGTATCCGAGCCGGTCGTGAAGTTCCCGCGGCACGACCTTCCCATTCGTCAATCGACATCCCAATGAGTCGGCTGACCCTTCGGTGGTAGGAGGAATCATCCATGAGGCCTTGGAAGGTGGGATGGATCGTGGCGGCCGCGACGGGGGCAACGGCGCTCGTCCTCATCGTGCTCGCGAGATGGGCGGACGTTCGTCTCGATGGCTTTGACGTCGTCTATGCTTCGCAGATCCACGAGTGGCTCGGGATCTCGGTCCTCTTCCTGATCGCAACGGCGCTCTACCTTCTGGATCGTACATCCCGGCTCAGCGGGAGGGTCGCCCAAATCGATCGGCTCGTGGAGCCTGCGTATCCCATTATGGAACCTGTCGTCCAAGCGGATCTAGACGGCGATCCCACGGGCCCCGGAGCGGACGTATCTCCGACCGTGGAGGTCCGACCCGCAGGCCCGGTTCCGGCGACGGCCCGTCGCGTTCGTCTCGCAGCGGTCTCGAAGGTCTATGACCTCGGGCCCGTGAAGGTGCACGCCCTGCGGGACGTCAATCTGGACATTCCCCCTGGATCCCTGACGGTCATCCTGGGCCCAAGCGGATCCGGCAAGACCACCCTCCTCAACCTGCTCGGTGGGATTGACCGCGCGACCTCGGGTCAGATCTGGGTCGACGGCACGGACGTCAGCGAGCTCCACGAGAGGCAATTGGTGGACTACCGTCGCGAGCAGGTGGGCTTCGTCTTCCAGTTCTTTAACCTGATCCCCAGCCTCACGGCCCGGGAGAACGTCGCCCTCGCTGCCGAGCTGACTGCGAACGCAGCCAGCGTCGAGGACGTGCTGCGGAAGGTCGGCCTAGCGGATCGTATGGACCACTTCCCCGCGGAGCTCAGC
>Ga0154849_145_pt2 | contig 33578 bp, 42 predicted proteins | sample Rifle2008BG16ft_FD_105577 | JGI IMG/M metagenome (GOLD analysis project Ga0154849, IMG submission 105577) | Euryarchaeota archaeon RBG_16_67_27 | reverse complement strand
TCGAGGCCGTTTTCGAGAGGATCGACGTCAAGCGAGACCTGTACGCGCAGCTCGATGCGCTCTGCCCGCCCGACGTCGTGCTCGCGTCGAACACCTCGAGTCTGAGCATCACGGAGATCGCGAACGCGACGAAGCGGCCGGACCGTGTCGTGGGGATGCACTTCTTCAATCCCGCGCCCGTGATGAAGCTCGTGGAGATCATCCGCGGGAGCGAGACGAGCGACGCGACGGTCTCCCTGATCCGTGATCTGTGTCGGAGGCTCGGCAAGGAGCCCGTGGAGGTCCGGGAGTCCCCGGGATTCGTTGTGAACCGACTCCTCGTGCCCGTGTTGAACGAGGCCTTCAACCTGCTCCAGGAGGGGATTGCGAGCCCGGAGGACATCGACAAGGCGATGAAGCTCGGCACGAACATGCCGATGGGACCCTTCGAGCTCGCGGACTACACCGGGCTCGATATCTGCCTCGATGTGATGGAGGTCCTGTTCCGCGAGACGGGGGACGCGAAGTTCCGGCCTGCGCCCCTTCTCCGGAAGTACGTTCGCGCGGGGCGGCTCGGGCGGAAGACCGGCCGCGGCGTGTACGACTACCGCGGGACGTGAGGCGGCGTCCGAAGCTTCATCGCCCTCGGGAGCGTTCCGGGCCAGGGGACCATGGCCGGGTTCGTCAGGGTCGAGATGGAGGACCGCGTCGCGATCATCACGATTCACCGCCCGGAGTCCCTAAACGCGTTGAACTCCGAGATCGTGAACGAGCTCACGATGACGATCGAGCACCTCGCGATGGCCCGGGACGTCGGGGCGATCGTCATCACGGGCGCGGGGGACAAGGCGTTCGTCGCGGGGGCGGACATCCGCGAGATGGTCGACCTGAGCGGCCCCGAGATGCAGCGGTTCTCCGAGCGCGGGCGGAGGCTCGGGGACGCGCTCGGGGCGTGCAACAAGCCCATCATCGCCGCGATCAACGGATACGCCCTGGGGGGAGGTTGCGAGCTCGCGATGGCGTGCGACATTCGGATCGCGTCGGACCGGGCGCGGATCGGCCAGCCGGAAATCAACATCGGCATCATCGCGGGATTCGGCGGCACCCAGCGGCTCCCTCGGCTCGTCGGCGCCGGGAAGGCCGCGGAGCTCCTCCTCACGGGGGACATGGTCGACGCCGCGACCGCGGAGCGGATCGGCCTCGTCGACCGCGTCGTACCCCACGACCGCCTGCTCGCGGAGGCGAGGGCGCTCGCCGCGAAGATCGCCTCGAAGCCCCCCATGGCCGTCGCCCTGACGAAGGCATGCCTGCGGGCGGCGGCGGAGATGTCGCTGTCCTCCGGCCTCGCGTTCGAGACCGCGGCGTTCGGCCTTGTCGGGTCGACGGTGGACAAGATCGAGGGAATGCGGGCGTTCCTCGAGAAGCGCACGCCCACGTGGAAGGGCGAGTGATCAGTAGGACTCGAACTCCTCTTGGAGGTCGATCACGACCTGTTCGAGGACCTCCTCGAACGAGGAGCTGCTGTACTCGCGCATGCCGCCGAGCTCGCTCTGGATCCGCGCGATGAACCGGTTCGAACTCTTTATGAACTCGACGTTCACCAGAGGTTCTTCCATGGAGTTAGCCTCGCAATCGCGTCGCCGGCGGATTTGGCGTATCAGGGGTCCCTATTTAACTCTTGCCCGCTGGTTGTCGTTTCCTCGGCGACGGCCCGCGGGACCGGACGCGATGCGCGCCGAGTCGCGGACGTTTCGAGAACGTTTATCTACCTCCCCCTCCTTGGACAATGTCCGCCACCCGGGATAACGGAGTGAAAGGCTTGGGCAACATCCGGCCGACGTACATCAAGCGCATCGCAATCCAGCTCGTCGAGACCCATCCCGACGCGTTCACGGACGACTACGAGAACAACAAGCGGAAGGTATCCGAGCTCACGGACGTCCGGAGCATCATGATGAGGAACCGGATCGCCGGCTACGTCACCCGGTATCGACAGCGGCATGAAGCCTGATCCCGCAGGACTTTTCCCTGTGGGGGACCGGATTCCCGCGGGCGGCACGACGCGGTGCGACATGCCCTTTGCCGTCGAGACCAGAGACCTGACCCGGATCTTCGCCGGGAAGAAGCGGATCCGCAGGAAGCGGCACGCCTCGGAGGGTGAGGACGGGTCCGGCCCCGTCACTGCGCTCGACCACGTGGCGATGGAGATCCACGACGGCGAACTGTTCGGCCTCCTCGGCCCGAACGGTGCGGGCAAGACGACCCTGATCAAGATCCTTGCAACCCTCCTGCTCCCGACGTCCGGGGAGGCCTACGTCGCGGGCCACGACGTCGCGAAGGATCCGTTCCCGATCCGCCAGCAGATCAACATGGTCTGCGGCGGCGAGACCTCGGGATATGGGCTCCTCACCACCCGCGAGAACATCTGGATGTTCTCCCAGTTCTACGGGGTCCCGAGCAAGGTGTCGAAGGCGCGGATCGACGAGCTCATGCACGTGTTCGGACTGTGGGACAAGCGAGACACGAAGGTCCGGATGCTCTCGACAGGTCAGCGGCAGAAGATGAACATGATCCGCGGGTTCGTCACGGACCCGTCGATCCTCTTTCTGGACGAGCCCACCCTCGGTCTCGATGTGAACGCAGCCCGTGTAATCCGGGACTACGTGATGAACTGGGTCCGCAAGCGGACGGGGAAGACCGTCCTCCTCACGACGCACTACATGATGGAGGCGGACGAGATGTGCGACCGGATTGCGATCATCGATCGCGGGAAGATCCTCGCCTGCGACACCCCGGCGAACCTGAAGCGGATGATCCGCCATGACACGACCTTCCGGCTCGAGGTCGACACCCTCCACGACGTGACGTCCTTCGGCTCGATCCGGGGTGTGAAGAACTTCTCCCACAGAGAGGACATCGCAACGAACCGAGCCCATCTCACGTTCATCCTCGAGGACGAGTCGCCCGTCGCAGAGATCCTGAGCCGGATTACGACTCAAGCCTCGAAGGTCCACTCCCTCCAGAAGTCGGAGCCCACGCTCGAGGACGTCTTCATCAGCATGGTCGGGAGGGGACTCGAGTGACCGAGGTCGCTCGGCGGAACGACTTGCGTGCCCGGATCGCCCTGAACCTCCGAGCCATGGTCGGCCGCGCGTATCCGCGGGTGATCGGGGCGAACCGCGAACCGTCATGGATCATCTTCGAGGCCTTCCTCCCCCTTCTCGGGATCGCCGCGTACGTGTTCATCTACCAGGCGCTGGGCGAGCGGGCCCTCGCGAATGCCACGGACCCCGCGAAGGTCGCGGAGATCCAGGCGAACACGAATGCCCTGATCGCGTCCGTGGTCCTCGGGGGAACGATGGTCGCGTTCTGGCTCAACGTCCTGTGGTCGATGGCGAGCCAGCTGTACTGGGAGAAGGAGATCGGGAACCTCCAGCTCTACATGATGGCCCCGATGAGCCGGATGGCCCTCCTTGGAGGCATGGCCCTCGGAGGGATGTTCATGACCTCCGTGCGCGCGGTGTCGACTCTCGCCGCAGGAGTTCTCGTCTTCGGGGTCGTGTACCGCATCGTCGACCCGCTCACCCTCCTCGCGGTGTTCTTTGTCACCCTCATCGCTCTGTACGGGATGGGGATGATGTTCGCATCGCTCTACCTCCTGTGGGGTCGGGAGGCTTGGCACCTGTCCGCGCTCATGGAGGAGCCGATCTTCTTCGCGAGCGGGTTCTACTTCCCGATCGGCGGCCTGACTCGCGTGCCCGTATGGGGATCCGCCGTTGCCATCGCGGGTTCCTTCATCCCCGCGGGCCTCGGTCTCGACGCGATGCGCCAGCTCGCCCTCGGCCCGACGGCGTTCGGCGGACAGATGTGGCTGTTCAGCGTCGACGTGGAGCTCGCGATCCTCCTCGTCCTCGCCGTCGTGTTCCTCGTCCTCGCAAGGTACGCCCTCGCGTATCTAGAGGTCCTCGCGAAGCGAGAGGGGAAGCTGACCTCACGCCATCAATGAGCACGTACTGGAGGACGTTCAAGGTCGCCGCGTGGCTCGGCTGGGAGATGGACTCGAACTGGACGGAGCCCTGGCTCTTCGTCCTCTACTCGATCCTGAAACCGGTCGCGGGAGCGTTCATCCTGGTCCTCATGTACGTCGTCTTCGCGACGATCGGGAACACGGAGGACCCGTCGATGTTCGCGTACATGTACGTCGGGAACGCGTTCTTCATCTTCGTCGCGTCGACCCTCTTCGGCACGTTCCAGGTGATCCAGTCCGACCGGGAGTGGTACCAGACGATTCGTTACGTGTACATCTCCCCGATCTCCTACTACGTGTACATCCTCGGGAGGGCGGCGTCGAAGGTCGCCGTCGCGACGTTCGCGGTAGTCGTGACCCTCGCGTTCGGGATCGCCTTCCTCGGCGTGGAGATGGGGCTCTCCCTCGCGGATGTTCCCGTCCTCGTCGCCGCCTTCGTCCTCGGGATCGCGGTCCTCCTCGCAATCGGGATCTGCCTCGGGGGAATCTCGTTCTTGACCGCGAAGCACGTCCACGGGCTTGCAGAGGGAATCCCCGGGCTGTTCTACGTGTTCTGCGGGGTCCTCTTCCCGCTCTCCGCGTTGCCGGAGTGGGGCCGGTCCGTCGGCCAGGCGATTCCGCTCACGTACTGGTTCGACCTCACGCGTCGGATTCTCGTCCCGGGCACGTCGATCGACAGGACACTGAACGCGTACGACGACCTCACGATCCTTCTCCTCCTGTTCGCCTCATCCCTCGTCTTCTTCGCCCTGAGCGTTATCATCTTCCGGATTGGCGAGTACGTCGCGAGGAAGGCCGGGAAGATCGACATGACGACGTCGTATTGATCGATCAGCCGCGCTTCCGCCGGGCGGTACGCTCCCGGTAGAACGGCATGCGCTGCACCGCGCCGCATCCCGTGCACGTGACAACGATCCGCCCGTGGCCGACGCGGACGCGCGCGTTCGCGGAGGGGATGAGATAGGCACCGCACGCCTTGCAGAAGCGACGCTTGAACTCCGCGGGGGTCCTCACATTATACCGCATCCCGATCCGCCGCGCGAGGTCCACGTACCGCCGCGCGCGGCCTCCATGCCGGAGAAGCGCCTCCCGCTCGGCGAGGCGGAAGAGGATTGTCATCCGCTCCGTGGCGATCCTCCGTTCCTGCCCGCGGTGCCGCCGCGCTGCCATCCGCGGGCCGAGGGACGCCGCTCGACAAAAACCCTTCCCTGGGGGTCCACGGGCGCGCCGCGCCCAACCTTTAACTACGCAGGCGGCTTCCTCGCAACGATTCGGATGCGCTCCCGCGTGAAGCGGATTTTCCGCAATGTGAACGACGGCCTCGACCTGATTGTCTTCATGAACGCGGTTGAGCCGCACATCGACCTCTCCTTCTTCTACGCCACGGGGATCACGGACGGGCTGTTCGAGAGCTGCGGGGCGTGGCTCACACCCGACGGCGGCTGCGAGGTGACGACGTCCGCCCTCGAAGAGGAGGCCGCGAAGGAGGCGGACCTGCCCCTCCATGTGTTCCGCACACGGGACGAGAACCTCACGCTCATGAAGGCCCGCCTGCGTGGCCACCGGCGGATCGGGATCAACGCGATGGAGCTCACCTACCACATGTTCTCCCGTCTCCGGAAGCTCGCGCCGAGGAACGCGACCTTCGTCGACATCTCCGAGGCCGTCGTGCGGACCCGCGTCGTGAAGGACGAGACGGAGATCGGGCTCGTCCAGAAGGCATGCGACGTCGCCTCCCGCGCGTTCGAGGACCTCCTCCCCTTCATCCGGCCGGGTGTCAAGGAGTCCGACGTCGCCGCGGAGCTCGCGTACCGGATGCAGAGGCGCGGAGCGACCGGGCCTTCGTTCCGGACGATCGTCGGGTCGGGCCCGAACGGCGCGGAGCCTCACTACACCGCGGGACCGAGGAAGCTTAGGCGGGGCGACCTCGTCGTGATCGACTTCGGCGCGATGTGCGACATGTACTGCTCGGACATCACGCGCACGGTCGTCCTCGGCAAGGCCTCGGACGAGCAACGTCGCATGTACGCGACCGTCGCGCGCGCCCAAGCGGCGGCCCTGCGGAAGATGCGACCCGGCGGCCGGGGGAACGCCGTCGACGCCGCGGCGAGGGAGCTGATCGACCGGGGGCCCTACAAAGGCCGATTCATCCACGGCCTTGGCCACTCCATCGGCCTTGCCGTCCACGACGGTGACGCGCTGAACCCGTCGAGCACGACCGTCCTCAAGCAGAACATGATCTTCACGAACGAGCCCGGCGTCTACGTGCCCGGCTTCGGGGGCGTCCGCATCGAGGACGACGTCCTGATCACACGGTCCGGTCCGAGGTACATGACGACCGCGCCTCGCGAGTTCTTCGAGCTCTAACGCGGCTCACCCCGGCCCGTCGAGTGCGCGGAACTCCGCCGCGAGGACCCCCATCCGCACGACGTCGTAGAACCGCCCGTTCTTGTGGACGTCCTGGCGGGCCACCCCCTCCCGCACGAAGCCGCACTTCTCGTACGCGCGAATCCCGCGGACGTTGTACTCGAGCACGTCGAGGGTCACCTTGTTCAGCCCCAGGGCATCGAACGCGTATCGGAGCGCGAGGCGTATCGCCTCCGTCCCGTACCCGCGGGACCAGAACGATGTCTCCCCGATCACGATCCCGAGGTCCGCTTTCCGGTGCGCCCGGTCCACGCGATGGAGTCCGAGGTTGCCGACGTGCTTCCCGTCCACCTCGATCGCGAACACCTGATCGTCCGCCTTCCGTTCGTAGTCTCGGAACCAGCGCTCCTGCTCCGCGAGCGTAATCGCGGACGACCGGCCGAGGAAGTGGATGACCCGGGGATCGCTGTACCACTTCACGAGCCGGCGAAGGTCCCCCGGGGCGAGCGGCCGTAGGACGACTCGTGTCCCGCGCAGGGCGCGCGCGGTCTCGATCACGGGCATGCGACACGCCCTCCGGCACAAGAACTTTCGTCCCGGTCAGAGCTCGATGGGGATCTCCGCCGCCGCGGTCCCCCCGTCGTCATCGCGCACGACGAGCTGGACGCGGTAGGAGCCGGGGCCGGGGAACTCGTGCGCGATCCTCGCGTCGATCTCGAAAGGCGCCGTGTCCGCGGGGAACGTCTGCGTCTCGACCGTCCCGTCACCGAAGTCCCACGTCGCAGTGAGGTCATCCTTCCCCGGGTCTCGGAGGCCCGCGCGGAGGAGGAGGCCGGACGATGCGACTGCGACGCCCAGGTCCCGGAGCTCCCAGCGCCACGTGCCCTCGTGCCGCACGTTGAAATTGTGGCGGAACCGCATCGGTTCGAGCCCTTCGCGTTCCACGGTGAGCCAGGCGGGGTTGTCTCCGTTCGACCCGCCGTTCGCGGGATCGTCCCCCGGGGTGTACTCCACGATCGCCCCCAGGTCAGGGCGCAGTTCGAGCGGCCCCGTCGTCGCGCTCTGTTCACGAGGGCTGCCGGGCTCGCGCACGATGCGCGTCTCCCCGACCGCCTTGCCCTCCGCGAGGATCGTAAGCGTGAGGTCATGCCATCGCTCCCCCGCGATCGCGATCCGGAGCTCCGCGACCGACGCGATCTCGAGGCCGTGGATCTCCGGGGGTGCGTTGGAGACGGTCACCGCGGCGACCGCGGTCGACGTGGTCGTGGCGTCGCGCGCCTCCACCCGGGCGAAGCCGGAGAAGTCGTCCGTGTACCGTGCCTGCGCCTGCGGTGAGGAGGACCATCCCGTCTCGAACGTCCCGTCGTCCTCGAAGTCCCAGCGGAACTCGAGCGCGTCCCCGTCCGGATCCCGGGAGGCCGAGGCATCGAGAGGGATCGCCTCCCCTTCCACGCCCGCGTACGGTCCGCCCGCGTCCGCGTCCGGACGCCCGCTCGCCGCATCCGCGTCGAGGAGGGCAGGCCGGGACTCCGCGTCCGGGGTGCCGTCTCCATCCATGTCGGACCTCGCGCGCGGGAGCTCGGCGCGACCCGCGTCGAGTCCAGGCGTCACGAGGACGTACGACAACGTGACCGTCTCGTACTCCGTCGGGAACATCGGGTTCTCCGCCTCCGACTCGAGGGCCGCCGGGAGGTCGACGAGCCAACGGATCGTCCGCGACCCGTCCTCGAGCTCGACGATCGCGTCCGGCGCGGGCGAGAGACTCCCCTCCTCCACGGCCCATCCCGCAGGCACGGTGTCCTCGATCGCCCCCTGGGTGACGTTCACGTCGATCGTGACCGCGTCGTCGAACGTGTACACGGCGACGTTCGTCGCGTGCAGCGTCACCGGCACCCGATCCCCCGCGGTCGTCCGGACCGTCCGCCAGAGGGGGTCCTTCCCCACGACGACCGCGGGGTGCGCCCGGAGATACGCCCACAGGTCCGCTTGGGTGTTCGACTCCGGTCCCTCGTAGTGGCGGTTCGCGAGGAGCGGCCGCAGCGCGGACGGGAGCGTCTCCCCTCCGAGGCGGAACGCGACGTCCGCCGTCGTGAACTGGAACTCCTCCAGGCACCACCATGGGGGGTCCGCGAGGAACCCGCGCAGGACATCCTCGCCGTAGTGATAGGTGAGGGAGCCGCCCGCGGGGATCGACGCGACGGACAGCACTCCGTCCTGCGTCGTCCTCCCCGCGGGTCTCGGCTCCGATGGGTGCGGACTCATGAGCACCGCCTCCTCCTCCACCGCGACCGGGACGCCGGCCGCGTTCACGACACGAATCCCCACAGGCAGGGTCACCGTGTCCTCCCCCCGTTGATACGTCTCTTCCGCCATGGTGATGCTCACGAGTCCGCGGGCATAGGCTTCCCAGAGGCTCATCCCTTCCGCGTCCGCCTCCGGATGAAAAAGGGACAGGGAACCGAGGGCCACGGCGCCCGCGACGAAGACGACCATGGCGTGCGACGCGCTCGAGCCCTTCATCCCTGTCCCTGTCGGAACGAGCGGAATGTATTCGAGGGGGCCGCCTTAAAGGCGCCGACACGATTCTCACTTGTTTCGCCGGGTGATTTTCACCGGTGATTTTTATGCGGTCCCTCCCGGGAGCCACGTCGGACATCTGTCTGCGAGTCGATGGGTTGAAGTCCCGCGCGGTCATGCGTGGGCCCGTGCTCGTCTACGACCCCAGGTTCGTCGAGCACGTCGCCTCCCCCCTCCATGTCGAGCGCCCGGAACGGCTCGAGGCGATCGTCGCGCGGCTTCGGAAGGAAGGTCTCTTCACGGACGTCGCGAGGCCCGTTCCCGCGACCCCTGCGGAGGTCAGGCGGGTCCACCGAGAACCGTTCCTCGAGTTCTTCCGGACCCTCGGGGACGGGTTCCTCGACCCGGAGACCGCCGTGCATCCCGGGACATTCGAGGTCGCGCTCCTCGCCGCGGGGGCGACCCTCCAGGCCGCGCGGTGGTCCCTGGCGGAAGGCAAGCCCGCGATCGCCCTTGTCCGTCCGCCGGGTCACCATGCGGGGCCCGACTACGGCGGGGGCTTCTGCTACCTGAACAACGTCGCTGTGGCCGCCGCGGACCTCGTCGGGAAGGGCAAGCGTGTCGCGATCCTCGATTACGACGCCCACCATGGCAACGGAACGAGCGACATCTTCGCGGATGAGGCGACCGTGCTCTACGTCTCGACCCACCAGTACGGGATCTATCCGGGCACGGGGGCGGCGGAGGACGTCGGCGTGGGCGAGGGCCGCGGGTTCAACGTGAACATCCCGTTCGGCGCGGGCTGCGGGGACGCGTCGTACGAGGCTGCCTTCCAAGAGCTCGTCGAGCCGATCGTCCGCGCGTACCGCCCGGACGCGATCCTCGTGAGCCTCGGGGTCGACGCGCACTACCGCGACCCCCTCACCTCCCTCGCCCTCTCGTCTCCCGGCTACGTGGACCTCGTCGCGCGGAGCGCCGAGGTCGCCCACGAGGTGTGCGGCGACCGCTTCGTCGTTGCCCTCGAGGGCGGCTACCACCTCCAGGCTCTCGCGGAGGTCTTCGTGGGGACCGTCGCCCGTCTCCGCGGCACCCGGATCGACCTCGAGCTCACGCAGCACATCGACTCGAAAGGGAGTGGGGGGTCCGCGATCGCCGCGACGAGGCGCGCGCACGAGGCGTTCTGGAACCTACGCTGAGTGGTGGCGCTTCTTCTCGGTGATCTTGCGCTCCTTCTCCTTCACGATGCGCCGGTACAGGCCTTCCAGGAGCGCGCCGAGCGCGAGGTTGAGGTCCCAGTCGAAGTGGTGCGCGTAGTACATGTCGTGGGCCGTCGCGAAGCGGCACCGGAGGGAGTATTTCCACCGGTCGCCGTCGGGTTTGTACTTCTGCACGTGCAGGGACAGGGTCCGTGGAGTCGTGAGCTCGGCGATCTTCTTCATCTCCTTCTGGATCGTTGCATACATCGCGTCGTAGGCGTCAGTGGGTTCGTCCTCGAGCCCGCTGACCTCGACGAACAGCTGCTCGCGCTCCTGGAATCCCGCGAGGACGTGCATGAGGTCGGCCTTCGTGAGGATCCCGACCGGCTCGTCCTTGTCCACGACGATCACGCTCGAGACGTTGTGCCGGAGCATGAGTTCCGCGGCGCGGTGCACGTCCGCCTCGGGGCCGACCATGACCGGCGGATAGCGCATGACGCCTTTGACCTCGATCGCGACCCTCTCCTCGCGGCCGGCACGATCCCCGTACCGCTCGCGGGTCTTCGGTCGTGCGAAGAACTCGGCGAGGTCCTTGAGCCCGACGACGCCTTCGAGATGCCGGTTCCGGTCCACGACCGGGATCGACCGCTCCCCGAGGGACTGCATGAGTTTCACCGCGTGGTCGACGGTGTCCGACTCGCCGACGCACTGGGGGTTCGGGGTCATGAGGTCGCGAACCTTCAGGGAGGCGAGGGCCTCCGTCTCGACGAGGGCACGCACGAGGTCCGTCCGCGAAATCACCCCCGCGAGAGTCTTCTTCTTCAGGATGGGGAGGGTGCGGAATCCACTCGAGAGCATCGTCTCCGCGGCCTCCGGCAGGGGCGTGTCCTCCGCGAGCTCGGGACCGCCGAGCATCACCGTGGAGGCTTTCGTCGAGGGCGGGAGGTTCCGCCGCTTCATGAGCTCCCGCATCGTCACGACGCCCTCGATGCGCTTCTTGTCGAGGATGGGCACCTCGTGGACGTCGTGCTTCTTCATCTTCCCGAGCACGTCGCCGATTGTCTCGCTCGGGGTCGCCGTGACGACTTCCCTCGTCATGAAAGCGGATACCGTGAGGTCCTGGACCTTGAGCCGCTTCATGACACCACGCCGGAGGGGAGTGGTCCATAGCGAGCGACCGTATAAGAAGGTTCTTCGGTGGCCCGCGGAATTCGGGCTCGATGCGCGTCCGGGCCGTCGTGACGTTCCACGGGCGCGTGCAAGGCGTGTACTTCCGCGCGCACTGCGAGGAGAACGCCCGCGGTCTCGGACTCGAGGGCTACGTGCGCAACCGCGCGGACGGGAGCGTGGAGGCCGTCTTCGAGGGCGAGCGTGACCTCATCGAGCAGTGCATCGAGTGGAACCGGGCGTCGCAGCCGCACGCCCGCGTGGAATCGGTGGACGTGCGGTGGGCGGCGCCGACGGGGGAATTCCGCGGGTTCCACATCCGGCACTAGTCCGGTCGCACTCTTCGTACTCTCGCGCGCAGGCCCGCGCGGCGCCCGGGGCGCCCACCCGCGGTGCGTGGCCCGGCCCCCGCGGAACCTGCGCAGGTCGACGAGCGGCGTCTGGCCGGCCCTTTTCGTCATCGAGATCGACGAGGAGCGCCGGAGGGACGATCACTCGATTTGGATCCGGTACGTCCGCTCGGGGGTCTCCCTGTGGATCGTCCAGGCATGTTCCTCCGTGAGCACGCCCCGTTCGAGCCACGCGCGCGTCTTCCTCGGCACGGTCGCGGGGCCGAGGACCGCCCCGGGCCGATCGGGATCGTCGATATAGTCCGTCTCCAGCATGAACCGGGAGCCGCCCTTGAGCGCCTCCACGACGAGCTCCTCCTTCGCGAGGATCGAAGGGACGAGCCCGTGGTTCTCCTCCGGCCGCGTGAGCGGAGTCGAGTGGTGCTTCACGACGCGGTTCTTGTCGAGGCCGACCTTCTCGGCCATCGCGGCGAATTCCCCGAAGATCTCCGGGGTGGGGTCCTCGGTGTGGAGGATGACCGCGCAGCCGAGCCGCTTCGCAGTCGCCATCGTGTACTCGATCACGTCGTTGCACGCGTGCACGAGGTCCGGGCCCACGGGAAAGTGCGGCCGACCGACCTCGCCAAGGGCCACGGCCTTTCCCAGCGCGACGTAGCGCGCGGCGAGGTCGATTCCCTGGCGCATCGCCTCGACGGCGCCCTCGAGCCCGACGACCTCCTTGAGATGCATGCACTCGACCGGATACGGACCCAGGGCGACGAAGACCTGCAGGGAGGTCGCCGCGCGAACCGCCTCCGCCATTTGCAGGGTCTTCCGGTACGCGCGCTCGTAGTCGCTGCCGTGGCTGATCGGCACATCGTCGTAGGGCGTGTGCGTCAGCATGATCGCCGTGCCGCCGACCTTCTCGAACGCCTTTGCGGCTTCCACGCCCTTGAACTCCGCGCGAAGGTGCATGTGGTTGTCGAAGATCGGCAGCCGTCGGGCCATCCTCGCTCGCCCTCGGGTCTGCTAGGGGATGGAGCGGGATAAGGCCTTTGCACTTACACGCCCGAGGCGCACCGTCCGGCCGGGATCGGCGAGGTCAACGCAGGAGTCCGGCGGCCTTCAGCTCGGCCGTGATCTTCTCCACGGCCTGCTCGACGTCCGAGGGCTTGCGGGCGCCTGTGCAGACGAGCTTGCCGCTGCCGAAGAGGAGGACGACGACCTTCGGCACGTCGATCCGGTAGACGAGCCCGGGGAACTGCTCCGGCTCGTACTCGACCTTCTCGAGGCCCAGGGAGATCGCGATCGCGTTCAGGTTGATCTGCGCGCCGAGGTCCGAGGAGGCGACGATGTTCTGGACCACGATCTCCGGGTTGTTCTTGATCGGGATGCCCGCGGCCTCGATCTGCTTGGCGACGATGTCGATCGCCTGCTTCACGTGCTCGAGGCTCTTCGCGCCCGTGCACACGACCTTCCCGCTTCGGAAGAGCAGGGTCGCGGTCTTCGGCTCCTTCAGGCGGTAGATGAGTCCCGGGAACTGCTCCGGTTCGTACTCCGCGCCGCCGAGCGCGAGGGCGATCGCCTGCAGGTCGAGCTGCTCTCCGAGGGACGTCGATGCGACGACGTTCTCGATCTTGATCTTCGCCAGGGTGACACCTCCGCGGATGTCGGGCCACGGACAGGCCGTTTCGTCCGGCGGGCGCGGGCCCGATTTAAATAGGACTTTATAAACGTTGGCGCGGGCTCCAGGCGGGTTCTCGACGTCCGCGCTCCCTACGCGGCCGCGCTATCCCGGGCCTTCACGAGGGCGTGCAACGCCCGGTTCAGGGGGGTCGCCAGCCCATGCCGGTCCGCGGCCCGGAGAATCGCGCCTGTGATCGCGTCGATTTCCGTCCGCCGGCCGAGGTCCAGATCCTGGAGCATGCTCGAGCGGTTCGCCGCGGTCCGCCTCGCGATCAGCGTCGTCCGGTGGACGGTCTCCGCCGCGTCGATCGCCACGCCTTCCGCCCGGGCGACCGCAGCGGCCTCCCGGCAGACGGCCTCGACGGTGGCGAGGAGTCGCTTGTCGCGGACGAGTCGGCCGTTCGGAACCCCGGCGAGGGCCGCGAGGGGGTTGATCGAGGCGTTTACGACGACCTTCGCCCACAGCTCGGTCCGGACGTCGCTCGTGACCCGCGTCGGGATGCCGGCATCGTCGAGCACGTCGCGGAGCCGCACGAGGTCCGCCTCGTCGACGCCGCGCCACGGGCCGATCACCGTCTCGCCGACGCCCGCATGGCGGATCTCCCCCGGCCCGACGAACGTCACTCCGTGCGCGGTCGTCCCCGCGACGACGCGGAGCGCGGTGCGCCCGATCACGTCTGCGTTTCCGAGCCCGTTCTGGAGTGTGAGGAACGTCGCCGACTTCGCGAGGCCGCGCAGGTGCGTCATCGCCGATGACGTGTCGTACGCCTTCACGGCAACGACGACGAGGTCCGCCTCCGCGCCCCCCGGGACGCGAGTCGCGGCATCGGGCTTCGCAAGCCGGACCGTCTTCCCCGAGACTCGGAGGCCATGTTCCCGGATTGCGTCGACATGCGCTTTCCTCCCTATCAGCAGGACTTCGTGCCTCGCGCTCAGGAGTCCGCCGAGCAGACTCCCGATCGCGCCGGCTCCGAACACGAGAACGCGCACGCCGGCCCATCCATGAAGCGGACTAAAACGGTTTCGACATCGGAATCGCATATCCCGAATTTTATAAAAATCCCAAAATGGCGAAAAACGCGTCGCTGAACGTGCTTCGCTACTTTTATCTACTCATGAAATCTATCCGTGGCAAAGGGAGGAACGCAGTGGCAAAGAAGAAGAAGGGCAAGAAAAAGAAGCGATAGGCCCTCACGACACTGATGCGATCCGCCTCCGGCGGATCACCGTTCTGAACCCCTTTCCCGTTTTTCCTTCCCTTTCATTTCTCGTGCAATCCGGTCCGCGCTCTTCAACGGCTCCGGCATGCGTTCCTTCGTCGTCCGCCGAACGAGGTCGAGCGCGCTCTCGAGAGAGACCCGGTGGCCCACGGAGACGTACAGGGGCCGAGTGCCTTGGGGAGGCGTCCATGCGAACCCCGCGAGCTGCCCGTCGAGGTCGATCGGAACCGCGTCTGCGCGCCCCCGATCTTGGCGTCGCGGTGAGCCCGCGAGCGGGTGTTTCGCGACGCCGATCGTCCGGAGGCCAAGTTGGACGCCGGCGAAGCACGCGACGCCAAACCGAGCAGGATGGAGACGCCCGTGTCCATCGATGAGGACCATGTCCGGACGTCGTGAGAGCCTGGCGAGCGCGGCCGCGATGGGGGGCAGCTCCCGGTAGCCCAGGTATGTGGGGATGTACGGGAAGTCGACGGGCATCCGGACCGTCGCGGTCTCCCTCAGATCGAGATCGTCGATCCCGTACACGGCGGCTGCGGCGAACGCGGAATCGCCGGCGTAGCTCGCGTCCACCCCCGCGACGGTCTCTGGCGGCGCCGGCTCGTCCGCTTCGAGGACCTGGCCTGCGAGGCGGATTTGCTCCGCTCGGAGCGCCGCGAGCAATCCGACGGCCGGAAGGGGATCCGCGAATCGGGAGCCGCTCGCGCGCCCGCCGCGGAGCGTGACGCCGTCGTCCCGCAACCGCGCTCCCGCGTCCCGGCGGATCGGCGTCCCGTCCCCGCGCACGACCCGGTGCCCGTTCCTCGTCGGATGGTCGAGGATCCAGGCCGCCACGGCTCGCGCCGCACGGACGTCCCCGAGGGCCCGTGCGATCGCTCCGCAGGTCGTGACCCGACCCCGGGGGATTCGCGCGAGGCATCGGACGATTGCGGTGCCGAATGGGTCGGCCATCGTTCACCGGATCGCCGTTCGCACGCAAAACCTTTCTAGCGCACGACGCATCGCCGGGCCCCCGCATGTCCCTGCTGCTCGAAGGTGGCTTCGTCGTCACCCAGGACAAGGAGCGCCGCGTGATCCCCGGCGGAGTCCTCGTCGAGGGCGGGCGAATCGTGTCCGTGGGCGACGCGGGCGCCCGAGCGGACGAGACGATCGACTGCTCGAACTGCGCTGTCCTCCCCGGACTCATCAACGCTCACCACCATGTCGCGAACACCCTCCTCCGCGGCATCGCGGACGATCTCCCCCTCGAGCCGATGCTCGAGAAGGCATTCGCCGTCGACGCGAAGCTCACGCGGCGGGACGTCCAGATCGGCGCCCTCCTCGGATGCGTCGAGATGATCCGGTCGGGGACGACGGGCTTCCATGACCTGTTCTACTGGGAGGACGAAGTCGCTCGGGCCGTTCGCGAGTCGGGCGTCCGCGGGTACCTCTCCTGGGCGACGCTCGACGAGGCGCTCACGACGCAGCGCGGAGATCCCGTGAAGAACGCCGAGGCGTTCGTCGCGAAGCACAAGGGCGACCCCCTCGTCACCCCGTCCGTCGGCGTCCAGGGCGTCTACGCGGCGTCCGAGGAGACGTACGCGCGGGCGCGGGATGTCGCCGTGAGGCACGGCGTCCGGCTCCACACTCATCTCGCCGAGACGCGGGGCGAGGTGTACGACCATGCGGCAAAGACCGGATTCCGGCCCGTCGAGTGGCTCGAGCGGATCGGCTTCCTCGACGAGCGCCTCACCGCGGCGCACGGGGTGTGGCTCACCCTCAACGAGGTCCGGACACTCGCGCGGCGCGGGGTGAGCGTCGCGCATTGCCCCGTGTCGAACATGAAGCTCGCCTCCGGGGGGGTCGCCCCGGTCCCCGAGATGCTCCGGGAGGGCGTCACGGTCGCCCTGGGCACAGACTCGCCGATCTCGAACAACGGGATGGACATGTTCGCGGACATGAAGGTCGCCGCGCTCCTTCACAAGGCGACCCGCTGGGACGCTCGGGTGGTCCCCGCGCAGGTCGCCCTCGACTTCGCGACGATTCGTGCAGCGGAGGCGCTCGGCGTCGGGGACCGACTCGGTTCAATCGAGGTCGGGAAGCGTGCGGACCTCGCGGTCGTGTCGCTCCGCGGCCCGCACACGACTCCTTTTTATCCGGCGAACCTCATCAGCCATCTCGTCTACAGCTGTCGCGGGAGCGATGTCGTGGCGACGATCGTCGACGGGCGCGTCCTCATGTCGGATGGGCACGTCCGGTGCGTGGACGAGGCGGACGTGGTCGCGCGTGCGCAGGAGACCGCCCGCGAGCTCTACGAGGCATGATTCGTGATCTGCGGGGTCGATGAGGCTGGGCGGGGTCCCGTGATCGGGCCGCTCGTCGTCGCCGGCGTGGCCGTCGAGTCGGACGTGGCCCTCCGTCAGCTCAGCGTGCGCGACTCGAAGAAGCTCTCCCCAGGGCGCCGGGAAGCACTCGCGCCGGAGATCGAGAAGATCTCGAGGCACGAGCTCATCGTCGTTCCGGCGGAGGACATCGACATCATGCGTGCGGAGATGACCCTGAATGAGTTCGAGGTGAAGCTCTTCGCGTCGATCATCGAGAAGCTCCACCCCGACACGGCGTACGTCGACGCCGTCGACGTGGACGAGATCGAATTCAAGCGGGCGATCCTCCGGCAGCTGCCTTTCGACGTCGAGGTTATCTCTCAGCACGAGGCAGACGACCTCTTCCCCGTCGTGAGCGCGGCCTCCATCCTCGCGAAGGTCCGCCGCGACCGCGAGGTGCGATCGATCGAGGCGGAACTCGGCGAGCCGATCGGGTCCGGGTACCCCTCGGACCCGGTGACCGTCGCCTTCCTGGAAAGATGGATCAAGGAGAAGGGGGGTCTGCCGCCGCACACGCGGGCCTCCTGGGACACGGCGAAACGGCTCCTGGGGGACGCGCGGATCCGGAAGCTCGACGAGTTCGGTGGTGGGCGAGGTTGAGAGAGCTCCTCGAGGGCCTGATCTCGAAGTTCAACGCGAAGGTCGCCTCCGATCCCGCGCTCCGGGAGGAGATCGGCGGCCTCACCAAGACGGTCCTGATCGAACTCAAGGACGGCACGAAGTGGCATTTCACGCTCAAGGACCGTCGCGTCGAGCGGCTCGAGGACGGCGGAGCCGCGGGCGCGGACATCACGATCATCACGGACGCGGAGACGCTGCGCGCCCTCATCCTGCGGGAGATGGGACCGTTCAAGGCGTACGCCCTCGGGAAGGTCAAGCTCAAGGGGAGCCTCGATGACCTTGCGCGGTTCCGGAAGTTCTTCTAATCCCGCGATAGGTTTATCCATCAGGGACCGTTCGGCGGGCTCGCCGCTCCCCCGCGACCGGTCGACCGCAGCGGGGTGGGGTAGCCAGGATATCCCGTCGGGCTCATAGCTCGGGACGCCCAGGTCCCCGGTGAGACACCCGGAGATCGATGGTTCAAAAGCGGCGGAGGCCGCACCTCCTCCGCGGGACATCCATCCCCCGCTATCCCGCCGGCCGTGGGCGGAGCGGCCATGCGTCCTCGAGATCCGGCGAGTCGCGCGCCTCCTCTGATTCTCACGTCAAAACCTTTATCGGCGCGGGTTCGCGTCCGCGGCCGACCCGACAATGGGCGATCGCGTGAACACGGGAGTCGAAGGCCTCGACGCCATGCTCAAGGGCGGATTCCTCCCCGCGCGACCGTACGTGGTCTCGGGCCCGACGGGGAGCGGGAAAACGATCCTCGCGATGCACTTCCTGCTCGAAGGCCTCCGGCAGGGGGAACCGTGTCTCCTCGTCACGATGGACGAGCCACCGAGTGAGATCAAGGCGAACATGGCCGTCCTCGGCTGGTCCCTCGGCCGTCTCAAGATTCTCGACGCAACGCCCGACGTGCGTGCGCACAAGCGCGTGCGGTCCGTGATCGATGTCGGCACGACGATGGACGTCCGCGACATGGAAGACGTCAACGGGATGCGCCAGCCGTCCCAGATCCATGCCCTCGAGGTCAGCGTGCACAGCGTCCAGAAAATGATCAAACAGGAGTTCGCGCAGCGCCTCGAGCAGACGAGCCAGCGGTACAAACGCATCGTCATCGACTCCCTCACCGCGCTCAAGATGTTCTCCATGCAGGGCGAGGACAGCCGGATCCTGATCCAGTCGTTCATGCGGTTCCTCGCGGAGCTCGAAGCGACGAGTCTCATCGTCGCCGAGCACCTGCGGCGAGACACGATCGAGACGGAGTTCTTCCTGAGTCGGGGCGAGATCCGGCTCCACAAGTGGCTGGACGGGAACGTGATCCGTCGTGCGCTCTCGATCGAGAAGTTCCGCGGCTCGTCGTTCGACGACCGCATCTGCGCGATGACGATTGGGAACGCGGGAATCGTCGTGTTCCCGAACGCGCAGGCCGCGTTCCGTGGGACGTCGTCCGAGCTCCGCGTCGGCGAGTCGTTCCTCGAGTCTCGAATCATCGAGGAGGTGTCGAACCTCCTCGATTCCGTTCTCCGTCAGATCGACGAAGCGCACCGCCGCCAGCTACCTGTGAAGGACATCGAGGTCGCGGTCTCCCGCGCGATGGTCCACTTCCAGCGTCGGCACTACCAGAAGGCGCTCAAGGCCGCGCTCGCTTGCGACGCCCAGATCAAACAGCGGATGGGAGAACTCCCGCCGCCGCCTCCCCCAGCCTCGCTGCCGAAGCCTCCGGGGGTGGGAGGGTAGCCGGCCTCACGAAGATCCGGACGGGCGTCCCGGGACTCGACAAGATGCTCCACGGCGGCCTCATTGCCGGACGGCCGTACATCGTATCCGGCCCGCCGGGATCCGGGAAGACGATCCTCGCGATGCAGTTCCTCCGCGAGGGCCTCGAGGGGGGCGAGCATTGCCTCTTCGTGGCCCTGGAGGAGCCGCCGAACGAGGTCAAGGTGAACATGCGCGCCTTCCGGTGGAACCTCGACGACCTCGAGATTCTCGACGCGAACTCGGACATCCGCCGGTTCGAGCCCACTCCGATCCTCGAAATCTCCACGGAGACTGAGCCGATCAAGATGCGCGAGCTCGAGGAGAGGATCCGGAAGACCCCGGACTTCGAGAGCCACGAAGTAACCGTGCATTCCCTGCAGCAGCTTCTGAAGAAGCTCTTCCTCCGGAGGAAGTACCACCGCGTCGTGATCGACTCCGTGACCGCGCTGAAGTACTTCTGCATGCGGGAATTCGAGGAGACCGTCACGATGCAGTCGTTCATGCGGTTCCTGACGGAAGCCGGGGTGACTTCGATCCTCTCCCTCGAGCTCCCCGACTCCGGCGAGGCGCCCTCGGAGGCGTTCCTCGCCCGCGGGGAGATCCGGCTCCACAAGCTCCGCGACGAGTCGGGAATCAAGCGGTTCATCTCCGTGGAGAAGTACAAGGGCTCGAGCCACGAGGAATTCGTGTTCCCGTTTGACATCACGAACGCCGGCGTGCGGGTGCACGTCGGCGCGACCGCGTCCCCGCCTTCGGGACTGTGACGCCGCCGCGGGCGGCGTCACACCGGCGGCCGTCTCTTTGAGGATTTGTCTGACGATTGTATGACTACTTTTAAATACTTTCACGCAGATGCTCCCGGCCGTCAGAATCCATCGGGATGGGATGGTTCGATGAAGTCGATTCTCAATGAGGCCTTGGCCCGCCACCAAGAGGAGCAGGCCAAGGACAAGGCAGAGGAGAAGCGGGCGCTCGCCAAGGCCGAGAAGCCAAAGAACGCGGACGATGACGAAATCGAGAAGATCGTCGACTCGATTAACGTCTCGATCAAGATCGTCGGCTGCGGCGGCGGCGGATCGAACACGATCACCCGGTGCGGCGAGGCGGGGATCAGCGGCGCGCAGATGGCCGCAATCAACACGGATGCGAAGCATCTCCTCGCGGTCCACGCCCCGAAGAAGATCCTGATCGGCAAGCGTCTGACGAAAGGCCTCGGCGCCGGAGCGCTCCCCGAGGTCGGAGAGCAGGCCGCCCATGAGAACGAGGAGGAAATTCGCGACTTCCTCCGTGGCGCCCACGTCGTGTTCATCACCGCCGGCATGGGTGGGGGCACCGGGACGGGCAGCGCATACTATGTCGCCCGGGTCGCCAAAGAGGAAGGCGCTCTCGTCATGGGCGTCGTCACGATGCCGTTCAGGTCCGAGGGCAAGATCCGGATGGAGAACGCGGAAGCGGGCCTCGACAAGCTCCGGAAGTTCTGCGACACGACGATCGTGATCTACAACGACAAGCTCCTCGAGCTCGTGCCCCGTCTGCCGATCAACGCCGCGTTCAAGGTCGCGGACGAGATCCTCATGCAGTCGATCAAGGGAATGACGGAGATCATCACGAAGCCGGGCCTCGTCAACCTGGACTACGCGGACCTGATGACGATCATGAAGGGCGGCGGCGTCGCGATGATCGGGATCGGTGAGAGCGAGGCAGAGAGGGACCGGATCGAGTACGCGATTAACGAGGCCCTCGAGTCTCCGCTCCTAGGCGAGGTCGATCTGACCCACGCCCGCGGCGCGCTCGTGCGTGTCGTCGGCGGACCGGATCTCACGGTCTCCGAGGCCGAGCGGGCCGCGGAAATCGTCGGGCAGAAGATCAACCCGATGGCCCGGATCATCTGGGGCTGCACCGTCGAGGAGGATCTCTCGAACAGCGTGCGCGTCCTCCTCGTGATCACCGGCGTGCGCTCGAAGTCGATCGTGGGCAAGGACGTGTTCACGGGCCCCGTCGCGACATCGAGCGACGTCGACGAGGTACGCTGAACCCTCCTCCCCTCTTTCTCAAACTTCTTTTCCTTCCTTTCCTTACGGGTCGAGCGTGAGCACTCGTCGCCCGAGGTACCGCTACATCGCGTTCCGCGTCGACGGACCCCGCGAGTTCGCGTACGAGGAGGTCCTCGCCGCGTTCCGCTCAGAGGCCGGGCGTCCGTGGCTCGTCGGGTTTCGCGGATCGAAAGGCCTCGCCCGATGCACGAACCTCTCCAAGGACCTCGCGATTCGGTCCCTCCGTGGAATCACGGCGATCGCGGGGGCACCCGTGACGGTCACGACGCTGGGCACTTCAGGCACTATTCGCAGGGCGACAGCAAAGTATCTTCGGCCGGCGTGATTCTCTCCACCCGGTCGCCGCGAACTAATCCTTATAAACGAGGGGCTTATTAGGCGGCGAAGAGGCACCTTATGCAGCCGGGTCAAATGGCGTATGACCGCGCCATCACCGTGTTCAGTCCCGATGGCCGCCTGTTCCAGGTCGAGTACGCCCGCGTCGCCGTCACCCGCGGGAACACGACCGCGGGTCTGAAGTTCAAGAACGGGATCGTCCTGATGGCGGACAAGAAGATCGGGTCGCGCCTCGTCGAGACGTCCTCGATCGAGAAGATCTTCCAGATCGATGAGCACATCGGCGCGGCGACCTCCGGCCTCGTGGCCGACGCCCGCGTCCTGGTCGACTACGCCCGGCTCGTCGCGCAGATCAACAAGGTCACGTACAGCGAGAGGATTGGCGTGGACCTCCTCGTGAAGCGCATCTGCGACTACAAGCAGAACTACACCCAGTACGGCGGCGTGCGGCCCTTCGGGACCGCGCTCCTCGTCGCGGGCGTGGACGACCTCGGCACCCATCTCTTCGAGACGGACCCGAGCGGAGCCCTCGTCTCGTACAAGGCCGGGAGCATCGGCGCGGGCCGGAACGCGGTCATGGAGCTGTTCGAGGAGAAGTGGCGCGACGGGATGGCCCAGGATGACGCGGTCCTCCTCGGTCTCGAGGCCCTGCAGAAGGCGTCCGAGGGCGAGAAGCTTGACGCCCGCGCGATCGAGGTCGGCGTCGTCGTCGAAGGCCAGCGGTTCCGGCGCCTTGCGGAGGCGGAGGTCAGCGCATACCTCTCCAGGGTTCCGGGGGCCTCCTAGGGGCAGTCCATGCCCAAGGAGCTCCGAACGGACCGGCGCGACGACGTTTTCAAGGAGTACGTGATCGCCCGCGTGGAGAGGTCGGGCGAGAAGTTCGAGGTGCTTGTGAAGCCCGGCGCCGTCCAGCGCCTCCGCGATGGCAAGGACGTCGACATCCTTGCGGAGCTCGCGATCGACGAGGTCTTCCGGGACGCGCACAAGGGCTCGAAGGCGTCCGAGGAGAAGATGAACGAGCTCTTCGGGACGACGGAGCCTCTCGCGGTCGCGAAGCAGATCATCCTGAAGGGGGAGATCCAGCTCACGACGGAGCAGCGACGCGAGATGCTTGAGGTGAAGCGGAAGCAGATCGTCCAGTACATCGCGGCGAATGCGATCAATCCGCAGACGGGCGCACCGCATCCCCCCCTGCGGATCGAGATCGCGATGGAAGAGGCCAAGGTCCACGTGGACCCGTTCAAGGGGCTCGAGGTCCAGGTGAAGGACGTCCTCGACGCCCTCCGTCCGCTCATCCCGATTCGCTTCGAGAAGGTCCGGATCGCGGTCCGGCTGAGCGCGGAGGACGGCGCGAAGTGCTACGGGGACCTCAAGACCTTCGGGACGATCCTCAAGGAGGAATGGCAGCCCTCGGGGGCGTGGATCGGCATCGTGGAGATGCCCGCGGGGATGCAGACGGATTTTCTCGAGCGGCTCAACGCGAAGACGAAAGGGAACGTCGAGACCCGGACCCTGAAGGCGGACCAGAAGGTGTAGACGCGGCGGGCGGGCCCGCCCTTACCCAAAACCTCAAGTAGCCGTCGCCATTTCGACGCCTTCGCGTGAGAGAGAGAACCCGATGGAAGGCAAAGGCCCGGTTCGCCCGATCGTCATCCCTGGCGAAGCCGTGGGCGGTCCCCGACTGAAACCGGGACCCGGAACGTACAGCGAAGGCGGCCGGATTTTCGCGAGCCAGCTCGGTATCCTGAGCGAACGCGACGGCCTCGTGAGCGTGATTCCGCTCGCCGGGCGGTACATCCCGCAGCGCGGCGACGCGATCGTCGGCGAGATCGTCGACATCGGCCCGTCGCACTGGCTCGTGGACATCAACTCGCCCTACCCGGCGCCCCTCCATGCGACGGAGGTCCCGTGGCACGTCGAGTTCGGCGACACCGCCCGGTTCCTCAACGTCGGCGACGCGATCCTCGGCCATGTCTCCAGCGTGGACGAGATTAAGAGGGTCTCCGTCACGATGAACTCCCCGGAGTCCCGGCGCCTCCGCGGCGGGCAGCTCCTCGAGGTCTCCCCGGCGAAAGTCCCGCGCGTCATCGGGAAGGAGGGAAGCATGATCTCCCTCGTCACGGACCTCACGCACTGTCGGATCTACGTCGGCCAGAACGGGCGGATCTGGCTCGATGGCACGGACGGCGACACCGTGATCGCCGCGAGGGCGATCCGGCTCATCGAGGAGCGAGCCCAGGCGTTCGGCCTCACGGAGTCCGTGCGGGAGTTCCTGGAATCCGCGTACCGACACGCGGACGGACGACCCTCCGCCTGATGGAAGGATACGAATGGTAGACATCGAGCACATCCCGAAGGAACTGAAGCTGATTGACGAGAAGGGCGTCCGCCTCGACGGCCGACGCCACGACGAGCTCCGACCGATCCGGATCGAAGCCGGCGTCCTCCGCCGCGCGGACGGGTCCGCGTACGTGGAGTGGGGCGGGAACAAGGTCCTCGCCGCCGTGTACGGGCCGCGGGAGGCGCACCCGAGGCATCTCCAGGACCCCGCGCGGGCCCTCGTTCAGTGCCGCTACAACATGGCGCCGTTCAGCGTGTCCGACCGGAAGCGGCCCGGCCCCGACCGGAGATCTGTCGAGATCTCGAAGGTGATCTCCGAGGCGTTCGCCTCCGTCGTGTTCGCCGAGCAGTTCCCGCGAACGTCCGTCGACATCTTCATCGAGGTCCTCCAGGCGGATGCAGGGACCCGGTGCGCCGGCCTGACCGCGGCGTCCGTCGCGCTCGCGGACGCGGGCGTACCCATGCGCGACCTGGTGACCTCGTGCGCCTCCGGGAAGATCGGGGGGGTCGTGTGCCTCGATTTGAACAAGGACGAGGACAACTTCGGCGAGGCGGATTGCCCGATGGCGATCGTTCCCAGGACGGGCGAGCTCGTCCTCCTCCAGATGGACGGCCACCTCACGTACGATGAGTTCCAGAAGGCGATGGAGCTCAGCATCGCCGCGACGCAGAGGATCTACGAGATGCAGCGGGACGCTCTCCGCCGGCGGTACTCCCTGTCGATCGACGAGATCATGAAGGAATCTCCGGCCGCGCCGCCGCGCGAGACCGAGCTACCGGAGATGTCCACCCAGATCGTCGGGGAGCCGGAGCTCGACTTCGACGCCCTCGACGAGGACCGGGAGGGGGGCGCGTGAGCGACGACATCCTGTCCGACCTCATGCGGGACTACGTCTACCGATCCGCGAAGGCGGGGCGGCGGACGGACGGCCGTGCCCTCGACGAACCGCGCAAGCTCGCCGTCGAGCACGGCGTCGTCAAGACCGCAGAGGGGAGCGCGCGGGTGAAGCTCGGGAACACGGATGTCATCGTGGGCATCAAGATGTCCGTCGGCCAGCCGTACCCCGACACCCCGAACACGGGCGTCCTCTCGACGACCGTCGAGCTCATCCCGATGGCGAGCCCGACGTTCGAGGCAGGACCTCCGAGGCCGGACGCGATCGAACTCGCCCGCGTCGTCGACCGCGGGATCCGCGAGTCGAAGATGGTGAACGTGGCGAAGCTCTGCATCACGCCGAAGGAGAAGGTCTGGGTCATGTTCATCGATATCCACGTCCTCGACTTCGACGGGAACCTGTTCGATGCGTCGTCGTATGGCGCCGCTGCGGCCCTCGCGACGACGATCGTCCCGGCGAAGGCCCAGGGCCTCGGAGACGACTTCCCCCTCCCCGTGGAGCACTGGCCCGTGAGCGTGACGACGGCGAAGATCAAGGATCTCCTCGTCGTCGACCCGGGCCTCGACGAGGAGCGGATGGCGGATGCGCGCCTCACCGTGACGACGGACGAGAACGGGGACATCCGCGCGATGCAAAAAGGCTTAAAAGGGAGTTTTTCTTACGACGAGGTCAAGCGGATCATCGAGACCAGCCAGAAGGTTGGTCGCGCGCTCCGCCCATCCCTGCGTCCCTGAGGTCGTCCATGGCCCGTCGCACTCGCAAGGTCGGCGTCGTCGGTCGCTACGGTCCGCGCTATGGCGTCCGGATCCGCCGCCGCGTTCAGGAGATCGAGGAGGTCCTCCGCGCGCGGCACACGTGCCCGAACTGCCAGGCCATCGCCGTGAAGCGGAAGTCCTCGGGCGTTTGGGCGTGCCGCCACTGCGGGACGGTGTTCGCGGGCGGGGCATACCGGCCCGTCGTGACGACGAGCTTCAAGCGAGAGGTCCCCGCCACGGCCGAGGAAGAAGAGCCCAAGGCGGAGGAGGCCTGAACGTGTACAAGTGCGCAGTCTGCTTCGAGCCCATCCGCGCGAACATCAACACGGTCGGGATCCAGTGCGAGCGCTGCGGCTCAAAGATCTTCTACAAGGAACGACCGAACGTGAAGAAGGTCGTCAAGGCGCGGTGACCATGCGCCGCGCGGAGATCGTGCTCGAGGGGCCCGGAGCCGACGTCGTCGCGGGCGCCCTTCGTCCCGAGGCGGGTCGAGACGTCCCGAAGGCCCGCGTCGCGGTCGCGGGACGCAGGGGTCGCGTCTCGATTCGGATTGACGCGGAGGACACAGGTGCGCTCCGTGCCGCGGTGAACTCGTACCTGCGTTGGTCCGACGTCGCCATGCGCGTCCGCGAACAGGTGAGCCGATGAAGGAGATTTCCCCCCAGTTGCAGAACCAGATCGCCCAGTACCAGCAGTTGCAGCAGCAGATCCAGGTCCTCGCCTCCCAGCGGCTCCAGCTCGAGGCGAAGCTCCGCGAAGTCGAGGGGACCCTCGACGAGCTCGGGAAGGTCGGGCCCGACACGACGATCTACAAGAGCATCGGGATGCTCCTGGTGAAGAGCGACGACCGCAAGGGCCTCAAGGAGGAGCTCGACGAGCACAAGGAGACCATCACGATTCGCGTGAAGTCGATCCAGAAGCAGGAGAAGGCGCTCACGGAGCGCTACGAGCAGCTCGGGGAGAGAATCCAGCAGGCGCTGGGCGGTGCGGCGGCTCCCCAGGCCGGCTGAGTCGGCCTGGAAATCCTTATATCGAAAGGCCCTTTCGTCAGTGCGTGGCCGACGCCTCGGAGACCCCGGACGGACCCGACGCAGCGGAGCCCTCCGCCCCCCGCGCCCCCGCGATGCCGAAGGGGAGCCTCTCTCGGTTCGTCATGATCTTCCTCTTCCTCCTCGCGTTCTGGACGCTCTTCGACCCGCAGCTCGCACAGATCGCCGGCAACGCGGCGAGTGCGGTTCTCACGCCCCTCCTGGGGTTCAACGCGGCGATCCCCGTGATCACGATCCTCCTCGCGGGGATGTTCACGACGACCCTCTCGTCGATCGTCCGGGACTACTTCACGAACTGGGTCCGGCAGGCGCGGACGCAGAAGATCATGCGCGCGTGGAGCAGGGAGCGGATGGACGCGGTCCGGAAGGGGAACAAGGCGCGGCTCGAGCAGCTCATGGAGGCGCAGAAGGGGTTCCAGCAGGACCAGATGGCCCTCATGTTCTCGCCATACAAGTCGATGGCCCTCACGATGTTCGTGTTCATCGTCATGTTCAGCTGGCTCCGGACGTTCGTCGACTTCTCCCTGTCGGCGAACGGGAACCAGTTCATCGCGGTCCCGTGGTCCTCGAACGTGTGGCTGCCGTCGATCTACGTGTTCCCGTCCTGGGTCCTCCTCTACTCGCTCCTCGCGATCCCCTTCGGGCAGATCGTCTCCCGCGTGATGAAGTACGTCCGCTTCCGCCGTCGCCTCCGCGAGATGGGGCTACCCCTCCGTGCGGAGCCGGACCGGGCCTGAGGGGTCCGGATGATCATCGCGATCGGCGGTCCTCCTGGAAGCGGGAAGACGACGGTCGCGGAGCGCCTCGCGGAGGGCTTCGGCTACGCCCTCGTGTCCGCCGGCGCACGATTCCGGGAGATGGCGAAGGCCCGGGGCATGGACATCCTTGCGTTCTCCCGGGCCGCGGAGGCCGACCCCGGAATCGACCGGGAGCTCGACCGCCTCGTCCTCGAGGAGGTCCTCCGTCGGGACGCGATGGGCGACGACATCGTTGTCGACGGGAGGATCCAGGCATACCTCCTGTCCCAGCGGCGGATCCCGTGCCTCAAGGTCTGGATCGACGCACCCGTCGATGTCCGGGCGCGGCGCGTCGAGGAACGGGAACGCGGGAGCGCCGCTGCCGCGCGCCACGAGATCGAGGTGAGGGAGCGGTCCGAGCGGACCCGGTACCGGGAGGTCTACGGCATCGACCTCGACGACCGCGGCGTGTACGACCTCGTCGTCGATTCCTCCGAAAAGACCCCCGAGCGAATCGTCGAGACCATCCTCGCGCGGGTGGCAGGATGACCGAGCTCGTCGTCCTCCACGACACCCCGGACTCGAAGCACGGCACCCGGCCTGAAGCGCGCGCGATCCGGGACGCGATCCGGCTCGGCGTCGCGCTCGTCGACAAGCCCCAGGGGCCGACGTCCCACCAGGTGAGCGCCTGGGTGCGGGACATGTTCGGGGTGCCGCGTGCAGGACACTCCGGCACCCTCGATCCCCGGGTCACCGGCGTGCTCCCCGTCGCCCTCGCCGACGCGACGCGGGGGCTCGAGGCCGTGCTCGAGGGGGACAAGGAGTACGTCGGCGTGCTCCAGCTCCATCAGGACGTCGACGCCCGCCGGCTGAGCACGATGATCGGGCGCTTCGTGGGGGAGGTCTACCAGACGCCCCCGGTCCGGTCGGCGGTGAAGCGCGAGCGGAGGTCCCGTCACGTGTACGAGTTCGAGGCGATTGAGATCTCGGGGAGGAACGTTCTCTTCCGCGTGCGCTGCGAATCCGGCACGTACGTCCGGACGCTCTGCGCGGACCTCGGAGAGGCGCTCGGCGTCGGGGCGAACATGGTCGACCTGCGCAGGACGCGCACCGCGACGTTCCGGGAGACGGAGGCCCTTCCGCTGAACGCGTACCGGGACGCGATCGCCTTCTGGAAGGAGGAGGGGGACGAGGCGCCGCTCCGCAAGGCGCTCGTGCCCTTCGAGCGGCTCCTCGCACACCTCCCGCAGATTGTCGTGAAGGACACGGCGGTCGACGCAATCTGCCACGGGGCGAACCTCGCGGTCCCGGGCATCGCGCGGCTCACCCCGGGCATCCGGCGGGGGCAAGCCGTCGGCGTGTTCAGCGCTAAAGGAGAAGCGGTCGCGTTCGCGAAGTCCCTCCTGACGACGGACGAGGTCGTCGTCGCGAAGTCGGGCATCGCCGCGGACACGGCACGCGTGCTCATGGACCCGGGCACGTACCCGAAGCTCTGGAAGTGAGAACCCGGCGGAGAACCTTTGACGGAGAACCTTTATTACAGCGGAGCCGATGGCGCGAGCGCTGGGTGCCGAGGTCGCCTAGTCCGGTAGGGCGCCAGCTTGGAGAGCTGGTGGTCGCAAGGCCCCGGGAGTTCAAAAGGCTCCCGCCGCTCTGATGACGGCTGCCTGAAAGTCTCCCCCTCGGCGTTCAGCTTTTTCCGTGCCGCCGTGCGAGCCGCGCCTTGAGCTCGTCGATGGGCGCGACGGGCAGGGGGTCCACGCGCCGGAGCGTCGCAAGGTACAGGCTCACGTAGTCGCCCAGGAACAGGAGCCCGAGCATCCGCCCGAGGAGCTCGTCATCCTCGTCCTCGAGCTGCTCGACCTTCGCGCCGCGCGCCATCAGGGCCGCGGTCGCATCGAGCCGCCGGCGCATCTCCGGGGTCTCGTCGGAGTCGCGCAGGAAGACGGGCGCGAACCGCCGCGACGTTCCGTCGGAGCACCAACCGACGAGCTCGTTGTGGTCCGCCTCCGGGAACTCCGAAGAGAAGGCAAGGACCTTCGCGTTCTCGTTCAGCTGGGTCTGCCAGCGCTTCGCGACCGCCGTGAAGGGCGGGGCGCCGTAGACCACGGGGGTCTTCCCCCTGAGTCGCACGGCGAGCGCCTTCGCGCGGTTCCTCGATTTCGGGGTGTCGGGCCTGAGCCGCTCGCGGAGCCCCTTCAGGTGGACGACCGCGCGTTCGAGTTCCCCGCGGAGGTCCCCGTAGACCCAGTCCTCGCCTATCCCGGGGAGGATTCCAAAGAGGTGGCCGAACGCGCCCCGCGGCGGCAAGCCGCCCGGGATCTCGACGACGTCCGCCTTTGCGGACCGGGCGAGGCTCGCGAGGGTTCCCCCCGACGTGACTGCGACGAGGTGGCAGCCGAGCTTGATCCCGTCCGCGGTCGCCGCGAGCGTCTCCTCCGTCTCCCCGGAGTAGCTCACCGCGACCACGACGTCCCCCGGTTGCGCGTACGAGGGAAGACGGTAGTCCCGGACGACCTGGATCGGGACCTTCGAGCGGCTCGCGATCCACGCGCGGAAGATGTCCCCCGCGATCGCGGACCCGCCCATCCCGACGACGAACACGTGGCGCGCATCCTGGAGCGGCGCATGGGTCCCGATCCCGCGCCGGAGGCCTTCGAGGAGCTGCTCGGGCATCGAGGCGATGATCTCCCGCATCTTCCCGGGATCCGTCCTCGCGACCGCAGACGCCTCGAGCAACGCGGGTCGAAGCGGGCCTGCGGACATAAGGCCTCCGACCGGACCCTCGCAACCGAGAATCGGGTAGTTACAAAAACATTGATATGAGCCGGACACGTCGGGCCTCTCGTGGGCGACATCGTCCGGGCCGTCGAGGCGCTTCGCCGCGGGGAGTTCGTCCTCGTCTACGACGGTGATGGCCGGGAGGAGGAGACGGACCTCACGCTCGCGAGCGAGTTCGTGAGCCCTCCGGCGGTCCGAACCCTCCGCAAGGATGCGGGCGGCCTGGTGTGCGTGACCCTGTCCGGCGGGGTCCACTCGCGGCTCGGCCTGCCTCTGATGACGGACATCCTCCGGACCGCCGGCAGGGCGTACCCGCTCCTCGAGGCGGTCGCGACGGAGGACATGCGGTACGACCGGCACAGCGCGTTCTCGATCACGGTGAACCATCGCGACACGTTCACGGGGATCACGGACCGCGACCGGGCCCTCACGATCTCCCGCGTCGCGGCGCTCGCGCGAGAGGCATTGGGTCGCGAGAACGGCTGGGCGGCGGCCGCGTTCACCCGCGAGTTCCGTTCGCCAGGACACGTTCCGATCCTCAACGCCGCGGAGCCCCTCCTCGCGTCTCGGCGGGGGCATACGGAGCTCACGACGGCCCTCATGGTCATCGCGGGACTCGTCCCCAGCGCCACGATCTGCGAGATGATGTCCGACGACGGCCTCGCCAGGACCCGGGAGGATGCAAAGGCATATGCGCGAGAGCGAAATCTCGTGTTCCTGGAAGGACAGGACATCCTCCAGGCGTGGCGCGCATGGTCCGCGTAATGGCGACGGGGGTCTTCGATCTCCTCCATCCCGGTCACATCTACTTCCTCGAGGAGGCCCGCAGGCTCGGTGACGAGCTCGTCGTCGTCGTCGCACGGGACAGCACCGCGCGGAAGTTCAAGCACGAGCCGATCACCTCGGAGGCGTCCAGGGTCCAGATCGTATCCGCCCTCAAGCCCGTGGACCGCGTGCTCCTCGGGCACGAGGGGAACATCTACGAGATCCTCCAGGAGGTCCGGCCGGACATCATCGTGCTCGGGTTCGACCAGGCCCATGACGAGAACCGGATCCTCGAGGAGTGTGGGAGGCGGGGTCTCGGCACGCGGGTGGTGCGTCTGCCGAAGTTCGAGGGAGACCTCGACGGAACGCGCAAGATCGTGAGGAAGGTGGGCGAGTGGCTCGCGCTGCAGGAGAAGCTCAGGCACGTCGAAGGGGAACCGCCGGCCGAGGAACGGGGGCCGCTCCGAAAGCGCTGAAGCGGATCGGGATCGTCGACACGTCGTTCGCGCGGTTCGACATGGCCGCTTCCGCGGTCCACGAGCTCCGGAAGCTCGGCGGCGGTTTCAAGGTCGAGCGGTACACGGTCCCGGGGATCAAGGACCTCGCCGCAGGCTCGCGGATCCTCTTCGACCGGGGCTGCGATCTCGTGATCGCGGTCGGCATGGTCGGACAGCAGACCGTGGACAAGGATTGCGCCCTCGCCGCGGACTTTGGTCTCCAGCTCGTCCAGGCCCAGGTCGGTCGCCATGTGATCGGCGTCATGGTCCACGAGGAGGAGGCTCCGGACGACGAGAAGCTCGCGTGGCTGTTCGACCGCCGCACTCGGGAGCACGCGGTGAACGCGTACGACCTCCTCTTCCGGCCCGAGGCGATCCGCGCCCGCGCTGGGACCGGCCAGCGCGAGGGGTACGCGGACGCGGGTCCTCTGCGGGTGAAGGTTCCTTGAGGGTGGCGATCGTCGCGTCGCTTTTCAACCGCGAGGTCGTCGACCGCATGGTCGAGCGGGCCCTCGCGAGGGCGCGCGAGCGGGGTGTCCAGGTCTCCGCGGTCGTGCGCGTCCCCGGCGCGTACGAGATCCCGCTCGCCGCGCAGCGACTCCTCGAGCGCGGGGACGTCGACGGCGTCGTGGCAATCGGCGCCGTCATCAAGGGGGAGACCCTCCACGACGAGGCGATCATGACCGCGTCGTGCTCGGGCCTCATGGACATCGCCCTCCGCGCGGGGAAGCCGGTCGGACTCGGGATCACGGGGCCGGGAATGTCGGACGAGCAGGCGCTAGCCCGGATCGACAGCGCGAGCCGCGCGGTCGACGCCGTGGTCGCAATGCACGAGCTCCTCCGGGGTCTCTGAACGGTTCGCTCGATGGAAATCAGGGCGCAAAGGTTTAATCCCCTCCCCTCGCAATCGGGGCGCAGCCCGCCGTGACGAGGGCCGAGGACGGATCTCTATGGCCGATTTTGCCGCGATCGAGTCGATCCTTTCCGAGATTGAGCGGAACGAGGGCGTCCAGAACTGCGTCCTCGTGTCCCTCGCCGGCTCGTTCCTCGCGGGGACCGCCCCGAAGGGGGTCTACGTGGACACGTTCGCCTCGATGTTCGCCGTCGTCATCGGCTCCGCGGACACAGTCGCCGCGGAGCTCAAGGAGGGGCTGCACAGCGTCGTGATCTCGACGAGCGGCGGGAAATGCCTCGTCGTGCGCACGGGGCGGAAGACCGTCCTCGCGTTGCGCCTGCCGGCCAGCGCGGACCCGGGGAAGGTCGAGGCGGCGATCGAGAAGTACATACCGAGGATCGAGGAGAGCCTGTAGTCAGATCCGACGCATCCCGCGGAAGATCCACTCCCCGACGCACTTCGTCACGTACCTGGCGGTGGCGGAGGGTCCGCGGTCCTGGCCTTGGGCCTTCGTCCGCCCCTGGTGGATCGCTTGGAGGACGCCGTCGAGCTCCATCGGTCCCGCGTTCACGCTCGTGACGGCGCGGGCGATCTCGTCTAGGAAGTGGCTGTCGCTCCCGCCCGTCTCCCCGGCGTTCCGGGCTCGGGCGAAAGCCCGGGCTCTCGCGTTCCCGCGGCCGAGCGTGCGGCCATTGCACGTCTCGTGCGCAGGGAATGGGGCCGCGCGGACGGCCGCCTCGCCGAGGCCCGACCAGAACCGGTAGGGATGGGCGGCGACGGGCACGCCCCCGAGGGCGACGATCCGCTCAATCGTCTCCGCGGCTCCGAGGCCCCGGGGCGGTGCCTCCCGCACTCCGTACGCCAAGACGTGCCCCTCGCTCGTCGACACCTCGCAGGCGGGGATAACGAGGAATCCGTCGCCCGCGGCCGCCTCCGCCTCGGCGACTCCGCCGATCGAATTGTGATCCGAGATCGCGACGCCGTCCAGGCCGATTCGCCTCGCGATCCCGACGAGGTCCGCGGGGGATACGCGGGAGTCGGGGGAGTAGCGGGTGTGGTTGTGGAGGTCGAGGAGCATCGGGAACGCGGCAAGCGGGCCGAGACTCTAAAGGTTTTGCGGGGACGGTCGACGGGACTCCTCGGTCAACCTTATGGGCTCGGCGGTCCCATCGTCCGCCGATGGCGTTCGAGGTCCGGATGGGGCTCCTCCGGGACCGAATCCGGGAGTCGGGCGTGGAGTGGCCTGTCCGCGGCGAGCGGCGGG
>Ga0154849_120_pt2 | contig 34761 bp, 33 predicted proteins | sample Rifle2008BG16ft_FD_105577 | JGI IMG/M metagenome (GOLD analysis project Ga0154849, IMG submission 105577) | Euryarchaeota archaeon RBG_16_67_27 | reverse complement strand
ACTCCATGCAGTTCCCGCAGAACAGGCAGTGCCCGATGTCGACCGCGGGCCGGCGCACGACCTTCTTCATCTCGTCGAGCATGGCCCGGCTCGGATGGAGCCACGGCTCCCCCGTGCCGACCTCGTAGAACTCGAAGTAGATGCACTCATTCGGGCAGACCTTCGCGCACAGCTCGCAGCCGATGCACTTGAACCAGTCGATGCTGTGCTGTCCGCGGTACGACGTGGGGAGCTCGATCTTCTCGTACGGATAGAGTACGGTCACCGGCTTCCGGCCTCCGGGGAACACCCGGCGGATCCCGGGCATCGTCTGCAGAGCTTGCTTGAGGGTCGCCACGACGGGCCGCACGAGGCCACGGACGGTGCCGACCTTCCGCGGCGCCGCGAGATCAGCTTCGGACCTGCTCCGGGACCTCATACGAGTACTCTCCCTTCTCCATCGCGATGAGCTGTCCCTCGCGCGCGCTCACGAGCCGGCCCTTGCGCGTCCGGATCCAGCCGCCCTTCTCCGCCTTGATCTTCGCGCTGAGCTTGAGGAATCCGTCGATGAGCGCCTCCGGCCGCACAGGGCATCCGGGGATGAAGATGTCCGTCGGGACGAACGTGTACGCGCCCTTCACGACCGCATAGGAATCGTAGTACGGCCCGCCGCAGATCGTGCACTCTCCCATCGCGATGACCCATTTCGGCTCCGCCATCTGCTCGTACAGCCGGCGGACCGCGGGGCGGAGCTTGAGCGAGATCGGGCCGTTCAGGAGGAGGACGTCGCACTGGCGCGGGGACGATCGGTAGATGACGCCGAACCGCTCGATGTCGTACCGCGGGTCGGAGGTCGCGGCCATCTCGATCGCGCAGCACATGATCCCGAAGTGGAGGGGCCACGTGGAGTTGCGCTTCGCCCAGTTCATGAACTCCCCGACGACCCCGTCCTTGAGCTTCTCGACGAGAGCCCCGCCGGGCCCGCGCTTGAAGGGCGCGTCGATGTTCTCGGTGACCCACTTCACGAAGTCCTTCGACCGCAGCCCGACGATGTTCGCCTGTTCGGCCGGAATCACGACGTGCTCACCCCGATGCTCGAGCGCCGGGTCGCGGCCCTATCGCCATGGCCTTCTTAACTCTTGCCTCGAACGCCCTTCCGTCCCACACGTCCGCGGGCTTAAAGGTTCGGCGATGTGCCGCAAGACGACCGTCGAGGGAGCTGAGGGGCCGCAGTTCGAGGCGGTAGGAACCGTGCGCGCTAGATGAGCCCATGCACGGGACAGCTGTACTTCGACGTTTCGGGGAGCCATTCCAGCGGCTTCCCACACCGAGGGCAGGGCGGCGGGGCCGGGCCGGCGCGGTGGAAGACGGCCATTCGTCGCTGCGAGTTCTCATCGATCACGAGGTCGATGTATGCGCCAAGCAAGACCACGATGAGGCCCGAGACGAGGACCCAGAGATTGAGGATGGAGAAACCGAGGACGAGAAGCCCGAGCCCCGAAAGCTGGACCCCGTGGAAGCTCATGCCCGTTCATCGTTCTCGGCACGATAAGCCTTGCGTGGGGCGAGGCTTCGCCGGTGCGGATGTCACTGGGGCACACGCGCCTCGAGCCCTCCCCATGCTTCCCACCACGGCGTACTCCCCAGCAGGACGCCCGGGTTCATCAGCCCGCGGGGATCGAGGGAGCGCTTGATCTCGATCATGAGCCCGTACACCTCCGGGCCCCACGTCCGCTCCAGGATCTCCTGGCGGATCCGGCCGATGCCGTGCTCCGCGGAGGGGACCCCGTCGAACCGGTCGAGCAGGGCATCGTCGAACGCCTCGCGCAAGGCCTGCATCCGCGCGAAGTCCTCGGGGTCCGTGGGGTCGAACAGCGGACGGTAGTGGGTGTTCCCGTCCCCGATGTGTCCGTAAATCCCCGCGACGGTCCCGTGCCGGGCCGCGAGCTCCGCGAGGTGGGCGATGAACTCGGCGACGAGGTCGGGAGGGACGATCGGGTCCTCGACGAACCCCCAAGGCTTGCGGCGGCCCGGCCGCGCAAGGAGGTTCGGGAACAACGCTCGCCGCGCCTTCCACAGGGCGTCCTGCCGCTCGCGCTCGAGGGCGACCTCAATCGGCTGGCTGAGCGCGTATCGCGGCGCGATCTCCCGCGCGATGCGGTCCGCGATCCCCTCGAGGTCCCCCGCATCGAACTCGACGAGGAGCATCGCCCGCGCCGACGCGGGAACGCCGAGTGTCCCGCGGCCGACGAGATCGAGCGAGCCGCCGTCGATCGCCTCCATCGCGCTCGGTCCAAGGGTGAGGACGTCCGCGACTACGCGGCCTAGGTCCTCGAAGCGATCGAGGTACAGGAGGACCGTGACGCGTCGCGGGGGTAACGGGACGACGCGCAGGATTGCCTCCGTGACGACCCCGAGCGTGCCCTCGCTCCCTGCGAACAGACGGGTCACGGGGAACACCCCGCGTTCCAGCGCGTCAGAGATCCCGAAGACATCGTAGCCGCATGCGTGCTTCTTCACGGGCCGACGCGCCGCGCGGATCGCCGCTCGCCCGCGCGCGATCACCTGGTGGACCGACGCGAGCGCGGGCACGCGGCGCGCGAGTTCCTTCCATTCCGCAGCGTCCACTGGGAAATCGCGCGCATCGAAGATTGTCCCGTCAGCGAGCGCGACGCGGAGTCCGAGGACGTAGTCGGCGGTCTGGCCGTACTTCACGCTCCGGTACCCCGAGGCGTTGTGTCCGATCATCCCACCGATCCGGCACCACTCCTGGCTGCCGGGATCTGGCGGGAAGACCAAGCCGTTCTCTCGGAGCATCGCATTGAGCTCGAGGAGCTGAACCCCCGGCTGCACCCGCACCCATCGCTCCTCCGCGCTGAACGCGAGGACCGCGGCCATCCGGGAGACGTCGAGGACAACCCCGGGACCCACCGCCGCGCCCGAGAGAGAGGTCCCCGCGGCTCGGGGCGTGACGGAGACGTCAAGGTGACGGCACACGGCGAGGACACGGAGGACGTCCGCCTCCGATTTCGGCTGGACGACCGCGCGCGGGGGCACGTAGCAGGGGCTCGCGTCCATCGCGTACGTGTGACGCGCCGACGGGTCCGCGAGGACCCGGTCCGCGCCGACCGCGGTGACCAAGCGATCGACGAGCGAGTCGGAGTCCATCTCCCGCGGCGAAGACGGCGGACGGCATATCCCTTCCGTCACGGACTGTCACTGGCCCGAGTAACAATCTTTATCCCCGCGGCCCGCCTCGGCGACCCGGCCTAGGCACATGCCGATCAACGCGGACCGGATCCGCAAGCTCGTGGAGTTCGGGCTCACGGAGTATCAGGCCCGTGCGTACCTCGCCCTGTTGGACCTCGGCGCCTCGACCGCGAGCGAGATCCCGCCCCTCTCCCGCGTCCCGCGAACCCGCATCTACTCGACGATGCAGCAGCTCCATGCGAAGGGGCTCGTCGAGATCCTACCGGAGACGCCGCTCCGCTACAAGGCCGTCGCCTTCGCCGCGTACCTCCGCGCGATGGCGGAGGACCTCCGTGGGCGGGCAGGGCAGATCGACGGCAGCCTCGATGCCCTCTCCCGCGAGTTCGCGATCCTCGCGCAGCGGGAGCCGGAGGGCCGCGGAGGCTTCGAGGCGATCTACGGCCGCCGGAACGTCCGCGAGCGATTGACGAAGATGTACGACTCCGCGCGCGGGGAGATCTTCGGGATCGGAACCACGCGGAGCCCCGGCCGGATCCTCCGCGCGTTCGGGTCGAGCATCGCCCAGAAGGCGCGCGAGGGCGTCTCTCTGAAGTACGCGTTCATGTTCACGCCGGAGAATCGCGACGACGTCAGGGGACTCCTCCGCCACGCCGAGGTCCGGGACATCGACTTCCAGATGCCTGTGTACCTCCACGTCGTCGACGGGCGGGAGTTCCTGATGAGCCATCCAATCCCCGACGACGCGGCGTTCACGAAAGGGGACGACATCTCGATCTGGACGGACGACCCCGCGATCGCGCGGGCGATGGCGCAGATGGTCGAGCGGATCTGGCACGCGGGCGCGCCGCCGCCGGAAGACCTGGTCGCCGACGCCCGGGGCGGCAGGCGCTGACCGGTCACGTCGGGCGGATCGTGAGGCGGTTCACGAGTTTCGTGAGATCGGTGAGCGGCTCCCCGTGCGGGCCCGCGATCCGCTGGAGCGAGGGCGGCTTCTCGAAGTACGCCGGAATCCGCTGCTGGATCCGCTCCTCGTACGTCGGGACGAGGCCGTTGCGGTAGAACACCCCGATCGGGATCCGGTCGCCCCACTCGAGCGCCTTCTCGAGCGCCTGCGTTGCCTTGTTCTCGATCTCCGAGGCGTCGCGGACGACGGGGTCAAAGTCCTCGTCCTCCATCTTGTACACCCGCGGGAGCGCCCTGCCGGCGTTCATTTCCTTCCGGTCCTCGCCGCCGTACCATTCCTTCGTGTTGATGTCGTTGTACGTCGGGCAGGGCTGCAGGACGTCGAGGAACGCGTAGCCCTTGTGCTGGATCCCCTGGACGATCAGGTCCCTGAGGTGCTTCACGTCGTACGAATACCCGCGTGCGACCCACGTCGCGCCCGCCGCGAGGGCGAGCCAGATCGGGTTCACGGCGTCGTTGATGTTCGGGTGGGCGAGGGACTTCGTCTGCACGCCGAGCTTCAGGGTCGGCGCCGCCTGGCCCTTCGTGAGGCCGTACACCCCGTTGTCGTGGATCACGTACAGCATGTCGAGGTTTCGGCGGCCCGCGTTCACGAAGTGCCCGCCGCCGATCCCGAGGCCGTCCCCGTCCCCGGAGACGCAGAGGACCTTGAGGTTCGGGTTCGCGAGCTTGATCCCCGTCGCGAACGGGAGCGCGCGTCCATGGAGGGTGTGGACGCCGTACGTTCGGACGTAATGGATCGTCTTCGCGGAGCAGCCAATCCCCGAGACGAGCGCGACGCGGTGCGGCTCGAGGCGGAGCTCCGCGAGGGCCATCTGGATCGTCCGGAGGATCCCGAAGTCCCCGCATCCCGGGCACCAGTCGTTGTGGACCTCTGTCGCGAAGTCCTGCGGCTTCATCGCGTGCTCAAGCACCATGCGTCAGCACCGTCCGCGGCTCCGCCTTCCCCAGGTGGACCGCCGTGAGGGCGTCGAAGAGCTCGGAGCTCGACATCGGGCGCCCGTTGTACTTCACGATCGTGTGGGTCATCGCGATCCCTGTCTGCTCGCGAACGATCCCCGCGAGCTGCGCGCTGTAATTCATCTCGACATCGACACGGGTCTCAGCCTTCTCGAGAACCCCCGCGACGGCGCTCGTCGGGAACGGGCTGATGAGGCGGATCTGGAGGAAGCCAATCTTCTGCTTTGCGGCCCACAGCCGGTCGAGGGCATCGAGGATCGCTCCCTTCGTGGAGCCCCAGCTCACGATCACGGTTTCCGCGTCCCGTGGACCGAAGTAGTTGATTTTCTCGTCATCCGGGATCTCGCGGCCGGCGAGCTGGAGCTTCGCGTCCCGCTTCTCCATCATCTTGTTCCTCAGGACGACGTCCTCCGTGATGTGTCCGAGCTCGTCATGCTCGTCCCCCGTGTTCCAGAAGATCGTGTTCTCCGTGCCGATGACCGCGCGGGGGGACATCGGCCCCTTATCGAAGTCGAAGCGCTTGTACGGGCTCTCCTCGGAGTACGCGTGGCCGTCGGGCACGAGGTTGCCGCGGTCGATCCGCAGATCGGAGAGGCGCGGGAGCGGGATCGTCCCGCTGTTGTTCGCGAGCGCCTTGTCGACGAGGTGGATCACGGGCATCTGGTACCGTTCCGCGAAGTTCAGGGAGCGGAATCCGTCCCGGATGCACTCCTCGAAGTCCCCGGACGCGAGGAGGATTCGCGGGGAGTCGCCGTGGCCCGCATGTAGGGCGAACCGGAGGTCCCCCTGCTCGTGGCGCGTCGGCATCCCCGTGCTCGGCCCCGCGCGCTGGTACAGCGTGATCACGACGGGGACCTCGTTGATCGAGGCCCACCCGATTCCCTCCATCATCAGGGAGAACCCGGGTCCGGACGTCGCGGTCGCGGACCGCGCGCCCGTCAGAGCCGCGCCTGTCGCCATCGTGACCGCCGCGATCTCGTCCTCCGTCTGGACGACGAGGATCGACGCTCCCTTCTCCTTCGCGAAGGTCGAGTCCGAGGTCTCGGGGGGGAGGCTCCTCGCGTCGACGTCGAGGATCTCATTCGCCTCCAAGTACTCGCTCTCGTCCGAGGCCGGGGTGATCGGATAGTACGTCTGGAACCGCAGGCCGCCGTACAGCTTCCCCAGCGCGGTCGCCTGGCTCCCGGAGAGGAACAACTTCGGAGGCTGGCCCGGAACGTGCTCGAGACGGTACCGGAAGTCGGGCTCCAGGGTCGCTGCGAGGTCGTACGCGCGCCGGGCGCCGGCGGCGTTCATCCGCACGACGGCGGCCTTCGCCCGGAACACGTCCTCGAGGGCCTTCTCGAGCATCCCGAAATCGAACCGGAGGGCGCCGAACGACGCGCCGACCGCGAGCATGTTGATCATCCGGGCGATCTTGCTGAGCTGGTCGACCTTGAACTCCTCCGCGACCTGCTCGAGAAGGTCGTGGAACGGGACGGGGACGAGGGCGATGCCGCGCTGCTTCGCGGCCGTGAGCATGTCGTTGACGGTCTCGCCGAGTCCACGGCCGTTGAGGTACGCGCGGAGGTCCGAGGAGGCGCGCCGGTCGATCGTCGGCACGTCCGCGACCTTCGTCGAACCCAGGGAGGGGTCGTAGATGATCGCGCCGTCGTCGGAGACGTCCCGGGCATGCCGAAACACGGTCTCCGCGTCGAACGACGCGAGGATGTTCACCACATCGACGTGAGACCGCACCGTGCCCGTTGTCGCGCGGACGGCGAAGTACGAGTGCTCCCCCATGATGTTCGAGTAGTACTCGCGCTTCCCGAAGATGTTCAGGCCCCCGTGGGCGCAACCGCGCGCGAACGCGTTCGCGGCGGAGTCGACCCCGCTGCCCTGAGGTCCTCCGATCATCCACGAGAGGTCGTTGACCTTCCGCGAACCAGGGGGCATGGCTCGTCCTTCCTATGAGGGATTCCGCGCGCGGTCTTGGATGTTTCCCCTTCTTCCGGTCGCGCGGGCGAAACCCTTTGCGACCTGCGGGTGAGCGAGTGGGGTGCTCGGCGGCATGGGGATCACGCCCGGGTCTCCGCCGGACGCTCGGTGTCCGAACGGAGACAACGCTCCAATATCAACCCTTTCGTCTGGATTCCGAGACGAGATCGCGTCCCCGGCATGCGCGGAACGGGCTCAGCGCCCGGCGACCGGGGGTGCGGAGGGCTTCGGCGCGCGACCCCGTGGCATGACGACCTGTTGCATGAAGTCCTCCATGAACTGGAACCGGTTCCGGAGGGTCACCTCGCTCACGCCCGCAACCTTCGCGATCGCCTTCTGCGGGCGCCGCTCTCCGTGCGCGAGGGACGCGAGGTAGATCGCCGCGGCCGCCGTCCCGATCGGCGAAAGGGACATCGAGGAATCGATCTTCTCGAGCTCCTTGAGCATCCGCAACGCTTCCGCCTGGACCGCGTTCGACAGGCCGAGCTGGGAGCAGAACCGGCTGACGTAGTCCGTGGGACGGGACGGGGGCACTCGGAGCGTCAGGCTCCTCAGAAGCGCCCCGTACGCCTTGCCGATCACCTTCTTCCGGATCCCCGTGACCTGCTGAAGCTCGTCGAGGGTGCGGGGGACCTCGTGAATCCGGCACGCGGCGTACACCGCGGCGGCGACGATCCCCTCGATCGAGCGCCCGCGCACGAGGCCCTTCTCCAGGGCCTTCTTGCAGATGAACCCGGCCTCCTCCTTCACGGCACGCGGCAGCCCCATGAGCGAGGCGACCCGCTCGAGAGCCCGGACCGTCTCCGGCAGGCTGCGCTCCCCGGGCCGCGAGTGGCCGGAGTGGTGCTGGAGCTTCCGCATCCGGTAGAACTTCTCCCGCTCCTTGAGCGGGATCCGGTTCCCGCGAGCGTCCTTTGAGGAGATCGGGATGATCGTGGTGAGGCTCGATGCGCCCGCGACGATGCTCCTCGGCGCCCCGGTCCGGGCGAGCCGCTGACTGTCCTCCGCGGAGTACGCGGACCACTCGGGGCCCTCGTCGATCGCGCCCTCGCTCACGACGAGGCCGCAGGCGTCGCACACGAGCTCCCCGCGCGCGTAGTCGCGTACGAGGTGTTCGCTCCCGCACTCGGGGCACGAGCGCTCCTCGTCGAGGAACGTCTCGGCATGGGATCCGCTCGGCATCGCGGCGCCTCCGTGGAGGTTTCCTCCGACCTCCGCCTGTGCTCCAGGGAATATAACGGTCTTATATTAGACCTTGTCATCCGCCCGGGTGACAAGCGGCCCTAGGGGTTGGCGCGCCGAGCGTGCGGTTTCGGATGGGACGAAACCCGGATGGGGGTCAGGCCACCGCGGCGAGCTTTCTCGCCCACGTGTCCTGGCCCTCCTTGAAGATGTCCCGGCCCCGGGCGTCGTTCGCGACGATCGCGGGGAAGTCCTCGACCCGGAACTCCCAAAGGGCCTCCGTCCCGAGCTCCGGGTATGCGACGACCTTCGCGGACTTGATCCGCTGCGCGAGGGTCGCCCCGAGGCCTCCGATGGCGATGAGGTAGACCGCCTTGTGCCTCACGAGGGCGTCGATCACCGGCTGCCCGCGGTTCCCCTTGCCCACGGTCGCCCGCACACCGTACTCGTACATCCGCGGCGCGTACGCGTCCATCCGCAAGGACGTCGTCGGTCCCGCCGACCCGATCACGCGCCCGGGAGGGGCGGGCGTCGGCCCCACGTAGAAGATCACCTGGCCGCGGAGATCCACGGGGAGTGGCCGGCCCTGGTCGAGGAGCTCGACCATCTTCTTGTGCGCGGAGTCGCGGGCGCCGTACATCGTCCCGCTGAGCCGGACACGGTCCCCGACGCCGAGCTTCGTGACGTCCCCCTCGGAGAGGGGCGGCGTCAGGCGGATGTCCCCGGTCACAGGATCGCCTCCTTGTGCCGGTGCGCATGGCAATCGATGTTCACCGCGACGGGGAGGGCCCCGATGTGGCATGGCTTCGTCTCGATGTGGAGGGCGAGCGCGGTCGCGCGGCCGCCGAGCCCCTGCGGCCCCACCCCGAGCCGGTTGACCGCGTCGAGCCACTCCTTCTCGAGGTCCGCGTAGTACGCGTCGGGGTGGGGTTTGCCCAGATCCCGGTAGAGGGCGCGCTTCGCGAGCAGGGTGACCTCCTCGAAGTTCCCGCCGATGCCCACGCCGAGGACGAGGGGCGGGCAGGCGTTCGGGCCCGCGGCTTTCACGGTCTCGAGCAGGAACTGCTTCACGCCCTCGACGCCTGCGGACGGGCTCAGGATCTTCATCTTCGACATGTTCTCCGCACCGGTCCCCTTCGCGCCGACGCGGATCTTCACCTTGTCCCCGGGCACGAAGTCCACGTGGACCATCGCAGGCGTGTTGTCCCCCGTGTTCCCGCGGCGGAGCGGGTCTTTGACGATGGATGCGCGGAGGTACGCCTCCTTCCATGCCTCCCGGACGCCCGCGTGGACGCCATCGACGAGGCCGGGTCGGTCGAACCGGACCTCCTCGCCGATCTCGAGGAACACGATCGCGATCCCCGTGTCCTGGCACATCGGGAGGTTCTCCCGCTTCGCGAGCTCGACGTTCTCGATGAGCATCGTCAGGATCTCCTTGCCCACGGGCGACGGCTCCGTGGCGCGCGCGTTCTCGAACGCCTGGACGAGCTCGGGATTCGCGATCACGCAGGCTTCTTTGTACAGATCGCGGACGGTCTCGCGAACCTTATCCACGGATACGACGCGCACGCTTCCACCCTCGCCCCCACTCCGCCGGCCGGCGATTTCTACGTTGGCCCTGTGGAGTATGTATTGCCCCTACGGGAGAAGGTTAATAGCGGCGGGCTCTTCTTGCACTCCCGGCGGACGGCGATGACGGACCATCGGGTTGAGAAGGATTTCCTCGGGGAGCTGAAGGTCCCCAAGGATGCGTACTGGGGCGCGCAGACCCAGCGGGCGATCGAGAACTTCCCGATCAGCGGAATCCGCTTCGGGCGGCGGTTCATCTATTCCCTCGGGCTCATCAAGAGGGCCGCGGCGGAGACGAACATGGAGCTCGACCTTCTCGAGGGGAGGCTCGGGAAGGCGATCGCGAAGGCCGCGGACGAGGTCATGGACGGGAAGCTCGACCCGCAGTTCCCGCTCGACGTCTTCCAGACGGGAAGCGGCACGTCGACGAATATGAACGCGAACGAGGTCATCGCGAACCGCGCGAACGAGATCCTCGGCCACGCGCTCGGCGAGAAGGGGCCGATCCATCCGAACGATCACGTGAACATGGGCCAGTCCTCGAACGACGTGATCCCGACGGCGATCCACATCGCGGCCTTGCTCGCGATCGACCAGGATCTCCTCCCCGCCCTTCGCGACCTCGAGGACAGCCTCGCGAAGAAGGCGAAGGAGTTCGACCCCGTCGTCAAGGCGGCCCGCACGCACCTCATGGACGCGACCCCGATTCGACTCGGCCAGGAGTTCTCCGGGTACGTGTCCCAGATCGATCACGGGATCCGCCGGGTCTCCGCGTCCCGCGGCGCGCTCGCGGAGCTCGCGATCGGAGGGACCGCCGTGGGCACGGGCATCAACGCACACCCCGACTTCCCCGGCCGCGTCGTCGAGAAGATCAGCTCGACGACCCAGGCGAAGTTCCGCGTCGCGGAGAACCACTTCGAGAGCCAGGCGGCGCAGGACGCCCTCGTCGAGACGAGCGGCGCGATTCGGACCGTCGCCGTTTCGATGATGAAGATTTCGAACGACCTCCGCTGGATGGCGTCCGGACCCCACACGGGCCTCCGGGAGCTCAACCTCCCCGCGGTCCAGCCGGGGTCGTCGATCATGCCGGGAAAGGTGAACCCCGTGATCCCCGAGGCCGTGATGCAGGTCGCGGCGACGGTGATCGGGAACGACGTCGCGATCACCGTCGGGAACAGCCACTCAAACCTCGACCTGTGCACGATGATGCCGATGATGTCCCAGCGGCTACAGCAGAACATCGAACTCCTCGGCAACGCCGCGCGGGTGTTCGCGCACCGCTGCATCGACGGGATCTCCGCGAACGTCGAGACCCTCCTGAAGTACGCGGAGTCGAGCCCCGCAATCGCAACGAAGCTCAACACGATCATCGGCTACGAGAAGGCCGCGGAGATCGCGAAGGAGGCCGGCCGGACCGGGAAGACGGTCAAGCAGATCGTCGTTGAGAAGGGGATCCTCGGCGCCGAGGAGGCGGAGCGGGTCCTCGACCCGAAGTACCTCACGGAACCGAGCAAGGACCTCCTGGGCACCGGCGGCGGGTAGGCCGTGCCGCGACCCGGCAAGGAATCGCGAAGGTCGGTCGCGGAGCTGCTCGGCCTCCGGGCTGGCGTCGTCGCTGCGGTCGTCGGTGCGCCCGGCGACTACAGGAGGATCCTCGGCCATGTCCCCGCCGGCGTGCTGTTCCTCCCCCACGCGGCGGGGAACCTCGACTTCGTCCACGTGTTCGCGGCGAAGCGCTCGATCCTTCGGGATCGGTTTGACGCGGTGATGGGGAGCATCAAGCCGAACGGAACGATCTGGGTCTCCTGGGCGGAGACGTCGGGCGTGCCAACGGACCTCACGGAAGCCGCGGTGCGCGAGGAGGCGCGCGCCCACGGCCTCGTCGGCGTGAAGGCGTGCGCGATCGACGCCACGTGGTCCGGCCTGAAGCTCGTGACCCGCCAGGTCGCCCGCTCCGCCGCGGCGCACCGGCGGCAACAGAGAGTGTGATGCCTCGGGCGAGCCTCCTGGCGCGGCCCAGAAGCGACCGTGGGAAAGCCGGTGCCGGAGCCACCCGGTCTAGGTCTGCAGGGTCGTCCGAGAGCACACGTTCACCGCGGAGCGGCGCCGAGGTCACGCGGTGACCTTGTCGTGGGAGCCTCGCGGGTCCTCCGCCGATCCGCGCCGGAGGATCGCCTTCGCCGCCCCCAGGAGGTCGTCCGCGACGACGTCGGGGTGCCACGGGCGCACCTCCGCGCGGAACCGCGCGCGCCAGTCCCGGGGTCCGACCCACGCGGTCCGGCAGCCGAACGCCCGACCCGTCGCGACGTCGAGGACCTTGTCCCCAATCATCCAGGCCATCCGCGGATTCACGCCGAAATCCCGGGCCGCGGCGAGGAGCATCCCCGGGCGTGGCTTCCGACACGGGCAGTCGCGGAGCAGGGGGTGAGGGCAGTAGTAGACCTCCGCGACCTCGACGCCCTCCGACCGGAGTCCTCGGACCATCGTGTCGTGGATCCGTGCGAGCTGCCGTTCCGGGACGAGTTTCCATCCCGTGGCGTCCTGGTTCGTCACGATCACGAGGCGCCAGCCCGCGTCCTGGAGGCGCCGCATCCCCTCCACCGCGCCGGGGAGGAACTCGAAGTCGGCCGGCCTCCGCACGTACCCGGGCCGGCCGCGGTTGATCACTCCGTCCCGGTCGAGGAAGACGGTCGGCCGCACGACCGCGTTCGCGTCGCGGAAGAGGCCGTGGCGCTTGACACGGAGCGACCGCCGGGCCTCGGGGCTCTGGAGGAAGAAGTCGACGAGTCCCCACTTCGCGAACGGGTTGCGCGTCAGGGTGAGCCCTTTGTCCACCGTGAACCAACCCGCGGACTCGATCTCGTCCGGCTTGAGCTCGAATCCCTCGGAGAGGACGTGCCCTTGGTAGACGAACCCGAGGGTGTACGACGGCTTCCCGGGGAAACCGCTCACATACACGTTCAGGAGGCCGTCGAGGGCGACGGGCACGCCGATCTCCTCCTCCGCCTCCCGGACGACGCCGGCCTCGGGACCTTCGCCGTAGTCCATGAACCCCCCAGGCACATTCCAGTGGCCCTTCGAGAACCCGCGGACCGCCTTCACGAGGAGGACGCGGGCGCCCTTCGAGAGGACGACCTCGGAGACACATCGGATCATCGTCGTGTACACGGCCTGCTTCACGACGGGGTCGACGTCGTCGCGGTCGAAGATCGCGTCCCGGCCGAGCCACTCCTCCGGGTGGTGGTCGAGGAGGGGCTTCACCTTGAGGACGCGGTAGGCACCGAAGTCCATCGACTCCTGGCGCTCCGTCTTGAACGGCAGCGGTTCGCCCGTCCTAGGGAACCGTAGGACCCCGGACTCCCGGACGAGATAGACCTGGCCGTCCGTCTCCGCGTAGATGTGCTCCACGGCGCGACGGCGGGCCACGGGCCGCCATGCCCGTGTCCGGTAAGAAGCCTGTGGACGCCCGAGATCGACGGTCGGTCCGGTCCACGTCCGCCGACCCACGGACGACAGGACGCGGGCGTCACTCTCGGACCTTGACCGCGACGGACACCCCGTCCCGCAAGGGCAGGATCGACGCGATCATGCGCGGGTCCCTCGCGAGCCGCTCGTTGTACGCCCGGATCGCCTTCGTCTCCCGGGACCGGCCCGCCCGGGCCACCTCGCCGCTCCAGAGGACGTTGTCCGTGACGAGGAGCCCCCCGACGCGGATCCGACGGATGCACGGATCCAGGACGGCCGGGTACGCCTCCTTGTCGATGTCGTTGAAGATCAGATCGAACGGACCGGCGAGGTCCGCGAGGACGTCCTCCGCGAGTCCGATGAGGATCGACACGCGGTCCGCGACCCCCGTCCGCTCGAACGTCCGCCGGGCCCGCTCCGCCGTCTTCGGATCCGCCTCCACCGTGAGGAGCTCGCCTCCCGACGGCAAGGCGCGAGCAAGCCACGTGCCCGAGTACCCGATCGCCGTCCCGAGTTCCAGGATCCGGCGGGCGCCGAGGGACCGTGCGAGGATATGGAGGAGACTCCCCTCCGCGGCGCCGACGATCGGCCAGCCTTCGGTCCGGCCCTCCCGCTCGACCTCCGCGAGGACGGAGTCCCCGCGGTTCGCGAGACGGTCGACGTACGTGTCCACATCCTCAGCGACGATTCCCGTCATCGATCCGCCGGGCTCGACACGTCGGGGCGTGGGAAGAAGCTTCGCACCGGTTGACAAACGATTAAGACGGAGGACGGTCGAATCCGGACCCGGGATGGGACATGTGCAAACTCACGAAGACGGACAGCCCTCTCCTTTCGTGGATCCTTGAGCTGGAGTATGTGAACGAGGTCGCGCAGCGGGGCGTCCCGATGCGGCCGAACCTCGACGTGCCCGCGCCTACGCCGGTCCGTCACTTGGCCACACTGGGCTGAGGCTGCGGACGGACGACTCCATCGAGATCGTCGGCGCGCTGCTCCCAGTACGACGCCTTCTCGGACAGGAGCTTCGCCTTCGCCTCGAGCCGGTTCGACTTCAGGCGGGCCTTCGCCGCCTTCGCGCGGAGCTTCGCCGCCCTCGCGCGATCGCGGAGCTCGTGCTCGGGCACCTTCGAGGGCCGTGGGGCAGGAGCCGGAGCGGCCGGTGGAGACGCCGGAGGGGCATCCATCGACGACCCGAAGAGGCCCCTCATCCATAAGAGTTGCGGACGCGCGCCCGAGGTCCCGTCGGATCCGCGGCGCCGGGGGACGACTCCGGGATCGCCCGGGGAAGCCGAGATATACATTGGCCGCCTTCGTTCGGGTCGTGAAGGTCTACGTGGAGGCGTACGGCTGCACCCAGAACTACGGGGAGGCCCGGCTCATGGAGGAGGCGCTCTCCCGGAGCGGACACTCGATCGAGCGCTCCGAGGCGGAGGCGGATGCCCACGTCCTCGTCACGTGCACGGTCGTCGATGCGACGGAACGGCGGATGGCCCGCCGGATCCGCGCCCTCGCGGCCCATGACCGGCCGCTCGTCGTCGCAGGCTGCATGGCGGCGGCGCAACGGGACCGGGTGATGGCGCTCGCGCCCCGCGCGAAACTCCTGCCGCCCCGGAAGTGGCCCGAGATCGTCGACCTCATCGGTGCGGGCACGGCATGCGGGGACCGGGCGGCGGAGGTCGAGTCCCGGTCGTTCGGCTGGCACGACGCGATCGTCCCGATCGCCCAGGGATGTGCAGGCCGCTGCACGTACTGCATCACCCGCGTCGCGCGGGGCCGGGTGTCGTCGCGGCTGATCGGCGACCTCGTCGCGGAGGTGCGCCGCCATGTCGCGCGCGGTGTGAGGGAGATCAAGCTCACGGGGCAGGACACCGCGGCGTATGGCCGGGACACGGAAACGGACCTCCCTCGCCTCCTGGAAGCGATCGACGAGATCCCCGGGACATTCCGTGTGCGCGTCGGCATGGCCGACCCCCTCACGGTCCTCCCGATCGTCGACGAGCTCATCGAGTCGTTCGCATCGGAGAAGGTGTTCAAGTTCCTCCATCTTCCCGTCCAGAGCGGGAGCGACGGCGTCCTCGAGGCGATGCAGCGCGAGTACATCGTGCGCGACTTCGAGGAGATCGTCGCCGGGTTCCGTCGCGCGTACCCGGAGCTGTGCCTCTCGACGGACGCGATCGTGGGGTTCCCCGGAGAGACGGAAGCCGCCTTCGAGGGGACCATGGACCTCGTGCGGCGCGTGCGGCCGGACATCGTGAACGTCACGCGGTTCTCCGCGCGCCCCGGGACCCCCGCCTCCGCGATGCCCGGCCAGATCGTCGGGTGGCAGGTGAAGGGGAGGTCGCGTCGGCTCGCCGCGCTTCGGTTCGCGGTGGCGACCGAGGTCCACGCCGCGCACGTCGGTCGCGAGGTCGAGGTCGTTGTCACCGAGCCAGGGAAGGAGGGCACGGTCCTCGCCCGAACGCCGGAGTACCGGCAGGTCGTCCTCCGCGAGCCCGTCGCGATCGGAGAGTTCGTCCGCGTGCGCATCGACGGCGCGGGCGCGACGGACCTCCGTGGGTACGTCGCAACCGATGGGCTTTATACACCCGCGGAAATGCACGCCTGCAGCCCCGTGGTGTAGCGGTCAAGCATACGGGTCTTTGGAACCCGCGACGGCAGTTCGAATCTGCCCGGGGCTATCCCGATGAAGTCTCGTGCCCGGCTCACCCTCACATTCGACGACGACGAGCGCGCGCGGGCGGTCGAGGGCGCCGTCGCTCCGGACGACGAGCGCTCCGTACGCACGCGGCGCCGCGGCCGGACGGTCACGGCGGTCGCGGCCGCGGACGGGCCGATGAGCCTCCTCCACGCCCTGGACGGGTACCTCGCGTCCGTCAGCGCAGCGGAGCGGACGTCGCGGGAGGCACGCCCTCGCGGACGAACGCGGCGACGCCGCGGGTGAACGCGAGCATCTCGCGGCGGTTCATCGCCGAGCGGGCGACCGCGCACAGGTCGTCCTCGGGGGAGACGACGAGAACCTCGTCGCCCGGACGTATGTCCGGATCCGCGTCCCGGACGAACTTCGCAAAGACGTTCTTTCCCTCGCGGTGGAACGGAATCGCGTCGGGGTCGACGACGACCCGGAGCCGGGGCGGGGCGAACGCCTCCCGGAGACGGCGGGCGCCCGCGGCCTTGAGGGTGAAGTAGCCGTCCTCCGCCCGCAGGGAGAGGACGTGCTCGCCGCCCACGATCACGTTCCGGACCTTCTTCGTGTTCTTTGAGACGACGAGGGAGACCTGACCGCGGAGCAGGGCGTCCGCCGCGCCCCGCCCGAACTGGAGGTCCGCGGTCGCACGCACGCGGAGGAGGTTCCAGTCGACGCTGCGACCGCCGGGGGCCCGTCGTGCGAGATCCTCGAGCGTGCCCGGTCCCTCCCAGAGAACGCCGAACGCGTAGCCTGCGCCCGCGGCCCACTCCCGGAAGAAGACCTCCGCGGCCTCGAGCGCCTCGACGTCCACGCGGTCCGGGATCAGGGACTGGGAGAGCGGCCACACGTGGTCGAGCTCGAGAGGTACCGGCCCCCAGAGGGACTTCACGACGACGTGGACATCTGCGGCCGCCGTCACCCGCGCGACGGTGCCCCGGTACCGGTGCGCGTACGGCCGGTCGCCTTCGGGCAGGACGAGGAGGCCTTTCGCGGGCGGGCTCGAGTAGCGCGCAAGGAGCCGCGAGCGGTATCGGTGGAGGACCGGCCGGTGGGCGGTCTCCGGGCCGACGTAGTACAGCGCGCCGCGGCGGGAGAGAGGCTCGGACGCCTCGAGGAAATCGTTGTGCGCCCGGAGATCCCGGAGCGCGTCGAGGAGCGCGGGATGGTCCCGCGCCCGACGCTCGACGAGCTCCCACAGCTCCCCTGCGGCGATCGCGCGGCGGACCTCGCGGACGGCCGCGAAGCAGACGTGGAGGTTGTGCTCCGCGAGGAGCCGCTCGTCCCTCGACAGCTCATCGATTCCGTGGGACGCGCACGTGGGACAGACGCATCCGCTGTCCCGGAGCTCCGCGGCCCGACGGGTCCCGTCCGGGAAGAGCATGCGCCCGTCGCGCGCGTACTTCGCATAGGATGCGGAATCGAACATGTCGCAGCCGAGGAGCACCGCGAGGGGGAAGAGCATCGGGTGCCCTGCGCCGAACAGGTGGACGGGCTTCGAAGGGTCCATGCCCCGCTTCGAGGCGACGATCACGCGGACGAGGTCGCGGAACCGGTACGCCTCCATCAGGGGGACCACGCCCCCGATCGCGGCGACGGCGATCCCGAGGGTGGACACCTCCCGGGCGCAACGCTCCCGGAGGTCCGCGTGGAGTCCGCCCTGGACCGCGCCGACGAGCCCGAGGTCCCCGCGAATCGCGTCCGCTTCCTTCGCGCGCCGGATCGTCTCGTCGACGTCCGCGGACGCCCGGTCGTGATCGTGCTCCGGCTCCGAGAACACGTCGAGCATCGTGCCCAGGTCCGAGCCGATCGCCTTCTGGAACTCGAGGACCTCCACATTCGAGACCGCGACGTCCCCGTACACGTGGGCCTGGAACGCCCCGGAATCCGTCATCACCGCTCGCTGGAAACCGAGGAAGTCGTGGACGCCCCGCCGCATGACCTCCTCGCGGTGCGCGCCCTTGCCCAGGATGTACGCATTCGTGATCAGGATCTCCGCATGGAAGCGGTCCGCGAGCTCCACGGGCGGCACGATCGGGCGACCCGGGTTCACGACGGGGAGGAGGGCGGGGGTCGTCACCCGCCCGTGGGGCGTGTCGAGCGCGCCGATCCGCGCGAGCCCGTCCCGTTCGAGGACCTCGAACACGCGCGTCCATGGGGAGCTCGGGATATGCGCTTTGCGGACGCGTCCGGGCACCCCGCCGCAACGGATATGCCCCCGCGGGCGTGTCGCGGCCCGACCCGCGTTGCTGCGAGAGACGTTCCTCCACATCGACGGCGTCGGGCGCCGCCGGGAGGAGATCCTTTGGCGATCGGGGATCCGGACGTGGGACGACGTCCCGCGGCTCGGGAGCGGCGCCGGGCTGCCCGCGTCCGTCGTCCACCGGATCGACTCGGAGGTCGTCCGGAGCGACGAGGCGCTCCGCCGTGGCCGGTATCGGTACTTCGCGGACGCCCTGCCGGCCCGCGAGCACTGGCGTGCCCTCCCCGAGTTCCGCGGCGCCGTCGGGTACCTCGACATCGAGACGACCGGATTGTCAATCGGCCGGGACGCGGTCACTGTCGTCGGCGTGTACGACGGCCGGCGCGAGCGGTCGTTCGTGAAGGGAGAGAACCTCGACGAGCTCCCGGCGACCCTCGACCGCATGAAGATCCTGGTCACGTTCAACGGCGGCCGCTTCGACCTTCCGTTCCTCCGGCGTGCGTTCCCGCGGATGCGCCTCGACCAGATCCACGTGGACCTCCTCCACGGCATGCACCGGCTCGGGTACCACGGTGGACTCAAGCGGATCGAGGCGCAGCTCGGGATCGAGCGGTCCGAGGAGACCGCCGGGCTCCGGGGCTGGGATGCGGTCCGGCTGTGGGAGGCGCACGAGAGCGGGGACGAGGGGGCCCTCGAACTCCTCCTCCAGTACAACATGGAGGACGTGATCCACCTCGAGACGCTCGCGGACCTCGCCTACACCGGACTCCGCACGCAGATCCGCGGCGAGGAGTTCGTCACCGCGGACCGCCTGGAACGGGCCCGCGTGCGCGCCCCCTGAACCGCTCCACGGGGTACTTCTCTGCGCTCCTCGCGACCTTCGCCGTGACGGCGTCGGACAGGTCGATCGAGAGGGCGTTCGCGATGTGCAGGCCGTAGATCACGACGTCCGCAATCTCGTCGGCCACGGCCGCGCGGTCCTCCGAACCCATCTCGGACGCAGGGACCGCGGGCCGCCACAGAAAGAGTTCGAGGAGCTCCGATGCCTCGACGCTGAGCGCGGTCGCGAGGTCCTTCAGGTTGTGGTATCCCTCCCAGTCCCGCTCCCGAACGAAGGCGCGGACCCGGTCCCGGAGCGCGGCGACGGTCGTGGTCGCATCCGACATGCGACGTCGTAGGGCGCGCCGCCTCACAAGGGTTGCGGCCGCGCGGGGCGGTCTTCGAGGTTCAGGACCTGCTCCGCCGCGACCGTCTCCGCGGACCCGGCGGGCCCACGGGCGTCGAGGAGGACCCGCGCCCGCAGCCGGCCCTCTTCGAGGCTGACCCGGACGGAGCGGAGGCGGGACCGGAACAGCTGGAGGCCTTTCCCGTTCCTGGACGGGAGCTCCCGCTCGACGAACACGAGCCCCATCCCCTCGAGCTCCCGGATCCGCCGGTAACAGGCGGCGATCGGGATCCCGAAGCGCTGGCTGAGCTCGAGCGCGGACACGGAACGGTCGAACGTGCCGAGCAGGATCCTTGCGGAGTACTCGTCCATCACCGTCTGGCTCACCTGGAGAGCTTCCATCCCGGCTCATCCCCCTCTGGAGGAAAGGACCCGGGCGACGAGCCGGGTCACCTCCTCCGCCTCGAACGGCTTCCGGAGGTATCGGACGGTCCCGCCTCGCATGTCCTCGGCCGGAGGATCCGCCTCGAACGCGGTCATGAGGATCGCCCGAAGGTCCGAGCGCTCGCGTTGCGCGGCGTTGATGAGGTCGACGCCGTTCGGACCGGGCATCCGCAGGTCCGTGATCAGGAGGTCGACGCCTCCCGCGGCGATCTCGCGGAGGGCCTCCACGGAGTTCTCCGCGGTGACGACGACGTACCCCGAGGCCGCCAGGAGCTCCGCAAGGTTCTCGCGCAGATCCGGGTCGTCCTCGACGACGAGGACCCGCGCCGGTCGGGTGACCTCGAGGGACGCCATCGCCATGTCCTTCGCGGCGTTTCGATGGCACCGACCGCTCTTGATGGGACCGGTCGAGCGTGCTTGACAGCCCCTGTCGAGTCGCGTTGACCGTCATCCGCGTGGCGCGAACAGGACGGAGGGGTGCTGTCGCTCCTCGCTCAACGCCCGGACGACGCGCCAGGCCCGGCGGCCGTCCTCGGTGAGCGCGTACGCGCCGCCCCCTGCTTTCGTCAGGAGGCCGTCCGCCTGCAGCTTCTGGAGATGGAACGACAGCTTCGAGGACGAGTCGACGAAGTTCCTCTTGAGGATCGCGGAGTACGCGACGGGACCCGACGCGAACACGTACGAGACGATCGCCCGGCGGGTCGGGTTCGCGATCGACTCGAGCATCCCCTGGAGTCCTGCGTCGGCCTCCTCGCTCGCGAGGTCCGACTCGATCTGCCCGCGGAGCTCGGGCGGCGCCCCTGCGACGATGAGCGTGCCCCTCGCTCCGTCGCACCTCGCGCGGACCTGCCGGACCCACGCGCGCACGTCCTCGGTCCCGTGCACGGTCACGAGGGCGCCAAGGCAGGCGAGGTACAGCACGGGTCGCTCGACGCCCGAGAGATGCGCCTCGACGCTCGCATTGATCTGGTAGAGCTGTTTCGGGGTGAGCCCGTCCGGCGGGCGGGCGTCCTCCGAGATGCGGACGACGCGGCCCGCGGCCTTCGGGGGCGCACCGGTCGGACCCATGACCGCGAGGAGGGCATTCCTCTGGGCACTCTCCTCGAGGAGTAGGCTCAGCGCATCGATCCTCGGGGGCGCCGAGAGCATGAGGCGCGCGCGCTGCTCCTCCGCGACGGCGCGGAGGGCGCCCTGGATCGCCTCGAGCTCCGGGGGCTTCTCGATGAAGTCCATCGCACCGGACTTCATCGCCTCGACCGCGGCGTCGACCGTGGCCCGGCCCGTGACCATGATCACCGCCGTGCGTGGCGTGGACACGCGCGCCCGACGGAGCACGTCGAGGCCGTTCGCCCGCGGCATGACGAGGTCGAGGAGGACCACGTCGAAGCCCACCGTCTCGAGCTTTCGGATCGCCTCCGCGCCGTCCGCTGCAGTATCGACCTCGTGGCCGTCCTCTCGGAGGAGCTCCGCGAGCTCGGACCGGATCGTGACGTCGTCGTCCGCGACGAGGACCCTCAAGCTCCCGCCTCCTTCGGCAGGACCACGGTGAATGTCGAGCCCCGCCCGACCCCGGTCGAGACCTCGATCTTCCCGCCGTGCGCGGTCACGATGTTCTGACACATCGACAGCCCGAGACCGGTCCCCTCGCCGTGAGCCTTCGTCGTGAAGAAGGGCTCGAAGAGATGCGCACGGACCTCGGGGGGCATCCCCGCGCCCGTGTCCGTGACCTCGATCAGGATTGCATCGGGCCGCTCCGCCAGCCGGACGCTCACGGTGCCCGAGGTCGTGGCCTGGAGCCCGTTCTTGACGAGGTTCACGACGACCTCCTGGATCTGAAGCGGGTCGACACGGGCGCGCACCGGACCGTCCCCGATCACCCGGTCCAGGGAAACGTCCGGCGGCCGGTACCCCTCCACCTGCTCGAGCGCCCGGTCCACGATCTCCCGGAGGTCCGCCTCGACGGCCCTGATTTCGCGATGCTTCGAGAAAGTCAGAAGGTCCGCGATGATCGCTGCGGCGTGCCGCCGCTGCGCGTTGATCTTCTCGAGCTTGGCGAGGATCTCCTCGTCCTTCACCTTGCGCGCGATGCTCGCGGTGAGCAGGGAGATGCTCGTGAGGGGCGTGTTGATCTCGTGCGCGACGAACGCGGAGAGCTGCCCCATCGACGCGAGCCGCTCGCTCTGCACGAGCTTCTTCTGCATCTCCTTCTGCTCCGTGACGTCCCGGACGATCATCTCGAGGAACGCAGGTACGTCCGGGTGTCGGAGAACGCGAGAGCGGACCTCGACGGAGCGCCGCGCCTCCGTCGCGAGGCGGAGGGTCGCCTCGAACGGCTCGGGCGTTGGCTCGTCTGCGAGGAGGGCGCGGAAGTACTCGAGCGCCCGTTCCTTCTCCTCCGCGGGGATGAGTTCAAGGATGTTCATGCCGACGAGGTCGGCCTTCGTGGCATGAGAAAGACCTTCTCCCGCCGGGTTGACGTCCAGGACACGGCCGTGCGGATCGAGAAGGACGATCGCATCCGCGGCCGCATCGAACAGAGCGCGGAACTTCCGCTCGGACCGCTCGAGGTCCTCGCGGGCGCGGAGGCGTTCGGTGACGTCCGTTGCGAGTACGAGGCGCGCGGGACGCCCCGCGAACTCGAGAGGATGGGAGGCGATCTCCACGTTGATGATGGAGCCGTTCTTCTTCCGGTGCCGCCACACGCCGCCCGAGGACATCTTCGCCCCGAGGTCCGCCACGGCGGTGAGAAGGGCGGGCACGTCCTCCGGGGGCCGGATGTCCTTGATCGTCATCGATAGGAATTCGTCGCCCGTGTACCCGTAGTGACGCACCGCCGCGTCGTTCACGGCGAGGATCCGCAGGTCCTCCACCCCGTACACCCACATCGGGTGCGGGTTGCTCGCGAAGAGCATCCGGTAGCGCTCCTCGGAACTCCGGAGCGTTGCTTCCGCCCGCGCCTGTTCGACCGCCCCCGCGAGGACGTTCGCGACGGCGAGGAGGAAATTCACGTCGTCCTGGGTGAACGACCGTCTCCGCGTCGTGTGCACGCCGAGAACGCCATACGCGCGGCCGGGGCCCTGGATCGTCACGCTCATCCCGCTGACGATACCGTGGTCGCGCAGGAGCGCGGGTCCCTGGAACCGGGTCTCCGTCCGGAGGTCCTCGACGAGGACGGGCGCCTGCGACCGGAGAGTGAACCCGCCCTGAGACTCGAGATTAGCGGGGACCGTCGTCGTGCCGACGAGACCGTCCTTCCAGCCGACTCCCGCGCGAAGGAGGAACGCGTCCTCCGTCGGGTGGAGCTCGAGGATCTTCGCGAACTCGACGTCGAGGGTCTTCGCGATGACGCCGACGGTCTCGTCGAAGAGGGCGCGAAGGGACGACACCTCGAGGGCCCGCTGGCCGAGGGATGCGACGGCGGCCTGCTGGCGCTCCCGCGCGATGAGCTGCTCCTCCGCCCGCTTCCTCTCCGAGATGTCCGTCAAGGATCCGATGACACGGCGCGCGCGGCCGTCCGCGTCGCGGAGGATGAACCCGCGGTCGAAAACGGTCGCATACGAGCCGTCCGCCCGCTCCAGCCGGTATTCCGACGTCCAGGAGTCCTTGCCCTCATGGAGGGTCGCCCAGAACTCCGAAAGGATGCGCTCCCGCTCATCGGGATGAATCCGGGCGTCGATCCAGGAGCCCGTGGGCTGGACCTCCCCGGGCTCGCACCGGAGGATCGAGTGGATCGCCTCGCTCCAGACGAGCGTGTCCGTGTCCACGTTCCAGTCCCAGATCGCGTCCTGCGCCGCCTTCGCGAGGAGCCGGAACCGCTCCTCGCTCGCCCGCAGATCCTGATCCGCCAGGACCCGGTCCGTCGCATCGCGTGCGATTCCTTCGATCGCGACGACACGCCCCGCGCCATCGAGGATGGGCACGTTCCGTTGCTCGGTCCAAACGATCTTTCCGTCCTTCCGGATCCAGCGGAACGTGATCGGCTCGCCCTTTCCGCTGAGCCGTCCCGTCTGCACCGCCTCGTCGATGAGGTTCTGGAGGATGTGTCGGTCCTCGGGATGGACCATTCGGAGTCCGAGCTCGGGGTCCGCGTAGTGCTCCTCCGGGGTGTACCCCGTCAGCCGCATGGACGCCGGACTCACGTACTCGAAGCCCCGCGGTTCGTCGAGCCGGTACCGGTAGATCAGGTCCTGCGCGTTCTCCGCAATCCGGCGGAACCGCTCCTCGCTCTCCCGGAGCGCCTGATCCGCGCGCATGCGATCGATCGCGCTCGCGACCTGGGCGGACACGAACTGGAGGATCTCGCGGTCCTCCGGATGGTAGCGGACGCCGTCCGTATAGCTCTGGACGACCAGGACGCCGATCGGTTGGTCCTTCGCGACGAGGGGCGCGCCGAGCCAGTCCACGGACGGCGGCCCCACGGACTCGACCTCGCCACGGTCCACGAGGCCCTGGAATCCGATCGGGTCGACGAGGAGCGCCTTACCGGTACGCAGGACGTACTCCGTCAGACCGCGACCGAGGGCCTGTGGCGGCGGGGGCGGCTCCTGCTCGTCCGCGAAGTACGGGAAGCTGAGCGTCCGACTCGCGCCGTCGTAGAGGGCGATGTAGAAGTTCTTCGCGGGCATGAGCCCGCCGACGGTCCGGTGGATCGACGCGAACAGCGCGTCGAGGTTCTCCGTTGCCGTCGCCGCGGCGGAGATCCCGTACGTCGCCTCGCGGACCTTCTCCGCGCGTCGGATCTCGGTGACGTCCTGCGCGGTGCCGACGAGCCGTACGGGTCTGCCCGCAGCGTCGAGGACGGCCCGACCCTCGGAATGGATCGTGCGGAGGGCGCCGTCGGGGAGACGGATCCGGTGGTCGTAGCCGTCCGAGGCGAGCGACACGCGCATGCGCTCCGCGGCGTCCGTGAGGAGGTGGCGGTCCTCCGGCACCGTGCGCTCGATCACCTTCGCGAAGTCCGGCTTGAACGACCGCGGTTCCCAGCCAAGGATTCGGTAGAGCTCGTCGGACCACGTCTGGATCCCTTCGACGAGATCGGTCTCCCAGCTTCCGAGCCGCGCGATGCGCTGCGCCTCCGCGAGCTGCGCCTCCCGGCGGACGAGCTCGAGTTCCGCGACGCGGCGATCCGTGACGTCCCGGAACGTCCACAGGCGGCCGATCCGCACGCCCTCGGGATTGTGGACCGGAGCCGTCACGTGCGAGAAGACGCGCGCCTCCGGCGTCGCGAGGTCGATGTCTCCCTCGATCACTGCATCGGGGCTCTCTTCGTACCGCTCGTGGATACGCAGGACCGCCTCGGGGTCCTTCGCCCGCTCCGCGAGTCGGCGCGCGAGCGCCTCCAACCCCGCGTCCGCGATCCCGGCGTCGTCGGTTCCGAACAGCCGGATCGCACCCGCGTTCCACTGGATGACCCGGAGATCCCGGTCCGCGAGGAGGATCGCGTCCGTCGTCGACTCGTAGACGGCCTTGAGCCACCCGTAGAGGTCCTTGAGCTGCTCCTCCGCTCGCTTCCGCTCCGTCACGTCCTTCGCGAGGACCTCCATGCCGACGACGCCCTCATCCCGCTGGACGGGATGCGGGGTGAGCGCGAGGTAGATCTCCCGCCCGTCGCGCCGGATCACGGGGAGCTCGAGCACCGGGAAGGGCCCGGGGCTGCGGAAGTCGAGCAGGGGCCGCGCGGCGTCGGACGGGACCCGCGGCGACAGGAGGTCGGGGAGCCGCTTCCGCGCGAGCTCCTCCTTCGAATAGCCCATCGTCGTGCACATCGCCTCGTTGAACGCCACGAACCCGCCGGTCGCATCGAGGACGAAGATCGGCTCCTGGGTGCTCTCGATGAACTCCCGGAATCGAGCCTGGGTCTCCGTGAGGACGCGCTTCTGATCCTCGATCTGCGCCTGGTCCCTCGCCTTCGCGAGCTGCTCCTCGACCTCCGAGGGGAGGAGCTCATGGTACCGCGGCGTCTTCACGAGATGGCCGGACGCGCCCGAGCCCAGGGCACGGACCGCGATCTCCTCGGACCCCTCCGTGACGACGAAGATCAGCGGGACGCGGGGGAGGCGCTCGTGGAGGACCCGCAGGACGTCGAGCCCCGCGGCGTCCCGGAGCTTGTGCGCGAGCACGATCGCGTCGAACCGCTCCGTCAGGGCGAGCCGGAGGCCCTCCCGCGCGGTGTCCGCGACGGCAACGCGGAACCCGCGGCGGCCGAGGGCGGTCACGCTCAGGATTTGGTGCTCCTCGTTCCCGTCGATGACGAGGACGGCCGCGCCTCTCTGCGGCGCGGGGACGGTGGGCGTCGGGACGGTCTGCGCCATGGCCAGTGTGAACGGTGGCCTCCGAGCGAACCGACTCTCGGGAGGTGCGCGCGCATCACCCGCCGGGGTATAAAGGCCTTTTCCGGTCATTCCCGCTGGGGGGACTCATCCCCTAGGAAACGGCGCGGGTGACTTCGAATCCACCCGGCGCCCATGCGAGGGCGTACACCGCGGTCTCGTGGCGCGTGGCGCGGAGCTTGACGACGCGGATCCGCCGCTGGATCTGGAGGTCGGAGGTCGGCTGCATCGCGACCTGGACGATGCCGTCAGCGAGGTACGCCTCCTCCGCGGCGGTGACCCCGGCGGTGGCGTCCCCCGGACGCTCGGAGACGAGCAGGGTAAGGGGACCGAGGTCCCGGAGCCACTCGAACAGAAAGTACATGTCCGTCCGGCGGTCCGCCATCTTCGCCATCGTCTCGAGGACGTCGAGGGAGTCGACGACGAGAATCGACTGCCGGTCCGCCTTCATGATGTTCGTGCAGTGCATCTTGAACAGTTCGAACCAAGTCCCGCGGCCTTGCAGGAAGTTCAGGTTCTTCCGGATGCTCCCCATGTCGAGGATCGTGACGAGGCCGAGGGCCTTCTCGTCCGCCATCCCCATGGACGCCATGTGCTCGAGGAGGTTGTCCTTGCTCTGCTCGAGAGTGAAGTAGACGCCCTTCCGCCCGTCCCGAAGGGCGTTGTTGTAGGCAATCGAGAAAGCGAGGCTCGACTTCATCGTGCCCGGCGCGCCGGCGACGAGGACGACGTACCCCTCGGGCAGGCCGCCTCCGACCGCCTCGTCGAACCCTTTCACGTGGGTCGGGATGCGAGGTCTCTCCACCAGGTCCGCCTCGGCGGCACAATGCCTGCTGCGGCGTAAGGACTTTTCCGCCGCGGACCGCGAGCGCGCAACGTTCAAATAGCGTCCGGAGGCTGGCCGACCGGTGGTCGACCTCCTCGCCGACGCGGTTGCCACGGCCCGGGTCGTCGGGGCTCTCGTGCTGATCTTCTTCCTCCCGGGTTTCCTCCTCGTCAATGCGCTCTATCCCCGACGGGGGGAGCTCGACCGGGAGTACGACGGGCTGTACCGCCTGACCCTCGGGATCGTCCTCTCGATCGCCCTCACGGTCCTGTGGTCGTTCTTCCTGAACTCCCTCGGCGTGAACCCGGTCACGGACCTGGGCTTCGTCGTCGACGTGAACATCGCCGCCGGGCTCCTCGGCCTCGCGGGCGTCTTCTTCGCGATCGGCTGGTGGCGAGGCGCCTACCCCCGGCTCGCCCGCGTGCACCCGGCCCTCGCGCGCATGCCGCCCCCCGCGGCGGGGGACCTGTTCGCCGCGGAGGACCGCGACCACAAGGTTCGGCTCCGTCTCCTCGAGCTCGCGACGGAGCGGGAACGCCTCCGTCGGGAGATCCGGGATGCGGAACGCCGGATGCGGCTCCAGTCCTCGGACGCGCAGGCCCACTACGAACGGGCGAGGGACAAGGCCCGCGCACGGCTCAAGGCGCTCGAGGAGGAGCTCCGGAAGCTCGAGGAGGAGCGCGCCGCGGAGCTGTACTGAGGCGGGGCGATGGACCACAAGCTCGTCGTCGCTGTGCGCGCGGACCTCGCCCTGTCCCGCGGGAAGCTCGCCGTTCAGGTCGCCCACGCCGCGGTGATCGCGGCGCTCGAGGCGAAGGCGAAGCACCGCCGCTGGTTCGGCGCGTGGGTCGGAGAGGGTCAGAAGAAGGTCGTCGTGCGGGTGGCGGGACTCCAGGACCTCCACGCCCTCCAGGTGAGGGCTCGCGGGATCGGCCTGCCCACGGCCCTCGTCGAGGACGCGGGTCTCACGGAGCTGCCGCCCGGGACCGTCACGTGCCTCGGCGTCGGCCCGGGGCCGAACGAACTCGTCGACCAGGTGACCGGGCACCTCAAGCTGGTCTAGGATGAAGGCGAAGTCCCGGTTCATGGGGATCGACGACGCGCCCTTCCGGTTCACCGACGCGGATGTACCTATCGTGGGCATCGTCGTGCAGGCGCCCGCGTACATCGAGGGCGTGCTCACGACGACCGCCCGCGTCGACGGGCGGGACGGGACGGAGCGGATCGCGGGCATGCTCCGGACGTCTCGCTATCGCGAGGGGCTCGCGATGCTCTTCTTGAACGGCGTCGCGGTCGGGGGGTTCAACGTGATCGACCTCGACGCGTTGCACGAGGTCGCGGAGGTGCCCGTGGTCACCGTCACCCGGCGGCGGCCGGATCTCGACGCGATCGAGCGCGCGCTCCGTCGGAAGTTCGACGACTGGGAGGACCGATGGGCGCTCATCCGCCGTCACCGGATCGATGAGATCCCGACGAAGCACACCCCGGTCTACGTGACGTCCGTCGGCGCGAGCCGCGCTGAGGTCTGCGAGGCGCTCGGGCTCACCACGGTCCGAGGCGCCCTCCCCGAGCCGCTCCGCGTCGCCCACCTCGTCGCCGCGGCGATTGTGAAGGGCGAGAGCCGCGGGCGCGCGTGAGGGATTGCCGCCGGTCATGGGGGCGTGTCACGCAATCGCGAACCGGAGGAGCGCCGCGACGCCCCCGAGGGATCCGAGGCGCTGGCCCGCTTCGTGGTGACGGCTCACGAGGACGACGGCCGCGCGGGTGGCTTCTGCGCGGCGCATGAGTTCCTCGACCCCGCGATCGCGGACGACGGCCTCGGCCACGAGGAGGATCTCGACGGCACCCGCGTCGATCGCGCGCGAGACCTCCGCGGGCCCGTAGGCGCACGGCTCGCCCCTCGCGATCGCCTCCAGGAGCCGGTCGACGAGCCGCGTCTCCTGCGCGACCCGGCTCTCCTCGAAGACCTTCGCGCCGACGCCCGCTTTGAGGGCCTCATGCACGCCGCGCATCCCCGCGTACGAAGTGCCGTGGACATGGAGGCGGGCGGCGAGGTCCGGCGCCTTCGACCGCAGGTACGCCGCGAACTCGTCCCGCGTGAACCCGGGCCCCAAGATGACGAGGGCCTCGCCGAGCGGCGTGAGGGAGAGCGTCCCGAGGATCTCCTCGAAGTATACGGCCGTGCCGCCTCCGGAAGGGAACATCTTGCCGTGGCCCGGCGCGCGAACCGTCGCGAGCTCGCGCACGCCGTACTGCCGGAGCTGCGCGAGGAGGGCCTCCTCGTCATCGAGCGCCAGGAGGGAGACCATCGGCTTCTGCGCCGCGGCAACGGCCTCCTCGATTCGACGGAGCTCGTGAGGCTTCCAGACCTTGATGATCGACAGGACATCCTCGACCCCGAGGAGGAGCGTGTGGTGCTGGCCGACGTCCTGCGGCCCCTCGACGATGACACCGGCGATTCGCACGCGGTCCGAGAACGCCTGGAACTCGACCCGATCGACGCGGACCGTGAGCGTGACGCGGAGCTTCTCCATCCGCTCCGGCCGGATCTTGTCCGCCTTCCCCTCCTGGCGACGGTACGTCGAGGCGCGAACGGCGTCCCCCGGGACGAGGAGGTTGTGGAGGTGCCACAGGTCGTCCGGGTTCTCGATCCGGAGCTTGATCTCGCCGGTCTTCGGATCGCGGTGGAGGACGCGCATCCGGAGCGGGCCATGGAAACGGACTCTATTTCTCGATATCGACCGTCGAGGGATGGCCGGCAACGCGCGGGATCGGGAGAGCCCGGGCGCGGGCCCACGCCGCGGATCCTTCGAAGAAGAGGGGGCCGGGCAGGCAAGCCCTTATCGGGCTCCTTCCTGGCGGGCGCGGCTCCCAATTTCCGATTTCGGAGCAGGACGTCAGTGCGTCGTGCGGGGAAGCCGACTTACCCCTACCCGGCTCCGGACGCATCGAGGTGCCTGTTGGGTAATAAAGGATGCCGAGCGTCTATCATGAACGATTCTCAACGGGGGAATCAGCGGATCACGCCGTAGCCGATGAGGCGCCACTTCCCCCCGATCCGCCGGGAGACGGCGACGCGCTGGCCCGGCTCGCCGACGACGGGGATCTTCAGGGCCATGTCCGCGACGTCCTCGCGGGCGGAGGTCACGACGCCGACCGTCGTCGCCGTGCCGACGGAGATCATCAGCGGCTCCGACGTCTTGATGCCCTCGACCTTGAGGTCCTCCGCGGTCCCGACGACGCGCTCGAGGAGGTGGACCTCGACAGACATCCTCAGGATGATTTCGGGCACGCCGCCAGGCGGTCCCACGACCCGCCCGACGAGGCTGTCGGACTTCGTGAGGCTCGGGTCGAGGTTCGTGCCGATCGCGATGAGCCCTCCGGGCCGCACCTCCTTGCGCGCGGTGCCTCCGGAATGCAAGGAACGCACGGTCGTGGTGAGGTCCTTCCACTCCGTCCGGTTGCCGACCGTGACCTGGCGCCCGGGGGCGACCTCGATCTCGTCGCCGACGCGGAGGTGCCCCTGGACGAGGCTTCCGCCGAGGACCCCGCCGACGAACTTCTCTGGCGGGGAGCCCGGCTGGTTCACGTCGAACGACCGCGCGACGTACATCTTCGGCGGCTTCGCTTCGTCGTGAGGCTTCGTCGGGATGACCTGGTCGATGAGCATGAGGAGGACGTCGAGGTTCACGTCATGGTGGGCCGAGACGGGAACGATTGGCGCTCCCTCCGCGACGGTCCCCTTGACGAAGTCGACAATCTGCTGGTGGTTCTCACCCGCCTGCTTCGCGTCGACGATGTCGATCTTGTTCTGGACCACGACGATGCGGTCCACACCGATGATCCCGAGGGCCATGAGGTGCTCTTTCGTCTGCGGCTGCGGGCACTTCTCGTTCGCGGCGATCACGAGGAGCGCGCCGTCCATAATCGCCGCGCCACTCAGCATCGTCGCCATGAGGGTCTCGTGGCCGGGGGAATCGACGAACGAGACGATCCGCTGGAGCTCCCCTTTCGATCCGCAGTGTTTGCAGGCGTCCGAGGTCGAGTACGCCTGCGGCGGCTCGCACTTCGGGCAACGGTAGACGGCCATGTCCGCGTACCCCAGGCGGATGGAGATGCCTCGCTTGATCTCCTCGGAATGGCGATCCGTCCGCTCCCCGGTCAGGCGTTCTGTGAGCGTGGACTTGCCATGGTCCACGTGCCCGACGACGCCGATGTTCACGACGGGTTGGTCGGGAACCTTCATCGCGTCTGCTCCTGCCACGCATCCTCGATCGACTTCGGGCCGCGCTGGACGATCTTCAGGTTCAGCTGGAGGATGTCCGGCGAGACCGCGTTCCCGCGCACGGTCTTCTTCTTTCGCATGCCCGGGCGGACCGGGTGGAACCCGACGCCGCCACTCAGGAGGAGACGCTTCCGCCGCGGCCCCGGCAGGTCGCGCCGCATCGGGAAGCCGTCCTTGTCGCTCCCTCCCGTGATCTGGAGCTTGTACCCCGGCAGGCCGACGTACAGGCCGTCGACCTCGTCACCGACCTTCTTCCCGACGAGCGCGCTCGCGTAGTGCCCCGTGATGTCCCGCTTGTGGGTGCGCCCGGACTTCGGGTCGGCGATTACGGCCTTGAATTCCGCCATGGCATCTCCTTGGAGGGTACGCATTGATGTCGGGGTGTCATAAAAGGGTTTTGGACCTCAAGGGACGCTCTCGAAGAGGCCGAGGGTCGCGCCGATCTCCTTGACCGCCGCGACGACGGCGCCACCCTCCGCCGCGGACATCTCCTCGACCTCCGCGAGCCCCTCCGTCATCTGCTGGAGCGCGTACACGGCCTCGTCCGTCCGGACGTCGTCGTCCATCGCTTTCCGGAAGACCTGGCGCGTCCGCGCGAGGAGCGCGTCGACCTTCCCGCCGGTCCCCCGGCCCGATGCGGACTCCGCGCGGCCGATCTGCGCGAGGACCGCGTCGTACTCCGCCTGCGTGCGCCGGAAGCACTCTCGGTCGTACTCGACGTCCTCCCGGTAGTGCGACTTCAGGAGGCACATCCGGATCACCTCGCCGGGGTATTCCTTGAGGACCTCGCGGATCGTCACGAAGTTCCCAAGGCTTTTCGACATCTTCTCGCGCTCGAGGGTGATGAACCCGTTGTGCATCCACCGCCGGGACCACTCCACGCCCCACGCGCCCTCGGCGATCATCGCCTCACTCTCGTGGTGCGGGAACTTCAGGTCCACGCCCCCGCCGTGGATGTCGAGCGGCGCACCGAGATACTTGTGAGCCATCGCGTTGCACTCGACGTGCCAACCCGGGCGGCCCTCGCCCCAGGGGCTCGGCCAGGAAGGCTCGCTCGCCTTCGACCGCTTCCAGAGCGCGAAGTCGAGCGGGTGCTCCTTCGGGCTCCCGGGCGGCAGCGGCTCGACGACGATCTCGTCGACCCGCTGGTGGGACAGGATTCCGAACGCATGCTCCGCCTTCCGCGTGCGGAAGTACACATCGCCCCCCACCGAATACGCGTATCCGCGGTCGATGAGGCGCTCGACGAGAGAGAGGATGTCCGGGATGTGCTCGGTGACCTTCGGCATGTGGTCCGGTACTCGGACGTTCAGCGCGCGCATGTCCTCGAGGAACGCGTCGATGAAGTACTGCGCGTACTCGAGGGGAGGCTTCCCGGCGGCGGCTGCCCGTCGGATGATCACCTCCTCGATGTCCGTGAAGTTCTGGACGAACGTCACCCGGAGCCCGGAGGCCTCGAGGTACCGGCGTATCGTGTCGAACGCGACGTAGGAACGCGCGTGACCGAGGTGGCTGTGGTCGTACGTCGTCGGCCCGCACACGTACATCCGGATGCGGCCGTCCGGGGGCGGCTCGAGGGGCTCCTTCTTCCGGGTCCGCGTGTTGTACAGCCGGAGGACCATGCTCAGACGCGGCGGACGTGGGCCGCGCTATTAAGCCCTTGGCCCGGACAATCGGGTTTCCGGAGCGCGACCAAAACCTATATCCCGGGCCCGGGTTTGACCCGAGGCAGCGGGCCGATAGATCAGCGGAAGATCGCCGCCTTCGCAAGGCGGAAGCCGTGGGTTCAAATCCCACTCGGTCCACTTTCGAGCGGCGTCCTCCCGGAGTCCTCGGACCCCGGGCGGATCCGTCCCATGGGCCCCGCGGAGCTCAGGCGACCCGGGTGCCGCACGCCCCGCAGTACGAGTCGGATGCCTCGATCGCGGCCCCGCAGACCGGACACGCGTACTCGATCCGCGTCCCGCACTTTCCGCAGAACCGGTCCGCGGGGCGGAGCGGGCCTGCGCACGTCGGGCATCCCTCGCCCTCCGGCGGGCGCGCGGCGCACTCGGAACAGAGGATGACCTCCGTGCCCCCGCGCCGCACAGGCTTCCATTCTGCGATGCGCCGGCCGCACTCCGAACAGGCCCGCTCGCGCGCGGACGACGCCTCGACGATCGAGAGCTCCGGACGGGGCGTCGGGACGTCAGCCGGCGGCGCCTCAGAGGGAAGCGGAGCCACGGACTCGTCGACCCGTGTGCGCGACGAAAAACCTTCCGGCCTACGCGTGGGCCTTGTCGATGACGACGTTTCGCACGCGCGGAGGACTGTCCGGGGAGTCCTCCTCGATGTACGTCAGGTAGCCAGAACCGACGTTGAAGTGGATCACGGTGACATGGCGGTCGAAATCGACCATGGCCTTGCCGGACTTGCGCTTCATGTTGACCTCTGGAGGAATGCACGCGTCGCGAGGACCTTAAAGCGTGCCGCGCGAAATTCACTACTGATAAACGAAACACGGAACCCCCGGGTCGGGCGCCCGGCCGTAAGGTTCCGGCCGAACTCGGGCACAACTCTAATATGGACGAGGGGGGGACATATACGATGCACGGACCGGGAGGGGGATGATCAACCTCGCGAAGCTCGCGCGCGCGATCGAGCGACGACTCGGCGTGCCGCCCGGGGACGCATCCGCGAAGGCGAAGAGACTCCTGGACTACTTCGGCTTCCGCACGGTGATCATCGACAACGCGATCGCTTCGGAGGACCGCAAGCTCTTCTACGAGCTGCAGGACGCGGGGCTCCTGCGGAGCTCCTGGGAGACCGTGCTCCTCCTCAGCGGCAGGAACTGGAGGATTTTCTACTGGGAGATCGTCGAGGCGGACCTGGACCGGCTCCTCGTGGAGAACCGGAAGACGGGGGAGCCCCTGTACGAGCGCCTCCCCGACGAGGCATGGGGCCACTCGCCGGCGACGACGTGATCAGTCCGACGGCCACGCCTTCTCCCCGATGAGGGGGACGAACGCGCACGGCGTCCCCTCGCGGACGTCCAGGGTCCCATCGGGCCGGCGGCGCGCGACGACGAGCACCTGGTCGAACACGCGGCGACCGACCGGAGCGACGATCCGCCCGCGGGGGGAGAGCTGGTCGACCCATGGGCCCGGAATCCCAGGGGCGCCGGCCGTCGCGAGGATGGCGTCGTACGGAGCCCTTGGCGGGTACCCGAGGCTCCCGTCTCCCACGACGACTTCCACGGCCGCGAGGCCGCACCGGGCGAGGTTCGCGCGGCCGACCGCCGCGAGCTCCGGGATCCGCTCGATTGTGACGACGTTCGCCGGGCCGACGAGGCGTGCGAGAAGGCTGGCGTTGTAGCCGGAACCCGTGCCGACCTCGAGGACCCTCTCCCCCTCCTCGAGGCGCGCCTCCTCGAGCATGATCGCAATCATCGAGGGTGCGGAGATCGTCTGCCCGTAGCCGATCGGCAGAGGGAGGTCCGCGTACGCGTCCCGCCCGACCTCCGGCGGAACGAACGCCTCCCG
>Ga0154849_164_pt1 | contig 35661 bp, 37 predicted proteins | sample Rifle2008BG16ft_FD_105577 | JGI IMG/M metagenome (GOLD analysis project Ga0154849, IMG submission 105577) | Euryarchaeota archaeon RBG_16_67_27 | reverse complement strand
GCCGCGAGAGGAGGTACGACCGAACCCGCGATGATGGGAACGGGAGCGAGCAGCGGGTAGCCTGGATCGATGGTACCGAGTCCGACTCCGAGTCCCCATATAACGAAGTTCGCTCCGGTCGCGAGGAGCGCGCTCGCGAGGCCGACCCCCCAGAGGCGATCATACCGCACCATCTCCTTGGCGATCGCAGACGCAGTATCCTTCTCCCCTTCTGAAGATCGAAGAGCCACGGCCTCACCCCGGAGGCCATTGCCGTGGGGGCGGCCAGGGTGCGTCCTTCAGGCATTCGGCGAGACGCGTCATCCTGAGGCCCCATCGTTCTTCGAGGGCCGGGACTTTCACATGGTAGCCTCGTTGCGCGAACCATCGTTCCATGGCGAGGCCCTCTTCAGGCATGAACCGGCCGGCCTCCGCCTCCGACATCTGCACGTATCTGACGCTTCGACCCACCTTTGCCGACAACAGGGAGACCATTTCGGTCATGGTCTTCTCGTCGCCCGCAATCCCCACGGTCTGCCCTATGGCCTCCTCGCCGTCGCAGTCGATATCGCCCTTTTTCGGTAGTTCCGCTCTGGAGGCGGACTCGTACCACTTCGGGACGGACGCTCTGGGCAAGGCGGCGGTCGTCCTCGGGGTGGGCGCCGCCTACCTGGGATATCCCGTCATGGACCTCGTAGGCGCCTCGGCCATCGCCGTCGCGTTCCTCGTCGCCGCCTTCCGCATGGGCGGGAAGAACTTGCAGATGCTCGGTGGACGCCTCCCCGAAGCCCGAGCTCGTGGAAGGGCTGCGCCGTACGGTCCTGCAGTCATCCGGGGTGAGCGACGTACACAGCCTGAGGGCCCGCTCCTCTGGGAACCGCGTCCTCGTGGACCTCTGCGTCCACGTCCCCGCCGAGCTCCCCCTCAATCAGGCCCATGCCCTTGCCCATTCCGTCGAAGAGCGCCTGCGTGCCGCCTTTCCTGAGGTTTCCGAGGCCATCGTCCACGTGGAGCCGTGGGATCACACGGAGGCCTTGGACGAGGCGCACCCGCGCCACTGAACCCTCGGATTGGCAACCAGCTGGGTGCTCCCGTAATCCGGGGCTCACTCCATCAACAGGTCCTCGTGGTCCTCGACCGGGACGAGACGGCACCGGACCTGCACGACGGAAAACGATGCGGGACCCACGCAGGGAACTTTCGAAGGCGAAAAGAGAGAGGCCGCCGTTTAGCTAGGTGGGAGGACCCTCTTGCAGCCAGCTCCCGAGGTGCGCGAACGAGCGAGGATAGACATCTCCATGCTTTTCAGGAGATACTTCGTGAACACGATCTTCGATTCGACGTTCGTCGTTCTAGGCATCCTTGCCGCCACGTCCGCGGAAGCCGAGCCGAGCGTCGATTTTGCCCTTGGGGCCTTGTTCGCGGCCTGCCTTGCAATCGGAGTATCTACCGGAGTGAGCGTGTACGAGGCGGAACACGTAGAGGACGAAATCCGTCTTCGCCGCATCGAACGGGCGATGTTGAAGTCCCTCGCGGACACGGGCATCCCGCGTTCCTTCAGGATGTCTCGCTACGCGACCTCTCTCGTGAACTTCCTGGCGCCCCTGGTCGTCGCCCTGGTGACCAGCCTTCCGCTTCTCATGTTTCAGGCGCGCCTCCTGCCCGACTTCTCGGTGGCGGCCGGTGCGTCGGGCGGTTTGGGCATCCTGATCATCTCCGTCTCGGGATACTACCTCGGCAAGCTCTCGGGAAAGAGGCCATGGAGGAAGGCGGGTCGCATGACGATCGTCGCATTCCTGACCTTCAGTGGCCTCCTGGCCATCGAGCACTTCCTGTAGGAAACCGCAAGAGCCCTAACGGCCCCCTCATAAACGCTGAAGCAATTCAATCAGAATCCGACCGGGTTGAGGGTACGGCGGGGACGCATTCACGAGATCTCCCGTTTGCCGCCCATTATCACGACGCGCGTCAGACGGTGGTCGCAAGGCGCTGATTGCCTGAGACCAGCGGAGTGCGGCTCGTCAATCATAGTTAACCCGAAAGAACCCCGCTTGACGAACGCTTAAATATCCACATCGCCATACGATTGTCAGACAAATAACCGTCTACCGTCGGACACATCGCGAAGGCACATTCATGCCATCGGAATCGGAGCGAGTCACGATCCGCATCCCGCCGGAGAAGATCCACGCGCTCCAGCAGCTCGTGAAGGGCGGGCAGTACGACACGATCTCCGATGCGATTCGCGCCGCGATCGACCGGTTCATCGATGTCCAGTTCGCTCCCGACTACATCCGCAAGGTGATGATCGAACTCCCGAAGGGGAACGTCGTGGAACTCCAGCAGCTCGTGAAGTCCGGGGACAGCGTGTCCGTCGAGGACGCGATCCGGAACGCCGTGCGCGAGTACGTGCGCCGCCGGCTTCACAAAGCGATGGAGGGCGCCGAGCGATAGGCCGGGGTCGAAGCGCGGGGGGACCGCCCACGGGTCTCCCGCGACGCACCCGCCGGTCTCCGGACCGACGGGAGGGATGGGAACAGGGATGGGACTCGACGCGGTCCAGCGGAATGGGAACCAGACGTTCCTCGATTCGTATGCCTTCGGCCGGCCGAAGGTCCTCGTCGTCGGCTGCGGTGGGGCCGGCGGGAACTCCGTGAGTCGGCTGCATCGGCTCGGCGTGCACGGGGCGCGGACCCTCGTCGTGAACACGGACGCGGTCCACCTCGACTCGATTCAATGCGACCGAAAGCTCCTCATCGGCGGCCCCGTGACGCGGGGCATGGGCGCCGGCGGACGGCCGGAGGTCGGCGAGCGGTGCGCCGAGCTCGCGGAGGACGAACTCCGGAACCAGATCGCGGATGCGGACCTCACGTTCATCACCGTCGGACTGGGCGGGGGGACCGGCACGGGCGTCGCCCCGCACATCGCAGAGCTCGCGCAGGCCGCCGGAGGGGTCGTCATCACGCTCGCGACGACGCCGTTCAAGGCGGAGAGAGGCCGGATGCGGAACGCGCAGGCCGGGATTCAGCGGCTCAAGCCCGTGTCGGACTCCCTCATCATCCTCGACAACAACCGCCTCCTGGACCTCGTGCCGAACCTCCCGGTCGAGCAGGCGTTCGCCGTGATGGACCATCTCATCAGCGAAGTGATCAAGGGCGTGACGGAGTCGATCACGCTCCCATCCCTGATCAACTTGGACTTCAACGACGTCCGGACGATCCTCCAGGCCGGCGGCACGTCGACGATCTTCTACGGGGAGAACACGGACGAGGACCCGGAGGCCATCGTCCAGGAGACCCTCGACAACCCCCTCCTCGACGTCGACTATCGCGGCGCCCGAGGCGCCCTGATCCACATCAGCGCGGGACCGTCCCTCCAGCTCCGGACCGCGAACGAGGTCGTCGAGGGCCTGACGAAGCGCATGCGGTCCGAGGCGAACGTGATCTTCGGCGTCCGCGTGGACCGGAAGTACGAGGGGATCATGCGCGTCCTCGCGATCATGACCGGCGTCCGGAGCCCGATCCTCGAGTCCGTGGCCCAGCCCGTCTCCCTGAGCGGCGCGTCCGCCGCGGCGGACGAACCCGTCCTCCTTCCGATGAACCCCTCCATTTTTTCGAGGAAACCGTGAGGGCCTGCGCCGACCGGTTCACGACGGCGGCGGCGGAGGCGGCCCGACGGCCGACGGCTGCGTAGCAACCTTCAAGGGCAGCGGAGCCACCGAGGCGGCGTCCTCCTCGAACGCCCGCGTGAGGTCCTTCGGCTTCATCCTCACCCGAATCGTCTCGGGCTTCGGCTTCACGAGGTTCCATCCCGCCTTCGTGACCATGCCGCCCGCGATCGCCATGACGACGTACAGCCCGAACGTGAGGAACGCGATGGCGATCGGCAGGAGGATCGACCCGAAGTTGAAGTTGATCTCGAGGCCTGCGGTCGGGTCCGTCATGCTCTGGCCAGACCGAGTCAGGCTCGGAGCCGCTTCGACCTGGGCGAACGCCCGGCTCTCCTTGCCGTTCGCGTCCCGGACGATCAGGCTCAACTGCCACGAACCCGGCATGCCGTAGTCATGGAGCCCTGGGTTCTGCCCGGTCCGACGTGTCCCGTCGCCGAAGTCCCAGTCCCACGACGCGATTCCTGCATCCCCCTGCCGGGAGGAGTCCGCCACGGTCACGTTGAACCCGCTGCTCGTCCAGCTGAACGACGCGGAAGGCCCCTGGCCCCCCTGGGAGGTCGGGATCTGGTCCTGCAGGAACGCCCCGGGGTTCTGGGCGAGGGCGAACGCCTGGGAGAACGTGAACCCGAGGAGGCCCAGTCCCATCGCGAGCACGCCGATCCCTAGGAGGAGCTCACTCAGTTCGCGCTTCACGAAAGCACCGGCCGCTCGGACCCGTTCACCCCGCTTAAGGGCCGCGGCCTGGTTCTCGAACCTGAGAATCCCGGCGAATCTCGTCGCTCACCCGCGGAACGTCGGGCGCTTGGTCAGGAGCCTCGGGAGCGGGAGCGGCTTGTACGGACGGCCCGCGGTCTCCTTCGCGATCTCCGCCCGGAGCGCGTCCACGGTCATCGCCCGCTGCTCTTTCGTCGCGCGCACGCGCACGCTCAGCGTGCCGGACTCGAGTTCGCGTCTCCCGACGACGGCGATGTACGGGATCCACTCCTTCTCCGCGTTCCGGATCTTCTTGTTCAGGCTGTCGCTCGTGTCGTCGACGTCCGCGCGGACGTCGGGGAACCGGTCGACGAGGGCCTTCGCGGCCTCGACCTGGTCAACGCTCACCGGGACGACCCGGACCTGCACGGGGCTGAGCCAGACGGGAAGCATCGGCGGCCGGCCCGCCGCGATGTCCGCGGCGGCCTTCTCCAGGAGCGCATAGAGCACCCGCTCGATCGCCCCGCTCGGCGACAGGTGGAGGATGTACGGGTGCCGCGCCTGGCCCGTCTCGTCCGTGAACGTGATCCCGAACCGCTTCGCGTTCTCCGTGTCGATCTGGTCCGTCGTGAGCGCCGCGGCCTTGTCGTTCGCGTCGACGAAGTTCCACTCGTACTTCATCACGAAATAAAAGAACTGCTCGGCCCAGGTCTCGACGAGGATTGCCTTGCCCCAGCGCCGCGCGTACGCAGTCACGAACTCGCGGTGCTCTTTCCAGAACGGCTCCGTGACCCGGAGCCCGACCTCGAAGTCGTCCGGCATCGCGAACCCGCAGTCCTTCAGGAGGTCCCACGCGACCTCGAACCGGACCATCATGTGCTCCTTCGCCTGGTCGAGGTCCGCGCACAGGGCGTGGCAGTCGGGCATCGTGAACGCCCGGAGCCGACGGAGCCCGGCGAGCTCCCCGCGCTGCTCCGCGCGGAACGAGTACCGCGTGAGCTCGTACAGCGAGAGCGGGAGCTGCTTGTACGAGAGGACCATGTCCTTCGCGATCAGGAACTGGCCGAAGCACGCGCTGAACCGGAGGAACGCCCGCTTGTTCGGCGTCTGGACGACGTACTGGCGAGCGGGGAACCGGTTCAAGTACGACTTGAGGGCGGGGTGCTCGAAGTCGTACATGATCGGGCACTCGACCTCCATCGCGCCGTATTCGATCACCCGTTGACTCACGAACTCCTCGAGGAGCCCCTTGACGAGCCGGCCTTTCGCGTAATACCGGAGGTTCCCCGGGTCGGATCCGGGCTCGTAGTCGACGAGCTCGAGCTCCCGCATCAGCCGGACGTGCGGTGGCTCCTCCCTCACCTCGCGGGACTTCGCCATCTCGTACGTCGCGAACCGTCGCAGGTTCTCGTGGCCGTTGAAGTCGAAGCCCGTGACCTTGCCGTCCGTGAGCGCGAGCGGGTGGAGCCGGCCGTCGAGGTCGAGGATCGACCACGCGGACCGGAGCTTCGCCTCCGCCCTCACCGCGTCGGAGACCTCCTCCTTCTCTCCTCCGGTGTCTGCGACGATCTCCCGGGAGAGCTCGCTGAGGGGGTGCCCCTTCACGCTAATCGTGAACGACTTGTAGTATCCGAACGGCGACGCGTGGACGTCGAGCCCGCGGGCTCGGAGGTCCCTCTCCAGCGCTGCGAGGATCGCCTGCGCGGGGTCCGGCGCGGCGAGGGACGAGCTCAGATGCGCGTACGGATAGAGTACGACCCGCCGCGTGTGGACCTGCGCCGCGACCTCCTCGACGTTCCTGGCGACCGCGGCCGCGGCTCCCGCGGGATCCGCCTCGTCCCGCTTCTCCGCGGAGACGAAGCAGACGAGCGCCTCCTCCGCGCGGCCATGCCGCTTGTCCTTCGGCACGTCGCCGACGGACGGAAGCGCCTTCTCCTTGACCTCGTACTCGAGGAAGTCCGCGTGGAGGAACAGGACGCGCATCCGGGGCCGCGTTATCCGTCCGGGGTATAAGATAACTTCCCGCGCAACGCGAAAATAGCCGCAGCGGGATGCTCCGTGCCGTGGCCGAGCCGCTCGTCTGGCGCCATCGGACCGGGGAGATCGTCCTCGATCGGCCGCGGGTCATGGGGATCCTGAACGTCACGCCGGACTCGTTCTCCGACGGCGGCCGGTACCTCGAACCCGACGCCGCGATCCGCCGGGCCCTCGAGATGGTCGCACAGGGGGCGGACCTCATTGACATCGGCGGGGAGTCGACGCGCCCCGGCTCCGATCCCATCCCCGCGGACGAGGAGTGGCGCCGGATCCGTCCCGTGTTTGAGGGACTCGTGCGGACCACGGGCGTCCCGCTGTCCGTGGACACGCGCAAACCGGAGGTCGCCGCACGGGCCCTCGAGGCGGGGGCGAGCATCGTGAACGACGTCTCGGGCCTCCGCGATCCGGAGATGGTCCGCGGGATCGCAGGCGCCCGCGCCGGGGCCGTGATCGTGCACATGCTCGGGGAGCCGAAGACGATGCAGGTGGCGCCCTCGTATGGGGACGTCGTCGCGGAGGTCCGCGGGTTCCTCGCGGCGCGGATCGAGACGGCCGTGTTGGCGGGCGTTCCCCGCGAGGCTCTTGCCGTCGACCCGGGGATCGGGTTCGGGAAGGCTCTCGATCACAACCTCGAACTCCTCGCTCACATCGGCGACCTCACGGCCCTCGGCCGGCCCGTCGTCATCGGCGTCTCGCGCAAGTCTTTCCTCGGCGCGCTGTTCCCCTCGACGTCGGGGGAGCGGCTGTCCGCGAGCCTCGCCGCCGCGGCCTTTGCCGTGATCCAGGGAGCGCAGGTCGTCCGCGTCCACGACGTCGCGGAGACCGTCCGCGCGCTCCAGGTCGTGAAAGACGTGCGCGTCGCGCAGGCTCCCCGCTCCCCGGCCCGTGAAAACCTTTAATGCGGCCGAGGCATTGTGTCGATAATGGTTTCCGCGAAGACGATCGCCGCGATCCTCGAGGACTACGAGGACATCGTCATCGCGACCGTCTGCTCCCACTCCTCCCTGCAGATCTTCCACGGCGCTCGCCAGGAGGGCTTCCGCACCCTCGGGATCGCGATCGGCAAGGTGCCGAGGTTCTACGACGCCTTCCCCCTCGCGAAGCCCGACGAGTTCCTCGTCGTCGATTCGTACTCGGAGATCAAGGACCACGCCGACGCCCTCGTCGCGCGGCAGGCCGTCGCCGTCCCCCACGGGTCCCTCGTCGAGTACATGGGCCCGGACGACTTCCGGCAGTTCGCGGTGCCCACGTTCGGGAACCGCGAGGTCCTCGCGTGGGAATCGGACCGGGAGAAGCAGCGGTCGTGGCTGACCTCCGCGGGCGTGGACATGCCCCACAGGATCTCGAAGCCGGAGGAGATCGACCGCCCCGTCTTCGTCAAGTATTACGGCGCGAAGGGCGGCCGCGGCTCGTTCATCGCGAAAAACCATGACGACTTCCAGGAAGCGATCAAGCCCGGGATGAAGTACACGATCCAGGAGTACATCGTCGGGACGCGGTACTACCTGCACTACTTCTACTCGCCGCTCTCGACGTCCGGGTATCGGCTGTCGAAAGGCGTCCTCGAGATCCTCGGAATCGACCGCCGGGACGAGGCGAACATCGACGAGATGTACAAGCTCGGGGCGCAGGAGGCCCTTCGGAAGATCGGCCTGTACCCGACGTTCGTCGTCACGGGGAACATGCCCGTCGTCCTCCGGGAGTCCCTGCTCCCCGAGGCGTTCGAAATGGGCGAGCGCGTCGTCGAGCGGTCCCTCGACCTGTTCGGCGGGATGATCGGACCGTTCTGCCTGGAGACGATCGTCACGGACGCGCTCCGCTTCAAGGTCTTCGAGATCTCCACACGGATCGTCGCGGGGACGAACCTCTTCATCTCCGGCTCCCCGTACGCGGACATGGTCGAGCCGGGGATGTCCACGGGACGCCGGATCGCCCGGGAGGTCCGCCTCGGCTGGAAGCAGGGCCGGATTGGCGAGATCCTGAGCTGATCCTCCCGCCGCCGGGAATCATGCAGTAGAATTCGCGGGAAAACCCTTTTATGGCGCCTAGGGCCGTGGACGGCCGGCCATGGCGGACCTCGACGCGTTCACGATCGGCGTCATCATCATGATCGTCGTGATCATCGTCATCGCGTTCCTCGAAATGAAGTACCTGCGCAAGTCGATGAAGGCCCGGCGGGTGCGCGCCTCGAAGCGGATCGCCGAGATGCCGGACGATGCGCACAACGCGCTCCTCACCGCGAAGGCGTTCATGGAGTCCATGGAGCGCGGTGGCGTCCGGAGCGAGGAGGTGGTCTCCCTCGTACGGCAGGCGCAGGTCGCGTACGAGCGCCGGAACTACCGCGTCGTCCGCGATCTCGCATCGCAGGCGAAGGACCGCATGATGAGCCTCAAAGCACAGCAGACGGCGAAAGGGGATCTCGTGAGGCTCGAGGCGATGCCCCCGGGCCCCGCGACGGAGGAGGCGACGACGAAGGAGCTCCTCGCGAAGGAGTTCCCGCCGAACTACGCGCAGGCGCGGTTCACGATCGACATCGCCCGGGAGGGTATCGCGAAGGGTCGCGCGGACGCTAAGGATATAGCCGCCGCGGAGGGCTGGCTCGCCAAGGCGCAGGCGCGCTTCGAGGCGAACGACTTCAACGCGGCACTCGCCGCCGCGCGTCAGGCGCAGCGGGGCGCCGAGGGCGGACCCGTCCCGGCCGCGATCGCATCGGCGCCGGGCGTGGGTCCGATGCCAAAGCCCGCCGCCGCGACCTCGCTCGCGTGCGCGACCTGTGGCACGCCGCTCGCACACGATGACGCGTTCTGTCGCCGGTGCGGCACGCGGGTCGGCCCCAGGAGGTGCGCCGCGTGCGGCGCCGATCTCGTCCCCGACGACGCGTTCTGCAGGAAGTGCGGCGAGAAGATCGCCGCGTGAACGCTTCGCACCGAAATGCTCATAAACCTTAATACGGGACGTTCACTTCCCGCGGATGATGGCCCAAGGCAGCGACATGGAACAGGCCTTGACGGCCCTCTACGGCGAGGATCAGGTCGCCGCCGTGATCACCCTGAAGGTGGACACGAAGGAGGCGGACCGGATCGCCACGGAGATCTCGAAGTTCGACGTCATCCAGGACGTCTTCCTGGTGACGGGGGACACGGACATCGTGGCGAAGGCCCGCTTCCACAACTACAAGGACCTGAAGGACTTCGTCCTGTCCAAGCTCGCCCCGATTCCGGGGATCAAGGACACGAAGACCCTGATGGTCGTGACCACGTACAAGGAAAACGGCGCGACTCGGGTTCAAAGTTGAGGTGCATGGTCTGGGCCTGGAGGTGGTCAGATGGAAATCGAGGCGAAACTCAAGCAAATCATGGACGTACTCGACCAGATCGCCGAGGACTCCTCCGTCCCGCGGAACATCCGCCGCGGGGCCGTCGACGCGAAGGCCCGGCTCACGAAGAAGGATGAGGCGCTCGACCTGCGAGTGACGAGCGCGATCATGATCATGGACGACCTCGCGAACGACCCGAACATCCCCCTCCACGGCCGCACGCTCATCTGGAACATCATCTCCCAGCTCGAGACCGTGCGGTGAACCTCCCGGCGAAGCCGCGCCGAAACCGTACCGGGCGAATCTCAAAATACCACCCCTCCTCTTTCCTGCGACGCGCGGCGCTAGTCTAATGGTAGGACAGAAGCTTCCCAAGCTTCTAACGCGGGTTCGATTCCCGCGCGCCGCACTCTAGGCCGCGCCCGCCTCCGCTCCGATCCTTGCGACCGACATGAGGAGCTCCGCTTCCCGCACGAGTCGGGACGCGACATCGGCCGCCTCGAGGAGCTCCTGCTTGACGAGGTCATCCGCGGGGAGTGCCGCCGCGACGCGATAGGAAAGGGACCGAGGGTCCAGCGCCTTCCAAGACTCGTCGACAATCGCTTGACCCGCGAGCTCGAGGCTCTCAAGGACGCCTTCGAAGAGGGTCGCGACGGTCTCCGCGAGGCGGTGCGCATCCCGACCCTCGAGCTCCTCGAGCCATTCCACGTCCGCGCGCAGGTACGCGCGGCTCCGGTCGAGCTGGAGGATCTCGAACCTGCGGCGTCCTTCGGCGACGATGTCGTAGCGGCCGTCCCGGTATCTCTGGGAGGCGATCACCCGGGCCTCCGTGCCGATCCGGCGGGGTGCCGCGTGCCCACCGACCTCCTCGCCTTCCTGGATCAAGACGACTCCGAACGGCTCGTCGTGCTCGAGGCAGCGCCCGACCATCTCGCGGTACCGGGGCTCGAAGATGTGCAGGGGGACGGTCGCTCCGGGGAACAGGACCGCAGGGAGCGGGAAGATCGGGAGATGCACGGGCGCCGGGGAACCCGCGGGGCGGGATAAGGCTTCCTCACTCGGGGCGGATGTCGAGTCCCACATGCCACGCGGTGTGGCATCCGGGGCAGTTCACGGTTCGCTTCATGGAATCACCCGCGTCCGCCAGCTTGAACGTGAAGAAGAGAGGGTTGTTGCACCTCGGGCAGCTGAAGTTCAAGCCTCCGACGGTCATGCGTCCGAAGGGAACCGGGGACGGGCCTTAAGGATGCGCGTGCGGCTTCGAGAGCCTCCCGCCGTGCCATCTCCGGAGCCCGCGTCGACGAAGGGCGCCCACGGCGGGTTCCACCGAACTCGTTTGGGGTCACCTTCTTCCCGCTCCGCCGACCCGGTCTCCCCCGATGCAGGAACCTGCCGACGTTCTCCGAGAAGAGCACGACGTCATCGAACATCGCCTGCACGTCCTCGGGGCCATCGCCGAATCCGTTCGGTGACCGGCCAAACGCCTAAGCGACCCGCGTCGATACGGCAATCATGGAACGCATCGAGGCGGACCTCCTCATCCCGGGTTCGGGCGAACCCGTGAAGAACGGCGCGGTCGTGATCGACGGTTCGCGGATCGCATTCGCGGGACCCGCGGAGGACGCTCCGAAGACCCCCGGGGCGATCGTCCACCGGGTCCCCGTCGTCATGCCCGGTCTCTGGGACGCCCACGGCCACTTCTTCGGCATCCGGACCGGGGACATCCTGGACGTGAGCCGCACGCCCGTCGAGGTCATGTCCGCACGGATCGTGAAGGACGCGGAGCGCGTCCTCCGCGCAGGCTTCACGAGCGTCCGGGAGGCCGGCGGCTGGGGGATCCACCTCGCCCGCGTCGTCGCGGAGGGCACCGTGCCCGGACCGCACATCTACGCCGCCGGATCTGCGCTGAGCCAGACCGGAGGCCACGGGGACTTCCACTCCCTGCCGCTCGAGATCATCACCGCCCGACTGCCGTCGCTTCGGATTTCGTACGTCTGCGACGGCGTCCCGGAGTGCCTCAAGGCCGTCCGAACGCAGCTCCGCGCGGGCGCGAAGCTCATCAAGGTCCTCGCCTCCGGCGGGGTGATGAGCGAGCTCGACCACCCCGTTCACCAACAGTTCTCCGACGAGGAGATGCGCGCGATTGTCGCCGAGGCGACCCGTGCGGACCGGATCGTCGCGGCCCATTGCCACGGGAAACCGGGGATCGTCGCGGCGCTCGCGGCAGGCTGCCGGACGATCGAGCACGGAACGTACCTCGACGAGGAGGTCGCCGAGATGATGCTCGCGCGCGACGCGGTCCTCGTGCCCACGCGGTTCATCATCGAGCGCCTCGTGACCCACGCGAAGGCCGCGGGCGTCCCGGAGTACGCGCAGGCGAAGGTCCGCGCGATCGAGGGCCAGCACCGGAAGGCGCTCTCTCTCGCGATCCGGAAAGGCGTCCGGATCGCCCTGGGCACGGACATCTGGATGACCGGCGCCGAAGGCATGGCGCCCTGGGGGATGAACGCGCACGAGCTCGTCCACCTTGTCGAGGCCGGCATGCGCCCGCTCCAGGCGATCGAGGCCGCGACCGCGAACGGCCCCGGGACCCTCGGACCCCAGGCGCCGAGCTCCGGACAGCTCAGGGAGGGGTTCGACGCAGACGTGATCGCCGTCGCGAAGAATCCCCTCGCGGACATCCGCGTCCTCACCGCCCCGGAGAACATCGTGAACGTCTGGAAAGACGGCACCCTGGTGAAGGGATAGCCCGACGTCGGCACCTTTATGTCGAGGCCTCGCCTGCCCGGAGCCGTACATGATCGTCGAGTCATTCCGCCTCCCTCCCCTCGACGACAACGCGTATCTCGTCGTCGATGAGGCGACGCGGGAGGCGTTGATCATCGACCCCGCCCTGGGCGCGCAGACCCTTCTCGCGAGGGCCCAGGAACTCGGCGCGACGGTCAAGGTCATCCTGAACACGCACGGCCACCCGGATCACACGGCGGACAACGCGCCGCTCCAGGCCGCGACGGGGGCGAAGATCGGGATCTTCGAGGTCGACGCGGGGCGCCTCTCGAGGAACGCGAGGGAGGCCCCTTGGTACCTCTCCGCGCCGCCGCCGGCGTCGAAGGCGGACCTCCTCCTCAAGGAAGGATCCGAGGTCCGCGTTGGGTCGATCGTGCTCACGACGCTCCACACCCCCGGGCACACAGAGGGCAGCGCGTGTTTCTACCGGGCCGCGGAGGCGCTCCTGTTCTCCGGCGACACCCTCTTCGCGGGCTCTTGCGGACGCACGGATGTTCAGGGCGGAAGTCCCGCGCGGATGGTGTCGAGCCTCCGGCGGCTCGCGCAGCTCCCTCCCGCCACGCGCATCCTCCCGGGCCACGGTCCCGAGACGATCATCGAGAGGGAGACGTGGATCGCGGACCTCGCCTACCCCGTCGTCTGATCATCGGCGCTCGTGCCCGCCGTTCGTGGACCATCGTCGCGTGCGTGCGGGCTTGAGGAACCGCACCGGCGAAGGCCGGCGTCCGATCCCGAGCCCGAGCCGGCGGTACACGACTTTCATGCTGTACACGACGAGGAGGAAGTACCCGTACAGGACCGCGAGGGTCACCGGCCAGGAGTACTGCCAGAGGATCGCGACGAGGGCGATGCTCGCGAGCGTCCCCATGACGATCCTCAGGACGAACGCCTCGATCGTCGACTTGCTGAACGGCCCGGAGTCCACGCCGTAGTTCGTATGGCGGACGGGCTCACGGAACGCATGGCGTGCGGCCGCGTAGACGGCGTAGACGACCGCGGGCGTCGCCAGGCTCAGGGCGAGGTGGGCGCCGCCTGACGTGATCGTGAGATCGATGATCCAGGCGGCGTACACGACGATCGCGAGCTGGAACAGCCGCCTCCGGCGGTACAGGGGGAGGAAGTTCGGCATGACGACGGTCTTGAGCGTGCGCTTCACGAGCTCCGCGCCGAACGTGATCGATTTCGGGAGGCGTCGCGCGAAGAACGCCGCGAGCCCGTCGGAGCGGACCATGAGGAGGGGCGCGAGCCCGCTCATCACGATGCACAGGATCCCCGCGAACGGCGTGAGGTACGTCCCTGCGTAGTTGTTCGAGAGGTTCTCGTTCCCGCGGATTGCCCGCGTGCCCACGCTCGCGTAGAGGATCGCCTCCTCGTTCCGGGCGACGAGGGTCGTGCCGATCGCCGTCGCGGCCCGCGGCCCGAACCCGATGAAGTACGCGAGGGTCGCGGTCAGGAAGAGGTCGTTGAGGAGGATCAGGGGCACTGCGATCGCGAGGATCGGGAGGACCGCGGGGAGCGCTGCGGGGTCGATGAGCATCCCGAAGGAGAGGAAGAACATCGCGACGAACGCGTCCCGGAGGGATTCCATCTTCGTCTTGAGCCGCCCCACGAGCCGGGTGTCTGCGAACACCATGCCCATGAAGAACGCGCCGATGATCGCCGGCACGTGGAAGGACTCCGCGAGGGCCGCCGCGAGGAAGACGATCCCCAGCGCGAACAGGACGAACAGCTCCTCGTTCCGGATCCGCTCGAAGAACCGCGCCGTGCTCGGCACGACGACGGCCGCGAGGAACGCGAAGAACCCGAGGAAGATCCCGACCCCGAGGAACAGCGCCTCGACGCTCACGGGCGCGGTCTCCGAGGAGAGGACCATCCCGTTCACGAGGGTGAGGAGGAACATCGCGAGGAACGACTCGAGGATGACCATCCCCAGAAGGAACTCGGTCTCCGCGTTCCCGAGCCGCTTCAGGTCGATGAGGGTCTTCGCGGTGATCGCGGAGGACGACATCGAGATGACCCCGGCCATGAAGATCGTGTCGATGAGCGGCCACCCGAGCCACGCCCCGATCACGAAACCCGCGAACATGTTCACCGCGAGGTTCGTCACCGCGAGGATCGCCGCGGCCTCCTTCGTCTTCCGGAGCTTCGCGATGCTGAACTCGAGTCCGACGAAGAACAGGAGGAGCACGAGTCCGAGCTGGGAGACGCTCTGGATGAACACGCTGTCCCGCAGGACGCCATCGTATGGGAGTCCGAAGAGGTCGAGATGGATATTCGGTCCGATGAGCATCCCCGCGACGATGTACCCGATCACGACGGAAACGCGCGCGCGGGTCGCGAGCGCCGCGCCAAGGAACCCGACCGTCGCGATGACGCCGACCTCGAACATGATCGACGTCGGCTCAGCCATGAGCCACGACCCGAGACGAAGTCCCTTCGCCGCGGAGCGCGGGCGCTGAGGCACGCCGAGTGATAACCAGGGATCCCATCCCGGGTCTTGTATCGGGGCACGTCCTACAAATAAGTAACTGCCGTGTCGCCACGATTGTCAACGCGGGCGCCGCGGCCCGGTTTTCCAGGGATGGGTTTATACCGTTCGCGTCTTTCCGAGACGTAATGGCGCGGGACTGGTACAATCTCGAGCCGGGAGAGGTGCTCCAGAAACTTGACGCCTCCCCCCTCGGTCTCTCCGCGTCCGAGGCGTCCGATCGACTCCTCCGCGTGGGCCCGAATGAGCTGGTCCAGACGACGCGGATCAGCCCGCTCAAGATCCTGCTGAGCCAGTTCACGGACGTCCTCGTCATCGTCCTGATTATCGCGGCGATTATCTCCGCGTTCCTCGGCCTTTCGAAGGGCGAGTCCACCGAGCTGCTCGATGCCGCGCTCATCGGCGTCATCGTGATCCTGAACGCGACCCTGGGCTTCTTCCAGGAGTACCGCGCGGAGCGATCCCTGCAGGCCCTGAAGGCCCTCGCCGCGCCGAAGGCCCACGTACTCCGCGGCGGCGAGGCGATCATGGTGGCTGCGCGGGAGATCGTGCCGGGGGACATCGTCCTGCTCGCCGCGGGGGACCGCGTGCCCGCGGACTCGCGGCTCATCGAGCTCGCGAGCCTCCGGACGAACGAGGCCTCCCTCACGGGGGAGTCCCTCCCGGTCACGAAGTCCACGGAGCCCCTATCGCAGGACACGTTCCTCGCGGACCGCAAGAACACGGTGTACATGGGCACCACGGTCGAGGGCGGTCGGGGGAAGGCGGTCGTCGTCGCGACGGGCATGTCGACGGAGCTCGGGAAGATCGCGACCCTCGTGCAGCAGGAGACGAAGCAGGAGACGCCCCTCTCGCGGCAGCTCGACCGGCTCGGTCGGCAGATCGGCATCGCGGTCCTCGCGATCGCGATCTTCGTGTTCGCGATCAACGCGTGGCGGGACATCTCCCAGGTGGAGGTGTTCTTCCTCACCGCGGTCGGCCTCTCCGTTGCGGCCATCCCGGAAGGCCTTCCCGCCGTCGTCACGATCAGCCTGGCCCTCGGACTTCAGCGAATGGTGAAGCGCAACGCCCTCGTCCGAAAGCTCCCCGCCGTGGAAGCGCTCGGCGCCGCGACCGTTATCTGCTCAGACAAGACGGGCACCCTGACGAAGGGCGAGATGAACGTCCGGTCGATCCTCGTCGGGGAGACGTGGTACGAGGTGCGCGGGGAGGGCTTCGATCCGTCCGGCGGGATCTGGGTGGACGGCCAGCCGGTCCGTCTTGAGGACCACCCGGACTTTCGGGACCTGCTCATCAGCGGCCTCCTGTGCAACGACGCAGTCCTCAGGCAGGAAGGGTCGCGCTGGACGATCGACGGCGACGCCACGGAGGGTGCCCTCACCGTCGCAGCGGCCCGTGCGGGTCTCGATGCGAACGCCCTGCGTTCGGAGTGGCCCCGAGTCGCGGAGATTCCCTTCACCTCGGAGCGCAAGAAGATGTCGACGCTCCACGCCCGCGTGTCGTCCGAGAGCCTGCCGGAACTTCTCGCCCTCCCGGAGGCGACGCGCGCGGGACGCCTCGTGGGGGTCGGCGAGAAGTGGCTGTATGTGAAGGGAGCCCCGGAGCGGATTCTCGCCGCCTGCACGACGCAGCTCGTGAACGGCGAGGTGAAGCCCCTCACGGACTACGACCGGAAGCAGTACGTCTTCCGGAACCAAGAGATGGCGACCCGAGCCCTGCGGGTCCTGGCCCTCGCTCGGCGCTCGTTCCCCGCGGACCTGCCGTCGTTCGAGGAGGGCGCGATGGAGCAGGACCTCACGCTCCTCGGCCTCGTGGGGATGATGGATGCGCCTCGGCAGGAGGCGACCCGGGCCGTCGAGGAGTGCAAGAAAGCGGGGATCCGCGTCGTCATGATCACGGGAGACCACAAGCTCACCGCGATGGCCGTCGCGCGGGAGATGGGGATCCTCACGGAGGGGGAGCTCGCCCTCACGGGCGAGGAACTCGAGAAGATCTCGGACGAGGACCTCACACGCGATGTCGAGCGGATCAAGGTGTACGCCCGCGTCGCCCCGGAGCACAAGGTCCGGATCATCGGCGCGTGGAGGAAGAAGGGCCACGTCGTCGCGATGACGGGCGACGGGGTGAACGACGCGCCCGCCCTCAAGAGGTCCGACCTTGGGGTCGCGATGGGCATCACGGGCACGGATGTGGCGAAGGAGAGCGCGGACATGGTCCTGCTCGACGACAACTTCGCGTCCATCGTCGCGGCGGTGGAGGAGGGCCGCGGGATCTACGACAACATGCGGAAGTTCGTGCGGTACATGCTGAGCACGAACTCCGGCGAGGTCCTCACGATCTTCATAGCCACCCTGATTGCCCTGCCCCTCCCTCTCCTGCCGCTCCAGATTCTCTGGATCAACCTGATTACGGACGGCTTCCCCGCCCTCGCGCTGACCGTCGAGCCGAAGGAGAGTGGGCTGATGGAACGGAAGCCGCGAGACCCGAAGGCGGGCATCCTGAGCGGCGGAATTGGTTTCCACATCGTCTGGGTCGGGACTCTCATGACGATCGGATCCCTCGCCATGTTCACATGGGCGCTCGCGAACCGACCGGCCAAGGCGGACCACGACGAGGCGCGCACCCTCGTCTTCTACGTGCTGACGATGTTCCAAGTCTTCCACGTCCTCGCGATCCGGGTCGAGCGGAAGTCGGTCTTCACGGAGGGGTTCTTCCGGAACCGGCATCTCATTGCAGCGGTCGGGCTGACGGTTGCCATGCAACTCCTCGTGATCTATGCCGCGCCGTTCCAAGCGGCCTTCAAGACGTATGCGCTCCCGTGGCAGGAGCTCCTCGTCGCCACCTTGGTCGGGAGTTCCGTGTTCTTCGCGGTGGAGTTAGAGAAGTGGGTCCGGAGGCGGCGCGAGCGTGATCGTCGTTGACGGGTCCCATGGGGAAGGCGGTGGTCAGCTGCTCCGGATGGCCGCGGCCCTATCCGCCCTACGCGGCGTTCCCGTGACCGTTACGGAAATCCGCGCCGGACGCCCGAATCCCGGACTCGCCGCGCAGCACGTGACCGCCCTCCAGGCCGTCGCGGCTCTCTGCGGTGCCAACGTGGAAGGCCTCGAGATCGGATCGAAGGAGATCGTGTTCCGGCCCGGGACCGCCGTCGCGGGCCAGCACGCGTTCGACGTCGGGACCGCGGGGAGCGTCACCCTCGTCCTCCAGGCCGCCCTGCCGGTGGCGTTCGCCGCCCCCGGGACGGTCACCCTACGGATCACGGGCGGCACGGACGTCCGCGGGTCGCCGCCTTTGGATTCCCTCTCGCTCGTCGTGCTCCCTCTGCTCCGGCGCCTCGGCGGCCGCGCGGAGCTCATCCTCCATCGGCGCGGGTATTACCCGCGGGGTGGCGGGTCGATCGAGGTCGTCGTCCACCCGGCGTCCGGATGGCGCCCGCTCGAGGTCGAGGACCCGGGGCCCGTCCGATCGATCCGTGGCGTGGCCCACGTGTCGAACCTCCCCGAGGACATCCCGAAGCGGATCAAGCACGCGGCGCTCCGGCGTCTGCACGGCCACGGCGAGCCGAAGGTCGAGGAGCGCGTGTACGAAGGGGAGGACGCAGTCGGGCAAGGCGGCGCGATCGTTCTCTGGGCGGAGACGGAGCGGTCGATCCTCGGGGCCGACGCCCTCGCGGAACGCGGCAAGTCGTCGGAACGCGTCGGGGAGGAGGCCGCCGCGGCCCTCGCCGCGGACCTCGACGCGGGGGCGACCCTCGACCTGCACGCCGCGGACCAGCTCCTCGTGTACCTCGCGAGTGCTCCGGGCCCCTCCGTGTTCACCGTCCGCGGAGTGTCCGGACACCTGCGAACGATGGCGTGGCTCCTCCCGCAGTTCCTCGACCGCGAGATCACGATCCATCCGAGGGGGAAAGTCTCCGTCGTGCGGGTCGCAGGGCCGAAGGCTTAGCCGTACATACTCGGCCGCACGGGGCCCGTCGGCTTCTTCGCCGCCTCCGTCTGGTGATGGATCGTCTTGAGCTGCATCTCGATCCGCTCCGCCTCCTCGTACAGGGGCTTCGCGTCGAGCTCCGTGTGGAGGAGGAGCTTGTCGATCGTCTCGATCACTCGCGCGGCCGCGCGGGCGTCCGGGTAGTCCGGATGCGCCTCGCTCAGGAGCGTGATCACGTCGAAGTCCCGCTTCCGGCCCTCGTTCAGGAGGACGCCGGCCACGCCCGTGATCACGCCCTCCTCGAACAGCGTCACCCGGTTGTCCCGGAGGAGATCCTGCGCTTTGTCCGTCGAGCCGATCCCGTACACCTCGACCTGGCGGTCCTCCTCCTCGTCGCTCGCCTGGCCATCGACGATGAGCCCTTCCGGGCACACGAGGAGGTTGCACCGCGCGTCCTGCGCCCAGTCGAGGACCGTCGCGGCGATGCCCTTGATCAGGTTCGGGGGCGGCTGGAACTCGGAGATGAACACGACGACCTGATCGCGGTCATCGACCTTCGGACCCGCGTAGATCCGCACGGGGTTCATCGGCTGCCCGTCCCGCACGAGGGCGACCGTCGGGAAGTAGATCGAGTCCATGATCCCGATCTGCGTCAGGCCGAGGGCGTTGATGAGATAGTTCGCGACGATGGAGGAAACGAGCCCGACGCTCGGGAAGCCGTCGATCACCGTGGCCCCCCGCAGGTCCATCCTCTTGAGCTCGTAAATCTGGATGCCTTCCATGGGCCGCGGACCATCGAGGCGGGGTTACTTAAAGATACCCACCTCATCGTCGGAAACTGAGAACACGCTCACGTTCCGGGGAGGATTTCGAATGTGTTCTCCCATGCGACGCCGGCGCGGCGGAGCATGATGCCGACGGAGCAGTACTTCTCCGTCGAGAGGTCGATTGCCCGCTTCACGGCAGCCTCGCTTACGCCCTCGCCATACACCTTGTAGTGGAGATGGACGGTGGTCAAGACCCTCGGCTCCGTCTCCGCGCGCTCCGCCTCCGCCTCGATCTCGAGCTTCGCGAGCGGCGCCTTCTGCTTCCTGAGGATCCACACGATGTCCGACGCCGCGCAGCCCATCGCCGCGAGGAGGGCGGCCTGGAACGGCGAGGGCCCCTTCGGGTCGTCCCCCTTCCCCGCCGCGTCGAGCACGATGGGCGGGCGGCCCTCCGCGCGGGCCTCGAACGCCATCTCGCCGATTTGGGTCAGGTGGGCCTTCATCGGAATCCCGGCACGACGGACGGGCGGGTTCTACAAGAAACTGTCGTACGAACCCCACAAACTTCCATATCCGGGCGGGGCCATCGCCGCGACCGTGAGGCCTCGGGTGATCATCAATGCCGCGATGAGCGTCGATGGGAAGATCGCCCTCGCGGACGGCCGCGGCGTGCGAATCAGCGACGAGGCGGACATTCGCCGGGTCCACCGTCTCCGCGCGCAGGTCGACGCGATCCTCGTCGGCGTGGGCACGGTCCTCAAGGACGACCCGAAGCTCACCGTGAAGCGCGAATACGCGGACGGCCCCGACCCGCTCCGCATCGTCCTCGATTCCGATGGTAAGACGCCGGAGCACGCGAAGGTCCTGGACGGATCCGCGCCGACCTTGATCGTGACGACCGCGGACTGCCAGCGGTCCTTCCGCGGCGTCGAGATGCTCCGCACGGGCACGGACGAGGTCGATCTTCATTCCCTCCTGGACCAGCTCGGCTCGCGGGGGATCCGGACGCTCCTCGTCGAGGGCGGGAGCACGGTGATCTGGTCCTTCCTGCACGGGGGCCTCGCGGACGAGCTGCGGGTGTTCGTCGGGAGCGCGGTCCTGGGGGGCGCGACGGCGCCAACCCTCGCGGGCGGGGAAGGCGCGGCGACGCTCGAGCAGGCCGCGCGGCTCCGCCTCACTCGGGTCGAGCGCCTCGGCGACGGCGTGCTCCTCGAGTACGCGGTGGTCCGGTGAGGATCCTCTGCGATCACATGCTCGGGAGCCTCGCGCGCTGGCTCCGGTTCATGGGCCACGACACGGCATATCCGGAAGCGATGTCCGATCGCGGCCTCGTCGACAAGGCACGCGCCGAGGGTCGGATCCTCCTCACCCGCGACAAGCAGCTCGCGGCCCGCGTTCCCGGTGCGGTCCGAATCCGGAGCGTGGACCTGGAGGAGCAGATCCGCGAGGTCGCCGCGGCGATCCCCCTCCGCGTCCTCGACCCCCTCTCCCGCTGTTCCGTGTGCAACGCCCGGATTGAACCCGCCCCGCCGGAGACCGTGCGAGACCTCGTTCCGGATGGGGTGCGGGCCCGGCACACGGAGTTCTGGCGGTGTCCGACGTGCGGGCGCGTGTACTGGCAAGGGTCGCACTGGGACAAGATGATCGAGCGCCTGAACCGCCTCGACCTTCGAGCCTAGGCGCCCCGCAGGAACTCGAGGAACGGGGATGCGGGCGGGCGTCCTTTCTTCAGCCAGCCGGCGAGGACGACGTCCTCGATGTCCGTCCGGTCGAACGCCAAGATGCCCACCTCTTCCAGGTGTATGACATCCGCGTCGCTGAGCGGGTCGAGGAGGATCGCCGCGAGGGAGGCGGAGGAGCCCTCGGAGCGCTCGACGAAGCCCGGGACCTCCTCGGGGCGGAGGATGCCGATCACGACCTCGGATTCGCCGCGCGTCGCCTGGAGAATCGCCCCGTCGGCCTCCACGTCCCACCCCTCGGCCTCCAGGAACTGCCGGACGGCCTGCTGGAGCATCCGTGCCCCCATCCGCGCCGCGGGGAAAAGGCCACCGCAAGCAAACGCTAATAAACGAGGCCGAAAATCGGGTCGGGGTCCAACGGATGGAAGGCGCCCTCGTCCTCGAGGACGGAACCGCGGTCGGGGGAGCGTTTTTCGGTGCACGCCGCGAGGTGTCCGGCGAGCTCGTGTTCAACACGAACATGACCGGCTACACGGAGGCGCTCACGGATCCGTCGTACCGCGGGCAGATTCTCCTCATGACGTACCCGCTCATCGGGAACTACGGCGTCGACCCGGCGACGATGGAGTCCGAGGAGATCCAGGTCGCCGGGTTCGTCGTGAAGGAAGCGTGTGCGATCCCGAGCCACGCGAAGAGCGCGATGAGTCTCCCCGCGTTCCTCCTGCGACATCGCGTGCCCGGTCTGCAGGGTGCGGACACGCGCATGCTCACGACGCGAATCCGGAGCCGCGGGACGATGAAGGCGGCGATCGTTCCCGCGGGGGCGGACCTCGACGCGGCCGCCCAGACGGTCCGGCGGATGCCGCACCCGGACACGAGGAATCTCGTCGCGGAAGTCTCCTGCCGCGCTCCGATCACATACCCGGGCCCGGAGAAGCGCACGCTCGTCGTCGTGGACTGCGGCGTGAAGATGAACATCATCCGCGAGGCGCAGCGCTTCGCCCGGATCGTCCGGGTTCCCTACGACACGACCGCAGACGACGTGCTGAGACACCGGCCCGACGGCGTGATCCTCTCGAACGGTCCGGGAGACCCGGCGCATCCCGCGATCGTCGCGTCGACGGTCGTGACCGCGCGGGAGCTCGCGGGGCGCGGGGTGCCCCTCTTGGGGATCTGTCTGGGCCACCAGGTCCTTGCCCTCGCGTTCGGCGCCCGGACGTACAAGCTCAAGTTCGGGCACCGGGGCGGCAACCAGCCCGTGAAGGACCTCCGGAGCGGACGCGTCCACATCACCTCGCAGAACCACGGCTTCGCCGTCCACGCCACCTCCCTGAAGGGCGGTGAGTTCTCCGTGTCCCACATGAACCTGAACGACGACACCGTGGAGGGGATCGTCCACCGCGACCTGCCGATCTTCTCCGTGCAGTATCATCCGGAGGCCCGTCCGGGTCCCTGGGACAACGAGTACCTGTTCCGGGACTTCGTGGCGAGCCTTGGCGGCCGCCCAACACGGCGTGCAGGGTCGCGAGGAGGTGAGTGAGGTCCCCCGGCGCGCGGACATCCGGAAGGCGATGGTCATCGGATCTGGCCCGATAGTCATCGGTCAGGCAGCCGAAATCGGTTGAGGACGTCCCTCTCCCGACGGCAGTTCGACTACTCGGGCACCCAGGCGTGCCGCTCCCTCCGCGAGGAAGGCGTGCGCACGGTCCTCGTGAACAGCAACCCTGCGACGATCCAGACGGACGTCGGGACCGCGGACGCGACGTATGTCGAGCCCCTCACGGTCGAATTCCTCGAGCGGGTGATCGCGAAGGAGCGCCCCCAGGGGATCCTGAGCGGCATGGGCGGGCAGACCGCCCTCAACCTGTGTAGCGAGCTCGCGGAGCGCGGGACCCTTGCGAAGTATGGTGTCGAGCTCCTCGGGACGAAGCTCGAGGCGATCGCCGCGGGGGAGGACCGCGAGAAGTTCGCGGCCCTCATGCGCACGATCGGCGAGCCGGTCCCGCGGAGCGCGGCCGTCGCCACGGCCGAGCAGGCCCAGGCGTTCGTCGAGCGGATCGGCGGGTTCCCCGTGATCGTCCGGGCAGCGTACACGCTCGGCGGGAGCGGGAGTGGCGTCGCGCGAAGCGCGGAGGAGCTCGAGCGGATCGTCGGCATGGGCCTCGCGTACAGCCGGATCCACCAGGTCCTCGTCGAGGAGAGCGTCCTCGGCTGGAAGGAGTTCGAGTACGAGGTCATGCGAGACTCCGCGGACAACTGCATCACGATCTGCAGCATGGAGAACATCGATCCGATGGGCATTCACACCGGCGAATCGATTGTCGTCGCGCCCGCGCAGACCCTGAGCGACATCGATCATCAGGCTCTCCGGTCCGCGGCGCTCCGGATCATTCGCGCCCTGAAGATCGAGGGCGGCTGCAACATTCAGTTCGCCGTCCACCCCGCGACGGGGGAGTACCGCGTGATCGAGGTGAACCCTCGCGTGTCCCGGTCCTCTGCCCTCGCGTCGAAGGCGACGGGATATCCGATCGCGCGGATTGCCGCGAAGATTGCGGTCGGTCTGACGCTCGACGAGATCGCGAACGCGGTCACAGGCAAGACGCGGGCGTCGTTCGAGCCTACGCTTGACTACGTCGTCACGAAAATCCCGCGGTGGCCGTTCGACAAGTTCCCGACCGTGGACGCCCGGATCGGCACATCGATGAAGAGCACGGGCGAAGTCATGGCGATCGGACGGACCCTCGAGGAGTCCCTGATGAAGGCCGTGCGGTCCCTCGAGGTCGGCAAGCTCGGGCTCGAGCCGGAGCCCTGGTCCGAGGACGCGCTCATCGAGGAACTCCGCACGCCGACGGACAAGCGCCTCTTCGCAGTGGCGGAGGCGGTTCGCCGAGGCCTCCCCCCGCAGACGATCGCCTCGCTCACCGCGTGGGACCCGTTCTTCATCGCGAAAATCCGGAACCTCGTTGCCATGGAGGCCAAGCTCTGCAGGCGACGCCCGGCGAAGCCCGTCCTCGCGGAGGCGAAGCGGCTCGGGTTCTCGGACGCATACATCGCCGAGCTCGCGGGCATGTCCGAGGCGCGCGTGCGGTCTCTCCGTCCCCGCGCGACGTTCAAGATGGTCGACACCTGCGGTGGCGAGTTCGAAGCGGAGACGCCGTACTTCTATTCGACGTACGAGAGCGCGGACGAGGTTCCGAGGACACGTCGCCGGAAGGTCCTCATCGTCGGGGGCGGCCCGATCCGCATCGGCCAGGGCGTCGAGTTCGACAACTGCTGCGTCCATGGGATCCAGGCCCTCCGCGAGGAGGGCGTGACCGCGATCATCGCGAACAACAACCCGGAGACCGTGTCGACGGACTTCGACGTGTCCGACCGGCTTTACTTCGACCCGCTCCAGCTCGAGGACATCCTGAACATCATCGACGCGGAGCGGCCGGATGGCGTGATTCTCCAGTTCGGGGGGCAGACGTCCGTGAACCTCGCGGTGCCCCTCGCGAACGCCCTCGCCCGCCGTCGGTCGCGCACGCGGATCCTCGGCACGCCCGCGACGTCGATCGATCTCGCGGAGGACCGTCGGAAGTTCGCGGCCCTCATGCGACGCCTGCGGATCCCGCAGCCCGAGGCGGCATCGGGATTCAGCTTCCAGGAAGTGAAGGCCGCGGCCGCGCGGATCGGCTACCCCGTCCTCGTTCGGCCGTCGTACGTCCTCGGGGGCCGCGGGATGGAGATCGTCCAGGCGGAGGAAGACCTCGAGCAGTTCATGGCCTCCGCGACGCGGGTCTCGAAGAACCATCCCGTCCTCGTCGACCGGTACCTCGACCACGCGACCGAGGTCGACGTCGACGCCGTAGCGGACGGCCGGGACGTCCTGATCGGTGGGATCCAGGAGCACATCGAGGAGGCGGGGATCCACTCCGGGGACGCGACCCTCGTCCTTCCGTCCCAGACCCTGAGCCCCGACGTCCTCCGGCAGATCCGGAGGATCACGCGGACGATCTGCCTCGCCCTCAAGGTCGTCGGCCTGGTCAATCTCCAGCTCGCCGTGCGGGACGACACCGTGTACGTCCTCGAGGCGAACCCCCGCGCGAGCCGCACCGTACCCTACGTCTCAAAGGCGATCGGGATCCCGCTCGCAAAGATCGCGACGAAGGTCATGCTCGGCCACACCCTCCGCGGCCTCGGCCTCACTCGGGAACCGTCGATCCGGCACGTGGCGGTGAAGGCGTCCGTCTTCCCGTTCCAGCGCCTCCCGGGCGTGGACGCGATCCTCGGTCCAGAAATGAAGAGCACGGGCGAGGTCATGGGGATCGACCGGTCCCTCGGTCGCGCGTTCTACAAGGCGATGGCCGCCGCGGGGAACGCCCTGCCGATCGCGGGCGCGGTCTACATCACCGTTCGCGACGAGGACAAGCCGGCGATCGTTCGCGTGGCCCGGCGTCTCGTCGATCAGCACCTCAAGGTCTACGCGACCCGGGGCACGGCGCAGTTCCTCCGGGAGCACGGCGTGGACGCGACCACGGTGTATCGGATCAGCGAGAACCAGCCGCCCGACGCGCTCGGCCTCATGCGCCAGGGGGAGATCCGGCTCGTGATCAACACACCCACGGGCTCGTCGGGCGCGCGGAGGGACGGCTACATGATGCGACGCCTCGCCGTCGACCTGAACATCCCCTTCATCACGACGGTCCAGGCCGCGGAGGCCGCAGCGCACGCAATCGAGGAAGCCCGGGTGGGCGAGCTCGATGTGAAGTCGATTCAGTCGTATGCGCGGTCGGCCCGGCGATCGTCCGCAAGACTTTAGGCTCCCCCTGCGCGTAGCGGGGCCCGTGCGATTCGTCGGCTTCCTCGGGCCCGCTCTCTTCCTGGCCGGCGTTGTGGTCCTCGTCGTTGGCGTCCTCCGCGGAGAGGCGAACGTCTCCCTGGTCCTCATCTTCCCGGTCATCATGGCAACGGGAGCGCTGGGCGGTGTCGGGATCTTCCTCCTCATCGCCGCCTTCGTCGTGTCCTTCCTCGTCTGGCCCTGGGCCGCGGTCGAGCGGACTCCGCCGCCGTCGCCTGGCCCCACGGAGGGTGCCCCGCCCGCCGGACCCCGGGCGAACCGCTGGGGCGGCGTCGCCTTCGTCGGACCGATTCCGATCGTCTTCGGCTCGGACCCTCGGATGACCCGCGCGATGCTGATCCTCGGCATCGGCCTATTCATCGCCCTCCTCGTCCTCATCGGACTTGTCTGGGCCTTCGCCTGACTATTTATCTCCCAGCGGCCATGCCGCGCGGGATTCCATGAAGGTTCTCATCACGGACGGCCTTGAGGCGGAGGCGATCGCGGCTCTGCGGAAGGCCCACGAGGTCGACGTCGCGGAGCTCGACGCGAAACAGCTCCTCGAGGCGATCCCCGCGTACCACGCCCTGATCGTTCGGAGTCGGACGAAGGTCACGAAGGAGGTTCTCGAGAGGGCTGCGAACCTCAAGGTCGTCGGCCGCGCGGGCGTCGGCGTGGACAACATCGACGTCACGCAGGCCACCGCGCGAAAGGTCGCGGTCGTGAACGCACCGACGGCCAGCTCCGTGAGCGTCGCGGAGCTCGCGCTCGGACACATGCTCTCGCTGTACCGCTCTCTCGCGGTCGCGGACCGGAGCGTCAAGGAGGGGAAGTGGGAGAAGAAGCGCTTCGAGGGCCACGAGCTCCACGGGAAGGTCCTCGGCCTCTTCGGCTCCGGCCGGATCGGGGCGGAGGTCGCGAAGCGGGCGGCCGCCTTCGGCATGCGCGTGATCGCGTTCGACCCGTACCTGCCACCGGAGGTCGCAAAGGGGCACGGGATCGAGCTCGTCGGGAAGGAGGAGCTCCTCGAGGATGCGGACATCGTGAGCATCCACGCCGCACTCACGCCGGAGACGCGGGGCATCATCGGCGCCGGGGAGCTGTCTCTGATGAAGCACACCGCGGTCCTCGTGAATTGCGCGCGAGGGGAAATCGTCCAGGAGGTCGCGCTCGCGGACGCCCTGTCGTCGGGCGCGATCGCGGGTGCCGCCGTCGACGTGTTCGAGAAGGAGCCTCCCGCGGGGAGCCCGCTCCTCACCGCCCCGAACGTCGTGTTCACGCCCCACCTCGGCGCCTCGACCCACGAGGCCCAGGCGAGGGCGGGAGCGATCATCGCCGAGCAGGTGTTCGCGGCCCTGAGCGGCCGCCGGCCGGAGTTCGTCGTGAACCCCGGTGCCTACGGCTGATTTCCGAGCTCGCGGGCGGCCTCCCGAAGATCGAGCTTTCGGGAACGCGCGCGCTCGCGGACGAGGCCGATGAGTTCGACGAAGTCCGCGTACTCCCCTCCGTGGCTCCGGATCGCGCGGCTCAGGGCCTTCTCGAACGGCTCGTCGTGGCGGTAGGCGAGGGCGTCCTTCAGGAGGTCGCGCCGCGGAACCTTGAGCGGCATCGTCGCGTCCACGCAGGAATGGCGATAAAGGCTCTCCGGTCCGATTACCGGCGGAGACGTTCGCACTCGCGGACGAAGTTGCGGAAGATGTCCATCCCGAACTGGGTGTCCTCGACCTCGGGATGGAACTGGAGCCCGAAGAGCGGACGGTCCGCGCTACGCATCGCCTGGACCGAGCAGTCCGGCGTGCTCGCGAGCCCGACGAACCCCTTCGGGACGACCGACACCTCGTCGTTGTGGCTCTCCCAGACGACGAACGTCGACGGGAGCCCGTCGAACAGGACGTCGGGCTTGTGCACGGTCAGGGTCGCCTTCCCGAACTCCGGAATCTTCGCGGGGGCCGCGTCGCCGCCGAAGTGCATCGCCATGAACTGGTGGCCCGCGCAGATCCCGAGGATCGGCTGGCGGAGTTCGTCCAGGTACTCCCCGTTCCGGCCCATCTTCCCCGGGTCCATGCCGACGCGTGGAGCACCGCCCGACAGGACGAGCCCGTCGAGGTCCTTCAGGTCCTCCGCGGGCGTGTCGTTCTGGACGATCTTCGTGTCGACGCCCAGGTACTTCAGGACGCGCCACTCGCGGTGGGTCCACTGGCCCCCGTTGTCGACGACGTAGATCCGCACGTCCTTGCCAAAGGGGGCCGCAGGAAAAAGGTTTGCCTTGGACGAGGTTCACTCCCACTCGATCGTCGCAGGCGGCTTGTTCGAGACGTCGTAGACGACGCGGTTCACGCTCTTGATCTCGTTCGTGATCCGCACGGAGATCCGGTCGAGAACCTCGTGGGGGATCTTCGAGTACGTCCCGGACATCCCGTCGACGGACTCGATCGCCCGGACGCCGACCGTGTGTCCGTACACCCGGACGTCTCCGTGGACGCCCACGCTCTGCACGGGCAGGAGTACCGCGAAGTACTGCCACGGGAGGGTCATGAGCCCCTTCCCCGCCGCGGCCTCGAGCTCCTCTTCGACAATCGCGCACGCCTCGCGCACGACGGCAACACGCTCCGGCGTGACCTCCCCGAGGACGCGGACCGCGAAGGCCGGGCCCGGGAACGGCTGGCGCTCCGCGACGCGCACGCCAAGCGCCCGCGCGACCTTTCGCACCTCGTCCTTGTACAGGTCCCGGAGGGGCTCGACGAGCCGGAGCTTCATCTCCGCGGGCAGGCCGGCGACGTTGTGGTGGCTCTTGATCCGGTCCCGGAGCTGGCCTCCGCTCTCGATCCAGTCCGGCGCGATCGTCCCCTGGATGAGGACCTCTGCACCGAAGGTCGTGGCCTCGCGCTCGAAAAGCTCGATGAACTTGTTCCCGATGATGTGTCGCTTCCTCTCCGGGTCCGTCACGCCCTTGAGGGCCTCGAAGTACTCGTCGGAGGCGTCGACGATCCGGTGGCTCACCCGCAGCGCCTTGAGGGTCACGTCGACGTCCTGGGTCTCCCCCTTTCGCATGAGGCCCGTGTCGATGTACACCGCGAGGAGCCGGTCGCCGAGGGCACGGCTCGCGATCACGGCCGCGGTCGTGCTGTCCACGCCCCCGGAGCAAGCGAGGATCGCCTTGCCCTTGACCGCGCCCCGGATCGCCTCGACCTGCTCGTCGATGAACGCCTTCGGGTCGAACATCACTCACCAAGGGTCCGGGAGTCCTCGAGGACCCATTTCTTCATCGCCTCGCGGTGCTCCTTCAGCTTCTCCTGGAGGCGTTCGTCCTTGACCGCGAGGATCTGCACGGCCAGGATCGCGGCGTTCTCCCCCCGGTCGAGCCCGACGGCCGCGACCGGCACCCCGGGCGGCATCTGGACGATGCTCAGGACCGCGTCGAGATTCATTTTCCCGCTCACGGGCACACCGATCACAGGTTTCGTCGTGTGCGCCGCGATCGTCCCTGGGAGCGCCGCGGCCAGGCCCGCGACAGCGATGAACACTTTCGCCGTCGTGTTCCGAATCAGATCCCGGAGGAGGTCCGGGGTCCGGTGTGCGGAGGCGACGACGAGCTCGTGCTCCACGCCGAACTCCGAGAGGATCGAGGCGGCCTTCTTGCCCACCTCGGCGTCGCTCTTGCTGCCCAGGACGATGAGGACTTCGGGGGGCATCGATTCAGACAAGGGCGGGAGGGAGATAAAGGCTTCTTGGAGGGCCCGGGCCCGGAAGCCCGGGAGGTGCGTTGCCCGCCCCTCAGCTCTTCATGATCGCGAGCAGGAACAGCCCAATCGCGACCGCGGCGCCGATTGCTGCCGCGAGGATCACGCCGATCGACTCGAGAATCACCTGGGACAGGTCCACGCCGTTGCTGATGAACGTGTACGGGCCGACGCCGAGGGCCCATACGATCCCCGCGACTAGACCACCCACAAGCAGGCCGGCCCCGATCTTCCGGCTCTTCCCGCTGCCGAAGTACGCCGTAAACGCGCCCGTGATGACGAGGAACAGGCTGAAGGTCAACAGGAGAATCGTGATGAACGTCCAGAGTTCGAACGCGCCCAACCAAGCCATTTCAACACCCTCAGAACTTGATCCCTGTCAGGGTCTTCGTGTCGATGACGCCCGAGATGGACCGGATCTTGTCGACGACGACCTGGCCGAGGATGTTGAAGTCCTCCGCCTCGATCTTCGCGATGAGGTCGTACTCGCCGAACAACGGGTGCAGTTCCACGATCTCCTTCACCTTGAGGAGTTCGTTATACACCTCATGCTCCTTCGCAGGAGCCGTGCTGATGAGCACGAACCCGATAGCCAACCCTGGTCACCGCGCCCAAAAGATACTGTTGCCATTTAACGTTTTCGAATCGACGGGGCCGGATTTCCTCTCGAGACGCTAAAAGGCGGCATGGCGCCGTGCACGCCGGAGGACCCGGGGCCAGGTCGGGAGGTGGGTCTGGGTGCCCTTCGCCTCGACGACGAAGCTCGCGACCGCGGCGGCGAGGATCCCGCACCGCCGGAGGTCGTACCCGCGCGAGAGACCCGCGTAGAAGCCCGCGCGGTACGCGTCTCCCGCGCCCGTGACGTCGACGACGCGCGCCGGCTTCACTCGGGGGATCCGGATTCGCCCTTCCCGCGTGATCACGACGCTCCCCTTCGCCCCGAGGGTCGCGACGACGACCTCCGTGTGGCGAAGGAGGCCCTCCGTGGATGTCGCGCGGACGAACCGCTTCGCGCGGGCGATCTCCGCCTCGTTCCCGAAGAAGTACGTCGCGCGGTCGAGGAGGGAGCGGAACGAGGCGGGGCGATACACGTAGTGGATCTCCTGGGAAGGGTCGAACGCGACCGTACGGTCGAGGTCCGTGGCGGCCTCCGCGACGCGGGCGTAGTACTCCGGGCGGCCGGTCCCGAGATGGACGAGTTCCACGTCCCGGACGCTGTGGCGGAGGAGCGGCATGCCCGTCGCCGTCTTCATCGGCCCCTGGTCGATGATCGCCATCTGGTTCCCCTTCCGGTCGGAGAAGATCCACGAGGTCGGGGTCGAGGCCCCGCGGACCCTCCGGAGGTCTCGCAGGTCCACCCCGTCGTCTCTCAGGGCATCCCGGTAATCCCTCGGGAAATCCGTGCCGACGAAGGAGGCGAGGGAGGTCCGCACGCCGAGACGCCCGGCGGCACGTGCGAGGTTCCCGGCGGTCCCGCCGAAGTACCGTCGCCGGTCGAGGATCTGGATCGACGTGTTCGGGTCCGGGAGCTTGGGGACGGTGACGATGACGTCGAGGACGACGTGGCCGAACGCCCCGAGGTAGTTCCTCACCGCCACGCGGACAGCCCCCGCTGGACGTCCGAGAACCGCTCGAAGGGCATGAAGGCGATGTCCTCCTCCCGGCAGAGGTCCGCGAGTTCGGCCTTCGCGAACACGAGGTCCGCTTCGATCGCGGGGCACAGGTCGGAGTGCCCATCGCCGACGTAGGCGACCCGGAACCCCTCGACCCGGAGCTCGAAGAGCCGGCGGAGCTTGCATGTCCCGCAGAGCGTGCACGTGGGGTCGGACCAAGGGTACGCGATGGAGACCCGTCCGCCCTCGAACGTCGTCCGGTTTGTCCGGACCGGGAGGTCGATCCGCCACTTCGCGAGGAGATGCCGGACGTAGAAGTCGAGGCCCTCGCTCACGATCTCGAGGCGCACGTCCTCGGAGGCGCAGAACGCGGCGAACCCATGGAAGGTCTCGTCGATCTCCGCGGCGCGGTCGACGAACGCGAGGAGGTCCTCCGGACTCGCGTGGACGAGGGCGAACTGCCGCGCCAAGGAGTCCCGCGTTCCGATCTTCCGCTGGCGGTGGAGCGCCTCGATGTCCCACCACCCGTTCGGCGCGAATTCATCGAGTATCTGCTCCGCAACGTCGCTCCGCGTGATCGTCCCGTCGAAGTCCGTGAGCACGGCCCGCCGCATCTGAACGCCCCGCGGAGGCCTACGTGCCTTCTTGCCAGGAGCCGAGGTACGCCTTCTGCTCCTTCGTGAGGGCGTCGGTCGCGATTCCGAGGGCCTTGAGCTTGAGACGGGCGACGCGATCGTCGAGGTCCTTAGGCACCGGGTACACCTCCGGTTTCAGGCGACGACTGGCCTTCGCGAGGTACGCCGCAGCCGCGGCCTGGATCGCGAAGCTCATGTCCATGATCTCGACGGGATGGCCCTGGCCTGCCGCGAGGTTCACGAGTCGCCCCTCCGCAAGGAGGTACGCCCGCTTCCCTCCTGGCAGGACGTACTCGTCGACGAGCTCGCGCACGCGCCGCTTTGATTTCGCGACCTTCTCGAGGTCCGCCGTCGAGATCTCGTTGTCGAAGTGGCCCGCGTTCGCGAGGACGACGCCGTCCTTCAGGGCGGGGAAATGCCTGGACGTCACGACGTCTCGGCAGCCTGTCGCGGAGACGATGAAATCCGCGATTCGCGCCGCCTTCGCCATCGGCAGGACCTCGAACCCGTCCATCGACGCCTCGATCGCCTTGACGGGGTCGACCTCCGTCACGATCACGCGGGCGCCCATGCCTCGCGCGCGCGTCGCAATCCCGCGGCCGCACCAGCCGTACCCCGCGACGACGAACGCCTTCCCCGCGACGAGGAGGTTCGTGGCGGTCATGACCCCATCGAACGTGCTCTGGCCCGTCCCGTACCGGTTGTCGAAGAGATGTTTCATCTTCGCATTGTTCACGTCGATCACGGGGAACCGGAGCTTGCCGTCCCTCTCCATCGCCCGAAGCCGGATGACGCCCGTCGTCGTCTCCTCATTCCCGCCGCGGACGCGCTCGAGCAGTTCCGTGCGCTTCGTGTGCAGGAGGAAGATGAGGTCTGCACCGTCGTCGATGACGAGGTCCGGCTCGAGATCGAGGACCTTGTGGAGGTTCTCGTAGTACTCCTTCGTCGTCTGCCACTTCCTCGCATAGACATCGAGGCCGTGGACCTCCGAGAGGGCGGCTGCGACGCTGTCGTCCGTCGAGAGCGGGTTGCACGAGGCCAGACGGACGTCCGCGCCGGCCTCTCGCAGGCTGAGGGCGAGGACCCCCGTCTTCGCCTCCGTGTGGAGGGCCATGCCGATCCGGAGGCCCTTGAGGACCTTCGATCGCTTCAGGTCGTCGCGGATCGCCGCAAGGACGGGCATGTGATCTCTCGCCCATTCCAGGCGGCGCGCCCCCCGTTCGACCAGCTCGGACATCGCGGCGCCGATGCCCAGGTAGCGATTTCAGGCTTCCGGTGGGCCTTCCACACCTTCCGGATTGCGAGGACGGCGAGCAGGACAGCCCCGAAGCCCGCGGACGGTTCACGAGCCTCCGTTCGTCTCAAGACCATGGTCCGGCGCGGCGCGCGTCGCGGCGGCGGGCAGCACATCCGCAGCCTTGAACCGGCGCAGGAGCCGCTTCAACGCGGGCGGCGTGACGAAGGTCGTCACGATTGTCATGATGACGAGGGCCGAGTAGAGGTCCACATCGATGATCCCCGCCGTGAGCCCCACCTGGGCGAGGAGGAGCTCCATCATCCCGCGGGCGTTCAGCCCCACCCCGAGCGCCAGGAGCGGAGCCCCGCGGAATCCGGCAATCGAGCCCCCGAGGATGCCGCCGAGGAGCTTCCCCGCGAAGGCGACTCCCGTGACCGCCACGACGATGGGCCATGCGGTCAGGGAGAAGGAGAACCGGAGACCGATGAAGGCGAAGAAGATGGGCGTAAGGAGGCCGAAGCTCACCGCGGACACGGAGCGGCGAATCTGATTGAACGCTTCGCCCCCGACGAGCTGGGGCGTGATGAGGATCCCGGCATAGAAGACGCCCACGGCGAAGTGGATGCCGACGGCCTCCGCCGCGGCGCCGAGGAAGAGCGCCAGGGACACGCACAGCGCGAAAGAGCTCTCGGCGCCTCTGAGGCGGCCCAACGCTTTCTGCATCGGGGACATCCTACCGGGCGTCAGGAGGGCCGTTCGCTTGAGGAGCACCGCGACACAAAAAATGAGGGCGAGGAACAGGAGCGTCTTGAGGGCGACGAGGCCGACCGAGGAGGCCGCAGGGTCCGTCCCGAGCTGGGCGAACTCCAGGACGAGGCCGAGCATTGCGAAGGCGACGAGGTCGTTGACGAGGGCGACGGACACGATGGCCCTGCCCAGGCGGCTGTGGAGGAGGTTCAGATCGAGCAGGATCCGAACGCTCACGGGGAGCGCGGTCACGGCCATCGCCGTGGCCAGGAACAGCGATTGGACGAAGTCCAGTCCCATGAAGGCGGCGAGCGTGTATCCGAGCGCGAAAGGCAGGACGAACTCGGTGTATGCCACAACGATGCTCCGCTCGCGAAGGGCCTGCCGAAGACCTTCCCTGCCGAGCTCGATTCCTGCGAGGAGGACGAGGACGAACACGCCCAGGGTCGCGATGACTCCCAGGGAGGCCCCGAGTTCCGTCGCAGGGTCGGGATTGACGAGCCCGAGGAGCATGGGCCCGAGCACGATGCCGGCGAAGACCTCCCCGAGCATCGGGGATTGACGGATTCGCTCCATGGCCTCCCCCGCGAGTCGCGCGGCGACGAACAGGACAAGCAAGGCTACGATGAGGTCCAAGGCGAACGCCCGTCCGGAGGTCGCCCGACCCCCTCAGGCGCTATATAGCGGTTCTCAGACGATTATCTCGAACGGGAGGAGGCCCGCGGCCCGGGCCTGCGGTCCGACCCCCTCGACGACGGTCGAGCCGAGCCTCTGCGGCCGCTCACTTCACGGACGCGATGAAGTCTGCGAGGGGCACCGCGGGCATCGTGATGCCCCGGAAGTTCCCCTGCTTCGCGATGAGGGCGGACGCCTTCATCACCGTCGCGTCGTCGGGACCGTCGATGAGCGTGACGACGTCGTACGGTCCGAACGTGGACCACGCCTGGAGAATCCGGCAGCCCTGGGCTTCCCAGACCTTCCGCGCGTCCGATAGCATGTCCCCCATCTTGTTCACGTTCCTCACGGCGACATCCGTGAGGTTCACCAGGCGCAGGTACGTCGGCAGATTCCCACCGCGTCCCGGAACGCGGTGGCAGGGGAAGGGCCTTTCGCCCCGCCGAAGGTTTATGGCCCCGGGGCGTCCATGGGCCGCGGCCCATGCCGATCAGGGACAAGCTCCGCGTCGGGTGCAGCGGCTGGGGGTACGACGACTGGCTTGGGGGGTTCTACCCATCCGGCACGCCGAAGTCGGACTATCTCAAGGTCTACTCCGGCGTCTTCGATGCCGTCGAGGTCGACTCCTCGTTCTACCGGAACCCGGGCCCCGCGATCACGAAGGGATGGCACAAGTCCACGCCGGACCGCTTCACGTTCGCGATGAAGATGCCGAAGCGGATCACGCACGAGAAGAAGCTGAAGGGCGTCGGCGAGAACCTCGGGTGGTTCTACGCGTCCGCGAAGGAGCTCCGGGAGAAGTGCGGACCCCTCGTCGCGCAGCTCCCGCCCTCGATCAAGTACGACGTCCAC